>SDBS01000002.1_pt1 | contig 171932 bp, 200 predicted proteins | sample 2277091 | NCBI WGS metagenome assembly SDBS01 (sample SAMN10404972, study PRJNA504765) | marine sediment metagenome | isolation source: marine sediment core GS10_PC15, 163 cmbsf | place: Arctic Ocean: Southern Knipovich Ridge | collected 2010
CACGAAATATGGAAAAGTATAATCAATTCCAAGCTTGGGAAAAATGATAAAATATTTGCTAGAAAATGCGAAGTTAAAGAAATTAATGATATTAAATTTGTTAAACAATTTATAAATAATAATCATTTACAAGGCTTTGTTAGCTCTAAAATCAAATTAGGATTATTTCATGAAGGTGAATTAGTTTCTTTAATGGCATTTAGCAAAGCTAGGCATTCTAAGAGATATCAATATGAAATTGTTCGCGCCTGTAATAAGAAATGCTTAAGTATTGTTGGCGGCGCTAGTAAATTATTCAAATATTTTATTAGAAATTATGATCCAAAATCAATTATTAGTTATACTGATAGAAGATATAGCAATGGTAAATTATATGAAATGCTAGGATTTAAACATAGTCATTACTCCAATCCTAATTATTCCTATTTTAAATCGAGCGAAGACGTGCTGTATCCTAGAATTAAATTTCAAAAGAATAAACTTGAAAAACAATTAAAAATATTTGACGCTAGTTTATCTGAATGCCAAAATATGTTTAATAATAATTATAGAAGGATTTGGGATTGTGGTAATATAGTATTTACATGGAGCAAAAAATAAAGCTCTTCAATTAAAATATTTTTTATAAACTCTATTTTAATTGTATGTTGAAATAAATTTCGTTAGGATATAGAATAATGAATAAAAATCAAATAAAAATAATTAATTATCAATCTTTTTGTATAGAAAAGGAGATTTTAGAATTCGCGAATAGTAGTAATAATAATTGTATATCTAATTCTAGAAATATTATTTCTCCTCATGAGCTTAATATTTATATGCCAGATAAAAAATTAGCAATTGAATTTAATTGTCTTTATTGGCATTCGCATGATAAAAAAGAAACACCAGAAGAAAAAAGAAAACACTTGATGAAAACTGAAATGTGTGAAGACAAAGATATTCAGTTGCTTCATATATTTGAGAATGAATGGCTAGATGCTAGAAAGCAAGATATTTGGAAGAGTATAATTAATGCTAAAATTGGAAATAATGTTAGAATATTTGGTAGAAAGTGTGAAGTTAAGCAAATAATTGATATTTCTTTAATTAGGCAATTTCTTAATAGTAATCATTTACAGGGTTTTGCCGGCTCTTCTGTTAAATTAGGATTGTTCTATGAAGACGAGTTGATAAGCTTAATGACATTTGGAAAAGCTCGATATTCTAAGAAATATCAATATGAAATGATTAGATTTTGTAACAAGAAAGGTGTTAATATTGTTGGAGGAGCTAGCAAGTTATTTAAACATTTTGTTAGAAACTATGATCCAGAAAGTGTAGTCAGTTATGCAGATAGAAGACATAGTAATGGTAAACTATATACAATGCTGGATTTTGAGCATAGTCATAATTCTGCTTCGAATTACTTCTATTTTAAGCTGCCGAGTATGATATTATATCCAAGAGTTAAATTTCAAAAGCACAAGCTTGTAAAGCAATTAGAGATATTTGATGTTAGTTTATCTGAAGTAGAAAATATGTTTAATAACAATTATCGAAGAATTTGGGATTGTGGTAATATGATATTTATATGGAGCAAAACATGAAAGAAAAAACTGATGTTCTTCAATTAAGAGTAGAGCATAACTTATTTGAACGAATAAAAGCAAAGGCCCGGAAAATTTCTTTTGAAGAAAATAAAGATATAAAATGGCAAAATTTAGTAAGAGATGTTTTAAATGATAGTTTTATCTCCGATGCTTTATAAAGCATCGGAGATAATATTTTGTTAATTTTTTACTTCTCTAATAGCATTAAGAATCTTTTCTTTTGTCCAATTAGCGTTAATTTGCAATCCTTTTAGCTCTGCAAAGTCAACTAGTTCTTTTTTGGTTAAATCAACTTCACCTTTTTCTCTTGGTGATGCCGATTTAGCTTCGTTAATTGGTGTTCCATCTGATTCAAAAAACTCTAATGAACTTGCGTTTACTGAATCCGTTATAAGTTCTGATGGCGATTGTTCTGGTCGCTTGACTTTTCCTGAATCTAATAAATGACCTGCCGGAGCCTTATCTCTTAAATAATGACATAAGTTTTCTATAATGTGAACTCCACTATCTCCTTCATAAAAAGAATCTGCCTCGAAGGTTCCGCCTCTTGGAACCATCATTCTTCCATTAATTAGTGGTTTACTTAAAAGCAGGTCTGCTCCAGTGATATTTTTATATCGATACCACCCTTGTCCAACTGGGACCTCTCTTTGTCTTTTTCTCATTTTTATTCCTCTGATGATAAAATTTTTCTATAAAGCAACTAGATTTAATATAGCTTATGTTAAAAATATTTGGAGAAATTTATGAATGAATCACTTTCTAAATGGTGGGAACTTAATTTATCAGAAGACGAAAAACTCTTTTTTGAGAATCTTTCGCGTAATCCTAAATATTCATGGAGATCAATTGATAAATTAGCAGCTGAGCTTGGGTGGCCTTTAAATAAATTAATAGGCATTGCTCAAACCCATGTTAACAATAAAATGGTTTTGATTAAAACAGATAAATCTGGAACAAAATCTCTTGCATACTGGGAACGTGTAAGTTCATTGAAACAATTACTTGAGAAGCCTGTTAAGCAAGCGAACTATTAATAAATCGATAATTGTCTCTCTGCCAAAAGCAATAGCAGCAAGTACTCATATATGAACTAGCGGCTCGATAAAAACATGATTTTTTTTGTCATTTTATTCTAGTCATAATAAGCGCGTCAAATACTTACAGATATAATAATTTTGATTAATATATCAATTAACTAATGGAAAAAGAGTGATTGAGATTTTGGTTTAAATTACTCTTTAATATAATAATAAAAGGAAATAAAAATGTCTGCACAAAGACCTAAATGGTGGGAAATTGCTACTGAGCCTGATCAAATTGAATTGTTTCATCTTTTGGCTCGTAATCCAGCTTATGAATGGAGGAGTGCAGATAGTCTGCTTCGAGCTTTAAAGTGGGATGAAGCGAAGTTTCGTAAAGTTATAACTCCATTTCTAAAAAATAGAGTATTAATTTTAAAGAAAACTAAAAAAGCATTAATGCTTGGATACTGGGAACGCGTAGACAATGACCCTTGTAATAGCAATGATAAAGATTGCAAAGATGATAAACGATTAGATCCTAATATAATTTAATCTTCTAGTAATTCTTTTGGTAATCCATCAGGCCAAAGTTTTTCTAGCCATACTTTTTCGTAAGCTATTTGCTTTGTTTTGATTAATTCTTTTATCATATTGCATTCTAAAAAAGGTCCGTCTGGATTAAGTCCATAGTATCTTTTACATCCTTCTGGCTTTTCGTCTTGTATTTTACATTTTCCATCATCTAATAAATGCTCGCATTTTAGATCTGGAATTTTAACACCCCATCTCGTCATTCCTTGTTGTTCTGTAATGTAAGTTTCAACACCTTCATGATATCTAGCCCATTTCATTGCATCGTGAGAATGATCTAAAACAGGGCCTTGGTCTAGATATATGCCTTTGCAGCATTTTCCTTTGCATTCTTCGCATGGATTAGAATCTAAATTAAAGTTTTCTTGTAGTGACCATTTCAATTTTTCATGTTGTTTGTATGTTTTCATAAATATATAATATAAATTTATTTAAAAAAATTTTAAATTAAAAGTAATCTCTATATAGTAATGGATGGTATTTGCTAGAGATGATTGATAATGATTTAAAACAATGGATAATCAAAAACTTAATTAGTGATAATGGCCATGTTAATAATAAATTTTTGAAATTCAAAAAGTTTAATAGTAAAGAGTGCAATTTAATTATTAAAGCTAGTAATTTTTTAGAAGACAATTGCTTATTAGCGGAGAGATTATATTGCATAATTAATAATATTAAAAATGTTGTTGTTTGTTTGAATAACGAGTGTTCTAATAAGGTTAGTTTTAGATCGTATCCAGCTGGCTATATTAATAAATATTGCAGTCCAAATTGTTCTTCTAAAGATGAAAGGATTAAAAATAAAATAAAAGAAACGTTTATGAAAAAATATGGCACTGAATCATTATTTGAATCTGATATTATTAGAAAAAAAATAGAAAAAACAAATATTAAAAAATTTGGATGTAAAAGGCCATTTCAGTCAGAGAAAATTAGAAATAAGGCAAAAAAGACTTGTATTAAAAATAATGGAGTTGATTATCCATTTAAATCGAAAAAAATTCAAGATAAAATAGATCATAAATCTGAAGAAAAATTAAAAAAAACACAAAAAGCAATAAAGAAGACTATGTTTGCGAAACATGGTGTACTAAATGTTTTTCAATTAGAAGAAGTTAAAAATAAAATAAAAAAAACATGTATGGAAAAATATGGAGTTGAATATCATAGTCAACATTATGTAAAAGATATTTTATATAAAATTGAAAATAAAGAATGGTTAATAAATCAGCAACATGATTTAAAAAAATCATGTACTCAAATTGCCAATGAATTAAGAACAACTCCAGCAACTATATTAAATAAATTTAAAAAATTCAATATAAAAGTTAAAAATCATTTTAATTCAATTTACGAAAAAGAAATAGTTGAATTTTTAAATACTGTTAATGTAATTATAAATAATAGAACAATAATTTATCCTTATGAATTAGATATTTATTTACCAGATATTAAATTAGCTATTGAGTTTAATGGTCTTTATTGGCATTCATACAATAAAAAAGAAACACCAGAAGAAAAAAGAAAACATTTGACGAAAACTGAAATGTGCGAAAAGCACGAAATACAATTACTTCATATATTTGAAAATGAATGGCTAGATCCTGTAAAGCAAGAAATATGGAAGAGTATAATTAATTCTAAACTTGATAGAAACAGGAAAATATATGATAATAATTGTGAAATTAGAGAAATAACAGATAACAAACTAATAAAATATTATTTAAATAATAACTGCTTGCAAGGATATGTCAAGAGTAAATTAAAACTAGGCCTGTTCTATGATGATGAATTAGTGTTTTTAATGATTTTAGGATGCTCTAAGAGGCACGAGTGGATAATTCATAGGCTATGTAATAAAAATGGACTTAATATCTTAGGAGGCCCTAGGATGCTGTTTGATTATTTCATTTATAATTATAAATATAAAAGTATTATTATTAATGCCGATAGAAGATATGAAGGTGGAAAAGATTATGAGTTGTTAGGATTTAAAACTATTGGTTATTCTAATCCTAGTTGTTATTATTATAAAATAAAAGAAAATATATTATACAATAAGACATATAAAAAACAATTAGAAAATTTTGATATTAAACTATCTGAATCTGAAAATATGTTTAATAATAATTATAGGCGTATTTGGGATTGCGGGCAAAGTCGCTATTGTTATGGGAGAATAAACAATGTTAGAGTGGAATGATAAAAAATATTATACTTCGTGTGATATTGCTAAGAAATTAAATGTATGTCAAAATACAGTTAATAGATGGAGAAAATCTGGAAAATTAAAGTTTATTAAATTAAGTTCTAGAAAATATTTATTCACAAATAAGCATATTGAAGATTATTTAAAAGGAATTAATGAGTAGTTTGGTTTTTATTATATGGAAGATTTAAAAGCGTGGATTATTGACAATATAATGGATAAAAATGGAAAGCCGAGCGGAAGATCGTTCTCTGTTCTTTCTAAAAAAAATAATGAAAATTGTAAAAAACTACTAAACATAACTAAATTTTTAGATAAAAAAACAAATGTCAGTGCCAGTGAAAGAGTTTATTGTATAATAAATGATATTACTACAGTTGTTTGTTGCAAGATGTGTGAGGTTTCGATTTCTTTCACTTCTTATAGTTATGGATATCAAGACTATTGTTCGCCTAAGTGTTTCTCAAATGATCCAGAATTAAAAGAAAAACGAAAACGTACTTGTATTTTGAAATATGGATCTGAGCATTTTTTTTCTTCTAAAATAGGAAAAGAGAAGATTAAAAATATAATACTAGAGCGACATGGAGTAAAAAATGTTTTTCAATCTGAAAAGATAAAAGAAAAAATAAGAAATACAAATATTAAAAATTTAGGCGTTCCCTACCCTTTACAATCAAAAAAAATAAGAAATAAATCAAAAGCTACGTGTCTTGAAAAGTATGGCGAAGAATACTCGGTCAAGGTAGAGGCAATAAGGCAAGCAAGAAAAGAAGCCTTTAATAACAATAACTATTTAATAAGAGCGAAAGCAGATAAAACACATTTAGAAAGATATGGAGTTAAATGTGTTTTATCACTTCCTAGGACTAGAGAAAGACTTAAAGAAGAAAATTTAAAAAAATATGAAAGAGAGCATAATAGGCAGGCTCATTTATCATTGGCGGTTTTAGAAAAACTACATGATCCAGAGTGGCTAAGATTCCAGCATTATGAAAATAAAAAGTCATGTACTCAAATAGCTAAAGAATTAGGGGTTAATAAAACTGGGGTTTTAAAATATTTTAGAGACTTTGGGATCCCTATTAAACAGAATTATTCTTCTTCGTGTGCTGAAAATGAAATAAAAAGTTATATAAAGCAACTAGGTGTTAATACGATTGATAATAGTAGAAAAATTATAATGCCATATGAATTAGATATTTATTTGCCAGATAAAAAATTAGCCATTGAATATAATGGCTTATTTTGGCATAGTTCTTATGATAAAGAATCTGACAAAAAACATAAGAACTATCACTTGATGAAAACTAGGATGTGTTTGAAAAAAGATATTCAATTATTCCATATATTTGAAAACGAATGGGCTGACCCTATAAAGAAAAGCATTTGGAAATCAATTATTAATAATAAACTTGGAAAAAACAAAGTTGTCGATACTTGTAAGTGCTCGCTATTAAATGAATTATCTTTGGGTGATTCGAATAGTTTTTTATCTAATAATCATTTATTAGGGGCAATAGATTCTGTAATTAATTTAGGTTTATATTTTGAGGACATGTTAGTTTCTATAGCTATTTTTAATAAACTAAAAGAAAATAATTGGGAAATGATTAGACATTGTGATAAAATACATTTAAGTATTGTCGGAGGAAGTGAAAAATTATTTAATTACTTTGTTCGCTCTTATGGACCTAGAAGCATTATTGTTAAAAATGACCTGAGATATTCTAATGGAAGTTTGTGTAAAAAATTAAAAATGAATTATATAAAAAACAGTGATCCAGATTATTATTATTTTTCTTTGAAAGATAGGACAATATTAAAAAAATCTTCAACATGTATGGAAGATTTTTTTAATAAAGATAATTATAGAAAAATATGGGACTGTGGAAATATGGTCTATAAATGGAAGAAATAGCACTAGCTATTTCTTCCACAAAAGATTAATAATTTGAGTTTTTAGATTTTGAGTTTTTAGATTTTGTGTTTTTACCGAGCATTTTACCTTTTAGTCTGCTGTCATACAGAGATAATTTCGAAAGTTCTGTGGCTGATCCCGCCATTATATACCCAATAGGATATTGAAGTGCTTGGAATCCCCTCATAGTGGAGTTTTCTGACAATGCTTTTGCTAATTCATCTTGATCGAATTTATGCTCTTCTCCGTTTTCATCAACTAGCGTTATAATATTTGTTTCCGGGTCATTTTCAGTTACTTTGTAAATCATTTGTCCTGGTAGTTTTTGTGGAGCTGATCCATTTTCTGATCTTAAGCCAATAAATTCTTCAGTAAAATATATTTCAGATCCTGGATGAAATGCATCTTTTATACGCCATTCTAGGAATTTCTTCATTTTAAACACCTTTTTAATTAAAGTTTGTATATCTATATATAAATTAATATTTTATTTTTTATTTTTTTTGAAAGATTATTCTCCACCACCACCCCCGCCATCTCCACCACCGCCGTCTCCGCCACCATCTCCTCCTCCATATCCGCCATCGTATCCACCACCCATATCAGCTAAACCTTCTCCTGAATCAGAGTCGTGGTGTCCATGTCCCCAGCCTCCCATTCTATATCCAGTGGAAGTTAGACTTCTGCGTTTTTTGCTTCTTTTTTTCTTTTTCTTTTTTTTCTTTTTAGCTTCTTCTATAAGGTAGTTTTCAAATTTCATTTTAATCCTCTTTGTATTTATTATAATATTATTATTATCCTAGTCCGTGAACTGGTCCTCCAGCTGGCTGAGAAACATTAGGATATATTAATGGGATATTGCTATCATCATTTGGTTTTATAGTTATGTATCCAGGGTTTTGCTGGTCTAATCTGTCCATATCATTTTTTGCTTTATTCATTGATAAGTGCTGCTTAAATTTTAAAGATTTTTTTTCTTTTTCTTTTTTAGGTTTGAGCCTGTGCTTTTTATTGATATCTTGATTAATAATTGATATATATTCGCGAAATTTCATTTTGTATTCTCTTCGTGATAAATTAGTGTTTTTACTCTGCTATTATATATTAGATAAATTTTAAAAAAGGAAAAGTTATGATTGATGAGTTAGTACAAGATAATCGAGCTTATACATATGATGATAAATTATTAGTTCCATGGTATTCAGATATTAAAAAAAGAAGCCCTGATACAAATACTACATGCAAGCTTTTTAATAACATGGAATTTGAAACCCCTATTATACCAGCAAACATGAGTATGGTTTCTGAGCATGAAATGGTTAATTCAATATTATTTCTTGGAGGAACTGGAGCAATACATAGATTTATGTCTCCTGAAAATGTCTGCGAACAAATAAGGATGATTATAAATAATGAAAGTTTATATACAACTATTCCAAAATTTGGAATTTCAGTTGGAGTAGATAAAAAGATTTATGATTTAGTTTTCAGTCAATTAAAAAAAGAAAATCTTTTAGATATGATTGGCTATGTCATAGTTGATGTTGCCCATGGAGATCATGTGCTAGTTAGGGAAACTATCAAAGATATTAAATCTCAATATAATTTTCCTATAATTGCTGGAAATATTTGTACTCCAGAAGCAGCTAAAAGGCTTATAGATTGGGGAGCAGATTGTTTGAAAATAGGAATTGGACCAGGGTGCTTTGCCCCAGGAGAAAAAGTAAAAATACAAAATGGATATAAAAATATTGAAGACATAGTTGTTGGAGACAAGGTTTTAACTCATCGAGGCAAGTACCGTCTTGTTAAAAATGCTTTAAAAAGAAAAGAAGAGCATAAAATTTATAAAATTAATAATATTAAATGCACTGGAAACCATGAGTTTTATGTTCTTCATAAGAAATATTCTAAGATGGTAAATGATGATAATATTAATGAATATGCACGGTGGATGCCAGCAAAGGATATTACAAAAGATTTTTATTTATTGAAAATAAACTAAAAAAAACATTAAATGAAAGGCAAAAATACAAAGTTTCAATGGATAAAAAGAAAAAAGAATTTGCAAAAAAATACGGATATAAAATTTTCTATATTTGGGAGCATGATATAAAAAATAATAATTTTGAAATTTTAAAGGAAATTAAAAATGCAATTAAAAAAATATAAATTAATTGAAATAGAAGAAATAGAAGAGGCTAGTTATAATGGAGATGTTTATGACCTAGAGGTTGAAAAAGATCATTCTTATAATATCGATGGAATTGCTGTTCACAATTCTGTTTGCACTACGAGAATTAAAACTGGTTTTGGATTTCCGCAGCTTTCAGCTGTTCAAAATATTTACAAATATCTGGTAGCCAATGATCTTACTAATATTAAACTTATCGCTGACGGAGGAATAAAGCAAGAAGGAGACATTGTTAAAGCTCTTGTAGGTGGAGCAGATTTTGTTATGATTGGAGGAATGATAGCCGGCACAGATAAGACCCCTGGTCAAGTTATTTCAATGCATGGAGATAAGTATAAGATGTATGAAGGAATGGCCTCTACTAACACTCAGGTGAGTTTCTTTAATAAGTCCAGTGATGATATAGCTCCAGAAGGAGAATCTACGCAGGTTAAATATTTGGGAAAAGGATCTTTTGAGAAAAAGGTCAAGAATATTAAAAAATATATTCAAACAGGAATGTCGTACGCTGGATGCCATGATCTTGAAGAATTTAAGAAATTTGGACTTAAAGATAAAAATTGGATTATTCAAACTTTAGCAGGAACGATAGAGGGGACACCGCACGGAATATGAAATTAACTAAAAAAGAAAAACAGTGGATACGAGAAAACTCTCTCTTAAACACAGATCAAGGATCTGATCTGTGTTTTTACTGCAAGTCTTGTGGTTATTCTATAGCAAAAGGATATAACCGAGTTGTTATAGGAGACCGAGGACCATATGTAGAATTTCTCCAAGAACAAATGATAACGAATAACGTTTATGTTCCGTTAAATCAAAGACATAATTGGTTTGTTGAATATAGAAGTAAATGCGAGCATCAAATATTTATTTATCATCAAAGGAAAACAGTCAAATATGCAGACTATTTGATAGGAAAATATTATATAGATCCTGATCTGATAAGCGCTCTTGGGATACATGATTTAATTAAATATGAATAAAAAAAGCCCTCAAATGAGGGCTTTTTTTATTTTCTTTTTTTTAATTGTAGGATTTATTTTAGTTTCATAAGAATCAGTAGAAGTAAGTCCCCCTGAGCTGATATTGTCTGGCCATGATCGCCTGACAGGGCCAGCAGCAAATACTTTATTAGCGAAAGTCGCTACATCACCTGTTCCAGTTCCGCCTCCTCCACCAGTCATTTCTATATATCTAGCAAACGTTCTAGCCATTACATCTGTCCTCCGCTGGCTGGGAAGTTTCCGGCTAGTTGTCCACCCATAGCTGTTTGGTTATCTTCAGGAGAATTAGATCCTATGTCACCGTCATCCGGGCTAGTTCCTAATGACATGTCTGGCGCCTGTCCTTGTTCTTTATTTTTTGGATCTTTAGGATTTTTTTCTTCATATTCATCTGAGACGTAATTTTTAACTTCTGCTGCAATATCTTTTAACAATTTTTCTATTTCTTCATCGTCTTCTGGATCTTTAAGATCAATATTAGCGATATCTCTAATTAGTTCTAATATATCAAAGGGAGCTTTAGACTCTTCTTCATCTTCGTTTTCAATACTACCTATTTGATCTTCAAGCGGAGCTTGTTGCTCTCGTTCTTCTTTGAGAAGTTTTGCGGTGGCAATAATCCATTGTTTTGTTTCTTCTGCTTCATTTGCATACATAGCGTTATTCCTTTTTCAAAAGTAATTTATACTATATATTATTCAGATTAATTTTTTTTTAGAACAAATTTATTAAAATCTTCTGTTCTTATATTTAAGAGTTTTGAATCGCGCTTAAACTCATTGGAATTACTATTTTTCCATGCTCTAGCTTTTTTAATTAAAACATTGTTAAATAGATTTTTAATATCAAGATAACTCATTTCTTTTGTTTTTTGAGCTAGCTCTTCTGGATCTATATTAATCCAGTTGTATCTCGAAGATTTAGTAGCTATTTTTTTTGATAAATACTCAAAGTACTCTTTTCTTTCTTTTTGCTCTGGTCTATTAATTTTTATTTGATAAGGGAAAACAGAATTGCTTAATATATCCTGGTGAATAATGTTAATATTTCTAGTTCCCCCTATAATATAAACAGAATCTTCTTTTTCAAATCCATTTATTGCTTCGTTAAGAATATGAGAGAGTCTTAGTGATAAACCTTCTCTAGAGAAATCACTTGAAATACTAAATAAAGAGCTTAATTCGTCAAAATATAAAATTGCTGGAACATTTTCTTCTTTTGACCTTGTTTTAGCGTCTTGAATAATTAAGTTAAGGTTGTTTTCTGTTTCAGAAAACCACCTAACTAAAATATCACATGTTTTTATGTTATAGAACAAAGCATTGGTATTATAACAAAAAGCTTTTATTAATTTTGTTTTTCCGCACCCGCTTGGACCATGAAGCATTATTCCTTTTGGATAGTAACACCCAAATTTGTCATAATAATTATCTGATTCTTTCAAAGCGAAAGAAAAATCTCTTAAAATAGATTTAGCTTCAACACAACCAATTATATCGCTAAATTTAATATTTGGTTTTATTTTTTGAATAAGATTTTCTGGATTAATTCTATTTAAATTTCTGGCCCTTGGGCGTTTCATGTCAGGCATATATTTTCTCCAATATTTTATAACTACTTAATTAAAAAGAGAAAATATCATTATTAAAAATTACACATTAAATATACAATATCATTTATAGCGCATTATTTAAGAAAATTTAAATAATGCAAGGTCTACCTTATTACAAGGTGAAAGCATGAAAGATAAACAGTTAACTCAAAAATTAATTCAAAGCGCAAGTGTTTTGCATGGAGAACGAGTTTTGATTATTGATTCTGATGATAGTTTAGTTAAATATTATAAAGATCAGAAATTGGAATTAAACATTGTTTTTTGTGATTATAGAGACTTTAGAACTATTACTCAATATCCAGATGATTATATGAATTCATTTGACGTTATTATTTGTCCAGAAGCAGTATATTCTATAAAAACAACAGAAAGGCACCAAATATTACAATGTATTGTTTGGGCAATGAAGCGTACTTCAAGATTAGTGTTTGCAATTCCAGATATTAAGCAGTTCGTTATAGGCAAGAAAAAAGAAATAGATGGAAAAAAATATGTTTTGAAAGACGAAGGAATGTATTATAAATTTATTGAAACAGGATTTAAATGGCTTCGTGCCGAAAAAGAATTTTGGCATAAAACTACAGTAAGATTTCCGTCTCAGGTTCTCCATGCATGGAATACTGCGAATCCTAACTCTCCGTGGGATTTCAATCATAGTGGCATTTCAGAGTCTGGTTTATATGTCGTGTATTCTATCGATATGAGAAAGTTTCCTGTAAATAATGATGCGCCTGAAATAATTACTTCATAGCAAATCGCGTAAATATTAAATATACTGTCTCTTATTTGTTATATGTGCAGCTTATAAGAATTGCAATAATTCTAATAAAAAAAAAGGAGACTTCAATAATGAAGACGCTTAATTCAAGTAATACCAGTTCTTTAGTAGAGCGAATCCGTAAAACACAAAGTCGTAGCATTACCCTTAATAGCCCTCGTTTTGAGCACGTGGATGGAAAGGCGACTGTTCTTTCTCTTGCTTCTGGAAAAAACGTTCTTGGTGAATTTAAAACAAAGTCAAGACAAGAATCTGACAAAATTTCTCAGAGTCAGAAGGTTAATTTAAGTATTGGCTGGGATAAGAATAGAAACGAAACTATTCTTGCTGATTTCGTGTAATATTTTTATACGATATATTTGTTTTTATTTTATAGCCCTGATTAATTTTGGGGCTGTTTTTTTTGAGCGAAGGCGCGGCACGTTTTATTATATTTATGGAGATTTAATTATGCCAGAAACAATACCAGGAACTAGAGTTCATTGTATATTTGGTGATTTTCTTGCGAACAATAAACAGATTATAATTGGAATACAAGCAAGAGCCAGTGAAAGGATTGACGGTTTACAAGCAAAAAGAATAGGAACTCACAATGCTACGATAGAATTTCAAGCAGTTCCAAGTGATAATTCAGAAGCAAGGTCAGCAATAATTCAAGAATTATTAAGAGAAATTTTAAACTTTCGTGGCAATATTTTTAGTGATATTTCATTCGAGTATGATTGTACCAATAATTTTGCTACAATGAAAGTAGGCGGAATAGTTCGTGGTAAAACATTAAATTGGATAAGAAATAACTACGGCCGCGATTCTGTTTTATATTTTTTTTCTTCGCAAGTTCGCGCTTACACTTTTAATCCATATGCTCCTATTCATATTGCAAATACAACAAGAGAGCAAAAACATAAAAGACCTAGTGAAATTTCTGAAATAAAATGGAATTCAATGAGTGGCTTAGTGCAGGAATATATAACAAGAGAGGTTGACCCAGAAGATGTCTAATTTTTATGAAATTCTCGAAGTAGAACAAGATTGCTCGCAAGGTGATATAAAGAAGGCTTATCGTAAATTAGCGATGAAGTATCATCCTGATAGAAATCATGATGATGAATCTGCAATTGAAAAGTTTAAAGAAGTCAATGAAGCACATGAAGTTCTTTCAAATGAAAGGTCACGCCAAAATTATGATCTTGGCATCCGTGGAAATGATTCTGGGTTTTTCAATAATAAAACTGGATTTAATATTCATGATATAATGAATGAAATGGGAGGAATTGGCTCATTTTTCGAACAACACTTAGGACAACAACAGAGACAAGCGAATAAAATTAAACAGAGAAATATCATTGTTAATCTTGACGCTGATATTTCTCTTATCGTATCAGGAGCAAGGCAAAAAGTAAACTTTAATAGGAGAGTTGTTTGCAAGGACTGTAAAGGCAAGAGAACAAAGGAAAAAGATGGAATTAAGACTTGCGATGAATGCAAAGGTTCTGGACAAATGGTAAAAGTTAGTGGAAGTTATCACATTAGAGTAAGTTGTCCAGATTGTTTAGGAGAAGGTCAATCTAATATTAAGCCTTGCATTGATTGCCAAGGAAAAGGCTATCTAATCAATAGGGAGTGTATTCCTTTTGAAGTTCCAAAAGGATGCCCAGAAGGATATAGTATTCAAATAAAAGAAAAAGGTCATGAATATGAAGAAAGTAAGTTTGGAGATTTAATGATTGCGGTTAGGTGTGCTCCTCATCCTTTATTTCAAAGAGTGACTCATACTGATATTCAAATGCAGTTTCCAATTCCAGTTCACTGTGCTATAGCAGGACTTAAAATAGAAATTCCAACTGTTCATGGTTTGAAAGAAATTGATATTCCCCAGGGAGTTCAAGATGGACAAAGAATAACTTGCAAAGGAATGGGAATTCCATTTTTTGAAAATCCAGAAAAAAATGGAGATTTGCATGTTGCTTGCAGGCTAGAAACACCGTCATTTATTGATAATAGCATTAAAGAAATAATGAATAATATTCCAATTGATAAAAAAACATATCCTTATTATCAAAGTTTAATAGATGAAATCAAAGAAGCTCAGGCATTGTAAAATGCTTGAGCTTCTATTGGTTGCTGTTAAGTTTATTGTGGATATAATTTTAAAAATTATAATTCTGGATCTGGTTCTACGTTTAATGTGTCGCCTTTGCGCCTAGCAAGCTCTGCATTTAATTCGTCGGTGCTCATATCATTAATTGATTGATTTAATTTAGCTTTTCTTGCAGCGGCTCTTTTTCCACCGAAAGTCGCTTGTTTGATAGCATAAATTATATAAGAAACTCCTGCCGCAATATCTCCTGTTCTTTTTGATTCTTTATTTGTTCTAGTCCCAAATGATTTTTGATCTCCGTCAACCGTGAAAATAAAATCATTAATCATTGAAATGTCTTTTATATTTGGAAGTGTAATTTCTACATTTTTTGTTTCTGATTCAGTATCTACTTCAAAAGTCATATAAGGCCATGTATGGTTATCGTCAGCTTGATGAATAATTACATTTTTGGCTCCTACTGCATATTTTGATGACCCTGGATTTTCTAAATTTCCTTTTGTTGTGTGGAAAGTATTTAAAAGCTCGCTTTTAAATCTATTAACATCTCCTGCAATTGCTGCTTGCTTGAGAGGCTTAGGCATTTCATTTATTATGTATTCATAAAAACTTTGCATGTTTATTTCTCCTAGTGCTAGGTTTATAATTAACTATATTTATAGATGCAATATTCAAAATTTTGTTTTTTTTTGTATATATAAAACTATAATTGATATTGTTATAGGATCTATAATTATTTTGGTAAGCTAAATAATAAAATAAGAAAGATTGAAATATATATTTTTGGAGAATAATTACCATGGACAAAAAAGAAAAAAGTATTATAACATACCCTATTCATGACCCAGACGATGAGTCTAGCGGCATGGATTTAATTGACAAGAAAGAACAAGGTAAAAAATCTAAAGTTGGAGATGCAGGTAAATATAAGTGGGTTTCATTTAGTAGCTTTATGAAAGATCAAAATACTTTTGCAGGAACTCATAATTTTAAAGAAGAATTAGAAGCATTAGAAGCATCTTATAAACAGCCAAGTCAAGGGAGCGTTGCGCAAGACCCGAAAATAAATGTGGATGTAAATATGTTTATAGAAAAATTGACTATCGAGCAACAGTCTCTTCTTAGCGCTTATGCAGATAAATTAGACTCAAATCCTGAAGAATTAGTTCGTTTGGCTATTAATAGAAATATGAATATTCACCAACTATTAACACAAATAGAAAAAACAGGTTTCTAAAATGCCAAGTTTCGTAAAAACAGCTAAAGATGAAAAGCTTTGGTTAAAAGCCAAATCTATATCTAAAAGTAAAACAAAAGATAAAGGCAGAAGTTTTTATTCTTATGCTAATACTGTATTTCATCATATGAAAGGCGAGTCTGTAATAGAAGAAAATAAATCTAAATTGCTCCCTCAGGTTGGAATGACTAGGAAACACGGGCCTTTAGCCGACCATGAAGGTCGTAATATGGCTGATTTTAAAACATGGTTTGATGAAATAGATGAAAGAAAAAAATCCAGCAGTGATAAAATGCTTACTAGGATTCCAAAAAATAAATTTGACACTACGATGGAAAAACAAAAAGGAGCTAATGGAAAACCTATATTTCCTAAAGCTGATAAAATAACTGTCTGGGGAGCTCCATCAGATAGCAATTATATAAGGGCTTAAAATATTATGAATACATTGAAGGAAATACATTGCTTGATGAACTGCGGCAAAATAAAGTAATTAAAGATTTTCAAAAATGGTTCGTTGATAAGCACCAATATAATATACTTAGGATACCACGAGACAAACTTGATCCAAAATTAGCTGAAAAGTATAAATATATCTTAGACATGTCAAAGGCTGGAATATTAAAATGAAATTTGAAGACTATTTAAAAAAAGCGAAAGAATCTACAGCAACAAAAAGAAGTGTCACTGGTCCGTATGCATCTTTGTATCCGCCTCAATATGGTCTCACGTATAGAATGCAATATAACCCAAAAAGTTTAAGAAAAATTAATAAAAAATCATAATATATATTATGATTAATTTAAAGAAGTGGATATTAGATAATCTTTTTGATTCTAGAAATATACTAATAAGTAATAAATTATCTTTTAAATATTATATTAAAAATAATTTAGTTTCATTATATGATGAGATTTTGAATTTAACTTCATTTTTAGATGATAGTGTTTATTTTTCAGAAAGAGTTTATTGTATTTTGCATGATATTAATAGTAGAAAAAGATGCGAAAACAATAAATGTAATAATTATATATCTTCTTTTCGATTTAAAACTGGCTATAGAAATTATTGTTCTCGTCTTTGTGCCAATTCGTCTAAAAAACAAATAAACAAAATTCAAAAAACTTTTCAACAAAAATATGGAGTAAATAGCTATAGCCAAACGAAAGAAGCTAAAAATAAACAAATAATTATTAATAGAAATAAATACGGAGTAGATCATTATTTTCAATCAAGTGAATTTAAACAAAAATCTGTTAATACTAATATAAAAAAATATGGATATAAAAGTTTTAATAGTTCTCCTGTGGTTAAAAATAATAAAAAGAAAACATGGCTTGATAAATATGGAGTTGATAATCCTTTTAAGTCTGAATTAGTTAGAAGTAAGGCTAAAAAAACATTATTAAAAAAATATGGGGTGGAACATTTTTCACAAAGTCAAGAATTTAAAAATAACACAAAATTTAATAATCAATATCTCCCATATATTGACAAAGATATAATTGAAAAAGCAAATGATTTAAACTGGCTTGTTGATCAACATTATAATAAAAAGAAGACAATTACTCAAATAGGGAAAGAATTACAGTTTAGCGCATCAGGTCTTTTGAAAAAATTAAGGAAATCATCTATTAATATTATAAAATTTCCTTCTTCTTCTTTCGAAAAAGAAATTAATGATTTCATTGATGTTGACAATGTTAAAATGAATGGAAGAAAAATAATTCCGCCTTATGAAATTGATATTTATCTTCCAGAATACAAATTAGCTGTAGAGTTCAATGGTCTATATTGGCATTCTAGTTATGATTTAAAATCAGACAATAAATTAAAGAAATATCATTTAATGAAAACTGAAATGTGCGAAGAACAAAATATACAATTACTTCATATTTTTGAAAATGAATGGTTAGATCCGATAAAAAAAGAAATTTGGAAAAGCATTATAAATTCTAAGATTGGAAAGAATGATAAGATCCATGCAGGTGAATGTGAAGTAAAAGAAATTATTGATACTAGATTAATTCGTAATTTTCTTAACGAAAATTATTTACAAGGTTTTGTTAGCTCTAAAATTAAATTAGGGTTATTCCATGAAAGAGAGCTTGTTTCTTTAATGACTTTCGGTAAAACTAGACATTCTGATTATTATCAATATAAGATGATTGGATTTTGTAATAAGAAATATCTGAACGTTGTCGATGGAGCAAGTAAATTATTTAAATATTTTGTTAGAAATTATCAACCTAAAAATATTATTAGTCATGCTAATAGAAGATATAGTAATAATAGATTGTACGACAAATTAGGATTTAAGCACAGCCATAATTCAAACCCTGATTATTTCTATTTTAAAAATAAAATGACTCTACATCCTAGAATTATGTTTCAAAAACATAAACTTAAAAAGCAGTTAAAAAGTTTTGATCCAAAATTAACTGAAATTGAAAATATGTTTAATAATGGATATAGAAGAATTTGGGATTGTGGGAATACGGTATATATATATAATTGAATTCACTGGATAGTATTATATGGGGTAAAAATGGAAAAGACAAGAAGTCTAAAAAGAAAAAGCAAAAACGAAAATGAAACTGAAGCTAAAAGAGCTTTCAAAGATTTTTATAAACGCATGTTCGATAAAAAGTGGATGCAACATGTAGATAATGATACTGAATGGCTTTATCCAGATGATGCATCTGATGCAGCATCTAGCGGAGACCCGATGCCTCAAGGAAGAGTTCAATAGAACGCGATAATAATTTTATCAACACTTTTCATAATGAGTACTTCTATAATATGTCAAGCTTGTTAAGTAGCAAGCCAACAATACATTAAAGGAGACTTTTATATGTCTATTACACTTGATTTTTTTCCGATAGTATCGGAAGATAGGCTAACAGATTATATTGACCAAATTTCAGAAATTTCAAATCGCTCAGCTCGAGACATGATCAAAAGACACCGTGGAACATTTGAATCCAAAAAGTATCAAGCTTTCATAGGTTGGCAATGTAAAACAGCCGCCGCATTGGCAAGAGGATTAAATCCTCTAGAAGTTTTAGATTATCAATACGATTCGCAAAATCCTTATGAAAATTTTATTAAAGTAGGGGACGAGTCTTCTGATGCTTTTTCTTCAAGATTTGAAGGTTGCTCAGAAGATGGAAAGATTATTATTTCTCTTACTCAAGGAAAAGCAAAAGGACTAATGAATCGTATCAGCTGGGCTAAAAGTAGAATTGATGAAGGAAATTCTGAAAAAGCCGAAAAAGATGGATACGCCCCTACGTATATGGAATTTATTCAATACGATAAAAAAGAAGAGTTGTTTTATCACTTAGGGTTATTGGAGACAGGTGGACTTTGTTGTCCTAATTTTCCAGAGATGACCGGCATGAATGAATATGGAGATAGGTATTTATTTGAGTTCGATGTTTCAAAATCTAAGAGAGACGATGGAGTTTATTTACTTACGACATAAGGATAATTCATGTTATTAAAACACGAAGAAATAGCTAAAGAAATACTTCCTTATGTTTTATTGCCAGACATAGAACAGTACAAGGAGCAATGTAGGATTCATGCAGAAGGCATTGCTCCTAATTTATATGCAAGTGACGTTTCTCATCATAAGCGTAATAATAAGTTTTATGTTAGAACTATTGATGAAATAATTGGAATGACTAAGTATGGAAAACTACTAGAAGTTGCTTATTGTGCTCTTTTTAATCTTGATCCAGAAACTTCAGTTGATTTCGACATTACTGCAGGACCAGATCAATACGATGTTGAGTTTAACAAGCATTGCTTAGTTGATGTAACATCTGGTCATATTCAAGATATATTTGGTAATAATGATTCTTTTAAGATTGACTTATTAATAAGAGAAGCTAAATATGATAGAACATTAAAAAGAATACAAGACACAGAAGATATTATAATAGATAATGAAACATCTGCGTTTAAAATTAAACCTAGATATCTTGCAAATACAATAGTTTTTATGCAAAAAACTTCAGATAAAATATTTTATCTTGGAGAGATGAGCACTAAAAGATTTGCGAATAAGGAAGTTTTTTATGATTCTGATATGTATGCGTATTATTATCTTATGTCTTTAAAGGGGCGCAAAGAAAGCGGGAAGTGCGAAAGAATACAGTTATTTTAAAATTTTTTTTATTTAGATTATTAAACTAAAGCGAGCAAAATTGAAAATTATTTTGCTCGCTTTTCTAATATATAAAGAATATGAGCGACTTCGGATTTAAATATTACGTAGATGGGCAAAAAGAAGAATCTTTTTTTACAGACAAAGAGTTAGATAAACTGTCTATTTTTTTTCTTCAAGTTCTTAAAATAAAAATGCCAGATACAGATAACACTAACCTTCCATATCACTGGTTCGAATCTAATTATAAGAGATATGGATTTAGTATAGGTATTATAAATCGTCAAACTCTTGACAAAAATAGAGAAATTGGAATTAGAAAGATTAACTTTAATGCTTTTGAATATTTTATTAAGGTCTCTGGACAAGAAGAGAAGAAGCCGTTTGACTTTTTAGATCAAGCTCTTCTCGAAATAAGAAGGTCATCGATTAAGATAGTAGAAATTAATAAGAAGAGCAGAGAAGATTTTAAATTGAGAAAGAAACTTATGAATGCAAAATAGATTTTTGACGTTTTTCTATTTTATTTACAAGTGCTTGAAGGCTAGTATTAATTTCAGATGTTTTATTTCTTCGAGAAAAGTTATTTAACATAAATTGTAAAAGAAAAGATGATTTTCCTAGATCTTCTGCTGATGTATCTTTAGATAGTATTTTTTGTTCTATTTCTTTAATAAAATTAATAATATGTTCTTCTGCATTTATATTATTCATTAAATAAAGTAGTTATAATCTTGTGTTTTTTAATATATACTTTTAAAATAAGGAAACCAAATGATATTGAAACCATTTAAAAGCCATCTTAATGAAAACCTTCTTTACCAAGAAGGTATATTTAAGGGCGAGGACAAAGAGGCATTAATACATGTTAAAAGAGCAATGCTTTTTCTTAGAATGCATCATGGATTTTTTGCAAGCTTAATTAATGCTATTAATGTTTATGAAGAAAAAGGTCTTAACCCGCCGACAATGGCAACAGATGGGTTTGTTATTTTATATCATCCTGAATGGGTCCACAAGCATTCTCATCAAGAAATAATGTTTGTTTTAGCTCATGAAATAATGCATAATGCTATGGGACACTTTGTAAGGCAACAAGATCGACATCAAAGACTTTTTAATATAGCCGCAGATTATGCAATTAATCCTTTAATTAAAGGATCTATAAAAGATAGCGAAGGGACAGATATAATGTCTCCTCCTAAAAATATTATGCTAGACGATAAATACTCTGGGAAAAGTGCAGAACAAATTTATAGCATATTAATTAAAGATGAAATAGAGCCAAGAGTAGAAAAGAATAGACAACAGGGAGGATCTCCTCCAACTCAAGGTCAAGGTCAACCAGGTCAAGGTCAACCAGGTCAAGGCCAGCCAGGTCAAGGAAGTGGAATCACTCCTTCTCCTTCTAGCGGGGAAATAGATAAAGCTATTGATGAAATGCTTGGCGGTGACGATGGAGATGGAGATGAGTGGAATGTTGGCGGAACTAAGCCTGGAGGATCTTTAGGAGAAGCTAAAGATGCTAGTGGTAAAAATATGACACCAAAAGAACAGGCGAAAAGAATAAAAGATCTTGCAAGAAAAGCTGCAAGATCTATGGGCGGAAAATATAGCGAAGGAAGCCCACTAGATCAATGGCTTAAGGGATTAGCAGAGCCAAAAGTTGACTGGGTTTCAGAACTTAATAGATTTTTAAGAGTATCACTTGAAAAAAGCAAAGATAAAATACCTTATAGAAGATTTGCAGGAAGAGGTTTATATTTTCCTGGGCCTAGTGAAGACGAGTCTTTGAAGAAAATAGTAGTAGGAGTAGATACGAGTGGAAGTATTACACCTAGTATGCTTGATCAATTTTCTGCAGAAATATCATCTATTGTCGGCGCGCATGAAATAGAAGCTTTACACGTTTTATATTGCGATACAGCTATTGTTGGGCACGATGAATTTAGAAACCCAAATGAATTGGTAATAAAGAAAATGCCAGGAGGCGGCGGAACTTTATTTCAACCTATGTTTGATTGGATCGAAAGTAACTTAAATGGACCTCCAGATGCTATGATAATTTTTACTGATGGATATCCTAATAGCAATGCTTGGGGAAACGTCGATTTTGATGATAACAATATAATTTGGATAATAGCTAATAGCCCAGAAATACAAGCCCCATTTGGAAATACAATAAACGTTAAAATTAATGATGAAGATTAATATAAATATTTACGGAGAATAATTGAAATGAGAGACCTAAAAGAACTTATCTTAGAATTAGAGCAGCAAGTTGCTACAGCACAACAACCACAATTGCAAAGAATAGTTCCTCAAAAACCTGTTGCAGTTCCGAAGCAAGCGCCAACTCTTCCTTCTCAGGAAGGTAAGCCGCAAGGAATTATTCCTAAGGTTGCCAGTGGAATAAAAAATTTAGCTCAGAAAGCTGTAAAGAAATTTGCTGGACCTCATTCCTGGCTGTGGAAAGCATTGCAACTACAGAAATCTGGAGAACTAGCTAGGGCAGGTATTAAAATAATAACTCCGCCAGGAATGAATGAGATTCCTCGAGAAGTTTTTGAAACATTGACTGGATACAAAGAGCATCTTAAATTAGTTGCTGAGGCCCAAGCTGCCGGAATGGGACAAGATGCCGACTTAGAAGATAAACTTAAACATGATAATCCAATTTATCCTAACATGAAACCTAGCGAACTACTAGATGAACTTGAATTTCATTTTTCACAAAAAAAACCTATTATGATTTGGGGAGCCCCAGGTATTGGAAAAACAGATATTATATCACAATTAGCTACTAAATTAGGTGTTCCTGTTATTTTAATTGATTTATCAAGAATGGATCCTTTGGATATTGGTGGTCTTCCTGTTCCCTCTAAAGCTAAGAAATCAGATGGAGAAGAAATGGATGTTTTTACTTCGGCAATAGCTGACATATGGCCAAGATCTAATGGTCCAGATGGAAAAGGTGGAATCATATTCTTTGATGAATTTAATAATAGTAGCGAAAGAACAATGAATGCTTCTCATAATCTTTTGCTTGGAAGTAGTATTGGAAAATATAAGCTTCCATCTCAATGGGTTATTTTTGCTGCTGGAAATAGACACTCAGATAACCCAAGAGTAACACCGCTTTCAACTCCAGTTTCTAACAGATTGGCTCATGTTAATTTAATAACTGATGTCGAAGAGTTTGAAAAATGGGCTACATCAGAAGGCGGAATAGACAAAGCCAAAGAAATAGAAGAAGATGGAAGGAAATTCAAGGTTGGAACAGGATTGAAAAAAATAGATCCTTCAGTCCTTGCTTTCTTGAAATATAGGCCAAATCTTCTTTGGGATGCTAAAGCAGGAACTTCTAAAGAAGAAAGATATCTTTTGCCTTCTCCAAGATCTTGGACTAATGCTTCTTTTGAGATGGTTTATAGACAGCATGCTTCTAAAAATAGACTTTCAGAAAATCGAATAACAACTATTTTCGCAAAGTATGTTGGTCTCCCTGCAGCCGAGGAATATGCTAAATTCAGAGAAGTTATGAGTAACGTATCTTTCGCTGATATCGAATTAATCATGAGTGATCCTGATAGTGCTCCATTGCCAGTTCTTTCTGATCCTTCTAAAGAAAAAGGACCGGATAATCAATACACTTTAGATAATATGTACGCTATGTTGGCAGTATTATTAAATTCTGCTCACAGAAATCCAACTGCCGAAAAGTTTTACAATATTGTCAGTTGGACGACTAGATTAGATGAAGCGGAGCCTGCAGCATATGTTGTAAGAAATCTTAATCACAGTGCTCCTGATGAAATAAAGAGAGATAATAGATTTGCTTATGATGCCATGACTAAATTCTATGAAAAATATGGAGAACAAATTTCTATTCCTGATGCTAAGAATTTAGAAAAAATACGTCAAGAATCTTTTAAAACGATAAAAGATTGGCTAGAGAGTTTTTGTTAATTTTCACGTCGCTAGCATAGAAGATCAAATACTGTTTTAATTTATTTATTTCTATTTGATCTTCTATATATCGCTGAAATATATTCCGAAGATCTGGTGTAATTCTTCCAGAATTCATTGTGATCAAAGGCTAATTTCATTTTATTAATTTGGTCTTCTGTAACCCATGTTATTTCGGCCGCATCATCTCCAGCAAATGCTAGCTCTGCAGCATGAAATACTTCAATTTTGAACCCATGGTCTATTACATGTCCTCTAGGATCGCGGGTTGGTTTGGATCTAACATCGATAAATAACAAATCTCTTTTTTCTACCATAATATGTGTTTCTTCTTGGCATTCTCTAATTGCAGTTGTTTCAATAGATTCTTTTCCAACATCTAAGAATCTACCTGGAAAACACAAACACCCTTTAAAGGGATCATTTTTTCTTTTTATTAAGAGATATTTGTTAGTAGAAAGATCTTCGATTATAATCGAAGCTGTGACTGATGGTTTTTTGAATTTAATTAATTCACGAAGATGTTTAAGTTCTTGTTCCATTTCTTCATTAATCTCTTTATTTTGCTGCTTAACCATTGCTTCGATGCATTTTTTTTCATCATTCATAATATTGTCTCCAAAAAATAATCTAATTTTTAATATATAATAACATCTTATTACGCTTTTATGTAAATTATGAAAACTTTTGAAGAATATATATCAGAACTTGAAGAGCCAGTAGAAGAAGGAATAAAATCTAGTGTCATAGGAACAATAGGAGCTGCAGCTGCTATAGCTGGAATAGGAGCTGGAGCAGCATATCAAATGGGTCCATATGATGATCCTTTTAGCAACCAGAAATCCGCCCATGTTAGACAAATTAAACAAGAAAAACCTTCTATTATTTCCAGGCACGATATTCCAGTTATTAAATCAAATTCTTTTAAGAAAACAATAAATCCTGTTCCTTCTAAAACAGCGCCTTCGATTTATTCGCCAGAAAAATTACAAAAAACAAAAGCTTCTCAATTAGTACGATCAACAGTTATTGAAAAAGCAAGAGATATAATTAAAAAATTTGAAGGTTTTAATTCAAGCCGTCACTGGGATGTCAATGGACATGCTATTGGATATGGCTTTCATGGGCATGATATTCCTGGAGGAGAAGTTCCAGAATCAATGACTCGAGCTCAGGCTGACGTTATATTGGATAATAACTTGCAAGGAAAATACAGCGTCGCAATTAAAAAACATGTCATGGTTCCTCTAAATGATAATCAGCAAGCCGCATTGATAAGTTTTATATATAATGTTGGTCCAGGAGCTTTCAAAAAAAGCTCTCTTCTTAAAAAGCTAAATCAATCAGATTACAAAGGAGCGGCTGAAGTATTTCTCAAGTATGATAAAGTCAAGGGGGAAGTTTGGCCTGGGTTAACTAAGAGAAGACAGGCTGAAAGACAATTGTTTCTTTCAGGAAGATATAAAATATAATTTTCTTTTTTTATCTTCTTTTTCCATTCTTATATTTTCTATTATATTTTGCTTTCCTTGAAGATAACCAGATATTGAACCAATTGCGCTTTTATCGTTACTGTAGTGATGTTTTATTTTTTTTATTGCCTCTTTTAATTCTATTCCAGGATTTTCTTTTACAACTTTCACAAGTTCGATGCATGTTTTTTCTTTATATATTTTATTGTTTTTTCAACTCCTGGAAAAGTAGTATTATCAAAAAATACTTTTCCATTTGCTTTTTTTACTTTTTCTACGACAAAGTCGAATTCTGTTGTAGCTGTTTGATAGTCATGACTTGAATCTAATAATACAAAATCTATTTGATCTATTTATTTCACGAAAGAAGATAAAAATTTAGAACTTTCAGAGTTAATAAATGTTATTAAATCATTAACAGCTGCATTCTTACAATTTTCAATTGCTTTTTCCATAAAACTTTTATTAATCTCTATAGTAAAGAGATTGCCGATATATCCTCTATCTTTAAGAGCTTGAGCCATGATAATAGACGAACATCCTATATTCGTCCCAGTTTCTATTATTGTTATAGTTTTGCCTTCTACTACTGGGAGGCTGCAATATAATGAGTAATATAATAAATTCCAAGATGGATATCCTATACTTTGTCCAGTCATATTTTCCTTTGCTGAATCTAAGTCTGATAAATATTTATTTGGTAATAATTTATGTGAATAGTTTTTTATTCTTTGATTTTTATCCATTGTATAGGTATATACTTGTACTATGGATACTTTTAAATGTTTTATTGAAAATAAAGGAAATGTTGGTTCGAGTTATTTTAATATGAAATTAATTAGCTCGATAGAAGGATTGCAAATTGGAGACGCAAAGGATGCATTAAGAAAAGCAGTAGCGGATTCAAAAGCAACAGATGAAAATAAAAGGAAAGCTCGCGCCATGATTGATCGAGCAGTAACTGTGACGTCTCTTATGACAGGAGCTACGAACTTCCTCTTAGCACATCCAGAGAACGATCTAGGCATGCCTAAAGGTTAAAGTTTGCAATATTGTAATAAATATGCTACAATATTGCAAACTTTTAATTTAATTGGATTATTTATAAGAATAAATTAAATTTATTCTTAAGTTTCTCTGCTGGATTATTTTTAGTATTAATAGCTTCTTCTATTTCTGGCCACATTGTAGTAAATATTTCTTTTGTTTTTTTGAAAAAATCTATCATTGGAATAAATCTTATTCTTTGGCCTTTATCGTCATATATATTGAAAGATAAAATATTAAATTCACGTGAACCTGTTCTATCCAATATTCTTTTTCCGTTTTTAATGGCATGTTTTTCTTGTAAGTGATTTATAACTATTTCTTCTATTTGATTGAAATCTGTTATTGTTTTTTCTTTAAGCCTTTTGTTTATTTCTCGAATCATTCTTTTCTTAGAAGGAATTCTTATTATTTTAAAATCTTTTACATTTGATATTTCATTTTTAAAATCTGTTAACAATACTTGGGTTATTAATATACTAAGATTGTTGACATATATTTTAAAATCTCCGTCATATTGTTTTCCTAAATTCATCATTGAGTGAATAGTATCTTCGATTAATTTTTTGTCTTCGTCTGTTATCTCGAATTTAGTTTGAGATTCTAATTGTTTCGCGTATTTCATAGGATTAAAAAAATAATTTTCCATTTCCATTGAAATATTCGATAAATTAGTCATGAAAGCATGTGATTGATATGTTTGAGCGGATGTTCCAAATATTAAATCATCTGGTTTTCTATGTTTTTCTTTTTTGTTTTTAGCAGAAGGAAATCTGGCAATTCTTTGTTTTCCAGAATAATCTATAGCCAATGGATCTGATTTATAAGTAGAGAGAGATAAAATAGCTGACGGTTGATTAGGATAGGTTTTCAAAAAATACAAATTAAATCCAGATTTTGCGTCCGTTGTAGACACTATGCAATTTATTTTTTTTCCATCGACTAATAAATCAAACATTTCTGATTTAGGTGGAATTTGAGGCCACTTATCTTCATTAACAATAAGAGAGTTATCTTTTGTAGGGTGCAACTGCAATAAAGGAAGGCCTTGTTGTTCAACAAACATTTTAAATGTTTTCATAATATACCTATATATTTAATTCTATTATTATTTGATGATAATATAAGAGATGCTTGACGTGTCAATATGCCATAATCTGCATTACATAAAGTTTGTTGTCCAACTGGCAGTCCAGGATGATACCAGATATGCTGTCCTTTTATGAATGCTCTATCACATCTTAGCGCCATACACTTTGATTTTGCAAATCCAGTTCTAATTTTTGCCCAATCTCCAACTGGTTCATACCAATCTTCTTCTGCTTCTATATCTTTTACTCTTTCTAAAAGTAATGGCATATGCTCAACAGCAGTTCTTACACCATTGCTTCGTCTCCTAGTATATCCGCTTGGATATTTGAATTCAAAATCTCTTTGTAACTGCTCGATGGTAATCTGAGTCATTCACTTCTCCTTTTATTAAATATATTAAATATTTTAGTAATAAAATTAATATCGCTTATTCTGTTTGATATTTTTTATGTCTTTCTATATCTCTTTCTATTCCTATAGGAGAAACAAAAGTCGCTATTTGTTGTGTATCTAAATCATAAAAAGCATAAGCAGAGATATTTTTATAAAGAACTTTCCATAGTTCACTGTTAGTTCCAGGAGATCCTGATTTAACCATGAATTCTGCTTCTTTGTTTTTTATTTGACGACTAAGTTTGAGATAATTTTTGTCAGATAATCTCATATTGTATCTTGTAAAAAATTGTTCTTTAGCATGTTCTTTTTGCTGTCTGATACGCAAAATCATCTGTTCTGCTTTTTTTAAATTAGTAGGTTTAAATATTCTTTGTTTTATTATTCTAATCTCATTTAAGAGATAATATTTGAATTCGCGCATAATTATATTTATGAATAGTTATTCTTTTTATTTTTTAATTTAACGTAAAATTTAGGCAAATCTTCTATATCACAAGAAAGATCAAAGCTATTTGGATAATTTTATAAGTTTTATTTAATGATAATAATATAGATAAAATTATTATCGCTTCGTATATATTATTATGATTTCTTTTAATGAATATTTCAATGAGGGAATAGGATTTAAATCTAGCGATCCTAATAATCCTGAATCTGGAGAACATGGAGTGGCTATAGCGGCAAGTATGATAGCTAGTGATATGGCAAAATCAGACTTAGATATAACTAGATCTACTTGGGAAATGAAAGATTTTAAACAGAAAATAAGGCAATATATGGGAAATTAATATGATATAAAAGATAAAGACAAAGTATCTATTCAACATCAAAAGGTATTAATAATTGATGATATTATGTCCAAAAATAAAACAACTATGAAGATGATAATTAATATGCTGAAAAAAAGCGGAAATACAAGTTCTCATAATATAAGTGCATTTACAGTGGCTTTTGAATATACAACTTAGTTGCGTTTCTTATATACAGTATATTTATATATCGGTTTCTCTTTTTATATAATAGTCATACATTATAGCAGTAGGTTTTCTTCCTACTTTCTTTTTACGATAACGCTTCTGTACATAACTATGAGTTATAAAAAATTGACGATTAGTACTGGCTTTATAGTAAGCAATTATTCCAATAACTTGTCCTTTTAATGTTTTAGCATATATGCAAGGCTCATCAGGATATAATCCAAAATTTGGACCAGTTAATCCTGCGCGCGCAAGCTCGTGCTCTGCTTCTGAGGCTATAGATCTTGCTTCAGAATAATTAATTGTTTTAGTAGTACATATTTATACATTCATTATTCTTTCCTTTTATTTAATATTTTCACTTATTTATAATAAGTAAGATTAGCTGCTCGTTTTTTTATAAAAAAGTTACTAATATTTAATAAATAACTATATCATGAAATTTTCAAACTTATTATCGAGCTCGAAAAACAAGACAATTAAAGAATCTCTTTCGTATTCATATTTTATTCCCGAAGATAGAGAAACTCAATTGTATGATTTTTATTTAATTTCATTATATTACCAAGTTATAAAAAATGGATATAATGCCAAAAGCGTCGCAATGAGCCACATTGATGGAGACACTTTATTAGATCTAGAAATTATTATAGATGATGCTATAAATAAGATAGTTGCCGTTCAAAAACGAGATCTTCTTAATGCCACGTTTACAGCTATATCTTCAGAGTTCAGGCATGGTTATAATGGATTAGCAAACGCAGGAGATAATTGGAGTATTTCAGCTAGCAGAGACGCGTTGTTGCAGATAGCTGATGAAACAGGAATAAATAAAAATCGTTTATTAAAAACTTTAAGTTATTATGACTCGATGAAAGGTGAACCAGAGAAACATTTTTCGGATAAACTTTCAAAAAAATACATGATTGGATCCAATCCAGAAAGAGATGAATTTAGGCAAGCCATTCAGTTATCTAAAATGGATCACTTAGAGTTTGTAAAATTAGCTTTAAAATCTTTTAATTATTTACGCTGGGAAGATGGATTTGGAGGCAAGCCGTGGGCTAAAATAGCTCAAGGGTGGATTGATTTAAATAATTCTAAAACGATAGATCAATCTATTCAGTCTATAGACCATATATATGATCTAGAACATAATAATAATGTCATGTTAGATAAAGTTAAAGATTTCGCTAAATATAAACAGTATTCACACGAAGATAAAAAAAAATATCAAATAATAGGACTTCGTGGTGATGCTGAATATGTATGGATTAAAAAAGCCCTAGATTTAAAATTCAATGCTTCTGTTTGGCAGCTAGCTAAAAAATCCTCTTTACCTAAAAGAATCATTGGAATGCTTAATAGAATAACTGGCGTAGAAAACATAGCTTATGATGAGTTTGCCAGGAAAAGCAAAGAAGATAAAAAAGAAAAAATAAAATCTTCTAAACACACGTACATAGAAGAAGATTATTCAAAAGCATTATTTAAAAGATTGATTAAGACTTTTGATAAAGAAGGAACGAATTATCAATTTAGCAGGAATTCAAAAGAATCATTAGAACAAATTATGTATGCATATAATAATTCTAAAACATTTAATATAAAAATAAATGTTATTAGTAGTCAAAATAACAAACGTATAGTTAAAATACAAGATATCAACACGGAAAGATTAAAAGTTTTTAATTTTCATGTATATAACATCAATTCTATTGCAAACTATATAATAAAATTATCAAGACAAATTTAAGTACTAATTATAAATTTGTCTTGATAACCTAAGTTTTTTTATTTAATCCTAGCTCTTTCGATCGCTCAATGCCAGCATTAATACAACTCTTTATCAAATCAGCTAAATTACCATCTATCATAACTGATAATCCAGCAGCTGTTGTACCATCTTTTGAGGTTACTTTTTCACGTAACTTCGTTAAAGAATCATTTGATTCATTGGCGAGTTGCACTGAACCCATGGCGGTTTGTAAAGTCAACGCAGTGGCTACTTCGCGGTTTAAGCCAGCTTGACAACCAGCATCAATCATTGCTTCCATTAAATAAAAGAAATATGCTGGTCCGCTGCCACTCAATCCAGTTACCGCGTCGAGCTTGTTTTCTTCAACATCTATTGCGATACCAGAGGAGCGGAATAAAATAAGAGCTACATCAAGATCATTGGCCGTAGCGTATTGCCCTCGTGCAAGAGCTGACGCTCCTTGGCCTACTAGCACTGGGGTATTTGGTATTACGCGTACTACTCGTGGTTTCCCGCCAATAAGTGATTCAATAAAAGAGATAGTAACGCCTGCTAAAATTGAAATAAAAAAATGTCGTTCTTTGACTTCGGGGGCAACTTGTGTTAATAACTCTTTAATATCTTGCGGTTTAACTGCAAAGATAATTATATCTGAATACTCAAGCGCGCTAGCAACAGATGTAACTGAAGTCGCTTTAAGATTATTAGATAATTCAGTAGATTTTTTAGTAATAATATCATAAAAAATAATATTCGAAGATCTAATTAAATTAGCATTAATAAAACCATTGGCCAAAGCTGCGGCCATATTTCCTGAGCCTAGAAAGCAAATTCTATGTTTCATATTTAAGAACCATGTCATATTATTTAAATGATATTAAATTTTCTATTCCATAATATAATTCTTTTATTTCTATAGCTTTTTCACATGCAAGCAAAATGCATGGCATATAACATGTCCTGTCACTAACACTTGACTCTATTGTTAGCACTTCACCTAAATTAGCGAAGACAATAGATTGTTCTGCCAAAAAACCACTAGATCTAATTGAATGTATTGTGGATTCTTTCTCGATTAATTGCTGCGTTCTCAAAGCGGTGCCAGATGGCTTGTCTAGCTTACTTTTATGATGCTTCTCTATAATATCGATAGAATCAAATTTTTGATTAATTTTTTTTGTTATAAAATCCATTATAGCAACAGATAAAGAAAAATTAGGAATTATATATCCACCGACACTTACAGAAAGCGCTCGTAGTGTCAGCTCATTTATCTGCTCAAGATTTAGTCCACTTGTCCCAATAACGAATGGTATTCTTTTTTTAATATATGTTAAAACATTTTCATAAACACAACTAGGAGATGTAAAATCTACAATTACATCAGGATTAAATTCTAATATTGTCTTCTTCGAGAGAAGAAGTATAGCAACCTTTATATTTATTATATCCTCCTATATATTCAAACTTTTCATTATTCTTACTAATAGCTGTTTGAATTTCTCTCCCCATTTTTCCACAATGTCCATTAATAAAAACTCTAATCATTTTGTGTCCTCTGAACTAACTCTAAATCTTTTAACGCACAACATGCTTTAGAATTTTTATCTCCTGCTAGTACTGCTGTTAATTCTGCTCCAGGAACTGCTTCAGAATCAAGAGTTTTTCGATTATTAATATAGTAATCAATAACATTAATTAATTCATCAATTTGATATAAATTATTGTTATTGATAGAATCGCCTATCTGTGATTTTAAGATAATTTTAACTATGTCATCTTTTTTAAATTTCATAATAATTCTATCGCTCCATTTTCTTCTGCTTCAGTGATAAATTCATCTATTAAACTAATAGCTTGGTTTACTTTTTCTGCATCTTTTGGCCATAACATGTTTTCAGGCTTAATATATCCGCCATTAAATAAATCATCATATAAATCACTTGTTGCAACAGTTTCTATCTTTTCTTTAAATTTCATTTAGCTACCTCTTTGTATTAATTTTATATAATTTGCATATTAATATAAAAGATTAACAGTTCTTTTTTAACACAAAAAAAAGAGTTTAATTTGCGGGAAAATTAAATTGTCTTTAAACACTTACTTTATTTATAATGAAAAATCAAAATGCGCTTAAAATAACTGCTGAACAATTAATCACGATTGCCCGTGTATTCAGAGATAAGATTAGAACTTGTTCAGATTTTGATAATGTTGATCTTCGCTCCAATGAATTTGCACAAGACATTAATGATATAATAAAAAAAATTAAAATTAAAGCAAGCAGAGCGCGATACAGAAAGAACTCTATAAAAGAATATAAATATCAAATTAATTTTTATGAATCTAAAGAAATTAGAGAACTAATTGTATGGATGGATTTTTATTTTAGTTCATCTTTATCAAAAAAAATTATTGAAGGAGCTCTTGGAGATGGATATCCTTATCAAGACTCTGATTATAATAAAGTATTAGAAGAGGTCTCTGAAGTTATATATGAAGTCGTGGAAACTAAAATGGTACATTGGAACATTCTTCATTTAATTGGAAGTCAAATCAAACCTGGAACGTCAAAACAAGCCGATACTTTTTGCAATAGCAAAGAAAGAGATGAAAAAGTTTTAATAAAAGAAAAAGGAAAGTTTGGATTACGAGAAGGAAAAACTCCAAGTGATTTAATTACTAATAATGGACAAAACAATGGAAGAGAACTCTCTGACTTAAAGAAATGTTTAGATGAAAATTTTAATATTAAAACAAAAATTAGAACGAGGTCTGCGCCAGAAACACTTTTCGTTTGTGCTTTAGAAAAAGATTCTCGAGTTTTATATTATATATATGAACCTAAAAATAAAAGAATTAAATATTTATATAATGGAAAACAAAAAACATATCATCCAGATTTTTATATTTATACACAAAAAGAAGAGTTTCTACTAGAAGTAAAAGGTGCCCATTGCCTTGAAAATAAAGACAGTAAACATGAAATTATTAAAGAGCAACAATACAAAACACGCGCAAAAATAAAAGCTGGTAAAGAAAGTAAATATAAATTCAAAGTTATATCAGATAAAGAAATACAAACAAATGGAATTAAATCCATATTCATGTCACAATAACAAATCACTTAGTGATATGGATACTGCTACTGCTACTGCTCATACGTTTGCCTACCATTGCTCTACAGCAACAATACTTAATAATATATAAACAACTTGTATTATGCTTTTATTTATGAAGCTTGTTCTCAATATTTTTTAATATATTTAATGATAATATAGAGAAAACCGTATTCATTTAATATATATTATCATGAGAGTTTTTGAATATTCGACAAAAAATAAATAAATAAATAAATAAATTAAGTCCTCTGTATTAATATTAAATCGCTTATCTTAAAATATTTTTCATTATTTTCAAAATAAGTAAGTTTTCTCTTTTTTTTAGGCTCGAATATATTTGAACATTTTGTTCCAGAAACTACTCTACAAATAGTTGATATTTTATTATTTTTTTTATCGAAGGTATCAAAATAACCATTTATATCTAATAATTCATCTATTACATATAATAAACCATTAAATTTTGATTGCCTACCTTTGGCTTCAATTAACACAACATTTCCAACTTTAAATTTCATTTTATATTCTCTTTCTCTGCAGTAGTGTTTTCCTCGAAGTCATTTTTCTTTTTATAATCGCTAATTGCTGCCTTAATTGCATCTTCAGCTAAAACCGAACAATGAATCTTAATTGGCGGAAGACTCAACTCATTAACAATCATAGTGTTCTTAATTTCACTTGCTTCATTAATAGTAAGTCCTTTTATCCACTCTGTTGCAAGAGATGATGCAGCAATAGCGCTACCGCATCCAAAAGTCTTAAATTTGGCCTCCTCTATTACTTGAGTCTCTCCGTTAACTCTGATTTGTAATTTCATTACATCTCCACATTCAGGTGCTCCAACTACTCCAGTGCCAACGTCATCAGCGCTTTTGCTTAGTGCTCCGACATTACGTGGATGATTATAATGGTCTAGTAGTTTTTCCGAATATCCCATTTATTAGTCCTCGATATACCTATTGGTCTTCGTATTAGTTTTAATTTAATAGGATTAACTAATATAGATATATAAAGATTATATCCCCTATTTTTAAATATAATTTAATTGCTCCTCTGTCCAAAGTTCATATTTCCATCCTTTTAAATTACAATAAATTTCACAAGAATTTTGTTTTAATTGATTATCTCTTATTCTATCCATCAATCTTTGAGGCTTAACTTCTATCAATAAAGTACTTCCATCTACATGTTTTGCTAAAAAATCAGGGATATATGATCTCTCTTTTTCTTCAGAATTAATATAAGTGATATCAAATGGTTCATATATATAATAAGCCACATTAAGATCATTCTCTAATATTTTAATAGCCTTACTTTCATACGAAGACTTTAAACAAATAGTTTTACCTTTATTGTCGCACTTAGTCAGATCTTTTACGTTGATTATTTCGTGTTTAAAGTGATTATTGGGATTCCATTCTCCAGTAGATATTTTTTTAATCATATGTTTACTTAGTTTTTGTTTTGTTTCTTCTGTTAATCCGCCTTATTCTTTCATTAATTTATTTCTGGCATCAGAATATCTTTGTTTCATTTCTTTTGTACGCACTTTTCCTTTATTGGATTCGCTTATTTTCTTTTTAGTTGATTCTGGCGTTTTCATTCCAAGCCTTGGATTATAATCGTGATTCGTATACCATCCATTATCTCTTAATGCTTGTTTTTGTTCTTCTGTACAACCTAACCCTATGTTTTTCTTATGTTTACTTGTAAGTTTTCGCCCAGTAAGAGTTTGGCTAATTTTTTGTTTTTGTTCTTCTGGTATTACTTTGCCTTTTTGAGCACATGATTTACAAGTATACGATTTATTTAATTCAATGTTTTTTCTATAAGCTAATTTAGATATATTTTTTATAGAAGAACAATAATAGCAAGTTACATTTATCATTTCTTTTTGTTCTTTTTTAGAAAGCATATCTGTTTTTCTGTTTTCTTGTTTAGCTGGATTAGATAGTTTCATGAAACAATCTCTACATACATGTTTTTCATTATTTTTAAGATAGTTCTTTTTAGCTGCTACATATTTAGTTTCTTTTTCTTGATTGCATTCATCACATGTCCATTTACAATTATCTTGGTGTTTTAATCCGTCTATTTCAGTTATATATGACATTGTATCAATCTCCTTATATTAAGTATAGGAATAACCGTAGAATTTTTTACTTTTATTTAATGTTTTTTAGATAGTGTTAATTATTTGATGAGATAAAAAAAGAGTGGAAGCCTTCGGCTTCCACTCTAAGAGTGTTGATTTCATTATACTTATTAGATAATGAAGTTTTGAATACTGATACGGGCATAAAACTTGGCCCCTTCGCGCAAGAGCTTTTTTCCGTACCTTGTAAGCACACCACGTCTCGGGCAAAATGATTCTGGGTCGAGTACGACTGGTGTTTGGGTAAGCGGCACGTATGGGCAGTAGAAGTAACCTGAGTCCATGTAAGAGTCACCTCGGTAACCCATGAGGATTGAACCACGTGGGAAGAGAGGATCTTTATATACACGCCATCTTTGATTTACTGTTCCAACATACTGGATTCCAAGTGAGCTCTCAAAGTTGTTGCTAGGAGCTGGCGCAAATCCGGCAGTAGCTGTTTCAAAGATCGAAGCAACTTCTGGGGAGGTGACAAGCCAATTAGCACCACCACGAAGAGTCTTTCTATGGATGATGTTAGAAACTTCAACTACTTTCACGTAGAGTGATTCGTACTTTTCCTTGATAGTATCACCAAGAGCAGTTGCGAAATCCCACGTTGCAACAGTTCCAGCGTTATTACGAAGATCTGTAATAATTTCACGATCGATTTCAAGATTGATTTCCTTAGCCAATATTTGAGTAAGTTCAGCTTCAGCATCGATGTTGTGCTGGCTTCTGAGGTCTTGTTGTGCTTCGAATGACCAAACAGCTTTCAACTTACGAGTTTTGGCTGTAATGGTTTCACTCTCAACTACAAGGTTGACTTCAGGTAAATCAGTGTTACACTCCATGTCGTACTCATAGACGCCGCTCGCGAGAGTGATCGAGTCATTGACTGTATCGGCATTGGTTAATGTAAGACCAAAGACACCGGTTGTAGGATTGAATGTAATGACAGTGAATGTCAAATTACCACCAACAACTGGGGTCATGTCAGTAATGTTATAAGTATAAGTTCCGCCTGCAAGCGTTCCATTGATTGATTCGTCAACAGCTCCAGCATTAGAAGTACCAACGATTCTGAGGACAGACGTTGTTGCTGAGGTAATGGCGATATCGAAAGCGGATGTTCCTGGAACTGAAGCGTCACTGAAAGTGACTGTTCCAAAGAACATGTAAGGGGTGTTGGTTCCTACTGGTGAACCAAAGCCGCCACCGAATCCACCAGCTGTTGCTGCTGTTACTGCGTTGTTTGCATTTGCATCGGCAACATCAGCGAAAAGCTGTTGGTTATTTAGAAGCGGTGTATGTCCAAGAGTAATAGTCGCTGCAGTCGCGGCTGAAATAACTCCGGTGGCTGCTTCGTTCTGTATTCTCTGGTGGGCATACCAAATGTCTAAATTAGCATCACCATCAGTTTGTTGTTGCATCGTGATTGATTCTGCGCCGGCTGTGCCGACGGCTAGATCTCTATTGGTTTGTCCAAGGGTTGCACCCTTATCTGTGCCATAGCGAAATCTTAAGTAATAAACCAAGCCAGTTGGTCCAAGAAGTGGTTGTACCGAGACGATTTTGTTAGCCACGAGTTGTGGATAAATTCTTCTAACAAGAGGGATAGAAATTCTACGGAACTGAGCGACATCTGACGTATCTGTTCCACCAGTTAAGGCTTCAGTCATAGGACTGGAGTTTGCTAGCTTTTGATTTTCCAAAAGAAGCGCGGTGTTGCGTCTAGTGCTCTGATCTTCAATTCCTTCCAATAATCCAGATGACGACCATTTCTCTTCCATTCTAGCTGATTCGGCGATCAAGTTGTTATTGAAATCCATTATATTTAATTCTCCTTATATTTGATATTTCGAATCGTTAAAGCGATTGTTTAGAGTTTTTTGGTCTATTTAAGACCGGCAACCTTTTTTAAATCTGCAGCAGAATAGCCGAATTCATTGGCTCGTTCTTCTAAGACTCTGCTCAAGGCTTCCTTATCGTCAGCGGCATTCTCTTTGATTAAGTCTGCTTGGTTAACCACATTTCCGCGACCTTCTGCATTCTCTGCTATTCTTTCGACAACACGACGCTCGGCTTCTTTGCGAATTTCACTTCGTTTAGTTTCTGCGTCAGTGTTTGCACTTTCATTTAGGTTTTGCTTCTCATAGTTCTGATTTTCTGTTGCAAGTCTCATGTTTTTAGCCTTGAGAGCTTTAACTTCACTTTGTAGTGATGCAAAAGCTGTTTCAAGTTCTTCAAATTTTTCATTAGCAGACTCACTAAGATCTTCAGAGGTAATATTAGAAGCTACGATGTCCTTGATTCTGTCATAGGCTACCTTAGTTTCAAGAACTTCTGGTGAATTTCTAAGCTCTTTACGAACTGACTCAGAAATTTCTTCTATTTTATCTCCGAGGAAGTCATCGATTTTATTGACCAAGTCTTCTTTGATGTCTTGTACTTGTTGAGTATAGGCTTCATATAGTTCTTGTTCAATTTTATCGTTACGGCCTTTTTCTTTTTCGATCATTTTTCTTGCTTCTTCATACTGCTCTTGCAAAAAGTCTTCAAATTCAGTCTTTTGAGTTTGCATTTGATTGTCTTTTTCTTCGAGCATTGACTTCGCTTCTTCATAGCCAGTATAAGCTGTTTTTTCTGACTCATTAAGCTTATTCTTGCTAGTTTCACGAGCTTCTTTCAACTGAGTGTCCCATTCCTTGTAAGATTCTTCGAGAGTTTTCTCATACTCTTTTTTAATCTTTCCTTCGGTGTCTGAAACGAACCCATTGATGGCTTCTTCCACAGCAGATGTTTGATCTTCTGGAATCATGCCTTTGAAGCTCTCCATGATTCTCTGTGCGACTTTATTCATGTTTTTATTCTCCTAATATTATATTAGTTTTTTAGAATTCAGGGATTCTTCAAAGATTCCTTTGATTGCTCCAACTAAAATTTCTTTACTAAATTGATTAGTATTGGTATTATTTATACTGTTTGCTTCTGTTTTTTTCATATTATTTGCAGATTTAGCTGGAGAACCAGCTGCTTTTTGATAAAATGATTGTTTATTTGCATTCTCCACAGTGCTTGCAAATGCATTTGGAGTTGAAGGGTCTGCTACAACATCGAATGTGATGAGTCTGAAATTAGGGTCAATAATCATAATACCTTCATTATTCGTTTGGCCTGTTCCAACTCCTCTAGATGAGATGCCTACTGGTATTCCGCATCTGATAAATGTTTCTAATATTTGTCCGGCTGGAGTCGGAAGTATTTCTCCCTCTCCCATTAGGACAGTATCTTTATCCCACCACAATTTTGTAACTAAATGAGAAGCATTTTCAAGATGAATGATTGAATCAGGAGGGTGGTCGAGCTCACCAAATAGTCTGCGCTCTCTAATGCAGACTCCTAAGCGAGCTCTTTCCCTTTCTAATATATCATAAGAATAAATTCTCTTATTCTTATTTTGTGCTTCAGCTTCTTGAAATTTTCCTCTAAAACGCAATGGACCTGGCGTTGAAGATCCTGTGCCTTCATTAGTTAAAATTTGAAGTTGAGTATTACCCATGCAATCGCAAATTAGGTATTGTTGATTACTCACTATAATTTCTCCTTATTAACTTAATTTAGTCTAGATCTAATTGACTGGCGCTCATTGCTTTGCCAGGAACTGTCGGATTGCTATGAATACCGAACTTCATAACATCAAATCCCTTTGAACTTGCGGTTTTTTCTAAGTCTAGCTTATCTGGTCCCATGCTTCCTGGTGACATTGGATTACTAATAGATGATTCCTCATCTCCTAGCATTGCATCCTTGGTTCCACCCTTGGCATGTTGCTTATAATTATCAGCGTCTAAGTCAAAGTTAGTATGGAAGTGGCCAGGATCTACGAATTTAGATTGATTCAAGCTATAATCGTTAGAGGCTCTGCTAAGTAATGATCCAACCACCATTCTGACAATACTCTCGTCAGCTTCTGATAAATTGCGAGCACTTGCAGCGACTTGTGATGCATACTCTCTAAAATCAGAAACTGTTCCTATGATTTTAGAAGCGTCTAAGCCAGCGGCTTTAACATCTCCTTCCAAAGTGGTGGCTGATTTAGAAAGCATTTCCGAAAGGTGTCTCAATGCATCATATTTCTTTTTCGCGACAGCATAGACATTTTCAAAATATCTTTCAGATACTTGTTCAAAAGCTTCGTAATCATCATCAGAGACCTCTTCGTCAAGTCCTACGACTTCATCCACTGCAGCGAATTTGATTAGATCGTATGCTTGATCTGCATACGTGTTATGTGCCACTTTTTTGAGTCCAAAAGCAATTTCTTCACAAAGATCTTCATCCCAGTTTTTTTCTTCTCTTTTAGTGAGAATCCTAGAAATCATTTCTTTAAGCTCGTTTTTAGAAATATAAATCAATTGAGGATTTGAAGATACGATTTCAGAAATAGTGTCTTCTAAACTTTCTTCGTCTTTGGCGTTATTATTTCTCTTTAAAGAGACAATAGATTCTTCAAAATCTTTATCATCTTCTTTATATTTCATTTTTGTTCTTGCTTTTTTAACTTTTTCACGTTGTTTTTTAGATTTTTTGCTGGTTTTTTCTTTTTTGTCAGCTTTATCTTTAGTGTCGATTTCGATTTCATCGATGTCATCGTCGTCGTCGTCGTCATCGTCATCGTCATTATATTTCATTTTGTCTTTTTTACTATACTTCATATCATCTTTGTCATATTTTTTGTCTTTTTTGTCTTTCATTTTTATTTTGATAACGTCGGTTTTTTCTTCACAAACAATTTTAGCAACAGATTTAGCTGCTTCAATAAGATATTTTTTAATTTCTGTGAAATTAGGAAGCGAATCTGCCCACTCTTCAAGAGAATCGTCGACTGCTTTAAGGGTCATTAACTCTTCGCTGCTTGATGTGTGCGATCCATATTTACTATCTTCTTTTCTCTTACATCTTGCTTTTCCCTTAGATTCTTGATCTTCTTCGTCGGCATTACCAACTCCACCATCTCCTGGAGCTTTGCCAGTTCCCGAAGCCTTCTTTTTAACCATTTCAGAAACTGGAAAGCGATTCTTTAATTCTTTCCATTGGTCAGTAGCTGCATCAGGATCATCTTCCATTAATGCATTAATAACATTTCTGAGAATATTTTTTCTTTCTTCATTCTTTGAAGATTCATCAACAATAATCTTTTCGAAATTATTGAGTTTAATTGTTCCGCGATCCGTAACTTTATAACGGGCCTTTAGAAATACGTCTTGCTGATCCTCAGGTTTATAAATTACGTAATCTTCGTTTGTGCTAACAAGCTCTAAATTCTTTCCAGCTAATCTAGAAAGATGCTTTGCAGCAGCTCTTAATTCTGACTCAATTGTTTCGAATGATTTTTTCTGGATTTCTTCAAAGACCTTTTGTTCAATTTTTCTGGTCTTCATGTTTAATTTCTCCTTAATAAAAAAATTCATTACCGAATGAGCAAAGTATTACAGCTCATCTGGTATGTATATATTCAAGAGAGCTAATTCTTCAAAAACAAAATAAATTACATATTGAAGAGTAACTGATATATATTAGCATGATGAATGGTGAATTTAAAAAATATATTAGTGAATCAGAATTAAAAAATATTTCTTTCACTCAAGATGACGTTGAAACTAAAGCAAGACAACTTAAGTATTTATTTAAAGACGATCCAAATTTTGGATCAGTTATAGCTCCTGAGGAAATGCAAGGAACTATTGTGATTAATTTTAAAGAACCTTTAGTTAATAAAGACACTCGTCGTAAAGAAGAATATTTTCAAATTTTTCTATATTTTAATTATAATCAAGATATTATGATGTCATTTAATATAAAGCCTCGTGATTCAAATTATCTAAAATATTTTAGAGAAAAAATTCCTAATTCACAAAATGATATCAATATACTGTATTCGGCATTAAAGAATATAATTAATGACCTTGAACATTTCATTATTAAAGATAATCCGATAAATATTAAATATATTAGTAGTCCTTTAAAAAAATCTCAAATAGAGGTGCTTTCTAAAGATCCTAAAAATATTATTTATATTAATAGTCCAGATCCTGAATTCAAAATAAAATATGGACACTTTAAAGATCTTAATAAGGCAGGAATTGTTTAATGGATAACTTTATTAAATATTATAAAGAAAATAACTCTGAAGTAATATGGAAAATTGCTGATATTATTAAATTAAGAGATACATTAAAATTAAGAGGTCATAAAATATCTGAGGTTAGACATAATTTAGAAGATAATACTGTAGATATTATTATAGAATATTTTAGTCACGTTTTTTCAAGCAACAATATTAACAATTTGTTAAGAATAAATTATATTTTTAATAAAAAACTTATTGGTATATTCTTTAATTTTTATGTTTTCGATAAATTAGATAATATCCAATACATGGATATTCATAGAAATATAAGATCTGAATCTATTGAAGATCAGATTAATGAAATAGTTGAAAAATTTGATGACATTATTGGAAATCTTGAGAAAATAACTATAGAGAAGTTTCCTGAAAAAATAAAAGCTATAGAAAATCCTTCTAAATGGGCCCAAGAATTTGTCATTCAAAATAAAGGTCCATTTGCATATCTTTGGATTAATAATCCAGATTCTGAATTAAAGAAAAAATATGGACATTTAAAAGATTTAGCAAAAGCTGGAATATTTGAATCTGCTAAAAATATTTCTAGACGATTTGATACGGATAAGAATTTAGCTGAACAGTATAATCAAATATTCGTAATAGATGCTATACGCTCAATGGGATTGACAATTACATATTCATCTCGCAGGTGGCCTGCTGAAGGTCCTATTTTAATATTTGAATTAGCTGCTAAAAATCCTATTTTAAATGGAAAGGTTAATTTTTCAATTGAAATTAAAAATGATGAATTTTTAATTAAATTTAGTTATATGGACGATGGTGGATTAAAAACTATTTATTTACAATATAAGTTTAAAAAAGAAGAGAATGAATTTAACCAAAGAATAGAAAAGATTGAGTCAACAATAAAGTATTTAGAGAGCAATGCAGAAGAACACTTGATGAAAGAAGATCCTTCTAATATAGTATACATTACCAATCCTTCTCGATGGGCTCAAGATTTAGCTATTGAAAAGCTTGGGATTAATATAACTACAAAAATAAAAAATTTAGATCCAGAGCTTGAAATAAAATATGGACATTTAAAAGATTTAGTTAAAGCCGGAATAATGGAATATTATTTTGATATTGTTTAAAATTTAGAACTATATAAATAAGTGAACGAATAATATTAAAAATGTTCTTATTTATTAAAAGAGGTATTAGATGCCACAACAAAAACCATGGGAGGCGCTGTTTAATATTTGGGGTTCGATCTTTACGCGAGATTTATCCCGAGAAGCTCCTAATCCACAATCTCTTTCAGGCGCAGGAATTGGACGTGCAGATGCAATAGGATCCGCTGAATATCTTGAAGGTGGATCAACGTTTAATCATGCTGTTGAAATTAAAGATTTAAATGATTTCCTTGAAGTTGGAGAACACACTGATAGACGAGCAAGATATCTTGAATATGACCGAATGGAAAATATTCCAGAAATTACATCTTGCATAACGAAAGATAGTATTATCAATACTCCAAATGGCAATTTTACAATAGAACAATTATTGAAAATGTATCCAGATGGAAAATCTTTTCCTGTTTATTGTTATGATGAAGAAAACAAAAAACTAACTATTGGAAATGCTCACTCTGTAAGGTTTACAAAAAAAGATATTATTTATGAAATAACAATTGATAACAAAGAGTTAATTAAATGCACGGGTGATCATAAATTTTTATTGCGAAATGGAAATTGGAAAGAAGCAAAAGATTTATTAGAAGATGATAGATTAATGCCATGCTCTGAAAGAAAGTGTTCAAAGAATTCTCCATATTATGGATATAAAGAAATCTATACGATTAATAAAGGCTGGAAACCAACTCATAGATTTATAGCAGAAAATTATATTATTAATAGAAAACTTCAAAAGTTTCCATTAGAAGTTATTCATCATAAAGATTATAATAAACTTAATAACAATCCTGAAAATCTTAATGTGATGTCTGCAAAATCACACAATGAACTTCATGGACGTGAATGGACAGGAGAACCATTTCATCCAGAAAGATTAAAAATAATATCTGCAAAGTTGTCGAAAAGCACTTCTAAAAGAAATATAAAATGGTGGAAAGAAAACAAAGAATGGATTGAAAATAATTCAAAAAGATTTGGAGAATTAGCTAAAAAAAGATGGGAAGATCCAGAATATAGAAAATGGAAATCTAAAAGACATTCTAATAAAATAAAAGAAAAGTTTTTATTAGATCCAGAATATAGAAAAAAAATAGCAAGCCATGGGTCAAAAAATGGAAGGTTTAATGTCGATATTTCGACACAATGGGTTTTAGATGAAGCCTATAAATTTGACACTCTATCAGAGTTTTCAAGAAATATTGAATTAAAAAAATGCTCTAATATAAGACATAAACAACAATTCATAACAAGAAGACTTAAACAAGCGGGATTTTCTGGATGGAAAGATTATAAAAAAAATTATGAATATTCAAATCATAAAGTAATATCTGTTAAATGCTTAAATAAAAAAGAAGACGTATATGATTTAACAACAGATGTTTATCACAACTTTTCCTGTAATGAAATAATCATACATAATTCGTTAGATACATATGCTGACGAATGCACTGTGCCTGATATTAATGGAAAGATTTTTGATGTCATAACACCTAATCAAGATGTTAAAGAAGAGATTGAGTGGCTTTTTGATGATCTCCTTGAAATAGATACAGAACATCTTTGGAGTTGGTGTAGAAATATATGCAAAAATGGAGACATATTTTTAGAACTTATTGTTGATGCTGATAGTCCAGAGCTTGGACTTCAAAAAGTAATGGATCTTCCTCCTGAAACATTATACAGAATTGAAACTGTTCGCGGGAGACTTCTTGAGTTTCAACAGTCATATCTTGGACCTGATTATCAAGCAGTTCTTCAATCTATTAAACAAAGATCTTCAATGGCAGATCAAGCCATAGGAAGACATCCTAGCAATGCTCCTGTCACTACATCAGGAACTATGGCTAGTCAACAGTTTCATGATAAGAATGCTAACGCAGTCATTAGATTTACTCCTGAACAAATCGTTCATATTAGAATAGGAATGAAAAGAAGAGGATTCTATCCTTATGGTGTCTCTATTCTGTATGCTGGTAGAAGAGTAGCTCATTTGCTCAAGTTAATGGAAGATGCAATGGTAATTTACCGGCTCGTGCGTGCGCCTGAAAGACGAATTTTCTATATAGATATTGGAACTTTACCTCCAAATAAAGGCGAAGTTGTATTGGAAAGAATCAGGGATAAAATAAAAAAGAAAAAGATATACAATAGAAGAACTGGTCAAATAGACGAGAGATATAATGCTTGGGCAGCCGATGAAGATTTTTTTATTCCTACACGTCCAGAATCTAATACTAGGATAGAAACTTTGCCTGGTGGTTGTTTAGCTATGGATACTAAAATTCCATTGTTAGATGGACGAATTTTAACTATTCAGCAAATGAAGGAAGAGCATCAGTTAGGTAAAGAAAACTGGACATATTCATGTGATCCAAAAAATGGCAGTGTTGTTCCTGGGTTAGTTTCATGGGCTGGAACAACACATGAAAAAGCTAAAGTTATGAAATTAACTTTTGATAACGGCGAAGAGCTGGTTTGTACTCCAGCCCATAAATTTCCAATTTTAAGTAGGGGAAAAGTTAGAGCTGATGAATTGAATATCGGCGAAAGTATAATTCCATTTAATACTAGAAGAAAGCAAATTTGCTCAAGAAAAAATACTCATTATGATCAAATATATGATAATGAATCCAAAAAATGGGAATTTGTTCACAGAATGGTTGCAAATAGCTTGAAAGGAGATCTATGTAAAGAAAAGACTTTTTATGAACAATATCATTATTTAGATAAAAAGACTATTCATCATTTAGATTTTAATAAATATAACAATAGCCCTGATAATTTAGTATGGACAAATTCTAAAGACCATATAGAACATCATTATAAACATATAACTGATCCAGTTATAAGAAGTAAAATTATAACTGGGCTGAATAGATATTGGGCAAATATTTCTGATGAAGAAAGAGAAGAAAAGAGAATTATTTCTAAGAAAAATGCTAAAAGAGCTTCTGAAGTAATGGCCAAAAAACTTAGAGACGATCCGTTTTTTAAAGAAGAATTTAGAAGTAAGTGTAAAGAAGGTCTTGTAAAGTCTAAAATAAGTAATCCACAAATATGGAAAGAGATATCTGAAGAGCGATCTAAGCGCAATAAAGAAATGTGGAGTTGTCCGGAAAAAAGAAATAATATTATTTCTAAACAAAAGATGAGATTTGAAACAGATCTTTTTGAAATTGCTAAAAAGTATTTTATTAAAAATAATGGAAGAACTAATCTCACTCTTGTCGATATAAATAAAGATGATATGTTTATGGAAAGATTTAAATCTTTAAATTCTCATATTGTTAGAGATAGTTTTGATTTATCTAATGGTTTTACTAAAATTCATTTTAAGAAAATGATGAAAAGTTTTGGGTATAAATCAGCATTGTATTTAAAAAAGGAATTATCTTTATATAATGCTGATTATAAAAATAAGCATTTAAACAAGTTAGAAAAAGCATTAATGAATAAGATTTCGTTATTTATTAATAATTGTGAATCTATTATACAGTTAGTAGAGCTCGTAAAAAATGATCATGATTTTTGTTTGAATTTTAAAAAATTAAATGGTATTTTTTGTGATATCGAGATAGTTGATTTAGAAAAAATCATTAAAAACAATGGATACGATAGTTTTAAGCATTTGAAAAGTGAGATTAAATTATACAATCATAAAATTACTAAAATTGAATATTTAAATGATGAAATAGAAGTTGGAACATTAACTATTGATAATGATGAAAAGTACCATAATTATCATACATTTGCTGTTGATTCTATTGGGTTTACATTCAATAGTAATCTTGGTGAAATAGATGATACTAAGTATTTCAGAGAAAAATTAATGGTTGCTTTAAAGCTTCCTAAAAATTATCTTTTCCAAGATGACGCAACTATTACAAGAACTTCTTTCGCAACTCAGGATATGAGATTCGCAAGAACTATTTATCGTATTCAGAAGATAATGGCAGCAGGTCTTAAACAGATTGCAGCAAGACATTTGATTTTAAAAGGATTTCCCGTAGAAGATATCAAGGGTCTTAAGATTAAATTTACTGCTCCTTCTGATTGGCTAGAGCTTTCAAGGTCTGAATTATTAAATAGTAGATATAATCTTGCTGCATCAATTAAGGGAAGTCAATTATATGATGATTTCACTATTTTGACAACAATTTTAGGTCATACTACAGAAAAAGCTAGAGAAATTATTGACAGAATGGAAAATCAGAAGTTAAGAGAAAATGAAATTCAAGCCCAGGCTCAGATCTTTGCTCAGTTAGCAACTCCTGATCCTATTGGAAGCGGACAAATAAATCCAATGACTGGCCAACCAATGGCTAGTGGATTGCCAGCATCTCCTGAAATGCCAGGTAGCGGAGTTCCTATGGGAGAGCTTCCTCCACCTGAAATGCAAGCTCCACCTGAAATGCAAGCTCCACCTGAAATGCAAAGTGGAGAGCCAGGTATGCCAGCGGTTCAAATGCAAGATCAGCCAATGCTTCCAGTTCCACAAAAAGTTTCAGATAAAGAACAACCTCAAGCTCAAAAGAGGTATTCTGATTTTAGTGACTTAGAGGCTGACGAAGAAGAGCCTGATATTAATTATGAAGAGTAATTATGAAGAGTAATTATGAAGAGTAATTATGAAGAGTAATTATGAAGAGTAATTATTAATATAAATAAAAATTCTGGCTTGATAAGCCAGAATTTTTTAATATACTATTTTTTGAACTTATTTTATTAAGTATGTTTTAAAAATTCCAATATTACCATCCAAATTCTTTTAATAAATCTTCTTCATCTTCGTATGCATCTACTATTTCTATTGCATCTGATTTATCAGAGAAGTATTGATCAATTGTTTCTCCTCCGTCTTTGTTGTTGCCATTTTGCATTTTAAGTATTTGTTCATATTTAGGATCAAATGTTGGTTCAAACTCTGGGTCCTCTAATCCATAATCATCTCCTACTCCGATAGGGAGAGTATTGATTATAGTATTTCTCGTGAATAAGCCAATAGCCATTGCCATAATTAAATCATCATGTCTTCCAGGTCTTGCTTCTGCTTTTCTGCTTCTTTTGTTGAATTCGAATGTTTGGATTTCATGTAGTACTCTTGAAGAGCGAATTTTAACATGGCCTTCTTCTATTAAATTACTAAATGTATTAAGAACCAATGGTCTACTTTTATTAGTCATAGTAAACCCCATTTTAATATTTCTTTTTGAAGTTCTGCTCCAGTGAATATTTTCATAATCAAGATCATTATATAATCTTTCTAGAACACCAACACCTAGAGAGTTATTTTCAACAACTAAAATAGCGTCGTTATAGTATTTTCCCATTTCATTTAATATTCTAGCATATTCATAAGTAGAGACTTCATTAGAACAGAATTCACATACTTGTTCGAGAGTTATTAGGTCTAGAACATGAAATGCGCTATAATCATGTTCTCCGCCTAATCCTTCTGCGACGTCTGCAGATAGTATGTACGATCTTTGATTTCTTGGCTTTTTCCATATCCACAGTTTATCATTGTGCATTTTTTTAGGCTCAAAAGGATCTTTTTCTATTTTGTCTTTTAATCTTTGGATAATTTCTGGTCGAACAAAAGTATCAGAACCTGATAAGAAAATTCCAAGAACTTCTTGGTCCCACCCTCTTGGCCCTAATTGAGCTTTCATTCGCTCAACGAATTCTGGTTTTCTATATTCTGGATGTTCCATGTAATGAAGGTCTAGGCACTTAAAGTCATTTTTCTCGTCTTTAGCATCATGGTAAACATCTGCATACCAATTTCCCAGACCATTAACAGTTGAAATAATAAAAGCTTTTCCTTTATCTCCTGCTGAAGCAAGTGCTGGGAAAATACCTTTCCAAACTTCTTCCATGTTTGGAATAAATGCCGCTTCATCTATTACAATTAGGTTCGCAGAATAACCACGCCCCATTTTAGGAGTTCCACATCTTACTTCAGAACCTGTTTCTAATTTAATATTATGTTGACTGAATTCTATTGTTTCACATTGTATCCAGTCTGGCAAATATTCCCATGCTCTTTTAACCATTGACATTAAATTTTTAGAGTCTCTATCTGTGATTGAAATCATTAGGACTCTAACGTCTGTAAAAAATAACACTTGCCACAAAGAATACATTGCGGCAAGTGTTGACAGTCCAGCTTGTCTAAATTTTCTTAATATTAGAAACTTCTCGTTTTGAAATGCTGGTAATACTCTATTTTCTTGAAAAGGATGGAGTTCGAATGGAACTAGTCCTCTTTCAGGATGTAGAACTTTAAGATATGTTTTCGAGAAATAAGCAAAGTCGCCTCTACATTTGATTATTTCTTTTGTTTCGAATGACATTGTCATATATATTCCTTACACTACATTTTAAATCCAGGATCAAATTTAGCTGTCAAAATACTGTTGAGGATTGCTTTATATTTTGTAGCATCAGTATCTCTGTCTTCTTGGTCTAATCCTTTCGTTCTTACTTCAATGTTTTTATAAACTTGCTTCATATATTTTCTAAATTCATTAGGAATTCTTTTCATTACGTTATTGTAAGCTTCTTCTTCTGATTTTCCTTTTTCAATAAGATCTTCTATTTCTTCTTGATCTTCTATTCTTTTAGAAGGGCCGATTGGAAATCCCTTAGATCCTTGTTGAAGTCTATAAACTAATTTCTTTCCAATGATAAAAATTCTTATTCCTAATTGAAGATCTTGTAGTTTATCTTTTAGAGAAGAGTCAACTGGAAAACGAACAAAAACATATGATTGATTTTCTTTTTCCAGAAATGGAAGGACAGTGAATTTTTCTATTCTTTTTAAGAATTCGGCTATTTTTTCGAGCTTTTCTTTTTTTTGCTCATTTTCTCTATCTAAATACTCTGTGAACGTTTTCATTATAATATTCCGCCCTTTGACATATCTTTAAGATATTTATACTTTTTTTCTAATTCTGGATAAGGATTTTTTATTAATAAAAAGTTGCGTAAATTTAGAGACATTACTTTATCTTGAATGATTTTATCAGGATTATTAATATATTTTATGTTTTTATAATCTAATTCTATCATAGCTTCTTGAACATCTAAAGGAATGTTTTCGAAATCTAATGAGTTCTCAAGCATCCTTGTTAATCGGTAAGGAAGTATATCTCCTTTTTTTATACGATCGCCGTGTGTTTTTAAAGTTTCACTTGCAATTTTAGTTAATTTTTTTTCTAAATCTTTTATGATAAAAGAAATAATATAATTATTATTTCTTTTTTTATTTGTGAGCCCTTCATATTTAAATAAAGGGCTCACTATAATAAGCGGATCAGTCATAAGCTTATATTGATAGTCAAATTTAACGCTGATTTTTCTTGGAGAATATATATCAATATGTGGTCCTTCTATGCTTATTATTAAGATTCCATTAGCTATATTAAATTTATTAAATTTGCAGTTTATTACAAATCCAAAATTATCGTATGTTTTTATTGTATGCGCATTCATTTTTTCTTGAAGTTCTTTTATGAATAAAGAAATATCTACTCCACAAAAAATGTTATGATCATCTCCTTGTAAGAAGTCTGAATCTGTTTCTAAAAAATTTTTAAACGATTGCATTTTTTAGCATTTCCTTAGCAATATTTCTTTAATATCTGGAACACATCTTTGAATTTTTAACAATTCTTCTGGACCAGAATCAAAAGGCTTAGAAGAATAGAATAATCCGGCTTGAGCATCATTTGCAAAATTTGTAAATTCATCTCCCATAATCGTTACATAAAGGAATCCATTTTTAACATCCATAAATTCAACATATTCTTTAACTGGCTTTCCTTCTTCGTCTAATTTATCAGGACTTTCTTTAACGTAATTTATTTGAATTTTTTGTAGATCTATTAATTCTCCGTCTGTTTTAACGCCTGCGTCTCCTTGCCCGACGCTCGCTTTGAATTCTATTGAAATATATCCATTTTTCCATCCATCTCTTATTAGTTCAGCAAAGTTAAACCCTATTTCATGTCTTTCTCCCATGTTAGGGTCAATAATCATGCAAAGATAAACTTTGTCTTTAAAGCTTTCCGCTATTGATTCGACAATGACTCTTTTTCTGAGAACTTCTTTTTCTTCTGGAGAGCCAGTATCATTTAATTTCTTAAGTTCCGCATCTGATAAAAAGTTTTCTGGATCATTAAATTGCAATGCCCATTTTCCAATTTGAATATTACCAAAATCCGTGTAACACCTAGTACAAACTTTTATTCCTACTCCATCCTCTGCAAGAGGAATGAATAAGTCCTCTAGTGTTCCTCCAGATCCTATTTGAACACCATTAGCTATAGCAGCTATGGATTTTCTAAAAAGATCTGATTTCATAGAATAAAAACCTGGGAGTTTCGTTAAACAATCAGTAATTGTCTTATAAGGCTCTATCTCAGAAGAAATTATAGAATATAATTCTGTTCCTGAAACTTGTCCAGTTCCAGATGGTCTTTCTGTTTCAAAATTATCCTCAAAATCTCCTATTTCTCCAATTTTTTCTGGAGTTTCTGGCTCAGGTTGTTGATCTGACGGAGTCCTATCTGCTGGCCCAGGAGGTCTTAAATTGCCAGTTCCGTGATCTCCTACTGGAGCAGTTGTTGTTCCGCCTATTGCATCAGGACCTGGAACTTCTCCTGTTGGAGTAAAAGCTCCACTTAGTGGAACTGCGTCAATTGGAGCTTCTGAAAAAATAACTCCTTTTAAATTTTTTCTTATATCATAGTGAGCAAAATCAGCTGGCTGAGATTGAGGCTCTGGTTCTCCAGCTACTGAATCAGCTGCCGGAGGAATTGCTCGTTGCGTTGGTTGACCATAAGAAGCCGGAACATCTCCAGAAGGCTGAATCGTCGGCGTCTCTTCTGGAGCGGTCTCTCCTTCTGGAACTTCAACGTCAACTTCTTCTTCAGGAATTAAATGCTCGAATGAAGATTTTATTTGTTTATATATTTTTCTTTGAGCATCCGAAAAATCAACATCTCTAGCTAAAGATAAAATTTGAATATTATCTTCTATAAATTTGTATTGACCTGGACTTAGTTGTTTTATTTCTCTCATTTCTAGAAGTTTGTCCATCATTTCATCGTTTTTCTGACTAACAGCTAGGTTCATGTAATCTATTTTTTCAGTTTCAAAATCAATCATCGGCTCTTCATCTTCAGGTTCCATGTTGTCAGGAATTTCATCTGTACTTGGAGTAGGTTCAACTTCTCCCATGTCTTCCATTCCTTGTTGTCCGTCTCCGGGAGGAATGTCTGGTCCTCGTCCTGGAGTTGGAACTGACCCAGATGCTCCTGGAATTCCTACACCAGGGTCAGTTGCTCCAGGTATCGGTTGGTTCACAGGTGCTTCTAAAATAGGTAATAATTCTTCCTGAAATGGATTTTTAGTTTGGTCTATCCAGCTTTTAACCACATATCTTTTCATTTTATAAATCTCCAGACTTAATTTCGAATTCAAATTCGTCTTCATTATTTACATTTTTAGGTTCAATATTTTCTTCTTTTTCTTTATCTTTTTCTTCTTCAATGACTTCTTCTATTATTATATCTTCATCAATAGTCTTTTTAAGATGTTTACTTTGTTCCATTTCTTCGAGAACTTTTAATAATTCTCTACGACTTGATCCGATATATGTATTATTTTGTTGATTTACTGTTTGAGCATTAATAGTTTGAGTTTTCATTTTAGATCTAAAAATTGATTCGAAAAGTCTCATTTTAGAAGTTGAAGCATCTTGGGCTACTTTTAATAATTGAGAAACTTGCTCTTTAACCACTCCTGAAGAGTCAAAGTCTCCACTGTTAGTTATCATATCTTTAAAAATAAAATACATATCCATTGCTTCGTCTTTATTGACTTGGAATTCTCCCATTAAGTCAGACAGAAATGTCTGTAATTGATCGTCAGATATAATATTGCTTATGGGATTATCGCCAATAATAGCAACTGGATTTTGTTGAGAAGGAACAACACTAGATCCAGATTGTTTGATAATTTCATTTTCACTCATATAATTACTCCAATATAATATATAGATTAATAAAGATCAATTCATGCAAAAGAGTGTAAAATTAAATGGCTTTAACATCTTTAGAAGGAATAACTAACTTAGTTGAAAATCTTTTTCAATTAAATAACATATCATCTCCAAGTGGAAGTGTTGTTTCTTTTGCTTATAGATTTTACAAACATGATCCTTATCCTGTCATATTAACTGCTGGATTTGATCCCTATCATGGATTGATTGAAGGATTAAATCTTCATTATATGACTTTTCCGATATTTAGAGCTCTTTTACAAAGCTATGCTGGCAACTCTAATTTTAATTATTTGTTAATTAAAAATCAACCTATGATTAAACAGGCATTCAGATCCTATAAAATAACTGGAATAGCAAATGCGAAAAAAGTAAATTGGAAAGCAATTGTCGATGCAATGTCTATTATAAGGCAATATAGTCCTCAAGAAATGTTGGCTATTCAGAATGCAGTTGATCAAGCAGCTATGTCAAGAACTCCAGAGATATTAAATGAAATAGTTGGAGGATTAATTCAAAATACCGCAGCGAGAATAATGCAAACCCAAGCGCCTCCGCAGCCTTCCGGCAATATTGAGACACAATCTACAGAACAAGCGCCAGGTTCTGTTGGATTATAATTATAAAAATGAGATATATTAATACTCAGATTTGGGGTGATCTTCATTGTTCATCTAATATTTACAAGTATAATTTTGCTAAAATTGGATCTATTCAATTAGGTGATTTTTGTCTTGAAGGTTACAAGAAAATGACTTTCGACAAACTAAATGGTCCTCGGTTTTTTGTTGAGGGAAACCATGATTATTTTCCAGAATTAAATTGTAATGCAATAGCTCCATATAATGTCAGTGAACAAGGAACTTTATTTCATATTCCTCGCGGATACGTTTCTGGAAAAACTATGTTTATCGGTGGAGCAGACAGTGTCGATAAACATGTAAGAACTATTGGACTAGATTATTGGACTGAAGAAGCAATCAGTCAAGCACAATTTGAAAGAATCAGAAAGATAGATAGTAATGTAGAAGTTATCATATCACATGAATGTCCGCAATTTGTTAGAAAAAAATTTTTCGGCATAACTGATAAACAACCTACTTCTATCGCTTTCGAATTGCTTTTTAATCATTTTAATCCTAAAATGTGGATTTTTGCCCACCATCATAGATTAGCAGAAGATACTTTTGATGGATGTAAATTTATTTGTTTGCCTTCTGGATTTAATAGATCTTTTGATCTTCCATTAGGTAATTTATTTGAAAATATTTTCAATAAATAAAAAGGGAAAACGAATGAAAGAAAAAGTTAAAAATCACGATTCTAGTGTTAGGCCTAAGCATGCTCAAAAAGCAGCTAATGAATATTTAATTGAAAAAGAAAGAAATGATCAACTCCCTAAACACCCTATTTCAACTAAAGGAAAAAATATAATAATTTATCCATATAGAAATTTATGGACAACAGAAGAAGATGAATATTTGTACTATTGTGATTGTTGGACAAATCAACCATTTATTCTTGCTTCTGAAATTGACGAACACCAATTTATAAGTCCTCAAATATGTAATGGATATGTTTTAGAGTCTCATGGTAGATCAATACAAGAAATGTCTAGTGCACACTTTTATTGTTATACAGATCCTATTAAAAAAGGAAGTAAATTAGATAAAATTAATGAAAAATTTAGTATTTTTTTTAAATTTATTGATGATAATAAATGGAAAATAATAGTTGCGTTTGGTGTTTTAGCAATTGTTTTTTGGCCTATTTTTTATGAATTAATATATTGGATTATTGCTCTTTTTGTAATTGGTTCATTTTTGGCGTTTGGTAATAATGCATTTTCATCGATTTTTGGTAAATAAAAAAGGTCCTCAAAAGAGGACCTTTTTAAGTAAGTATTAAGGTAGTTTTTATTTAATATTTGCAATTGCAAATTTAGTTTCTGCTTCTGTTTGTGATTTTTTAACTGAAACACGAGACCAAATATACATTATATTACCAATCGCTCCAAAAACTCCTCCTACTAGCGAGTTGAATTGTCCAATTATTTCAGGTGCGTCTACAGAGCTAAAAACTCCAGATATAGCTAGTATACCAATAATATTCGCACCAAACATTGTATAAAATTCAGTTGTTTGCCAACCTGGTTTTACTACAGTAGGTGTTTCTGCCATTTTTTCCTCCTCGTAATAAATTACTATTAGTATGTATTAATCAGTTTTAGTTTCTGTGTTTTTTTCCTTTTCTAAATTAGTCAAGCGGCGTTCTAAGTCCATCATAGAAGATATTAATAATCCAATTAATGCTTCTCTATTTCCATTTAATGACTTTTTCCATTTCTTCGATATTGCTTCCATTTGATTTATTTTTTCAGATGGGACTATTTTGTTTGGGGCTACTTTATTTGACATGATTATTTCTCCACTAATATTTAGATAAATCTAATTGTTTTTTTCTAAATATCTCTTTTATCCTTTTCATTCCTTCTTTTTTTGATTCAAGCACAGGCCAATATATAGCTTCTGATTGCTTTACCGAATCTGGCAATCTCTCATTAACTTTAACAAGTATGATAAACTCATTTTTTTTTACAAATATTGGCAGCATCTTTTTCTTCAAAAAAAACTCCCTCACACATCCATCCTCCATTAATTATTGTGCCAATAAGCCAAACTTTTTCAGCATTGACAACTTTGTCGACTTTGTTTTCTGACATTTATATCTCCTTAGTATAATGTATAAAAGTGCATTTGATACATGATTTTTGATTTATTCTTTTAAACGTAATAACTTTATTCACCGAAGTAGCCAATTAGTCCTCCTGTAATTCCGCCTACAACTAATCCAATTCTTGCACAAGCTTCTAAAATCTCTACGTCAAAAACAAGTTGAGAGAAGCAGGCAAAAATTCCAAATGCTGCTACTCCAAGTACGGCACAAACTATTGTAAGCATAAATGTTTTTATGAGCCTTCCTTTAGCTGCTATTTCTTGTATTTTTTCTAATATTATATTATTTTCTGACATTTATATTTCCTTTATAATTTAAATTTAATAAATTATAGTAGTAGGTTATTCTTTCGCTTCTTAATAATTTAGATAACTATTTTTTATTTAATTTGTATATATAATTTTAAAGCATCTGACGCTTAACATTTGGGCTTAAGGAATTTACAAACTCTCTCTTATTAATAATTCCTACGATTAATTCCCGATAATTATATATAATTATATTGTTCATAAGGAATTAGTGAATGGCTCAAGATCCACAAGCCCCGCAAACAGTTAATGTTTCTAATACTCCTTTGTCAGTTTCTGTTGATGGATTAGGTTATAGTGATATTCGAGGACTGTTCGAAGAGTTCATGAGCCCAATAAAATCTTCTGTAGAAACAACACAAAATACAGCCAAAGAGATTAGCAGTGAAGTTTCTGATATTCTTAGCGTTTTAAAAGATATTAAGAATGCTACAAATGATGTTAATAGCCATTCTAAAGACATCTCGAATATGTCTAAGAACCTAGATAAATCAATTAGACAACAGACTAAGGATATATTCAGTGTCCTTAGAGAGCTTTCTGGAAAACAAGATAAATTTCAAAATGAATCAGGTCAGTGGAAAAATGCCCTAGGTCAATTCACTAAAGCTCCGGTGTTTGCTGGAATAGAATCTGCAGTTCGCATGCAAGCAGAATATATAGGTCAAAAAATTGATAGTGCTGTTGATAATCTTATTCGTTTTGGAGGAACGGGAAGTGGAGGCAGTAAAACTAACAATGATCGTTCTCCATATGATGTTGCAGAAATAGAAGACATTCTTAGATCATCAAGTGGTATTATTGATGAGGATTTATTAGATCGTTTAGAAAAAATACTTGGCAGTCGTGGCAATGGTAGTGGTTTTGGCGGGTTTAGAGGAGCAGCTGATGATGCTAGTAGATTAGAAAGATCTATAGCAAATATGATAACTTCAAAGAATGAATTAGAAGATATGAGCCTTATGGGACTGCGCAGAGATCATAATGAAATTAGCCAGGAATTAGATTATCAACAAAAAAGAGTTAACTTAATGGCTAAAGGATGGGACTCTTTAATTGGTAAAGTTTTAACATTTAATATGAAGTTAAAAAAATCGAGTACAATGCTAAGCAAGGTTGTTGACAGGCTTGAAAGAGTTGGCGGCGTATTATCTGGACCAATGACTAAAGCGATCGGAATGTTAGGTATGGCAGGATTTTTAGGTTCGACTGCAAGAGCTGTGGCAGAAGTTCAAAAGAATACGCAAAATACCGCAACTGCAATGTCTGGAATAGCAAACTCCGGAGATAAAATTACTGATCAATTAAGAGACCAAGTAGGCTTAATAGTTAAAGCTAGTAATGGTTTTGTTGATATAGCTCAGGCTTCTCAAATGCAGCAAAAACTTTTTGACATTGGTATTTCTGATCTTGAAAGATCAAATGATCTTTTAAAAGGAGTAGCTGCATCAGCTGTCGAAATGAATGTTGAATTTGGAGATTTAGTTGGCTATTCTGGGGAAATGGCTTTTAATCTTAAGCTTTCTGGAAAACAAACAGCTGCTGTCATTAAAGGAGTTTCTCGATTAACTAAGGAATTTGGAATGTCTGGAAGAAAAATAATGGACATTCAAAGAGGACTTGGAGATATATTTGACTTGATGAGAGATATTTCTGGAGCTTCAGTCGAAGCTACTAAAAGTATAACAGAAATGATTGCATCGATGGAAAAATCAAGAGGTGCAACTGATTACATTAAAAATGTTGCTAAAATGTTTAAGGGTGGACGATCTGAGTGGATGAAAGGAATTCAAGCGATGGGAGCTCTTGGAGCCATGACTAATAGAGAGATGAGGAAACTTGGCGTTACTATGAGTGATATTAATGCCGGCTTTATTAGTGGCGAGGATCTTCAAGCTGGAACAGAAGCTGTTCTTTATAATTTATTACAAATAGCTAAAAGAAAACAAGCAATGGGAATGGATCCTAATTTTTGGCTTGATGTGATTAGTGGTGGTCAAATAAAAGGCATTGAGCAGCTTAAAAATTCTGTTATTGGAATTAATAATGCTATTAAAAATTCAGGTAAAGGAGCAGTCGATCAAATAGAAGAGTTACAAACAAAGCTTAAATTAGCTGCTGATCCAGTTTTAATTGAAACTTTAAATAATAAGATAAAAACTTTAACTGACAAGTTAATTGGAGGAGTCACAGGATCATTAAGTGATTTACAAACAAATCTTAAAAAGACAATGGATATGATTGAAGTTGACAAGTCTCATGGAGTTAAAATATCTCAAGAAGAAATAGGGAAACAATTACTTCAACAAATTGACAAAGCAGGAATTAAACAAAAAATAGACTTTGCGCTTCAAGCTGGAGTTAAATTAGAAGGATTAGATGCAAATACTATTTCTAATTTAGAAGCTAGAATTCAAGAAGTTGCTAAAGGTAATTCAGATATAGAAACTGTAACAACCAGTGTTGCTAAAATATTAGAAGCATCTAGTAAGCAAAATGAAGATTTATCTAAAGAACAAGCAGTTCTTTCTATGAGAAATGTTATTGATCAAGTAAAGGCTGGAAAAAATGAATCTCAGCTTGCTGCAATGAATGCGACAGTAGATATTTTAGACTCTATAGATAATAAATTATCTTCAGCTGTTAAATATTTATCTGTCATGGCTTTTGTAGCTCCAGTAGTTTCTACTGGAATACAAATAGCTGGCGCCCTAAGGGGTGCAAAAATTGCCACTACTGTTGCTAAAGAAGTAGGTAAAGGCGTAACTAAAGGGGCAGCCAAGCCGGGAATGTTTGCTGGATTAAGTAAAAGATTATCTTCTGTGTTTACTGGTTCTGTTTTAAAATTTAAAACATTGTTTTCTGGATTAAGTAATGCTGTAATGTTTGCTGGATTAAGTAAAGGGTTATCTTCTGTGTTTACTGGCTCTGTTTTAAAATTTAAATCATTAATTGCTGGACTAGGTTCAACAATACCTAAAATTATTGAAAAGACAGGATTGAAAGGTGTCGGTAAAATTGGGGCCAAAATTATTGGGAAACTAGGCTTTAAGAGTCTTGGAAAAGTCGGGACCAAATCTTTAGTTAAGAAAATTCCTATAATTGGTCTTATAGCTGGACTAGGATTTGGAGCGCATAGATTATTAAAAGGAGATATCACTGGAGCAGTAGGAGAAGTAGCATCAGGGGCAGCTAGTACTGTTCCAGGGCTTGGCACCGCCGCGTCTGTCGGTATAGACGCGGCTTTGATAGCTAGAGACATAGCAAGAGATCCTACAGAAAATATCGCAGAAATAACAAAAAAAGCAATTACAACAACAACAACAACAACAACAACAGATGATTATGATAATATTAAAAACGTTTTAAGTGAGCAAAAAGAAAAAATGAGTCTAAACCAGAATTATTTAAATAATTCTGGTTTAGTAAAATTATCTACAGATATACAAGAAAAATCTAATGCATTGGTTCCTCTTATAGGGGAATCTGTTAAATCGGCAATGAGAACCGCATTTGCTGTTCAGAAGGCAATGGAAGAAGAAGGAATAGATAAAAAAGCGGTAAAAAAAGCTATGAAATCTATGGTATTTATAACTGACGCTATTAAAAAAGTTACTGGATTTTTGACTGATTTAGATAATAGGTTAGGCAAATTTACAAAAAAGATTTTTAAAAGTTCACCTATTGAAAGTATTAAAAAAACAACAAAAGAATTTTCATCACAGTTTTCTGCGATAACTAGTTTGGTTTACAACGGAATAGTAGAGCCATTTAAGAAAATGCCTGTTGGAGATTTTAGAAGAGCGAATAAATCAATTATTGAGATGGATAATATCGCTCGTAATGTTCAGATTGCTTTAATGTCTATGGACGAAACTTTTGGAAAGTTCACAGAAGATGGAGGATTTTGGAAAAATTCTACTATTGAGAATATCGAAAAATCAACTAAAGATTTCGCGTCACATTTTAAATCTATAGTTGATTTTTTCAGAAAAGGAATAATTGAACCTCTTTCTGGAGTTAAAGCGGAAGTTGCCGCTGTTTCTGAAACGATTTCTACTTTAAGTAACTTCATTAATATGGCAGATAAACTACCTGGGCTTATTGAAAAAATCCCTGCAATATCAGGAAAAATAGATAAAATTTCTTCAGCATTAAATTCAGAAATTAATGTTAATGTTGGAACAGCTAGAACTATTGCTCCTCGAGTTGGAGAGTCTCAGCTTCCTGTTGGAGATAGATCATCTATAGAAGAGAGTGGGAGTCAAAGTGAACAATTAGGAGCTCTTTCTGGAATACATGGGAATACTTCAGAAATGGTAACTCTATTAGGTAAGATACAAAAGCAATTAAGTTCTTCTCCGACTCAAAAAAGAAGAGCAAATAGAGTGAGCGGAAGTTTTGCCGGGAAAAAGAAGCCAGACACTGGAAATATGTTAGCTATGTCTCAAGGATCTAAGTTCTTAGGAGATGTGGCTTATCAATATAATATATCGCATGTTACTGGAAACCAAGAGAATGTTCCAGTTTAATAGGAGTGGAAAATGCCAGTAAACAATGAAAATTTTTTAGCGACAAAACCATCTGGTGGAAGTCCGCTAAAACCTATCCCTCATTGTTGGATTGATTTAGGAGGGGGCGATATAAATCCAAATAGAGTTGGTCCAGACCTTAATGATAGAATAGAGCTTTTTGCTCTTCCTGAAATTCAAGATTCTAAATCAGTTAATTATTCCGATCAAATTATTCAAGGTCGAGCAGCTCCGGTTAAAACTTATGCTAACTCATCTAATAGAACTATAAATTTAGTTTTACATTTATATGTAACAACTCTTGAAGATATAGAGAATAATTTAAATACGATAAGAAAAATAGCAGCATTGACTCATCCAGAGTATGATGGAACCTATCTTCCTCCAAGAATAGCTAGAATTAAATGTGGAAAGTTATTAAGCGAAAGCCCATCAGGAGTCCCAGTTGTTTTGAAACAATATGATGTTAATTATGAAACTGATGTGCAATGGTTTTATCATGAAGTTCTTCAAACTTATATGCCTCTTCATGTTTCTATTCAAACTTCTTGGGACGTAGTTTATAGTTGGACTAACCTTCCAGGATACAGCGACGTTATAAAGGGTGCGTATTAACTACTTTTTATTGTAAAGTAAAAATTTAGTAGGATATTCAAAATAAGGCAGGTATTCAAAATGATTACAAATAAAACAGTCAGAGTAATAAAAAATAAAAGTGAGTTAAAAAGAAATTTGATAGATTTTTCTTCAAGATATCAAAGATCTGATCTAATATATTATAGTGATTTTGATATATTGACTTTTGAGACCTATGATAGAATTTATAATCCTAATGATCCTAGGCAAAAAGAGCCAGATGGGATAAAATATTATCAAATTACCAAAGGAACTCAATATAAGCCGTGGTTAGCTAGTGATGATGTCTATGGAGATCCTGGATATTGGTGGCTTTTAATGGAGTTTAATAATATTTTTGATGTAGAAGAATTTACTGCAGGGAAAACTCTTAAAGTTCCACCGGTAACGATTGCGGCGGCGTAATAATTATGGCAATTAAACTACAACTAACAGATCCTGATTTAGCTGTTTATAGACCATGGGTTTGGCTAAAATTCGGAGAATTAGATTTCGCTATAAATCATCCTAATAGTGTTGACGGAAAGTTTAGATGGATGAAAGATTTCAGATGGTCAATTAACAAAGCCAACAATGGATCTAGCGTTGAATTTACAATATTTGAAGACAGAGCTGGTTGGAATTATATTTGGCCAGGAGTTGCTTTATCTGAAATAAATTCTACAAATAAAACTGCATTATTTCAATGGGGATGGGCTGGAAGAGGAGATGAAGTAGGCAAAAATATAAGTCCATTTTCTAATTCAGATGAAACATCCATTCCTTTCGCTTATATGAGAAATGAAAATACTTCTGGAATTCATGAATTAATTATTAATAAATTAGATGTTGAATATGCAGAAGGAGGAATAAACTATAGATTTTCTGGAACAGATATATTTGCGCTAGCACAGTACCAAGTAGGAAGTGGAGCCAACATAGATGTTACTTTCAAAGAAGCTGTTTTCAGTTTAATGAGCAAAATGGAACAATCTAATGGTATTGAACAAGGGTATGCCGAGAGAACAGCAAGCGAAGGTTTTACTGAAGATTTCATTAATGAATTTGATACTAATCAAAAAAGACGCTGGCCAGAAAATGGATTTCCATTACTTATGACTTTACAAAAGTGGACATCTCAACTTAGGCCTAAAAAAAATGAAGTAAGATCTGATGGAAAAAAAGTGGTTCCTCTTATAGTTCCAGATACTACAGCTGGAAAGACTAAAATGGTTTTCACTACATCTTATATAGAAAGCTCCGAACCTTTATTTGAAATACATGTTAATCCTCCTGATTCAAGTGGTCCGCTAGGCGTTGGTAAGCACACCGCTGTAAATATTAGACCTGAAATGGTTGGTGACAGAATAATGGCAATGTTTCCTATGACCGTCAGACAAGGAAAGTTGTATCGAGAGGTCCAGCATAATGAAGGAGCTGGGCCTAAAATGGATAAATCAAATCAAGGTCAACCAGCGGAGGTAGCATCTACAGACGTTGGTGATCCTTTAACTGGAAATCAAGCTACTCAAGCAATGCAAGGATTAGCGGCACTAGGTGGCTCTGGGTCTTTATTTTCTGCGATATCTTTAGAGGTTGAAATATTAGGAATGCCATCATTTGATAAAATTGAATATATGTCAGAATATATTAAATTAATAATGTGGAATACAGCATACATAGATGATGATTTAAAGTGGAAAAGAGAAGCTAGAATACCAGGTTCATTTTTGGGAGGCCCAGATACGCAACCTGGATTAAATCCAATATTTGCAGAGAACGCCGGGCTTTATGACCCAAAGTTAACAGGAATCTATAATATTGGCGGAATGGGGCATTCTATGACAGCTGATGGATCATATACGACTACTATTAAACTAATTCCATTTGACGCTAAGTTTGGCAACGACGAAGAAGAGGAAGCTTAATGTCTGTATTTGAAGATTTACAATATGAACTTGATGAATTAAAAGAAAAACTTTTTAGTCTTGAAAGGGAGCGAGGAAATATACCTAAGTCTTTAACCCCTTTTAAAAGAAACGAGAAAGCTGCGGCTCGAGCTCATGGTCGTGCTTGGGTGCCAATGCCTCTGTATGGGGTTCATTTAGGAGTTTGCGTAGAAACTAGAGATCCATGGAAAATGGGCCGAATAATGGTTTATTGTCCAGTTATTCATAATTTAAAAAATAAAATAGATAATTTAAGTGAAAGTAGTTTAACTTGGGCTTCTCCTTGTTCCTCTTTTGGCGCTATAGACGATGTTGGTGCTACATTTGTTCCACCAGAAGGTTCAGCTGTTGTTCTTATATTTGAAAATGGACACAGAGATTCTATCTATTATTTAGGATCAACATGGGTTCCAAAGAAATCGTCTCCTGGAAATGATTCATACGCTTTTAATCCTCAGAGAGAAGGGCATAGATGGGGAACAAGTAGAGATGGAGATGTCAATATAGGATTGAAACAAAGTTTGCTCCCTCCATGGAATAATGAATCTTATTATGGAAATGACTTGAAACCTGAGGGAAGTCTTAGTATAATTGCTTCTGATACTCAAAATATTCCAGTAAATAGCAGTTTAAATGAATCTAGATCTGGAGAGTCTGGAGGAGATTATAGTACAGAAGGATGGAGATCTAGAGATATTCCTCATATGTATGGAATTAAAACTCCAGAAAAACATTTTATTCTTTTTGACGATGGATCATATGAAAGAGAAAATAAACTTTGGGGAAAAAGACTAGTTGTTCAATCATCTAAAAGTAATATAATGATAATGAAAGATGACTGTGATCAAACTGCAGAAGAAATTTATGAACATATATATTGGGATTCTAAAAATGACAAGTTATCTGCTGGAGGATCTGCTTTTAGTAAAATAGGAAATAAACACTCAGTAGAATTAAATCATACTGGAGTTCAACTACAATCTTTTGGCGGCGGGAGATTGATAATTGATGATAAAATAAAGGGTGATTTAAGAGAAAATCAAAATAAATGGGATATAACTTTCCCTCCTCAACCTAAAGGTGGTCAAAAATTATACAGAACGATGGTTCGACTTGAAAGTCATACTGAACATAGAATCACTTTATCAGACCATCATGAAACTAGTCCAAATGTTAGATCTAAAAAAGATGGTATATTTTTAAGCTCTGCTTGTGGCCATTATATGGGAATGATTGATCATACGGACGAAGGAGGAAAGGCAGATAAAGAAAGAAAAATTCATATTAAGTCTACATCTGGACATGAGATTATATTAAAAGATTATCAATGTTCTATTGCTTCTCCTATAGTAAGAAGTACAGGTCGATATGAAGGAACAGGTCAAAGAGGATATAGAGACGAAGGTGTTTACGATGAGCCTAAATTTAAACCAGATGGAAAAGGTCTTGCTGAAAAAGTTTGTTTAAAAATTAAATCAGGATTTGGTCATTTTCTACTTTTTGAAGATGGCTCTAGGCAAAATAAAGTAACAGAACAACACCTCAGATTATCAAATGCTCCTGGATGGAATGATCCTCATAATTTCTTGGATATGAAACAGCCAGAAAATAAATTAGTTTGGCTCAGATGCGCTGGAGAAAGATTAACTACAGTTGAATACAATTACACTAGAATCACTGAAAATAATGAAACACTTATTTCTAAATTTGGAAATCAAATTCATGTTGTGCAAACTAAAAATATGGTCGATGTTATTTTAAAACGTAATTATATTAATTTTGTTAAATTAGGAAATCATATTGTTTTTGTCAGGCAAGGAAGGCATCTCACATATGCATTACAACAAACAGCGCATATGTGCTTACTTAGTCCTCATATTATTTTAGGAGACGTTCCGCCTGAAGGTGACCGCCCGCCAAGAGATGGAGCTGCTCCTGTATTGCTACTTGGAGGCTCTTCGCCATTACCCGCGACACCGGCTAAATGGTTAATCGCTAATTAACTGATGAGTGGCGCGAAAGCTCGTTGCTATTTAAATCAATTATTTTGTAAAAAATAATTGATTTAAATAAAAAAATGGATAATTGCTAATATATATTATTATGAAACTAAAATGGACGCGCAAGAAAATGAAATTATTATAAGTAATTTTAAAAATAAATCATTGCAAGAGATGATATTATTACTTTCTAATAGAAAAGAGCAATCCATTAGATGCCAAGCGTGGAAATTAGGAATTACTCGAACTAAAATAAAACCAAAATGGGCTCCAAAAGAAATTAACATAATTAAAAATTGTTATTTCATTAAAACTAAAGAAGAATTGTTAGAAATAATTCCTGATAGAAGCTGGAAAGCAATAAGATTAAAGGCCTAATCTTTCGGTTTTAAATACCAAGAACCAGGAAAATATTCTAATTTATCTCCCCTTTTAGGAGAGAATCCAATTGCTTATTATTGGATTGGGTTTTTGATGGCTGATGGACATTTTGCTGAATATTCAATTTCTTTGGGACAATGCACGAAAGAAATGAATCATATGCAAAAATATGCCGATTTTATATCTTTTGCGAGAGAACTAAAAGATGAAGGACCAGAAGGTGGAGTTAGAATAACATCAGGAGACAAGTACTTAGTTCCATTAATTAAAAAGAAATTTAAAGTAAGTAATTTAAAAACTTATAATCCGCCAGATTTTAAATGGATTAAAAATAAAGATTTATTATTAAGTTTAATTATTGGTTTTATTGATGGCGACGGATGTATTAGCCAAGTTGAAACTCAAGGAGAAGGAATTAAAAGTTGGTTGAGGATTAAAGTTAATTGTAGTTGGATTGATAATTTAAGTTATTTTTATTATTTTTTGCATGAATATTCTGGATTTAAAATTAAGAAAAAAGTTTCTCCTCCAAAAGTGTACAGGGATAAGAGAAATATTTTTATACTGAGCATATATGATAATGACGTATTGGCTTTTATGAAAAGAAAAATAATAGAATTAAATCTTCCAGTAATGGCAAGAAAATGGGATCCGGTTGATGAAAATCATGTTTCTAAAATTGAAAAAGAAAAGATTATGTGGCCTAAAATCAAATGCATGTTAAATGAAGGTGTTTCTAAAATAGAAGTTTCTAACATAATGGGTTTTTCAAATAAAGTTTTGCATAGAATAATTAAGGAGCAAACAAAATGATAGAAACTTTTAAAAAGTATATAAATGAATATTATGTACCTTTGAATAATGAATCTGAGAAAGAGCAATTAGCAGCAGTTAAACAAGATGGGCGTATAATTAATTTAATTGATAATCCATCAGAAAAAGTAAAATTCGCAGCTGTTTTAACACATGGACCTGCTATCAGAAATATCAAAAATCAATCTGAGGAACTTCAAAAATTATCTGTTAAAGATTATGGAGCTGTTATTCAATTTATTGATAATCCATTTCTTGGCACTATATTGCAAGCAATTAAAACAAGTCCTGAAATTATTGAAGCTTTTTGGTTTCCATGGACAATTGATTTTCAAAAGTGGTTTATAAAACAAGATTCTAATAATATATTAAAAATACCAAAAGATAGATTAGATCAAGAATTAGCTATTAAATATAAATATCTAATTAATATGACAAAAGCTGGAATATTATCATGAAAACATATATTGAGTTAGAATGTGCTTTGGCTCCTGGACCTCTTTTAATGGGAGATATGAAGTATTCAGAAGACGAAGTGCATAAATTAGATGGTTCTTATATTCCAGTGAATAAATATTTTAATAAGAATGAAGATAAAATTACGAATGGTTATTTTTATTGGAATGAAAAAGAAAAAATAATGCATTTAAAAATGTGGATTAGATCAGATGAAGTTGATTTTTTTGAAAAACATATTATTTCAGGAAATTTAATTCCTGTAAATGTTAGATTTACACCTGATGATATAGATGATGAATCAGTTAAGAATTTACTGGAAAAAGATATAGATAAAATTGAGAGGGAAAGCAGATGAGTACATTTATGAAGCCGGTAAATTATGATCCTGATTTAAATCCAGAACAGAGTAAAAGCCAATATGATGATGCTTCTAATTTTAATATTAAAGGATTTCCTTTCCCACTAGATAGAACTAATCCTAGAGGTTTTTTTTATAGAGCATTAAATCATGAAGTAGTTAAGTCAGACTTACTTCAATTATTAATGACAGAACCAAGCGAGCGAGTTATGATGCCTAGTTTTGGAACCGGATTAAGAAGGTACATGTTTGAAGTAAATGATAATATATCAAAAAATCAAATTGCAGAACTAGTAGCAAAGGCTATCAGCAGGTGGGAGCCTAGAATCGTAGTTCACTTGATCGATGTTAAATTCGGAACAGACGAAGATAAAGTGTCTAGTGTAAGAGAATCTGTAGGAATAGATAGAAGAATAGATGTCCCTGGAGATAATGTCGCTGAAAGCTCTTTGATAATTTCAATTCAATATTCTCTAAAAACAGATTTAGAAAATAAAGATTATTTAGAATTTAGAGTTAATTTAGGAGCAAATGTCTAGAATGACTAAAGTAACTCAAAAATGGACCTTAGAAGAAATAGAATTATTTAAAAATAATTATCATATATTATCTAAAGAAGAAATATTAAAACTATTTCCCAATAGAAGCTGGAAATTAATTAAAAATATAGCGTGTAATTATAAATTAAAATTTCAATCTTCTTGGACTGATTCAGAAAAAGATTTTATTAAAAATAATTATAGAAAGTGCTCTAAAAAAGAATTATTAGAACTATTACCTAATAGAAAATGGAAATCTATTAGATATCTAGCTTCTAAAATAAAAGTTACAAATAATAATGCATGGAAATCTAAAGAATATGAAATTTTAAAATCAAATTATGGTAAAATATCGAATACTTGTTTAAGTGCCATGCTTCCCGATAGAACTTTGGCATCAATTAAATCCAAAGCTTTAAAAAGTGGATTGTCTACTGGCAATAAGAAGTGGTCAAATAAAGAAGTTAATATTCTAAAAAATAAATATGAAGTTTATGGTGATAAGTCAATATTAAAATTATTAGAAAATAGAACTTTAAATGCAATAAGATTAAGAGCTAATGATTTAGGTCTTTTTAGAATAATTCCTGGAAAACATTCTGATTTATCTATGCTTTTACAGAATTCATTTGAATCGTATTATTGGATAGGTTTTTTATTAGCTGATGCGTCTTTTTTTAAGAATTCAATTTCATTAAACTTAGCAGAAAAAGATATAAATCATGTCAGAGAATATGCGAAATTTATTAAATATAAGAAAGAAATTAATAAATCTAAAATTTTTTCATCTGACACTTCAATTGTTCCTGTAATAAGAAATAAATTTGATATTCAAGAAAGAAAAACTTATAATCCTCCTGATATTTCTATATTTAAAAATATGAATAAAGATTTAATTTTTAGTTTAATTATTGGATTTATAGATGGAGATGGATGCATCTCTAAGCGCTCTAGCTTACAAGTTGCAGTTCATCAATCATGGATTAAAGTTATGGAATATTTTTATTATTTTTTGCATGATTATTTAGGATATAGTGTTTTAAATAAAAATTCTAAAAATATATATTTAAAAGAAAATATTTCAGGATTCGCTTTTAGCAGAAAAGATCTATTAAGAGATATTAAGAAAAAATCAATAGAATTTAAATTGCCATTTCTAAAAAGAAAATGGAATAGAATTGACGAAGACTTTATATACAAGACAAAGAGAGGAAGATATGGCACAAGCAATTAATTTAGCGAATCCTTTTAAGAACCCTAAGCCTTTTGATACTGGAAGAGTTTTTGAAACTCCAGATTTACGTAATATATCATATACTGCTTTTGATTTTTATTCAATAAAAGCAAGAACAATAGAATACGTCAAGAAATATTTCCCTGACGATTATAACGATTTTGTAGAATCAGACCTTGGTATCATGTTAATCCAACTTTGGGCGTTCATGGCAGATTTAATATCATTTAAGCTGGATTTATATGCAAATGAAGTTTATATCGATACTGTTTCGCAAAGAAAGAATGTTCATAGAATAGCTAAATTAGTTGGATATCCAGTCCGTCCTCCACGAGCGGCAACTGCTAGAATATCAGTAAATGTTACTGATCCTTATGCTTTCGATGTAATAATCGAAAGAGCTTATTCTATTTCTATTCCTTCAAGAGACGGAAACGCTTTATTAATGGAACTATATGCCGCAGATGAAGAGTGGAATCCTATTTTTGATGAAGATATAGTTATTCCTGCTGGAGCAACTACTAATTTATCGATTGTCGCATTAGAAGGAAGTAATTCTTCGACCTCTTCTGTTTCTGATGGAACTAAATATCAAACGGTCATAACTTCAGGCAGAGCTGTTTTGGATGGATCTATTAAGGTATCAGTTAATAATCAAATATGGTCTGAAGTAGATTTTTTCAATGAAAATGATAATGGGTCTTATTATAGAGTTGAATATAATGAAAATTATCAAGCGTTAATTATGTTTTCAGATGATGTAAAAGGAAGAATACCTCCCCAAGGGTCAAATATTAATATAAATTATAGAAATGGAGGAGGAAGCCGAGGAAATATAGTATCTGGATTCATAAATCAAATAGTTAACGTGACTAGCAATGCCGTTCCTGGAGCTATTCCAGTTATTATTACTAATTATACTGCTGGAGAAGGCGGAGAGGAAGCTGAAAGTATTGATGAAATAAAAACTAAACTTCCTCTTTGGGTTAAATCTCAAAATAGAGCAGTGACTGGAGAAGATTATTCATTCTTATCGGAAAGTTATTCTACTTTATATCATGGACGAATTGGAAAAGCAAAAGCAGTATTAAGAAATAGTGGATGCTCTGGTAATATAATTGATATTTATGTTTTACAACTAGACTCTGAAAATAGTTTAAAAACAGCAAACTCTACTCTAAAGAAAGATTTGGAAACTTTTATGTTTGAAAAAAAGATGCTTACAGATTTTATTTGCATTAAAGATGCTTCACAGGTTTTTCAAGACATGAATATCAATGTAGAAATTGATAGATTTTATTTAGATTTCAAGAAAGATATACGTGATAGAGTTATAGATAAAATAAATGATTTTTTTGCTTTAGAAAGATGGTCTATTGGAGACTCTTTAAGGAAATATGATTTAGTGCAATATTTAAATTCGATTAAAAATATTTCTTCTGTTAATATAGATTTAGTTTTTAATAATCAAAATCTAGTTCAAGGAGCAGATGCTGTTATGGTAGATTTCTGGAAAATAATAAGACCAGGAACTATTAATATAAGTATTAACACTATCAATTAATTACATGATTGTAAAAACAACATATGATAATCTTCAAGTTGGAGAAAATGTTAGATTTTATTTAGAAATATCAGATTTACATGATAGTTCTGGAAATTCTGTTCATTTAGATCAAATTAGGAAGATTTCAATAGAGAAAGTAGACCATACACATTTGGTTGCCGATGCTCCCAATATTGTAGCCAGATCTTTTTATGGAATAAAAAATGTAAAATTCCAAGCTCCTAATTCTTCTACTGATTTTTCTAAAGTTTCAGATGGATCAGGCAACTATGTTGACTTGGCGGCAGGTGGGCACTTTGTTCAAATAACAAACCCAATAACTCTTGCTGGATATTATGAAATTTCTAATGTTCTTCAAGAAGATGAAGATGCTAGTGGAAACTCTGTTAGCAGAACTGTTGTTATATCTGGAGTTTTTTCTGACATTGAAAAACAAGAGATGGAATATAAAATAGTTGATAGCTCTAGAAATATTATAGTTGCAAATTCAACAGAAGATTGTTCTTTGGAATTTAATGAAAATACAGATTTTTATGCCCCAGTATGGAAACAAGATCTTTATTATTTTGAAGACTTAAGTCAAAATAATTTTGCATCTCTTCCTAATGATATTTCTACATATACTGTTCAAATATCTGATGACGGAGTTTCATATGATTCATATCCGTGCTCTGTGTTTCATAAGTTTTCTAGTTCCAGTTTTTATGGATTTTTTATAAAAGGTTTCAAAAAACCTGATAATTATAATTCTTCAGATATTTATCATTGGAAACTTATAGATTCTAATGGAATAGAAGTTATTTTTCCTGGTGGAACTAATAAGAGTAATGCTGTTATAAATTCTCTTTATGATTCTATTGTAAACTTTGATAATTTTATCAATGATGATGGAGATACTTTATTTAGATATTATTTTGATTGGACTATAGAAGATAGACCTGAGTCTGGAGATGGAAGTTATTTAATATATTGGTATGTTAATAGAGAATCAGAATCTGATTCAAATATTCAATCTCTTGAAGAAATATTTAATAATGATTACTTAATTCATAATGATTTTCTTGTTCCAGAAATATTTAACAGAAAGTTTAACAGAGAAAATTATTTCGAATTACTTAAAAATTACATTCCTTTCTTTTATTTAGATTATCAAGCCGATGATGTTTTAAGTCAAACCCTTCAAGCATTTGGAGAAAGTATTTTTGATCTTCAAACTAAAGTAGATAAATTTCCTCAGTTAATAGATCCAAGTAGATGCCCTGTTCAATCTCTTCCGTATATTGCTAATTTATTTTCTTTTAATTTAAAAGGTAATAACATATTAAACTGGCGACAACAGTTAGTTAATTTACCTAAGATTTTAAAGAAAAAAGGAACTGTTGATGGATTAACTGAAATCTTAAGTTTAATGGATGTCACTGTTAATAGCATTATTTTTTATTGGCAAGTTAAATCTCCATATCTTTGGACTGATTATTTCTTTGTTGATAACAACGAAGATATAATAGAGTCTCATAAGTTAACTTATAATCCTATTCTTCAATTTACTGGAACTCCTTCTCAGTTAGATTTTTCTAGATATAAATTAGAATATTATTCAACTGTTAAATCTTCGTGGTTTGATTTATTGTCTACAAACTCAGATTATGAGTTTTTTAATCTCATAAATATGAAAGTCGTAGATAGTATTAAAAGGAAAAATGAATATTCAAATGTTGTTGATTGGAATTTTGGAGCTGAATCTTCTTATAATTACTATGTAGAACATAGAGATCTATTGAATCTCTTTGATATAAACAATATAGATTTTGAAAATGATCTTATTTCTTATAAGGTTAATATTGTTTCTGGAAACGTTAGATTAGGAACATATTCTTTTACTTTAGAAGATATAGAAACAATTCTCGATTCAGCAAGTGGAGTAAATAATGTTAAAATAAAAATAAGACATTATGGAGAATTAAGCACGTTGTTTTTAGATCCTGGTGACGTTTCTGAAGATATTAAATTTGATATTTTAATCGATGATGAAGTGCGATCAGAATATCAAAATATGAGCGGCAACGTAATAGCTGAAGAGGTTATAAGAAATAATCCTAAAGATCTTCAAGGAAGAATAAGAGGGCTTAGTCTTACTACCAATTTGATGGAATATTTTATTCCTGCCGAGGGAGATATTATTAAGATTAGATATCAATATAAAGAATATCCTTTTGAAATAAATGCCTCGAGTTCTGATCATTTGATTAATTTTGATAACTTTGAATTATGCAAAGATGATTATATTTTATCGTTAGACTTAGCGGACGATAGGAATCCGATTGACACTAGTTTCATTGATAACAAGCTTCTTCCTTTGGTTAATTACAATGTTAGACTTCTTCCAGATTCTAATTGTTTTGTAAGAAATGATAATGAAGATCCTTTAGTTTGTTTAGATGAATATAAAGTGTGCGATCTTTGTTCTCAAAGAAATCCTCTTCATCCTCCTCTTATTTATGGACACTTGAGAACTAAATTTCCTTGGTCAGAAAATGTTTATAATATGGATGAATATGATGGATCTACTCGTCCATCTTATAGTCCTTGTGATATAGATGAAGACTTTCTAGATAAATGCGGATGTTGTTGGAGTTCATATTTTTCGATGTCTATTGCTGTTACTAATCTTTCAAATAATATTTTAAGTACGATTAATGATACAATAGATGAGTTTAAACCTTTTCATTCAAGACTTAAAAATTTATCATATTCTGGAGCTTTTGAAGACAACGTTAGAATAGATGATGATCATACTAGCTTTGAAGTTGGCGGAAAGTTTGAAGAATTATTAAATTTAGGATATTATCCAGTAGATAGAATAGCAGGAACATCGTTAACAAAAAAAAGATCTAATACTCACTTTTTTGCTAATGGAACTTTTAGTACTACTATTGCAGATTTAAAAGATGGAGTTTATCTTAGAGATAATAGCGTTGCATTTAATGAGTTTGGAATTGGCGCTAAAAATGAAAATCAAACAAACCCTATTCTTCCTACATTAAATACAAATGTTTCAAGAGTAGTTATTGAATCTCCTCTTGATTCTGGAGTTCATGGTGGAAAAACATATAATATTGAAATAGTAGACAATAATAGATTGAAACTTGTCTCTGGAGATGATGATACTAATGCTTTATTAGGAGATCTTCCAGATCCTCCATATACATACGAAGGTCCATGGACATACAGCATTTATACTAGAAAGTATCCTCAAGCAGCTTCAGTTTCTCCTGTTTGGCCTGGAATAGAAACTGTAAATATAACTAAATCAGGAAAGTTTGTGATTGATTCTAATATTGGTCTTTTAAGTTCTGGATCATCTGTTGTTTCAGAGCTTACTGATCCATTAAATATTTACGAGGTAATAATTGAATCTGGAGCAACTGCTGGAACTTATGGAATTTCAGATATAGTAGAAGATCAGATAGTTTTATCTAATTATCAATTAGGAGATCCATATGGAGGACCTATAACTTTTTCAGTTTATCGAGATGGAGTTATAATACAAGATTTGTCTTCTGTTTCTGGGACATTAGACAGAGAAGAAGTTTATGGAGAATTTACGATAGGGACAACTGATTTTACAGAAGACTGGGCAGTTGAAGTTGGAGATTCATATGTATGTCTTTTTTTTGATGATTATTATAAAATCATAGAGATTAATAATAATTTAATTAAGTTTAAAGGATATGCTTCCGGATCTGAAGGATCTTTTGAAATATCTATATTTAATAAAATATTATCTAGCGTGACTGGAAATATTAATGCTACAACTGATATAATTCATTCTGATGGAACTTTCGATTTTTATAATACTATTTATAATGCGGCCGCTGCAGAAGATAGAGTTAATGATTTTATTATAGGTCTTGCCATTGGTGTAAATTTACAGTACTATGGAATTGATGAAATATATCCTGCAAGTACTTTTAAAGTTAAACTTACGGGACTAGCAGAAGATGAGGTCTTATCTGGAGAAGATATGAGTATAAGACTTCATTTGTTAACAGATTACAAAGAAAACACTGCTAATCCAGAAACAGATTATCCCGAGACTCATGTTTTGACTTCTATGCTCAATGGAATAGCTACAGCAGGGGGATCAACGACTGCTCTTCATGATACAACAGTTAATTTCAATGATTTATATGTTAAAGTCGGAGATATAGTTATTTATTTAGCAGATAATAATGAAGATAATTTTAGATGGGGAATTATAACAAATATTAATAGTGCTACTCAAATAACATTTACAGCCATGGCTCAAGGAGGAGTGGCAGATATTGCAGCCACTTTTATCTTAGGATCAGAATATAGAATCATAAGAAGAAACATATATGATTATAACATGGATGTTCCAAAAATGGATATTGTAAAGGTCAATATTGATCCTGAATTCGATAATTTTTATGTTCCTCTTCAAATGGTAACAGAACTTTCTAGTCCTGGGGAATATAATTTAGAAATGTCTTCAAGAGATAAAAATTTAGATATTGATGTTGGAAAAACTAGAGCTACAGACACAAAGAAAATATTAGTAGGACCATTAGATAATATTCCAGTTGTATATCTCCCAATTCCTTTGTCTGATTTTAGAATAATCAACAAAGATTGTGCCGATGATAACTGTTCTCAATTAGAAGATCAATTTAGTTTTACTATTTCTAGTAGATTAATAATTGATGGAAATAGCACGGAGGTTTACGTTAACGATGTTTATTTTGATAGAGTTGATAGGTGGACCGATCCATCAACTGCTCCTGGCTTATATGGAAGGCGAGAATATATTTCGCAACAAGTGTCTCCTAATGAAATTAGAATTACTTTTGGAGACGGGCTCACTGGTGCTAGAGTTGATCCTGGAGACATCTTGAATGTTTCATATGTCTATTATGGGTCTTTGCCTGGGCCAAACACATCTGACCAGATAAGTCAGCATGAAACAGTGTTTTTTGAAATAACAAATGTTTTTACTGGTAGCGAATTAGTAGTGAGAGTGTAACATAAAATTAAATAAAATATTTTATTTCGAGTAATATATATTGATAGTTAATTATGTATAATGTAAGGAGCATGAAATTATGAAAGAGATAATAAAACCTCAAGGTTTTATCGAAATAGTGGTCGAAGATATATCGACTGGAAAAATAGTTCATAAAAGTGAACATAACACCGTTTTAGATAACGGGAAAGCTATTCTTGCTAGATCGCTAGCTGGAGCTCCATATATAAATGATCCTTATGATTTTTTCATAAGTACGATGGTTTTTGGAACCGGAGGAGAAGATGGAAGTATTCCTCGAACAGTCGAAGCTGGAAGATCTTCATTATTCAATCAAACTCTAGAGATTAGCGTTGATAGAGGATGGACTACAGATTATCCAACTAGAGCTAGATTTACTGGAACAGTTAGTACTTCGAGCGCTAATGGAACAACCTTAAATGAAGCGGCTCTTAAAACATCTGCAGGAGATTTATTTTCGATGGTAACTTTTTCTGGTTTATCTAAAACTTCTAGTTTACAATTCACTTTGAACTGGACAATTGTTTTTGCTTAATATTGTTATTAGCGGCGGCTGATATAAGAACTTAAATAAAATTAGTAACTATTATAGGAGAAAAAGATGACCATACCTGCTAAAGTGCCTCAAGCTATCATACCTATGACGGACACTTCAGGTAACCCTGTTGGTAATTTTTCAGAAGCTGTCAGTACTAATGTTGGCTCTGTTATCAGTAGACATAATCAATCTGAAATAGATATTCAGGAGATTAACCTAAGAACTCTTACGGCAGACGCTAAAGGAGTCCAGGGAGCCCCTGATAATGCAAGCCAGCTTAGTACAATAATGGCTCGTTTTACTAACGAGCCATTATCTCAAGTAGTTTTTCCTACTATTAATAGTGGGTCAATAACATATTTAGGATATACTATAGAGTTGCCTGCTGGATCTTATGTTGATACTGATTCTATTCCGCTAATAAATATAGAAAAGATCGTTGACAGTGGCACATTTGTAAAGATGAGAATTGAAGAAAGAAATTATATTTCTGATCTTCGAGGATTAATTGACTCTAATAACATATTAAAGCTTCAGGTTGCAGAAAATGCTCCTTTAAACGAAATAGTTAAATTTACTTCGGGTTCTACTATTTCTATTTCTCAAATAGCTGGAGCTACTTTAACGGATCCAACAGAAGTTAAATTTGAATCTTCAATACCTCTTGAATATTATAGGTTAAGTAGATATAGTGTAACTCCTACTAAGCCTGATGGAGCTAATCCTTACAGGTATAAAATTAATACTGGCCCTTATGTTAATGGATCATTAAGAGTTTATCTTAATACTCATAGAGTTGCTGATAATTTAATTGATCAAAGTTTGTCAGGAATTGGAGAATTTAGATTTGTAAGCACTATTCCATTTTCTGAACTTCCTTCTTCTAGTCAGAAAGATACGGTGTTTTGTGATTTCGATATTCCATTGTTTAGCGGACCTGAAGATGAAGAGTCTGCAGATCGTGGAAATTGGTGGGGAGATATTCTAACTCAAAGTGATAGCGGTCTTTTAGAAGTCGACCAACCAATGAAAACATGGAGACTTTATCCTCTTATAGGAAATTTTGGAGCATCTTCTGGATTTGAAATAAGAAATAGTAATCCATATGGATCAACTGATATTGGTATTGACACTGTTTATTTCATAATAGATGTTGGCAATATTGATCATAACTTACTATTAAATTATGAATCTGATAGACATCATTCTTCTGGAAGTGATAATCAGTTAATGTGGCATAATATAATAGATCCTTCTTCTAATTCAATATCTCCAGCTAGCCAACAATCTAATTTATCTTTTACAAGTATAAATTCTTCGATTGGGATTAGCGTATCTGGAGCTTCTATAGATTTATCTATAGGAACTCCGACTGTTATTAATTTTGATCCTTTGACTGCCGATCCTTCTGGCCCGTCTGAAGGAGATGTTTATGTTAATTCTACTTCGCATAACATGTATTGTTATTTAAATGGAAGTTGGGAACAACTAAATAACTAATTTTAATTAATCATTGCCTATATTATTCATGATATGAATATCCTTATAATTTCTTTTCCTGAGTCGGATTTATATATTGGCGGAGAAGATCAAATATCTTTGTCTCTTAAAAAAGAGTTCGAAAAATTAAATCATTCTGTTAATATTTGCGATCGCAATAACTATGATTTAAACATAAAATATAATCATGATTTAATATTATCGCTTAACCATCCATTGAAAATAATAAACAAGAACAATTCTATTTGGGCATCATGGGTTTTTAATGAAAATATAGGAAAAACTCCAGAAGAAATTATATTAACTAATAATTATGATTTTTATTTAACTAATTCTAAAACTGTTTTCGATTCTTTAGAAAAAGAATCAATTCCTGTCTTGGGGGCTTATTTCCCTTCATCAAATGATTACTTTAGAGCAAGCTCTCTCGTTGATCCTAAGAATAAAAAAATAGATATTATTTATTTAGGAAATTATAATCCAGAATATAAAACTGTAGAAAAAATAGACGACTATTTAATTCCATGTACAAATTATAAATTTGAAATATATGGTGGTAGAAAATGGAAATTTTCAGAACAAAAAAGACTTTTTGCAAAAGGAATGTTTGATCGCAAAAACATAACGCAAATGTATGATTCTTATTATAAAGGCATTTTTCCTATTTCTAAATGCAAATTTATATCTGATTATGCTAAAATATTTATTAATTTCAATGCCCCTAATCAATCTGATCTAGGGATGATCAATAATAGAATATTTGATCTATTGAATAATGGCTGCTTTGTTATAACAGATGACACTGTAGAGCAAAGAGAAATGTTTAAAGACTGTGTTGAGTATAGCTCTGGATCTAATGACTTACAAGAAAAATTGAATTTTTATCTTAAGCATCCAGATTTAATTCTAGAAAAGCAAAATAAAGCTTTAGAGTTTTCAAAAATATACAAAAAAGAAAATACTTATAAATCGTTAGTTCATAAAATAACTTCTTTTTATGATTCTAATAAAGAAGTTATTTTATTAGATAGAAAGAAAGAAAAAGAAACATGCTTAGCTGTTTGCGTTAATGATTTAAGCTTATTAGATAATTGTATTAGATCAATAAAAAACAATAATCAAGAAGTAAAATATAAATTTTTTGTTAATAGAAAAAATAGAATTCATGCTTCTAAGATAATATCTAATAATGAAATAGATTTAAAATCCATTGTTTTAATTGATGATGAAATCGGCGCGTTTAAACTAGATCATTCTTATTTTAATGTCGGAGATATAGTAGTTCCAACTTATTCTAATTTTATATATCCTAGCAATTTTATAGAAAAAATACATTCTTCTTTTACAAACAATCCTAATTGTAATTCTTGTAGATTTTCAGTTATTGATAGCTCTAATATGCAAAGAAATATATTTGGAATAAATCAAACTGATTATAATTACGACTCTTTTGAAGATGATTTGTTACCTTACGGGTTCTATGCTTTTATAAATAATATTATTTTCAAAGAAAAAATAGAATGGCATTCGATTAATAAGCAAGAAACAAATCCTTTAATTATTGAAGATCTTTCTCCTAATATTATTTTTGATACTAATGATGCAAGAATTAATTTTAAAAACTGTGTTCTACAAACATTTAAAAATATTAAAAAAATAGATTCAAATGATAAAGTAATAAATAAAAAAAATATTAAAGAAAAATCAACATTTTATGATTTCGAAAAACTTATCACAGAAAAGATAAGGTATTCTATTATTGCGGAAAATAATATTTCTAATATAGAGTACGACAATGTTCAGTTAATAAAAATAAATGAAAATGATAACTTAGAAGAAATAATTCGAGATCTTCAAAGTCATTATACTGCAATTGGATATCATAAAGATATACAATGGAATAGACTAAGTAATATAATATCTACGTATTTTAATTACGACTGTTTTGTTTTAGGAAAAGAAACAGTTATATTCAATACGTCTCTTCTTTATCAATGCAAGCCTTCTAATAATCTTTTAGAATTTAAAAGAAATTTAATAGAATTTCAAGATGTTAGTTTGATTCATATTGATAGTAAAACTTATGATATTAAAATTATAAGAAGTTTTAGTGATTTGAAATTAGAAAAAGATCCTAATAATCTTAAAGTTGCAGTATTATCAATGTGTGGAGTTTCATCATTTGAAGATAAATATGGAATTGGCGGAGAGCATCAAGTAGTACATTGGCTTAAAGATTCTTTTGAAAAAAGAGACGATATCTATTTGTGTCAAATATTTGATACATTCAACTATGATTTAATGAATCCTGATGACTATGACATTATATTTTCTAATTCTTGCTGGAGAAGTTTTTCTAATAATAGAAAAAGAAAAGATAATTTAACGATATTTTGGCATTTCAATATGGATTCTGGAAAAGCAACAATGGAAACAACTACCAGAATGGAATATGATTGTATTTGGACTAATTCATATGTTGGATATGACTGGTTAATTAAAAATAATTATCCTTGCAAGTTTAAGCAGCTTAATGCTTCTTCTAAATATCATTATTTATATCCTTATAATTCTTCTTTATATAAACATGATGTAACATATGTTGGCGGCTATCAAGTTCATTATAAAGGAAAAGAATTGATAGACAGATTTATTAAACCTTGTTGCAATAAGGAATTTGATTTTGCTATCTATGGAAATAGACTTTGGAAGAAAGAAGTTCAAAAACAAGCATTAGAAGTTGATTCATATTTTAAAGCAGAATATTATGACGAATCTTTTGAGCCACACTATCAAAAAATATTACCAATGCAAGATTTTAACATTTTAGCCAAAAATACTAAAATCTGGGTTAACTTCAACGCGGCTTCCCAGCAGCGGATGCAGATGATCAACGACAGGTTAAAATGGGGACTGGCCTGTGGAGCATTTTTTATAACAGATGACACTTTAGAGGCAAGAAGATTTTACGAAGAAGAAAATAAAGGGCTTTGCCCTGTTGTTTTTTCAACAGGAGATCAAGATTTGGTTGATAAAATACGATATTATTTAAAATATGAAGATGAAAGATTAGAGATAGCCTCCCGCGGTCCTGGTTTTGTTAAAAAAAATAAATTATTTACTGATGACACTGTTGATTTAATTATTTCACAATATTATGAAAAATTTAATGTTAAAAAACATATATAACACTAAATTAATAATAATGGAGTCGTGAATAATGAAAGATTTTACAGGTGAAAAATTTGGATATTTGACAGTTTTAAAAAGAGGGAGTAAGTCGAAAAGCGGATCATATAAATGGATATGTAGGTGTGAATGTGGAAATGAAAAAGAATTTTTTCCAGCGTCTTTAAAAGTTAATTCAAAAACTATTCAATGTGGGTGTAATATTAGCAAGAGCTTATTAGGACAAAAATTTGGCAAACTTAAAGTTATCGCCAATGAGCGAAATAATATTGAATATTTATGTGAATGCGAATGTGGGAATAAAAAGATCTTTTTTGGAACTAATTTAATATGCGGACATAATAAAAGTTGTGGATGCTTAAATTATAAAGATTTAATAGGAAAAAAGTTTTGGAGACTTTTAGTTATCGACAGAGTTGAAAACGGCGAACGGAAAAATTGTTGGAAATGCAGGTGTGATTGCGGAAACATGGTCAATATGAGTAATTCCAATTTATTTCGATATAAAATAAAAGATTGCGGATGTGGATCCGCAGATAATTTAGAAGATATAGAATTAGCTTTTATTAAAATTATTAAAAAGATTAATGAAAAAGAGTATGCTTGCAGATGCACTTGTGGAAGAGAGTTACTTTTAAATGAAAGTGATATATTAAAAAAATACAAGACGATTAATTGTGGCTGCAAGGATGTAAAAGATATTTCCGGTAAAACATTCGGGTATTTAACTGTAGGAAAGTTTTCGCATATAAATCATAATAATCGTGCTCATTGGCATTGCAAGTGTAAGTGCGGCAATGCAAAAGTAATTGATGGCACTTCACTAAGAGGCGGGCTAATACGAAGCTGTGGATGTTTAAGAAAAGAAAGATACAAGAGTGGAAAAGATCATGCTTCTTGGAAAGGAGGGAGAAAGTTTTCGAAAGATGGATATGCATATGTCTTGGTTTTAAATGAAAATGAAATATATGGTAAAAACAAGGAAGGACGTAAAAATAAATATATTAGAGAGCATGTTTATGTTATGTCTCAGCATTTAAATAGAGCGTTAAAAAAAGGCGAGTTTGTTCACCATAAAAATGGAGTTAAATCAGATAATAGAATTGATAATTTAGAACTATGGACAAGAAATCACCCTGTTGGATGTAGAAAAGAGGATTTATTGAATTTTTCTTTAAAGTTTCTTAAAGAAAATGCTCCGCATTTATTGAAATAATAATAAATCATAAAATTTGTTGAACAGATAAGATACTACTTAAAGAATGGCGTAGAAAGGGCAGAGATTGCTTCTAGAGGACCCGATTTTATTAATAGACATAGGCTATATACTGGCGATACTATAGAAGATATAATCAATCTGTATAGAGAAATAAGAACATGAATGATATTAAAAATAAGGTAACAATACAGAGATATGGATTTTTAATTAATTTTGAAATTAATAGAAAATATTCTGGATTTTATTGGAAGGCTATATCAAATAAAACTCATGTAACTGGATTTATTGACTATACTTTATTTACTAAAAGTAGTGAAATTTTTATAGAAACTCCATTTACTCCTTGCGAAATTAAATGTTTTCCTAAATTTGCTGATTCAAAAACTTTAGCTATTGAACCTTCTCTTATACTTTCTGGAGATTGGGTATTAAGTTTTACCAATTTAAAACAATCTTCTTCTACGATTCAAATATTAGGAGCGAGGCCGCAATCATATGCTAGTAAATTATTAGCGTCAATTTCATTAAACGAAATAATTACTCAGCATATTAAATTTAAAATGCTTAATGTTTATGACAAACTTTTTTTTAAGAAAAGCAACTATTCGGAACAAGAAATAGTTTTAAGTAATTTTTCTTTATTTAGAAAAAAGACTAATCAAGTATTTATGTCAGATGAGAGTTTAATAAAACTAGAATATGAAAATATATCAAGAAATAATAATAAAATTACATTTGATTCTAAAGCTCCTATTTGGTCATTTTTTTCTGTTCAGTTTTATGAAATCTAAATTCCAGTTTCTTCTTCTTTAAGGTTAGAAATTATGAATTGCCATCTGTCAGAAAGTTTTTCTGGTTCAGGGTAATCATTTATTTGTTCGAGATATTCAATTAAATCATCTAGTGATTCAAACATATATTCAATAGGAATAATTCCAAATAACCAAAAAGGAATGTTTTTTATTCCTTCTGGGCAAACTAAAAGAACTGGTTTTCTTTGCCTATCGGCTTCTATAATTTCATGAATTGTTCCTGTTGTTTTAATATCTTTAGGAAGATATGCTATGATGAAATCAGAAATGTCTACTGCACGCAAATCTTTGCGCACTATAAGTTTAGCTTGACGTCTAATTTCTTTATAGTCTCCTGAATCAAAAAGTTCTTTTCTATTTTTGATTTCTGAAATTCCACGAAAAAATATCTTTTTAGGATCAAGTATTCTAACTTCTTTTTCTTCTAAAAACTTTTCTAATTTTTTTTTGTCGAAAGCTTTATTTTTATTGGAAAATTGAGATATATATTCAATTGGACCAGCCGTATAGCATCTTAATTTGCTTAAATTATTGGACATAGTATATTTTCCCATCTTTTAAAGATTATTATTCTAATTTAAATAAAGGAATATTAAAGGAGCTTTTTTATGCCTAATTTTGACGAAGTTATTAAAAATCTTAAACATGAAATGAAAAATGAATCTACAGGACATTCACGATTTCAAATAGAAAATTTTATCATAGGGCCTCAGCCAACTGATTATGGAAAATATAAGCAATGCGTATTAGAAATAAGAAGCCGTATTAAAAGTCATGAAAATATAAATACAGCTTATTTAGAAATAAAAAATAATTCAAATAAATCGACAGAAGATTTAGAGAAGAAGTCTCAATTTGAAATTTTGATGGAAGATATCAAGAGAGAGTTATATATATTTATTGATATATATGAGGAGTTGAAAGATAAAATTAATTTAGATAATAGAGAAGAATTAGAAGCAGCAATGTGGGATGAAAAGTTTTGCAAAGAATTAATATCTCATGTTTTGATGGGAGGAAGTCCTATTCCTGTTAGTTTAGCTCAAAATATATGGAGTCTTCCAGATGGGTCTTCTTCTAAAAAACAATTGAGCGGGCTTTTACATCAAAATGCAATTGCTAATGTTGAGCGCGCGAACTCTAAAAAAACAATAACGGATAATATTTTAGACACATCTAAATTGATAAACAAGGAAAAGATTAATGAGTCCGAAAAGAGAAATACTGACGATAAATGAAGATTACGAAGTTGGTGATCTTTCGTTATTTCCTGAACAACTTGATGACAATGTTAGTTTGTATAATGCATCTAATAATGCTATAGCTGTATTGTCAGGCTTGATTAATACTAAAAGTGAGTCTATATCAGTAAATGATAATGGATTTTTTGCAGATCAAGGAATAATCAGGATCAACGATGAACAAATTTATTATGGGAAAAAAGAAGAAGGTGTATTTATAGATCTAATTAGAGGATTTAATCTTACATCTCCAATGATTCACAGAGCTGGAAGTGTCGCGCTAGGATGTGTTTCTTCTCTTCATCATAATAGCGTTAGAGATTCTATTATTAAATCTGAAGAAAAAACAGGTCTTCTTTCTGATAAACCAGATATAAATGGAACATTAACAAGTAGAGTTAAGTTTTTAGATATTAAATGGTTTACTCCAACTTCTAGATTTTTAGGATTTCCTAGAAAAGGGAGAGCTCCTTTGACAGTGAATTTTAGAAACTGGTCTTTAGGCGAGCCATATATTGATTCAAATATATCTTGGGATTTTGGAGACGCAAATAGCTCTGGAATGGCAAACTCTTCAGACAAACATGCAGTTCACAAATATGAAAAACCTGGCTTTTATACTGTTACCTTAAATATATCAGCTCCAGATGGAAGAAATTCTTTTCTAAGCAAAAATGCCTACATTGAAGTTCATGACAACGACTCTGTTGTAGAGCTAATTGCTTACACGAGAGATCCTGAAACTTTTAAACCTTTAAAAATAAATGAATTTGGGAGACCATTATATGATTCAAGTCTTCCTTTTGAAGTTCAATTTGTTGATCAAACATTAGGATTAGTTCAATCTAGAAGATGGAATTTCGGAGACGGAACAATAGTAGATGTTAATACTAATTCTTATGATCATATTATAAATCATACATATACTTCTGCTGGAGTTTTTTGGCCTGAGCTTCAAGTGCTAGATCAGAATGATACATTAAGAAGTTTTTCTTTTAAGCAACCAATTATAGTAGAAAGTGGCCAAATGACACAGCTTGAAATATTAACTGGAAAACCAGAAATAGATAATAATTTAGTGACTATGCCAGATTTAAATAATAGACATTTATTTAAATCAAGTGAACAAAAAATAAAAGAATCATTAGTAATATAAGGAAAATTTAATGAGTCTTCCAGAAAAATCAAATTATCCAATAACTCATGACGATGCTAATCAGTTGAAAACTGTCGTAGATGGACTTTCGTCTATAACCACAGTAGTTATAAAACCTTATGATGTAGACGATGACACGACGTATGATTGGGAAAATGGAAAAGGAATAATAGATCTTCAAGATAATTCTTTATGGCGTGAATCTGGATATGTAACCATTTATTTAAAAGGTCATTATGGCAAAGCTATAGATAGATCTACTCTTTTTCATTATGGATCTAAAGGACAAAATACTTTAGAAGATGTAATGATTATTCCAGGACAAGAATTTCTTTATTTTCCAGAAAATTCTGAAGCAGTTCAAAATGTTGTGGCTGAAAATCATAATTACAGCAAAGACGCCTTAATAGCATTAGAACAATACTTAGGTAACAGAGGAACAGAAGATCAATCAACAATTGAATGGTTTACTAATTTCTATGTTCATAATGTTAGAGTTCCAAAACCGTGGTTAAATATTAGTTCGACAAATATATTGACCGGAGAGTATATTACTTTTCAAGATCTTACTACTAGAATAAAGCCTGGATTTACAATTAATTTAGATACAAGCATCGAATGGATATTTGATTTAGGTGATGAAACGATGATATCTGTTTCTCTTGATTCTGAATTATCTGAATATGTATTTAATATTTCTTGGAGAGAAATACTTCCAAATAACAATCTTGGAGAGATATTGAATAAAGAAGAAAGAAAATCTACTTGGAATAGGGCGATTTATCATAGTTATCGAAGCCCTGGAGTATATAATGTTTCTCTCTATGTTAAGAATGAATTTGGAACTGATCAGATAATACTAGAAGAAGCAATCAAAGTAATAGATAATTGCCCTGAATCTTTAACTGTTAATATTAATGGCCCTCATAAGGATATAAATAAAAACAGCAAGACGCGAGCTAAAGCTAATTTAGAAGAAATTATAGTTAGAGCAGAGTATGAACTAGGAGATGTAAAAGAACATGTAGCTTCGTCGAGTGATCTTACTTTTTTATGGGATATTCCTTTTGTTTTACAAAGTGATCTTCCTAATGAACAAAATTTGACTTTAAATTTTCAAGCCGGAGGAATGTATTACATAGGCTTAAAAATGATTGCTCCAAATGAATCTTGGATAGGGACATTTACAGAAAATGCTATAGACATAGTAGAAAGACCGTCTGTTTGGCTAGCCTATGTCTCTAAGCATTCTGGAAATCTAGACATGAATGAATATTCTATAACTTCTAATACTTGGAAAACTAATTCTTCTCCATTCGATTTTAATTATTCATATGCTTTCGCAGAAGGACCAGCAGATGCTGGGACAGATTTATCCTTAGCATTTAGAGATAATAAAGGGTTTTATTCCAAACCTAACACCGATATAGCACACTTGCTTTGGTCGCCAAATAAAAGTGAAGTAGATGTTTCTAAATTCGATTGTATGACGAATGCTTTTTCTAGTGCGACAAATGTTAAATTACATAGACCATATAATTGGTACACTTTATATATGCCTTCTCAATTTGCAGATAGAATATATGTTTTAGGAGGACTCAATCAAATAGATAATTTATCTATAATGAGTCAGGCAATACATTACTATGATATTTCAGTTGAAACATTTAATTTGATCGAACAACGATATAACACGCCATTAGATCAGCAAGATCCTTCTTTTACAGACGCTTTTGAAAATGCAAAGCCAATGATAAAACAACCAAACGATTATCTAGCAACATGGAAAACAGCTAACTTTGAAGGAATAGGATATATTTTAAGAAATTCAGAAAACAGCTTATTAGAAGATCTTTTTTCTTTTGATCCTTCAACTAATATATTCAACACTGTTAATACAACCGTTCCATTTAGTAGAATGGAATTAGGATTCGATGCTTTAAGAGACGGCATTTATACCGTTTCTAATGCCGGAGATATTCATCAATATGATCCTACAAACAATGTTTGGACTCCAACTACTTTAACTTCTTCTGAAGTTTTTTCTTCAGTATTTCATACTGATCCTGAAAGTAATAAAGATAGCAGTGCCAGAGTTGTAACCGGAGTTGAAAGTAGAACTAGTAATACTTCAAATTCTAATTTATATTTTAGTTTTGACTATGGAATAACGAGTTTCGGAAAATATGACTCCTCTGTTATTGCTTTTCAGCAATTATCATCAAGACCAGAATACAATGGTGAATCAGTTTTGACAGAACAATGGGATATGACAGTTTTTTAATTAGAGGAATATATAATAATTATGAGCCAATCAACAGATAAAGTTATTCCAGAATCTCATTTTCCAGACGCCCTGGATGATAATACTAATTTGTTTCATGTATACAATACAAGTGAAACAAAATTAAATAGAAACTTCTCAATAGATGATGACATAATATATGTTACTCCTAGAAAATGGGATGATCCTGAACAGTGGTATTTTCATGGTGGATTAATAAACATAGAAGGAGAAGTTATTTATTATAAAGAAGTAGAATTTGAAGAGAACCCCAATCCTCCTGTTGTTTCAAATATGAGATTTTTCGATGATCCTAATATCTCAAATGAAGAAAAAAACAAATTTAGAAGAGTAACTGCATTTAAAAATTTAGTTCGAAATAAAGATTATGCTAGAACTCATTTAACTGGAGAATGGGCTAGAGGATATGTGATGTCTGAACATCACAACGCTCTTAAAAAAGGTATTTTAGGATCAGAATCTTTAATTGGAGTTGATAATTCTAATGACCACACTTCAATCGATTACAGACTTAGAGATTTACAAGAATTAAATCCTGAAAAAGATGATATAGACTGCCCATATGGAGTATATTGGTATGAAATCATATCTGGACAAGAACCTACTTCATCAGTAGTTACTGTTCAATTTCATATTTCTATAATTGGAGATCATGAAACTTATGAATTTGTTCCTAAAGCAGGCGAAGATCCTATAACTGATAATTTAGAACCTATATTTACATATAATAATGTAGAAGAAATAGGAGCTTCTCTTACTGTTCATCGAGGAGATTGTTGTGCGTGCATTTCTGAAAATGCTATTCCTTGTGAACCATGTGAATTTGATGGAGCGCTTATTGATCTGCCTATTTTAACTTGCCCAGAAATAATAATTCCAAATATTCCAACGCCTTGCCCAGAATGCCCAGTAATAACATGCCCAACAACAATATGTGAAACATGTGAATCATGCGATACAGACATCAATACAGAAATAGTTTATACAATAAATTTTAGTTATTCAATTAATATTCCCCCTATCAACATTCCGACTCCAACTGCTTTTGCCACTGCGACTGCATATATAAACTGGGAACCACCTGGAACAGGCGTCTCCGGAGAAGGTGCGTGTTTCCGATTAGTACCTTGTGGCGGAACTACTTCTTAATATAAGTATAATAAAATCAACATTATACAAAATAATAAAAAATAAATGTAAGGAACTAGCTTAAAACAGGATGTATTTCTCTATATTAGTTTAGGAGATATATGATGAATAGAAAGCTTACAGAAGAAACTAAGAAGAAAATTAGCAAAGCAACTACAGGCAAGAATAATGGTTTTTATGGTCAGAAACACACTGAAGAATCTTTGAAAAAGATGAGTGAGAATAGAAAAGGGAAATGCGTAGGAGAAGAAAATCCTTTTTATGGCAAAACCCATGATGAAGCTACTCGCAAGAAAATTAGTAAAGCTGTTCGAAAAGCAAATAAGAAGAGAGGAAAGATAGTGTTTAGCGAAGAGCAGAAAAGAAGATTAAGTGAAGCGGCCAAAGGCAGGAAGAAATCTAAAGCTCATGTTCAAAATTGGAAAAAAGTTATTAAAAAGAAATTCGGTACAAATAGTCCTTCTTGTAATGAAGAGGTTAAAGAAAAAATAAGACAAGCTCGGCTTGGTACTAAGCATTCCGAAGAAACAAAGAAAAAATTAAAAGAGCACCAAGCTCGGCTTAAGAAGACTTATTGGACTCCAGAGAAAAGAAAGGAGTATAGCGAGATGATGAAGGAGAGGTTTAGAAAGAATCCTGAAATGCATCCTACTCGAATATTGAGTAGGAATAAGATGTCATATCCAGAAAAGATTGTTTATGATTATTTAGATGGTAAGGGGATTGTTTTCGAGTATAATAAATATATGGCTCCATATTTTGTTGATTTCGTGGTTGATGGTTTGGGGATCGAGATTGACGGGGAATATTGGCACCGTGACAGAAAGGATTATGATCAAGAGAGGGATGTTATTATTAAGGAGAAGTACGGGATGGATATAGTTAGGTTTCCGGCTTTAAGAATTATTAATGAAGGTCCTAATATAATTGATGAAATAATTAGTTAACATTGGTAAATATGATTATGATAAAAACATTTAAACAATTTATAAATGAAAATAATTTGAATAATGCTTCTGAAGAAGAGCAGTTAGCTGCAGTTCAACGAGATGCATATGATATTTTACGGATTAAGAATCCATCGGAAAAAGTACAATTAGCAGCTGTTAAAAATGATGGATTAACTATTACATGGATTATAAACCCGTCATTAGAAGTTCAGAAATTAGTTATACAAAAAGGATATATAGATTCTATTAAGATATTGTCTAAGGATGCGCAAGAATGGTTTATAAAACAAGCTCCTAGTAATATTTTAAAAATACATAAAGATAAATTAGATCCAGAATTAGCTGTTAAATACAATCATTTAATAAAAATGGGCTCGGCTGGAATATTATCATGAAAACATTTAAACAATATGAAAATGAGGATTTGAATACTGTTTCCGAAGAAGAGCAGTTAGCTGCAGTTAAAAAAGATGGATATGCCATTGATTTAATAAGTGATCCATCAGAAGAAGTACAATTAGCTGCAGTTCAGCAAAATGGATATACTATTAGATTTATTTCGGATCCATTAGAAGAAGTTAAGTTGGCAGCAGTTGAACAAAATGGATTAGCTATTTATTATATTTATAACCCGTCATTAGAAGTTCAGAAATTAGTTATACAAAAAGGATATATAGATTCTATTAAATTTTTATCTAAAGAAATTCAAGAATGGTTTATAAAACAAGCTCCTAGTAATATTTTAAAAATACATAAAAATAAATTAGATCCAGAATTAGCTGTTAAATACAGTCATTTGATAAAAATGGGATCAGCTGGAATACTAAAATGAAAACTTTTAAACAATATTTTAAAGAAAATAATTTGAATGATGCATCTGAAGAAGAGCAAATATCATATCTCAAAGGTAGACCTCAAGCTATTCAATTTATTGATAGTCCGAGTTTTAATGTTAAAAAATAAGTTGTTTTAAAAAACGGTCTTAATATTAGTTTCATTGAAAATCCTTCTGAAGAGCTGCAAAAATTAGCTCTTAATCATAATCAGTATTCTATTAAATTTATAAAGATCCCAACATAGGGAGTCCAGATGTTAGCAGTTTCATTAATTAGACTTAACCCTTTACAGCATATTAATAATCCAACAGAAAAAGTTCGTAAATTCGCAGCTCAACTTTCAAACATGAAACAAGCTGGGATATTAAATTGATTTAAATATTTTATGAATAAAATTTTTATTAATAAAATAATTATTAGGATAATTTCTTGTTATTATTCTTTTGAATTTATATTTACCAAGATAATGAGCGGCTTCTGTCATGCCTGATTCCATTGAAATAATTTTAACATTATATTTTTCTAAATTTAATGATTTTAATACTTTAAAGTCTGCTCCTTCACAGTCAATTGATAGAAAGTCTATTTTTTTTATATAGTTATATTTTTTTAATATATTGTCTAATGGAATACATGGTATTTTAATTGGGTTTTTATTATGATTTCCTAATTTTGTTTGTATTGTTGGCTGCCATTCTTTAATAAAAGTAGAATAACCTTTGGCTTTATGGTGAACATAGAAATCTTTTAAAACTTTATTATTCCAAATTCCTCCATAATGGCATATTACACGATCATTATCGTAATAATAGTGAGATAGTGTTTTAAATAAATCTAATTGAGGTTCTATTAATAATGCTTTCCAATTTAATTTTGTTATAAAATAATGAGAATTAGATCCATTAATTGGCGATCCAGCTCCAGCTTCAATTACGAATCCATTTTTGTAACCTATTTCTTTTAATATAATAGGAGGAAGAGGAAGTATGTTTTTACTAAATGTTTTAAGCATTATGATATATTTATATAATTAAATATTTAATTATATAAATAAAAAACTCTCTTCTTTATAAAGAGGTTATAATGATAGAAATAGAAAAGTTTTATAAGTCTTTTAAATTTAATTTTTCAGACAAAGATGTAATAAAAAACGGTAGCAACGAATACTTGTCATTAGATAACGATGGACTAATGTATGTTAGAAACTTTTGTAGCAATCGTTTTCATTATGATATAGATGAATACTATGATGAAAGTGAATTAGAGCTTTTAAATAATAATGTTTTTGAAAATGAAGGAAATCTTAATTCTAATTTAAGAATAGAAAGATTTAACCATTACTCATCTGCTTTTTTGATAGGATCTTCAAAAAAAGATAGTAATAAGCTAATACAAAAACAATCTCTTAAGATTGGAATTAACGAATCACTGAGAGAGTATTGCGATCTGTTAGATATTTACATTTTCAATAATCCATATGATTCTTCATTAAAGTTTCTTCCAGAAAATCCCTCTTTTTGGCCTGATGGAATGTTTGCTTATCGGTCTAATAGCAAGTTTGTTTCCTTATATAAAGGATCAGTTAATGGATATAATATTCCAAGATTCAAAAAAACGTCTGGACTGTTTAATGCAGAAAATAATAACATGTTTCTAGAAGACCATAGATCTTCTATTTTAAGTGTATTTAATTTGATCTATTATTTGAGGATAAAGAATTTAAAATTGATAAATACAGAAAATTATATTAAAGAAGAACGCCCTGGAGCTGTATATATAAAATCAGGAATTTATATGTATCCTCAGCAAATTATTGAGACAAGTATTATCAGCGCTGGAATATATTGGCTTAATAAATTTGGAATTAAAGTGTTTACATATGATTTAAATTTTGATTTTATAGAAAATTTAAATGTCATAAATGAGAAGAGTGAGGAAATTTAATGGCACAAGATCAATTAAAAAGTACCTTTATCAAAGATAAAGAAGTTAAAAACATAGATATTGACACTGGAGCAGTAGACGGACGGGTAATAAAAAATTCAGCCGTCTCTACTATCCATCTTCAAAATGGATCTATTACGATAGAAAAAATTCAACCAGAATTAAGAGAAAGGTTTCTTCCTAATAGAGATACTTTTCAAGCTTTAAGCAATTCAGTTTTTCCATCAGCAGATAATCCTTATGTTACTAGAAGAGAAGCTTTTTCATATAGAACAACTTGGAAAGATCCAGTTGAATCTTTTGACAATCTTCCTTTAGTTAGTTCTCGGCTTAATAAAGAAAATGACACTAGATTAGTCGCAGATGAAAGAAGGTTTTATGTTTGGCAAAATAATGCTTGGTTTAAAATAGAAACATCTTCCTCTTCTACTCAATCTTCTACCAGTGAAACTGAAACAAGTACTGCTGGAACTTTTAGAAAAAATGTCTCTGTATTTAAATATGATTTCACTTTAGGCCAAGGTGAATATTTTGATTTAATCCATGATAGTGATATTGAATTTAATAGAATCATACAGATTAAAGAAAGAGTAATTGGATCAACTCCTTATTCAGATGCAATAGAGTTTAGTGATGAAGACGATTATGTTAAAACTTCTTTTTATACTGTTTCGAATACTACGTTAAACATTTCTTCGAGACAAGTAGTTGGATCTAACTCCGTCGTTTGGGATCCAGGAGTTATAAGCCTCGGCGCAGAAGATGAAGAAGGAAATAATTATAGAATAGATATGATCTTGACTCAAGATTCAAATAATCTTCCCTATATCATTAATTTAGAAAGTACTCTAAAAACTAATTATACTGGAAATTTTTATTTAAGCAATGTTGTAGTTAACAATAATGAAGCTGCTATTATACGACAAAGAAACGTAAACAGTTTCGACTTGCTTAAAAATACCTCTAATCAATCTCAAAGTGCGTCTAATGTTCAAGTTTTTGGTTCTAATATTACTGGAATAACATATGTTATTAGTATTAGAGAAGACGGAACAATGACTTTAGATTATAAGCCAGAAGGTAATAAAAATGACTGGGCTAGCTACGAGGTTAATTATAAGTTCGGAAACGTTTTTTTTCCAGTTAGAGCTGTTAAATTTCATGCAGCTCACATGCTAACTACTCCAGAAAATTCTACTTTAATGACGAATACTTTAAATAATCTTGGTGGGAATGATATGTTTGGCATGGCGTTCCTAGAAGAAGGAACTAATAAACCTTATTTCGTTTCTTGGTCTCATAATTTTGGAGATCCAGTATTCTTTGAAAAAATTATTCTTGATTCTACCGGAGAAAATTACTCAGATATCAAATTAGATATTAGAGAGTGCAAATATGTTTCTGACACTCTTACGTTTACTGGAACTACTTTTGATAAATCAAGCATTCAAACAGTTTATGCATTGGCCATAACAGGATCGGTCATAGCAAATGATGGATTAACTAATCAAATAGCTTTATGGGTTCATACTAATTTGGGATCTGATTTTCAAAGTAATTGGGGAACAAGTGATATATCCCCTGTTTTAAGTCCATTACTATATGCTGAAAAACCAATAGTTCTTCTTTCACCTCAATATTCGACTGAAAGTATTAACCCTAGTGGATCTAATTATATTTGGGGATCTAGATATTTCAGTATTTGGATTGTTTATAAAAATAGACAAAATAAAGATATTCATTGCATGATTATTGATAATGAAACATGGACGTCAGGCGCAGACGATTATGCATTTCTTGCTGGACCAACTGCAGGAGAAGTTTCAGCTGGAAGAAAAGATGGGATATTTGAAGGAAGTAAAAATGGAACTCCAACGCTTTCCGCTTTCGGAAATGGAAATGGATATGATTCTCAGTCTATTTTTGATTCAACTACTATAAAGTTTTCTTGCGAAGGTATAGACGATTTCGATGCTGTAATATGGGAAGATTATAATGAACCAGGATTATTATATCAAGATGCTAATGAAACAGTAGACGCTGACCAAGATATTCACCTTAGAGGAACTCCAATAGTTATGGCTTCTAATTCTATGGTTAATTCCGATGAAAAGCCATATGAAATATTAGCAAGATATAAAACTCCAGATACTAATACTTCAATAACAGAATGGGCGAATATTCAAGAAACAGGTAGATTTGGAAGAAATCTTGTTTTAAAGGTTGAATCTAGGTATACTAAAAACGTTGACAATAAAACGTATGGGGCTGGATTTTCTAACGCAGATAATGTTCATATTTTTTATACTCAGTTTAAATCTGGTTCTTTGAAATCTCCTGTTCATGCTCATAATAGATTTGGAACATGGGAAAATGAAAGTCTTATTCCTGGCTCTGTATCATATAATCATAGAATTAAAAACTTTTCTGATCCTATGGAATACTTAGATTATACTGGGATAATAGATTTCGACTTTGATTTTGATGAATTCGGTCAAATAGATTTTGCGGCATTCCATAATAGCGCCGATGAAAACTTAAGAGGATTATATTTTTCTAATCAAGAATATCAATGTAAGTATGCTATTTGGGAGTCAAATGTAGGCGCTACAAAAAGCGGGCCTGGAGCTCGGGCCGGATTTACTAAATTCCATCATAATGGATATGCCTATATTCAAGGTGGATATGGACCAAACAATAGCATTGATACTTCTATGTGGAGATTGCATGTTAGTTCTAATACATGGGAGTTAGTAAGTACAGATAATGCTCCTCCTAGAGCATTCCATGTTTCTGATGTGATTAAAAATGTGGCTTTCATAGGTTCTTTACCTATCCAAAGCACGTATGGTTATTCTGATATTGTTCCAACTTTTGCATTCGATGGATCTGCTGGATCAGATTTCACTTCTGATCCAGAAAAATATTTCTGGGTTTCTTTGAGTAATTTCGGAGCAGATTGCGGTGAGACTTCGTTAGATCAAAGTGGAGACGGAGTATTGGATGGAACTCCTGTTTTAACTACTTATCAATCATTCTTTGAGTTTTGGGATTCAATTTCAGTTAATAGAGCCCAGCGCAGGACTACAGATGTTGAAAAGCTGACTAATAAAGTAATGACTCAAGAAGGTTATAGAGATAGTATTATTGGATTCGAGTTTTATAACTTGACATCTGGAGCTCGTGGTACAATCAGTGATATTTCTACTCCAATTACTGCTCCTGCAACTATTGGATGTGGAGGAGGAGCTCAAGTTGCTATTGAACTAGCCAACATTTCTGGAGGAACTAGATCAAGTAATAATCAATTTCTAGAAAGCGATCAAATAGTTATTTCATATCCAGGAAGACCTCAGTTTGATCAAGTAATAATGTATGGAGGAGGATCTCATTCTGCCAGTGAAGAGATAGGATATCCAGATGACGTAGATAGAAGTGTAACTTGGCCGCCAGATAGTATTTCTTTAGGTGGAGACGGAAATGTTGGAGATGACCAGGTTTATAGAGATGCTAGAACTATTTTCATTGCGAACATAGATGAAAGAAGAGGAAATAATCTTGATTTCACATTTATTCCAACTGCTAGTAATGGAACAACGAATGCTCCAGTTCCATGTATATCTGGAGATATGATTGTTACTGATTACACAAAAGATTCAGTAGGTGGAATTTCTAATTTTCCTAATTTCGTTCTCTTAAACAGATCCAATGCATATAGATTTAAAAATACATATGAACAAAAAACAGATATTCAAGGAAGACCATTCACTTTCTTAGGAAGATGGTTTAAATTAGATCCTATTAAAGCTAATAATGGAGAACCTATCGAGGGAATTACAGCGTGGCAAGGAACAAAAATTACTCATTATGGAGGAATTAAACCTGCTCCTAAAGGGCATGCCACTAATCCATATCTTGATAGTTCTTCCATGGTTTATTTCGGAGGATATACAAAATCAGATTTTGATGGATATTATAGTAATTCATTATTGGTTATCAATGTTCATGATGTAAATTTAGGATGGTCATTAATAGAGAATTCTGGAATTGAAGCTCCTTCTTCTAGATGTGGAAATGGAATAGCTGTTTTAAATAGACAAATAGAGGATCCAGAAAGCGCCGAGGCCGAAGCGACTAGGGTCGTTATAGGATTAGATGATGATTCGGCGAGCTATATCGAATATATCAAACAAAACGATGTGGAAAAAGAAATTTGGATAACTTGTGGAAATGACAAAGATATAACTCCTCAAAATTATTCAAATTCTAATGCAAAAGATGATATTTGGGGAGCTAGGTATGTTACTCAAAGACGACGAATTAATATTGGAGAGCTTGGTACTCCTGTAGACTTTAAGCCAGGAGACCAACCACATGAAGCTGTTGTTGATCTTGATTTGAATTCTGGATTAAATGCTTTTGTTCTTCCTAATGGACTAAGAACTTCTGACAACTCATTAAATTCAATAGGAGAAACTTTCGATATTGCGAGTTCATATCTTAAAAATGATAGATTCAATGATTTAAGTATTAATGATTCTGTTAATTTTGATGATTATGCAATTTATAATGGAACAACTACAAGTGCTCCTAATTGGATTGATCAAGTTATGTTAGAGCCTAACTCTCTTATAGACGACGAAATAGGATCAGATATTAGAAACTTAACAGATAGAGATGGAATTTATTTCCCATCTAGTGGATCTCCGATGGGAGAAAGAAGATGGACTGTTTTAGCTAAAATATATGTAACTATTCCATCTGGAAATGGATCTGGAGAATATCCATTATTCGTGGGAGTTTATAATAATGGAATTAATTCTTATGTAGAATACTTCATTCCAAATGAAAGTTACTTTGCATTTAATTTAGCTTTTATTCAATTTTCTGGCGGACAATACGATGAAGATCCTACTATCAATAGTGGAAAGTCATGGTTTGATGTTGGAACTGGAACGCTTCATCTTCAAATAAGAAGTCTGACTTCTCAAGCATTTGCTGGAACATTTTTCCCATATATATCTAAAATCGAAAATGTTAATTTTGCTGAAATAACAGGAGTTAATTGGACTGATTATGATACGCCAGTTGGAGTTAAACCATTTAAGAATACATGGGGAGGATTAATCTCTGATGGTTTACAAAGCGATAACGTGATATACTTTGGAGGAAGAACTCATCAAGATACAATAGTAGAGAATGTGTTTTCTTGGAATTCTCCTTCGACATTCATTCAGAATGAAAAATCAAACGAATATTTTCTTAGTCAAGTAGACGGATCTGATAATTCTAAGTGGATTTCTTTGAAACATGGAAACATAGTTAAAAATCCAGCTATTTGTCGTCTTGGAGATGAAGTTGATTATCATGTTGAATCAGGAGAATATTATTCTGCATGGGGAGTTGCGATGCTTACATTAAATAAAACAACAGAATCTGGACCTATTAAAGATAGGGCTGCGATTTATTATATGAGTTTTAATATTATTCCTAATATCAGAGGAGCAGGAACAACCCCTGAAGATAATAATCATGACAACCAAGGATTGGGACTAATTACTTTCGAACCTATTAATTATCCTTTAGATTTACATACTGGAACTTCTCAAGAATATATTCTCGAAGGAGAATTGAATTATAAAGAAGGAAAAATTTATATTAATCAATATAGTGTTCTTGCAGATATCAGTGATGCCATAATTCAGATAGTTGATATTAATTATCATACTTATGAAGGAGCTACTAAGTCTTATTATGATGATGATGCTTTTTCAGGTCAAACAACGAGACATATTGGAGATAAGGTTGGTGGAGAATATTCTACTAGAATACCAAGTTGGGTATATACTGGAAATGCTTCTATACCAGCCGAAGGAATAGCTTTTATAAGAGATGATAGAGCGCTAGCGTTAGACTTTAAATCTGATATTTACGATTCGTCTGTTAATATAACTATAACAGATGGACAAATTCTTACTGGATTAGATCCGGTTTGGATTGCAAATAATAGATTTTATTCTACTCAATTTAATGTGGCTGCCTCTTCATTGGTTGGAAGAGTATTGTTAATAGTCGGAAATGATCCAAGTAATGCTGCGGCAAGAAGATATTCTAGATTAGGAGAAGGACTATATAATCCTTCATATTCTGGATATTATGTTATAACAGCAAATGACTCTGATGCAAATGGTTTTTATGTTAATATAAATGCAGCTGGAGCTTATGGAACTATTATAGTTGGAGCAAGTGCTACTGGAATAGAAGCTCATGTCATGACAGGAACTTTACGTATTTCAGATATAATGGGTTCTACTGGTATAATTCCTAATTCCACGATTGCAGTTCCACCGTGGATGATTAATGAAATGAAAAATATTTCTGATAATCCAGCTTTTACAGCGACAGATTTAGAAGATGTTATCGATACAATCGAATCTTCATCTGTAACGGATACTGCAAATGAAGTTAGATATTTTGGTAAAATAATATTCAAAAAGACCAAAGAATTTCCTAACTCAGATCCTGATATTGAATATATCCAGTATTTTACAATGAAAAATGATAATTCTACTATTGATTTAACAGGAGGAGGCGAAGTTATATTAAAATATAATGGAACTACTTCTATTTATAATGCTATTTCTGATATTGGACATCCTGTAGCTGCAAATGAACTTGAATTATTATATGTGAATAATATAACAGAAGATACTTCTGGTGGATATTTAGAATTAACATTTGATCTTGCTCGCGGAGATAGATTAGTTCCTAGCACATATGCCACTATTCATGGATTTGAAATGGAAGTTAATCTTCTTTCATATAATGACGCAAGCGAAGGAGATGTTATTAATCTTCCAACAGAGGTTTTTGATCCAACTACCTACTTGCAATGGCAAGATAATGAAATTAAAGTTTTGTTTTCATTTGATGAAGCTAGAACATGGAAAAAATATAACGAACAAACAGATTTATGGGTAGCAGTTGATCCTCAAAATGTTATTGACGAAGGAATGTTATTTTCTGATTTATTTAACATAATTTCTTGGCCATGGTCTGGATGGAATAATTTTGGAAGATCAGAAGAAAGAAATCTTCCTATGCCTTATAGAGGATTTATTGAAGGATCTACAGATTCAATAAAAATGTTTGTTGGAGTTAAAACTTTGGAACCAGCAACCACTCCATCGATCAATGGAATAACTATGAACTTTTATAGTGGAAGTTATTGGGAACCAAAAAATTATTATCAAAATGGAACTTTAGGAAATGATAGTGGGTTCTTACAAGTTAAAATGACAAGCCCGACACTTGTTAGAGTGGTTAATAATCATGGAACTGATAGTTCTAATAAGAAATTAAAAGCAACAATATTGCTTAACAAGAATATATAATAGTAAAGGTAAATTGAAATGAAATTTAAAGAACCTTCATTTTCACTATATGATTTTAGAAACTGGCTGGGCGCTAATTCTAAGAGCAGAATTATTATGACTAATAATAATGGATTAAAGCCCGGAGATCAAGTATTAGTTAGATTATCAGAAAAAAATATGATTAATAAATTATCTTCATTAAATGAAGATAAAAAGAATATCTCAGAAATATGCCAAAATTTAAAATATAATGGAGGAACTTTAAAAAGAATTAAAGGATCCAATGCTGAAATAAAAGTTCTTGGATTAAATGAAACTATTATAGTTCCAAGATTATTTTTAAGAAGACATAGAAGTTAAATTAGGTTTTATATTCAATAAGTTTTCAATATTTAAGTCTAAATTAGAAACCTGAACAAGAGGATTGTTTAGGTTTTCTATTTTTATATTCAATTCTTTCATTGTTCTTTTTAAATAAGTATCATTTTGAATAGTTCTGTAATATACTCTATATGGTTTGGAAAAACTATTTTTAACTTTTTCACGAATAATTTTCATTACATTAGGATTAAATGACTTTATTCTACTCCAGTTAGAAACCTCAAGTTCAATACACTTATCTTGTGATTCATATTTAAGTTTAAAGAGCAATATAACGTTTGTTATATTATTTTTTTTCAGGTAAAATAATCCGTACATAATTTTTTAAAACCTTTTTATTTAAGATATAATATTTTGTTTCTTCTTCTAATTCTATTAAAGAGAATATATCATTTGTTTCGATATTATATTTATTAATTAAATTTATTATTTGTTTAGATTCTGGGCAAGAAGCGAATTGAACAATTTTTTGTAGAAAAGAAACCCAGTTCCATATTTCATTATAATCTATAGTGGCATGGTGATACCTAAACTCAACTGTTCCAAATTTCTGTAAAGCTCCGAGATTTAATCCTCTATTTCTATCAAAATTAAGTTCTATATTTTTTTTGAATTTAGAAATATCTTTTCCAAATCCATTGAGTTTTTTAGAAAAATTAGTTGATTTGCAATATTTATTTTTTATTCTATGCTCTTGGATTATTTTATAAATTACTTTTTCCTCTAAAATTGACGTTATATTAACCAAGTTTTTTATACATTGCATATCTTTATAATCACAAGTATCAATATGGACATGTAATCCACATCTACTATCAATTATTTCTTCTTCTGTAAAAGAATAATTCATTGAATCTGTAAATTTTTTAATATTGGAGAATTTTATTTCTTGGTCTATTATCGGAGTAGTTATTTCTATTCCACAGGATTCATCGCGCTTTACAACCCAATGTAAGAAATCTGTTTCATTTTTAGATATTGGAAATTTACATTCTTCTAATATAATTTCAGCTGATTCTAGCTTGAATAAGCTATGTTCTATAAATTCAAACTCTAAACCACAATCTCGCCAATATTTCATTTTATTTTCCTTTATGTATAAGGCTGGTAAATTCTTTGTCTTTTAAAATCAAATAAAGAATTTCGAATATTACTTGTTGTTTATCTTTTAAGTCATTTTCTAGTTCAGAACTTATTGAATCTATTATCTTATTAAATTTATTTATTTCTTTCATAATATCCTCTATATTTAAATTGTGAATAGTGGAATTGGAATAGTTAATAAATCTTTACCTCAATATATTAAAGATAAAAACAAAATCATATTTAGATATGAAGGTCTTGGTTTATCTATTCTATTAAGAACCGTTTTTTTAGCATTAGCAACTAAGAAACATTTAGAAAAAATAAATAATAATTCTTTACGAGTATTCATTTCCTGTCACGACTCCTTAATAAAATGGGTGCCTAAATTATTAAAGCCATTTTACTTTCAAGATTTACAATATAAACCCATAGGATCATATGAAATAAGAACATATGATTATCTATTAACTAACCATAGAGAAATAGCTCAAACTTTAGGCCTAGAGTATCCACTAGATATAAAAAACATGCTAGACATACAATCAGTCAGGAAAGAAAAGAAAGTCCTTCTGTGTTGCTCTGGGGACGCCTATGTAGCATTGCCAGATACATTAGAAAGAGATTTACATAATCATTTTAAATCTAAAGGGTACGATGTTAAAATATTAGCTGTTCCTAATCATCGGTATTTAGACGGATATTGGGCAAAAGACATTTCAATTCATAAAAATGCACTTAATGAAGTAATCGAAGAAATAGCGTCTAGTGGGATTATTGTTTGTGTTGATAATTTTTATTTAGAGTTAGCTAATACATTTTTGGATAAAAAAGTAATTGGTATTTTCGGACCAACTGTTCCATGTAGTATTTTAAAACATAACTCTATGAAAATATTACAATTTCAAGATAATGATTTAATAGATTCTCGTACGAAAAAAAGTTGCATATGTAAAAATCCTAAATTTTGTCATAGAAAATATTCTCCAGGAACCGTTCCTTATTGTTTAAATACTATTTCTTCAATTTCTTTAATACAAAAAATAGACAATTATTTATGAACTAACATAACTCTGAAGAGTTACATTTTTCTTATGTATTTCAATATAATATTCCAGCTCTTGACATATTTATTCTTTATAATAGTGTGCTATGAATAATCTATCATTAAAAACCTGGTTAAAATTAAATTTTTATTTAAGTAACAAGATTTTATCTAAAAGGATAACTGAAAAGTGGTTTTCGTTATCTAATAATTTAAAAGAATATTCTTTAATATTAGAATCAACGTCATTTTTAAAAGATGTTAAATTGTCAGAAAGAATTTATTGTATTTTAAATAATATAAAAAAAAATCCTATTTGCAAGCTATCAAATTGTACTAATATAACTCGCTTCGCTCAATTTAGCATTGGATATAGTAATTATTGCTCTACCAAGTGTGCCAATTTAGATCCTGAAACGCAAAAAAAAATAGAAATAAAATGTTTAAAGAAATTCGGAACTCGAAGAGCATCGCAATCAGACAAAGTTAAAAGAAAAGTAAGAAAAACAAATTTAAAAAAATTTGGAGTTGAAAACCCTTTTCAATCAGAAAAAATAAAGGATAAAATTAAACAAACATTGATTAATAATCTAGGAGTTGATAATCCACAAAAATCTAATATTATTAAAAATAAATCAAGAAAAACATGCATAGTTAAATATGGAACTGAATATAAGTCTCAGCAACATATAAAAATTAAAAACTTAAATAAACTTAAAGATAAAAATTTTTTAATAAATCTTCATCATAATGAGCGGATTACTTTAACTAAAATAGCAACTATCTTAGGAGTAACTCCTAAAACTGTGTGTAATTATTTTGCTAAGCATGATATTAAGACATTTAATTATCCTTCTTCATCTTATGAAAAAGAAATAATTGAGTTCCTTGATCAAGAAAATATAGAAATTAATAGTAGAAAGATAATTGTTCCTTATGAACTAGATATTTATCTTCCAAATAATAAACTAGCTATTGAATTTAATGGAATGTTTTGGCATTCTTTTAATAAAAAAGAAACACCTAAAGAAAAAAGAAAGCACTTATTAAAAATTGAAATGTGCGAAGAACTAGGCATTCAATTATTTAATATATTTGAAAATGAATTAGTAAGTTTGATTATATTTAGTGAACTTAAAAAACATTATTATAAAATCACTAGGCATTGTGACAAGAATGGTATCGATATTATTGGTGGAGCAAGCAAGATATTTAAATATTTTATTGATAACTATTATCAAAAATCAATTATAAGCAGAGTCGACAGAAGAAGTAGTGATGGTTCTTTATATAAAAAATTAGGATTTAAACATTTATATAATTCAAACATTAATTATTATTACTTTAAAAATAAACGTTTTCTTTATCCAAAAGAAAAGTTTCAAAAACATAAATTACATGAACAATTAAAAATATTTGATCCAAAATTAACTGACTATCAAAATATGTTTAATAATAATTACCGTAGAATCTGGGACTGTGGAAGTTCTATATTTTCTTGGAATAAATAGTTTTAAAATTATATATATAATCAAATTTAACTATGTATCGCTAATTATTAGTGATATTCAAGGAGTAGAAAATGAGTACATTCACGAATATTTCAAATGGGGTACTGTATATCCAAGGTTTTCTTAGACAAGGAGACGGAACTTTGGGAATTGGGGCTCAAGTTTATATTGAACAAGGAGAGTCTTTTACAGGTAGTAACTACTATAAGAGGTTTACTTATGCTGGCATGATTGCTAATGGTGTTTCAGAAGCAGTTGCAGGAGCTGATTCAATATTAATAACAACTGTTGATGATGGCCTTGCTTTTAGTGAAACGGTAACTGGACCAAATAATCCGAGGGTTTATAATAATGATATCGCTCCTGCAAGTGAGAGACTTTATGATTTTATAGCTGATTTAGGTGGACCAGCTGAGTTCTGCACTATTGAGTCAGACGAAGATGTTCATGTTTTCCTTAACACTAATGCGAACGCTAAATATACTTTAGCTGCCGGAACATCAATTACGTTTAATGCTGGAGAATTATTGCTTAATAATATTACAGTTGCCAATGCTGTTTCAGGTGCAGCGAACGCTGTAGTGCAGATTATAGCCGCCAACACCCTGTAATGGCGCTATTGCTTTAGTTTTTGTTACAAAATAATAAAAAACCTCCATATAATATATGGAGGTTTTTTATTATTATTTTAATATTCCAGCTGTTTTCATATCTAATAAGTATTTATATTTAATAGCTAATTCTGGATTTAGTTTTTTTCGAGATATTAAGAATATATTACCAGGATCTTGATTTATAAACCATTTTTGAGATTCTGCTGTCCATGGAACCCAATCATGCGTAATATTTGGCATGCCCATATTATTAGTAGGGTTGTTTTGTATTATCAATTTAAGTGCCAATATTTGTATTTTTTTAATATTGGGTTTTTAATATGCAAGATAGCTGTAGCGTCTTCTTTAATGGCTAGTTTTTGTACTTTAATACTTGGATTTTTTATAAATTGTATAGAATCACCATCTTTTTTAACAGCAAATTTTTGAACGTCTTCACTTTGGTTTTTTATAAATTGAAAAGCTTCTGAATTTTGACTATGCTTAATAGCTGCTAATTGTACTTTAATGCTTGGATTTTTTATCAATCGTATATCATTTCCATAATATTTAACTGCAGCTAATTGTTCTTCTTCAGAAGCTTTATTCAAATTATTTTCTTTAAAGTATTGTTTAAATGTTTTGATAATAATATATATCTTATTTTAATTAAAAAATGAATTTATATTAATTGTTAATAATATTTTTCTATCTTATTATAGAGCTATAATATGAGAATAAAAAGAGTCACCAAAAGAAGCGCCAAGATACCATCTGAAAATGAACATTCAATAGAAAGTTTGATAACAAAGAGAAATAAAGTGCTAGTATTCAGAAAATGGGGAGGCTTGGGTGATTTAGTCAATAGTAGACCTTTGTTTAAAGCTATTAAAGATGCTTGTTCCGACTTTCATGTAACATATGCTGTTCCAAGCAAGTTTCATCAAATGTTAGAAGATCATCCATTTATTGATAGTTTAATAGATTGTAATGAAGTTGATTTGAATGACTACGGATATAAAGTCGATATATCAACTGATTGCGGGAGCTATGAAGTTGCAAATGCTCCTTTTGTAGATAAACATAGAAGTGATATATGGGCTGAAATGTCTTTGAGCATGGAGTTAAATGACCATGATTTTCAGGTTAACTTGGATCAAGATTTAAGAGAAGAAATGGCCCAAGATTTAAAAATTAAATATGGATACGACTATAATCCTAAAATAGTTTTATTTCCTAGATCTGCTTCAACATCAAAAGACTTAAATGATGAAACTCTTTTTGAATTTATTAATATAATAGAAGAAAAAGGATATCATCCTTGTGTTTTAGATGTAACAGAAAGAGTTCAAGGATTAAAAATTCCTCATATTTATGGGTTAGAATTAAAAGAATTTATTCATACTTTGTCTCTTTTTGATTATGTCGTTTCCGTTGATACTGGACCTTTTCATATAGCTGCATCTTTGGGTATACCTACTCTTGGAATTTTTGGATGGACTGATGGGAAAATATTAAGTTCATATCATCCGAAAGTAAAAATATTGCAAAGACATAGAGATGATTGCGAATCTCATCCTTGGGCAAGTACATGCCCTTGTTGGAATTGGCCAGTTTGTGCTCATAAAGTAAGAGGAAAATCTACTATACCTTTGAGATGTATGGAGTCTTTAAATGCCAATGAAATTGACCAAGCGTTCTGCGAGCTCGTCAAAAAATACCCAGCGGATAAAAACCCCGATAATATATGATCAACATGTAGATTTGGGAACGTTGTCTAAAATAAACGGATGCGTGATAACAGATTGTGGATCTGCAAGTGGATTTTTTGTAAATTGTGTTGAATGCTTTGGATTGATAATAGACGTAGTAAGTAATCCTAGAGAATTTAAAGATTATATTGATAAATATGATATTTTTTTTATAAATGCAACGATTGCAAGTCTTAGAATTATTCCTGAATTAAAAAGTAAAAATAAAAAGATAGCTATTATTTTAGAATGTTCTGGTCAATTTTGGGATCAGCAATACATAGAGCAAGAAAGATACGATCTTATTTCTCAATCAGATTTTATATTAGCTCAATTTGGCCATCCTTATGTAAATATAATAAAACAGATATATAGTAAAGATATTTATTTTTATGGAGTTCCTGCTAATATCGATTATTTGCAAAAAGTTTCGGAAGCTTCTAAAAAGAGAAAGAAATTTATTCATGTTAGAACTCTTGATACGAAAAACTTTCAACTTAATGCTCAGGCTAATTTTGCTTTATGTAATATTTTACAAGAACAATATGATGGAGAAATAGAATTTATTACTCCATCTGCAGATAAATTAATAAGAAAGAAATTAGGAAATGTAACAGTTATTGGAATCGTATCTCAAAGCAAGCATTGGGAATTGCTTGCATCTTGTGAGTTATGTATAGATATGAGTCGCAGAATAACATGGGGTAGATATTTTATCGAATCATGCGCATTGAAAACCCCTTATATAGGTTCTTATTGCGGAGCAGCTGATTTATCTGGAATAAATACTTTTGATTGTAGCGATATTAACTCTGCTTGTGATTTTGCACGCTATCTTTTAGAAGATAATAATATATACATTAAAACTCAAGATGAAAATTTAAAAAAAATACAAATAGTTAGTCCTCAAAACCAATTGAAAAAGCTTGTAACTATATTGAAAGGAGTTAGTAGTGAGAATTAATAGAAGATTGATAAAGAAGAAATATGGAAATCAAGTATTTGTTTCTAAAAGAATAACTAAAAGAATATCAGATGTTGAAAATGCTGAAAGAATTTCAAGTTCATCTCTGAAATATCAAGAAAACGGAGTTATAAGAAAAGCTTGTGACATAAATCCTTTTTCTATAGTAATTCCATTTTCATCTGAAATGAAAGATGTTTTAGAAAACAATTGTTTGAAATATTTAAACAATTGTTTTGCTATTAATAAAATAGACATCATATTAGTATTATATCAAAATGAGTATGTATATCATGATTTTGATAAATTCAAAAATATAAGTTATAGAATAATTCATTCAAAAAGAAATAATGAAGACGATTTGTTTTGCCTTTCTCATGCTAGAAATATAGGAATAAAGCACTCTTTTTTTGATTGGGTTTTATGCATTGATTGTGATATGTTCTTACCTGATAATTTTGCTATCATGTTATCTGTTATGATGAAAACTAAAAATAGAAATAGTATATTATGGACTTATAGATTTAATGTTGCCTCTTTAGAAAGAAGAAAAAGGGTTAAATATATTGATCAAGCTCCATTTGGATTTTTTCACTTTTTTCATAAAAAAACTATACAAGAGAAAGTCACTGGATATGACGAAAGAATAATGGGATGGGGATTAGAAGATGAAGATTTTATATCTAGATGTAAGAAATCTGGAATAGGTCTTCAATGTATTAAAGATAGACTTCCAGTTTATCATACTGTTCACAGTTATGATCCAAAATGGAAAAATAATCTTAGAAAAAATATAAATTTTAAAATAAAAGAAAAGAATAAAGTCAGTGGAATACATAAACTGCCTGGAATACTTGGAGAAGTAATAGGAGAAAGCAATAATTTAGATTGTAATTTTTATATTAAAACTGTTAACAATTTTAGAAATAAATTTGTTATCTTTGGTTCAGGCCCAAACATTAAAAAATTAAATATTGACAAGTTTAATAGAATATCTGAAAACTATTCTACTCTTGGGTTTGCTTGGTTTTATAAATCTGGATTAATACCTGATTATTATTATTGTCATGAAGAATTATCTAGGTCAAACCAGGGAATAGAGATAATAGAATTTCTTAGAAAAAATTCGAAATTCAAACGAACATCTTTGTTTACTACTCCTGAACATATTCAATACATCAAGAAAAAGAGATGGTATAACATTCCTGCTATAGAAATAGGAATAAATTGTTATAAAGAAAATTTCTGGGATATTAAAAATAAAGTTCCTAAGATGAATATTAATCATCTTTGGGCAACTTCATTAATTCCTCCTAATAATAAATTATTTTTGACTAGATCGCAATTAGAATCTTCTATTAATTTGGCTCATATATTAGGAGCACGAGATATAATACTTCACGGAGTAGAGCTAAATGATAACGATCACTTTTGTGAAACTGACGCTTCACAAGGGAAAAATATGTTCCATAAAGAATTAGTTAAAAAAGTTAGTTTTGATTCTAAAAAAGATACTCATTGTAGCACTATTGATTATGACAATTGTTTGGGAATTCAGCATATATTAGCTGAAATTAAAAAGATGCTTGATTCAAAGAAAATAGGATTGTTTTCTTCAGATTCTAATTCTTTATTAGTTAGAGAAAATATACTCCCTTACCATGAAATATAAGTTTTTAAAAAAAGATTATTCTAATTTCAGACTAATCGCTAAATCTTTCAGATTTAGCGATTTTGTATTACGCTCTCCTGATAGAAAGATAGGGTTTTTTGATTGCGTGGACGATTATAATAATCAATGGTGTAAAAGATTCGGAATAGAATACAAAGGAAAAGATCTGTATTATGAGATTAATAAAGAATTTGAGCAAAGATTAGATAAATCGCTTTTTGAAAAAGAGATATGTTCTTTATTTTCTTCAGATGAAATAATTAATGACTTATATAGTTCTATTCAAAATAAAGATATATTATTAATTGGAGCTGGACCTGATATTGACAACATTGAATTCGGCAAAATTAAATACGACGAAGTTTTTACGGTTAATAATTTTTTTCTTAATCCTAAAGTATTATCTCTTAATCCGAAATTTATATTATTGAATAATGAAATAAAAGGAAATAGTAAATTTAGGAAATTTATTGAAAAAGAAAATCCTTACATATTTAAATTTTATCATGATGATCATCAGTCTTTTAAAAAACATCTTAAAAAGAAAAATAAATATATTTATTATAATCCGAGATTTAATGGATGCTCTATAATGAATAGAGCATTGTGTGTTATATCGTTTTTTAATCCTAGAAAAATATATTTTTGTGGATTTGATTTAGAAGATACAGGCCATGCTTTTGAAAATAAGAAAAAATTAAAACCTATAAATCAACAAGAATTAGATATGACTTTTTTTATGTTTAAAATATTGAATCGAATGAATATTAATTTAATCAAAATGAATTCATTCGATTCGCCTTGTGACAACTCTTTGATCAGTCGTGTTTTTCGCCAATCAATTTGATTAATTTTTCTTGAGATATTCGTTCTACAACATCTGATGTCATTAAGTTATCTGGATGTATTTTATATTGAGAATAATAATCAATAGTTTCTTGGAAATTTTCTGAATTTTCTGGAGTTATAATATAATAATTGTTATATTTATGGATTCTATTAATTTCACTTCTATTAATTAGTTGTTCGTGTATTTTTTCTCCTGGTCTAGCTCCAATTATTGTTATTTTCTTTTGAGGATTTATGATTCTGGGGATATCTATTATTTTTGATCCACGAAGTAGCGGGATAATTATTTCTCCACCTTTTCCTTGACTTAGTCCAAATATTGTTAATTTAACGGCATCTTTTATGTCTAGCCAAAATCTTGTCATTTCAGGATCGGTGATCATGAATTTATCTTGTTTTTCATCTTGTTGAGTAAAAAGATCTACTATAGATCCTCTACTGCCTACGATATTACCGTATCTTGCCACAATAAATTTAGAGTTTTTAGTTTGAGCATAGTTGTTAGAAAAAGTCCAATTTTTCTCGGCAACCATCTTGCTAGCTCCATATAAATTAATTGGCTCCACAGCTTTGTCGGTACTGAGTAAGACAGCTTTTTGAATATTGTTGTTAAGGCAAGCGTTAATGACGTTGGTAGTTCCGTCGATATTTGTTTTTATTGCTTCTTGTGGGTTAAATTCACAAACAGGAACATGTTTAAGGGCTGCTGCGTGTATAACAAAGTCGACTTTGTTAAAAGCCATATTCAATCTTTCTTTGTCTCTGATGTTGCCTATGAAATATCTTAGTAAATTTATTTTATATTTTTTATAATGAGTATCAATAATATTTTTATATTTTTGATACATATTATTTTTCATTATAACTTGCTTATATTCGTCTCTGCTATAGATAATTATTTTTCGTGGTTTATAAATTTTATAATTTGATAAGACGTGATGTATGAAGTTATTTCCGAACGTTCCAGTTCCTCCTGTAATCAATATTATTTTATCTTTTAATCCGTTTTTATTTGTATTCATGTTTTTTCCTAAAAAATTAATTTATTTATTTTTACTATTATATACAGGATAAATACAGGATATATATAAGTATGTACACGAAAAAATTGAAGGAATAATTTCTAATGGAAAAATATCGGGATAAGTATGCTGGGAAAACGGTGGTTTTAATTGGCAATGGATCATCAATTGCTGGATTGCCTAAAGGAGAACTGGAACAAATAGCAAGTAAACATAAAATAGCTGCTTGTAATTATTGGTATCCATTTGGAAAAGAAATGTTCGGAATAGATCCTGATATTTATTGCATAGGAGATTTAATAAATGTAGGGTTTAAACCATATAAGCAATGTAAAGATTTATTTCAGGTAAAAAATTCTGTTTATGAGCCGATATACAAAAGATATTATGACAGTTTTTTTACTAATACCTTGCTAAAGCGTAACATCAATCAAAGTCCTTTACAGTATATTAGTAAAAATAAACTAGATACAAAAACAGATATATTCTTAGTATCGACAAATGAGTTTGCTGAAGAAATGATTAGATCAAAATGCTCTGATCTAATCCGTAACTATGAACTCGTATATGGATATCAAATGACAAAAAAAGATATTAATTATCGAATGCTTGCTCCATTAACTCAAAAGCAAAAAATTAATGATACTCTAGGAACATATTATTATAACGATAAATTATTTTTTCATAGAAAATTTAATGTTATATTTGCTTATTTGATGAGACTTTTGGCTTTCTTAGGAGTTAAAAATATTGTGTTTCTTGGAGTTGATTGTTCTAGGTCAGGATATTTTTACAATCCATTAAATAATCACATTGATAAAAATAATCAATATTTTAAGTCTCGAGAATTTAAAGATGGAACTAAATATTATTCTCAGGAAAGATTAGATATAATCAGAGGAAAAATAAAAGCTTTAACAATAGAGTATGGTGTTAAATTTTGGTTTTATCCTTGCGGAAATGAATATCATTATGGAGATCTTGGAACAAAACTGGAATCAACTTCGCAATTGCTCTCTTTGTAATTCCTTTAAAAATGGAGGAAGAGGATTATAATATTGAGAGAAATTTCCCATGAGATTAAAGTTAAATCCTTCTCCTAAATTATAAGCACAAGCTTTAACATGGTTTGAAAGATAATCGACTAACATTAAAAATTGCATTTTTTGAATTTCTAAGTTATGAGTATCTTTTGTTCCAGATTTTGTTTTTCCTGGTTGAAAATAATGCTTGCTTATTCCTCCATCTAATCCTACATAATAAATAGGATTACACCCTAGATTCGCCGCTAATACTAATAGTTTTACTCCTGTTCCTATTTTACCCTTGAAATCAGGAGTAAAATAAAACCAAGGATTAGAATATAGTTCAATAAATGATTGACAAACAGCTTTATGATTTTCAAACCAAAATCTTGCCTTTTGATTTTTTTCGATCCATTGTTTTAATGCAGGACGAGCTGTATTTATCTCATTGCATAATATTACATCTGTTACTCCTAGGTTCATTATTTCTTTTCGTAGAAAGAAATGATTACAAGAAAAAACAAAATCTGTTTTCAAATCACTTAAATCAACAAGTCCAGTAGATTCTCCTCCAGCTACTACTAACGCTGACTTGCCATAAAAATTTTCTATGTTATTATTTGATGTTACCAATCTTTCATGATGCTGTATTGGATCATGCGGTTTAGTGTAAACACTTTTAGCAAAAAACATATTATATGGTTTTATGTTTGCTTTTGAGGATTTAAAAATAGAAGCATTATGATGCCAATCTATATGATAGTCTATATTTTGAACCAAGTTTGTTTTAGTGTCTAAAAAAATAGGATATTTAATATTATTTCCTACTGTTTTTATAATTTTATTTATTTCTTCTATTGATTTTGGAGGAGGATTGTTTGGATTTACTATAACATACCTATCGATCATTGTTTTTTCACTCTTTCGATTAAAATTAATAACTTTATAGCTATTAACACATAAGTCTTTAAATTTTAATCTGCTAAAAATTTTAGGTCCAAAATAATACGGGTAATTTTCTGGATCTACTTCTTTGATTTTAAATTTTAATCCTGGCCTAATACCTTTTAAATCATCTATTGCCTGATCATAGCCAAATCTTTGAATTAGATCTGGTTTTGATTGAGCCATATGATACATTTCTGTTAAATCGAAAAAGAAATGCCCTGCTTTACTAATATCAAGCCCCATTATTGTTAAGTCTTTAAATCCTAGAAATTGAATAAAAGGAAGAATGTATGCTGAAAATCCAGAATGAAATCTATTATTAAATATAATATTTTTATTAGTTATTCGATAAATTGTTTTAGTACTAAACGATTGACAACAGGTTCCATAAAACTGGTTAAATGAAGAATCTTTTTGTATTCTAGTGTTTAAACTTCTAATTATTTCTATTCTTTTAAGAGATTTTCTTATTTTTCCTGGATTTTTTTCTTTCTTAATAGAGTATTTTAAATAATCTATTTCTGGTTTTATCAAAATAATTTTAGTTTTGAGATATGACTTATTATTTAAAATCCAATCAACTGGGCTGTTATTCATATATTTAGAAAGTTTTTTTTCACAATAACTATTTTTTTCATTAATTATTGCTCCAAAATCTTTTAAATTATCTCTTTTCCAAGAATCAAGATAATTTTTAGTAAAGACGTTTATATAGTCTCCTGAAATATAATAATCAACATCTATTCCAAATTTTTGAGGTCCATATGGATACCAAAAATTCATTGAAATAAGTTTATATTTTTCTCTATCTATTTGAGATAGATCAAATTGATTTATGCTGCACCCTAATCCGATAAAGATAGCCGATTTTCCGACACAAGAGTCTTTTAATTTTAATAGACTTTTCATTTTTTATTTATTTTTCCTGTCTATTATATATATTGTAAGCATAAAATAATATAGCAAGGATATGAGAAAATTGATTTATATAAATAAAAATATTTATTTAAAAAAACTCAAAGAAGTCACTCCTGAGTACTTAGAGTTCATAAATGATCCTGAAACATGTAAGTATTTGCATGCTGGAAGAAAAAAACATTCAAAAAAAGAATTAGAAATATTTTTAAAACAAGCAAATGATGATATCCTTATAAATAACGTCTTTGGTTTGTATAAATGCAAGACTCATGTGGGAAATTTGAAACTTTCTAAATATCAATTAAAAGATAATATCATAGAAATAGGGTGGTTAATTAGAAAGAATAATTGGGGGCAAGGACTAGGAACGATGGCTGGAATTGCTCTCTGTAATTACGCTTTTGAGAAATTGCAAGTTAGGAAAATTGAATTAGGAGTAGTAGCTGAAAATGAAGGCGCAGTTCATATTTATAAAAAAATTGGATTTAAAGTTGAAGGGAGAATACGAGAATCATTTTATTTAGATGGAAAATACTTAAATACTATTAGAATGGGGATATTCAAAAATGAATTGGTTAAAAAATAAAGAGAATACAGTTTTCGTAGTTCCCGCTCGATTGGGTTCTACTAGATTGCCAAATAAGGTTTTAAGAGATTTTGCTGGAACGACGTTATTTGATATAGCATTAGATAACTTAGAAAAAGTTAAAAACATTCCTTGTGAAAATATATTAATTCAAGTAAGAGATGACGAGTTAATAAAAAAAGCGACTGATCGAGGTTTTAATATATTTATTCGTTCAGAAAATTCTTTAAAAGAACCTATTATTTTGCCTGAAGTTTATGATTGGTGGAATAAGATTGATTATAAATATTATATTAGATTGAATGTTTGTAATCCTTTAATTACTCCTGAAACAATAGATAGTTTTATAGAAAGATTTTTTGATGTTCCTAGAGGATTATTCGCCGTCCTGGAAAGAAAAACTTTCTTTTTTGATAGATCGGGAAGGCTTATTTCTAAGTTTAATGGAGATCCTAAGCATTTATCTACTCTTGAAACAAAACTTGTAGAACCTTTATATGAAGCTGCGCATACTTTATATGCTGGAAAATGTTCTGATATAGGAGATAGTGTTTATATGGGATCTTTTACAAAACCTGAAGATCCTAGTTTTTTCACTATTGATGAATCTGAAATGGGAGACATCGATGAATTATGCCAGTTTGAATTATATGAAAAGATATATTCACAAAGGAATAATACTAAATGAAAAAATGGAATAACTGCGTTTTGATTGATCAAGAGAGCCTGTCAAATAGAGAGATATCAATATCTTTTCAGGTATACAAAAAAAAGATAGGAAGAGAGCCAAAATTCAATGTTTGGTATGATCTTGAAATGAACGATTGCTTCGGAATAGACGACGAGGTAATTGATTATTACTATAAGAATAAATCTTTTGAGACATTGGCTGGAAATCATTTCAAGAAGAAAGATACTTTTAAACATGATATTATAAAACACAAGGAAGTTTTTTATACGCGCTTAAAAGGTCTTGAAAAATTTAAAGGAAGTTCTATTCTTTTTGTTGGAGGAGGTCCAAGTACTAATAAGGTTAAAGATTGGGAAAATATTAATACAGATTATGTATGGTCATGTAATCATTTTTATCTTCATCCTATATTATCCAAGATGAAAGTTGATTTTGTTACTTTAGGAAACGAAGTTGATTTAAACAAGAATAATAAGAAACTAACTAATTATATGAAATCGCATGACACTATATGTGTTTTTGAAGATATGCGTGAAAAGGAAATTGAGTTTGAGTCAAGGTTTTCTGATCAATGTTTTTTTATGTATAATAAATATAGGTCTAAAATAGGAACGGCTCCTAGGATTTTAATTTTGGCAGCTGCTTTAGGAGTGAAAGAAATACATTTTGTTGGAGTAGACGGATTATGCGAAAATGGTTCTGTCGATCATTCTTTTGAACTTGGAAAAAAACCAAGAGGAACAAGAGGATATGATTTATTTAGAAGACAATATGTTGTTTTTTGGGATTACATGTTAAATCATTTAAACATGGGAATAAAATTTCACAATTTAGGAGAAGGCAACAAGGCAAACATGACTACGAGTATTTCTTCTCAAGAATTTTAAAGGACTTTTTATGATAATCTCAATTTCTACGATGCATATTAGATTAACAGCTTTATATAAATATGTTATTCTTCAAGAAGAATTGGAAAAGATAGGAATAAATCTTAGGATTTATCTTAATTCTTATCAGTATAAAAATGCAATTCTTAAAATGGCTGATGATTTATCAAATAAATCTGAATACTTTAATTATGCGGATAAAATATATAAATTAAATTTCATACCAGTTGAAGGAAAATCCAGAACTATTGAATTACAAAATTCTTTTTTAAATCATAGAATTTTAGATTCCGATTATATTATTTGGTCTGCAGAAAATGATAAAATGCTTTTCCCTCCAAACAAAGATCTTTTAGGAAAAATGATATTTACTAAATTAAGATCTTGTAATGATATTTTTTGGCATCAAAATTTTATTACTAGCCCTAAAGCTTTTTGGTTTCCTTCAAAATATTACAATAATCATTATAATATAGGAAAGTTAACTAAAATTATTGGAGAATCAATAATAAACAAAATTGATTATGTATCTCCATTGGAAATATGTGATATTCCAAATCCATATATAAATATTAAAGATTTAAAAGAGAAGTATAAAATAGACGATAAAAAGAAAACCTTGATTTACTATCTTAGTAGACCGTATTTATATCAAAACGAAGACTATGAAAAAGACATAGTTGATAAGTTTTTATTAGATAAATTCAGAAGTAAATATAATATTTTATTTGCAAACAAGCCATACACATATTCTAGCACGGGAAAGTTTTATCGAAATGTCAAGATAATAGATTTTGTTGACTATGAACAAGTAATGAGAGAAATTGTTTCTGGAGTATTAGGAGGAATATCGACTGCTACTAGGGAGGCGTTAGTATTTAATAAGCCAGTTCTAAGTATTAATAAAAAAATAATTCATAAAAGAAATTTTCCAAAAAAGATGCAAGAAATAACTAATGATAGCGCTTTGAAAATTAGATTTCTAAAAGCAGGTCTTTTAAATAAGCATCAATTCGAAGGAATGGAAATTCCTGTTAATGCAGATTGGTTTAAATATTTAAATGCTATGTTTTCAATGAAATTTAATTATTCTAAGAAAAAAAATATATGGTGTGGAAATATTCAGTTAATAGATAAAATAAAAAAAGAATTGGTAATTTAATGATAATTTCAATTATAACGAAAGATATTAGATTGACTGCTTTATATAAATATATTCTTTTACAGGAAGAATTAAAAAAAGAACATATTGAATTGAAAATATTTATTCTTAATTCTTTTTATTATGAGATAAAAAAATTTATGGATTCTTTAAATGGCAAAAAAGAATATTTAGAATACTTAGATTATTTAAAGATTTTGAATTTTGTTATTTGTGAAGATCAAAATAAGCGATTTAATGAAGAACAGATGATGAATAGCGAAATGGTTAAACAAGGGATATTTGATTCAGATTATGTTTTTTATGTTTCTGACAAAAGAGTAAAAATAAATATTCCAAATAATAAAGGATTAATTGATAAAACAATAGCTATTAAAACTAGATCTTGTAATGACATATATTATCATTCTATGTTTGCAAATAGAAAGTCATTTAATACATGGGTTCCATCAGAGATTTATTCTAATCATAGTTCTATTGAAAATCAAATAAATATTGCAAAATCAACAAACCCGCGCTCGTCGTGTAAAATAGATTTTGTATCACCGCTAGAACAATGCGATATTCCTAATCCATATATTAATCTTAATGAAGATTATATTGTAAACAAATATAATCTTGATAATAATAAAAAAACAATTTTATATTACTTTACTGTGAATGATAGAAATGAAGATTTAATTGCAAAAAAATTCCTTTCAGATGAAAAACTAAAAGAGAAGTATAATTTGTTATTAGCAGATAAACCTTATTCTTTTGCTTTTTCTATTTCAACTAGAACAAGAGAAACTAAAAATTTAAAAGATTGTGTTTTAATTAGTAAATATTCTGACATAATAATTGATTATGTCGATTATGAATGGATACTTAATAATATGATATATTGCATTATTGGAGGAATATCTACAGCAATCAGAGAAGCTTTAGTTTGCAATGTTCCTGTATTAAGTGTTTCAAAAGAAAATATTACTAGATTCCTTGGAAATGACATTCCAACTCATGAGTTTCTTAAAAAAAGATTCAATAAAGAAGTTTCAAAAACTGACCAATTCGAAGGATTAGAAACAAGCTTAAATGAAGACTGGATTCCTTATTTAGAAAGAATAAGAGATCAAGAATATGATTTTAAAATCAAAAGAAACATGTGGTGTGGAAATATTTCTCTTAAAGACAAAATAATAAAATTACGAGAAGATTTAAAAAACAAACCTTGAAACAAAAGGATAGTTCAATGATAACAGGAAAGAAAGTAGGACTAGTAGCAATTGATCGAGAAATGCTTCCAACTTTAAAAGAGTGGAGAAATAATCCTGAATTAAGAAAAGTTTTTCGTGAATACAGGGAACTTAATTCCGAGCATCAAGAGAAATGGTTTGAATCGAAAATAATGAATGATGATTGTACTGAAATGTTTGCTGTTAAACCTATAAGATGGAGTCCAGAAAAAATAAGTGATGATCTTATAATTGGAGTATGTGGTCTATGTTATATAGATTGGGTTAACAGATCAGGAGAATTTTCGATATATATAGGGCATCCAGGATATATTAGCGGAGGATTCGGATCAGAAGCTTTAAGATTATTATGCGCATATGGTTTTGATAATTTAAATCTCCATAAAATTTGGGGTGAGATTTATTCTTTAAATGAACAGAGATATGAAATGTTCAAACACATTGGATTCAAGGATGAAGGATTATTAAAAGAAACTCATTTTCATGAAGGAAAATATTATGATAGCCATATGGTGGGAATGCTTAGAAAAGAATATGAAAAGTATGTTCTTCCAAAGTTAAAGGAGGATTAAATGTTTAATGAAAACTCTTATTATGTAGTAGCAGGAAGTAAACCTTGGAACAAGAAAGTATTCGATGACACAATAAGTAAGAATCGAGGTAAATGGGAATTCGTATATCCATGTTGGGACCAAAGTCGTCCCATATTTTTCAATATGGACCCTAAACCTGAATACATCTTTTTTCTCCATTGGTCAGATAAAATTCCAAAAGAAGTTATTGATAATTTTAATTGCGTATGCTTTCATATGACAGATCTTCCTTATGGAAGAGGTGGAAGTCCGCTTCAAAATTTAATAGACAGAGGGCATTATGAAACAAAATTAACAGCTCTTAAGATGGTAGAAAAATTTGATGCAGGTCCAGTATATCTTAAAAGAAGAATGTATCTAGGTGGAACAGCAGAAGAGATATATGAAAGATCTTCTCGTATTGCAGCAGATATGATTAAAGAAATAATATATTATGATATAAAACCTGTTGAACAAAAGGGAAAGGTTACTATATTTAAAAGAAGGAAACCATCGCAAAGTGAAATGAATATTGAAAGTTTAGATGGTGCTTATGATTTTATTAGAATGCTTGATGCTGATAGTTATCCTAAGGCTTTTATAAATCATAATGGATTAAAGTTAGAATTTTCTAGAGCATGTAAATATAATGAAAAAATAGTTTGCGATGTAACTATTACAAAGTCAGGAGATAATTAATGATAAATATTGAGAACAAAAACATATGGTGTTTTTCAGCCCATGCAGATGATGAAACTCTTGGTTGTGGAGGAGCAATACACAAGCTTTCAAAAACCAATGAAATATGGACGACTACATTTACTAATGGAGTTGGAGCTAGATATTTAACTGGATACGAGCCTATTCATAAGCCGTCGATTCTCAGATCAGGAGAAGCAAATGCAGCTGCATCTAGAGTAGAAAATCAAAATGAAGCAGGAAAAATACTAGGAATTAAAAGTTCTGCTACATTTATATATTTAGATAACATGATGGATCAATGTTCCACTTTAAGTGTTGCAAAAAATATAGAAGAAACTTGTCTTAAAAGCTTAGATCCTGATATTGTTTTTACTCATTTCAGAGGAGATCTTAATGTTGATCATCAAAAAGTCTCTGAGGCGACATATGTCGCATTAAGGCCTCAACCTGGTCAAAGATGCAAATTGATTTTAGAGTATTCAGTTGCATCTTCAACGGAGTATTCTGTTACAGATTTTAATCCAAATTTCTTCATTGAATTATCTAAAGAAAATGCGGATGCTAAGATTGAAGCTTTTAAGCAATATGAAAAAGAATCTAGAGAGTTTCCTCATCCAAGGTCTCCTAAGGCTATTTTAAATCAAATGATGTATTGGGGAAGTTATATAGGCGCTGAATATGCGGAGCCTTTTGTATGCCGGAGAGCGATAATATGAAAGACATTGCGTTAATTATTAATGCAAGAAAGAATAGTCAACGTTGTAAAGATAAACTCTTGCGTCCTTTTAATGATTCTACTGTATTAGATATAGCTCTAAGCAAGCTTAATCAAATAAATGAGTTTCCATGCTACTTAGCTGCTGGAGAGACAGAGATTGAATCTGTATTGAAAAAATATAAAAGCGTAGATCATATATGGAGATCGGAAGACGAATTGAATTCTGATCTTCCTCTTTCTAGGATTTATAAATATCATGAAAGAATAGAACATGAATGGATAATGTTTTTAAATCCATGTTTAGTTTTACTTAAGAAGGAAACTATATTGGATGCAGCTATGAAATTTGCAATGTCTGATTGGAAATCATGCACTGCAGTTATAAAAAATAGCAACTGGTTTTATGATCAAAGCATGCAGCCTATTAATAATAAAGATTCGCGAGAAATAAGTACAAAAACCTCTCCGTGGATATATGAAGTTTGTCACGCTTTTCATATATATAATAGAAAGCACTTGTTAGAAAAAGATTCATATTGGAGTCATACTTGCAATGAAGACCCATATTTATATGAAATTTCAAAGTTAGAAGCAGTAGATATCGATACAGAAGAAGAGTTTATTATTGCGGAAAATATTTATCGAGAACAACATGAATAATGCATGCATAATTCAAGCTAGAACGACTTCTACGAGATTTCCAAATAAGATCTTTAGTCCTTTCAAAGGATTAAAAGTTTTGACCTACCTTCTTGCCAATTTAAGAAAAAGTAAAAAAATAGATAAAATAATACTTGCTGTTCCTGAATCTCAAAAAAAAGATATAGAGTCTAAAATAGGAGATACTTTCTTTTATGATTTTATATTTGGAGGATCTGAATATAGTCTTATTGACAGATATTATAAAGCTTATAGGACATTATGTCCAGATATAGATTATATCATTAGAATAACTTCAGATTGTCCGTGTGTTAGTCCTAAAGTAATAGATCGAATGATTTCTTTATATGAAAAAATTGGAGAAGGATATCTTTGTAATACTAATTTCAAAAATTGCTATCCTTCAGGATTAGATGTAGAGATATTTGATGTTAAATCACTTAGAAAAATATTTTATCATAAAGACATAGAAAAAGAGCATCTTGCTTTAGCTTTTGGAAAATTTGGAAAAGAACTTGGAATTCCAATATATGGATTTACCACTCCTGGTGTTAAAAATAATATAGAACTATCTATTGATGTTCTATGTGATTTAGAATTCATTGAATCAATCTATAAAAATGAAGATCAATTGCTAGAACATATTAATGCAAACCTATCTAAAAAAGCTGTTTTATCTAAAATAAAATATAATCACTCCGTGCACGATACAGGAAAAAAAAGAAGATTATAGCATTTTCGTCATTACATCTTTTAAGTCTACATATTTCAAATATATATTTTTCCAGTTTTGAAGTTCCAAAAATTGAATAGGATTAAATTTTATTGAACTTATATCACTTAGGTCTATTTGGTGATAGTTAATTAATAGATTATTATTTACGGCATGTTCATATGAAAGGAATTTCGTATCATTTGGCCAAATATGTTTTTTCGCTGGGTGCATTGTAATATATGGCTTATTTGCTAAAAATGCTTCGTTAATCATTCCGCAGATAGTCGGAGATATGAAAATATCAGCTAGATTGGCCATGAATGTTTGTCGTATTGGCCAATCAAACATTACGTCATCTATTATGAATCCATATTTATTGCATTTTTTTGCAAGATCATCATACATCTGGTCATAAGGTGTTCTTTGAGAATAAGTAACGCCAGGTCTCATACGTACTATTATATTATACTGATCCGAGTATTTAGATAGATCCGTTAGTAATCTCATAGCCTGATTACGATAACTATTAAAATCTAAATAAATATGCCTTATTGGTACATAAATGGTCTGTTTGTTTTTGTCAAAAAGAGAGTGTTTAAATTCTGGTTTCTCGTATGTAGGAAAATAATTATCTTGTATATATGCGTGCGTATTATAAAATGACAGATAACGTGGATCTAACATTTTCTGCATTTTTGAATTATACCATGCAGGTCCATATGTGTATATGGTCATGTTAGAAGGATTAAATATCCCTGGTTTCATCAAATTTTCTGTAAGATTAAGACTGATTCCTTCATTTACGCGTGAAAATAGATGGTGGTGTTGAGCTATATGTCCTTGTTCAAAATCTCTTCCTGAATTCATAAAGTGTTTGCATTTGTTTTTAATACAAAATGCTTTACATTCTTGAAAATTATCAAATTCTTTGTAGTGCTTGGCTCCAAGTGTTTCAGTAAAATATTTTTTTATTATTTCAAATTCTTTATCAGAAAAATAAATTAGTTTTTTAGTTATCCCTCTTTTTTGACCAAAATATTTTCTAATTACAAAGACATGAACATCATTAGGATATTCTTTAATGAAAGGTGAGAAATGGATTATATCTGTATAAGTATAAATGGAAAAAGCAATCATAATATAATATATAATTAATTTTTTACTGTTTTATTAATTTTTAATAAACTTAATAGCCTTTCCATTTTGCTTGACTGCAAATAATTGTATTTGTTCAGATGGATTTTTAATATATTGAATAGCTTCTCCATTTTGCTTGACAGCTTCTAATTGTATATTTTCATTCATTTTATTTTTTTCTTTCTATAAAGATAATTAATTATGAACTCGTAAAATCTAGCGCTTAAATAAGTTACTTAAAAAAGCAATCATAATATAATATATAAGAGAGTTATGAGGATAAATTATGGATAATTCATATCAAACTCAACTTTGGGAAAGTAATTATGGAAAAAAATATACTCAAACTAATTCTTGGGTTGCAGAAAAATATGATGAAGTTTTTAAAATATGGTTTGGAATTACTAGAACAGAAATTAATAATAAATTCATAGGAAGTTTAAATAAGAATTCTAAAATCTTAGAAGTTGGATGTAATCTAGCTAATCAATCAGTTTTATTAAATTTAATGGGTTTTAATAACTTAAGCGCAATAGAATTAAATCAATATGCATTAGACGAAGCTCAAAAAAGAATTAATAATAGAAAAATAGAATTAAATTTAAAAAAAGGAAATGTTTTAAATATCCCTTATGAAGACAAAGAATTTGATATGGTTTTCACTTCTGGTGTTTTAATGCATATTTCTCCTGAAAATATAAAGAAAGCAATTTCTGAAATACATCGATGTTCTAATAAATATATTTGGGGACATGAAAATTATAACAAAGAATTAACAACAGCCAAAATAGACAAAACATGGGAAGGAAATTATTGCGAAATGTATTTGAAACAATTTAATGATCTTTCTTTAGTACGAGAAGAAAAAGTAGAAAGAATTTTAGATAATAAATCTATCAGAATAATGTCAATGTTTTTGTTAGAGAAAATATAATAAAGGAGAATATAGTCTAATGGTAGATAAACAATTAGAAAAATGGTCTAGTCAATTTGGAGAAAAATATACCAATAAAAATTCATGGCCTATAGAAAAATATAATTTATTATTTAAAGATTGGCATGGTAAAACTAGACTTGAATTTAATAAAGAATTTATAAGCCATTTAGATAAAAATTCTAAAATATTGGAAGTTGGATGTAATTTAGCTAATCAATTAAATCTATTGCAAAAAATGGGTTTTAATAATTTAAGTGGAATAGAATTAAATGAATATGCTTTTAAAAAAGCTTTGGAAAAAACAAAAAATATTGAAATAAAACAAGCAACTGCATTTGAAATACCGTACAAAGATAAAGAATTTGATATGGTTTTCACTTCTGGTGTTTTAATTCATATTTCTCCAGATAATATAAAAAAAGCAATTTCTGAAATACATCGTTGTTCTAAGAAATATATTTGGGGATATGAAAATTATTCTAAAAATTATGAGATGGTAAATGAAAATTACCTATGGAGAACTAACTTTTTTCAATTATATTTAGATACTTTTAGTGATCTAAAACTTGTAAAGCATGAAATTTTTCCATGGAAACAGACTAAATCCATGTTTTCTATGTATTTATTAGAAAAAATGTCTTAATTAAAATATAATGAAAAATATATGTATTTGCGGATTTGGATCTATCGGGAAAAAGCATGGGCTTGCTTTAACAGAATTAGGTTATCGCTATGATGTCATAGATGTTCGATATGAACTTAGTGGAAGATATGATAAAGAATATGATTTAGTCTTAATCTGTACTCCTACAGCTTTTCATATTTCTGAAGCTCTTAAATTTATAAACACTAAATCTTTTTTAATAGAGAAATCATTTGATTCTGATCTTGAAAAAATAATAAATGCTAAATCTTTCTTTAAAAATAAAAATGTATATGTCGGATATAATCTAAGATATACGACGTTTTATAAAGACTTAATAGAGTGCATCGATCAATATGGCAATAATTTTAAATTTATTAATGTAGTTTACCAAGGCTATTTAAATGAATGGAGACCTGGAGTAAAACCTGAAGATTGCTATAGTTATAATAAAAATCTTGGTGGCGGTATTATTTTAGATGTTAGCCATGAATTTGATTATATTTATAACCTTTTTGGGAAACCTAAAAAAGCTGACATTTTTTCTTATCGAGTTTCAAATACAACGATAGATTGTGATGATTATTGTCTTGCAATTTGGGAATATAATAATTTTGCTGTTAAATTTGAACTTCAAACATTTGGAGGATCAAAAAGAAGTTGTCAATTTATTATAGAAGATCCTGATAATGAAAAAAGAGTTTTTTACAATGAATTTAAAGTATTAGATTCAGAAATAAAGAAATCGTATAATTACCAACTACACTCTATATTAAATAAAGAAATTGAACCTTGGGATTATGATAAAATCATAGAATTTAATGAACTTATCATGAAAGGGAAAATATGAAAAGAAAAACTTTTGTTATAGCAGATATTGGAGCTAATCATAATAAAAATTTTGATATAGCGATCTCGCTAATTGATGAATGTAAAATTGCACACGTTGACGCAGTAAAGTTTCAAACTTATTCGTCTAAAACGATGTACAGTAAAAACACTCCTGATTTTGCAAATTATAAAAACATTCCAGCGTTAATTAAATCAATAGAGCTTCCTAGAGAATGGCAAAAAGATTTAAAACAATATTGTGATGAAAAAGAAATAGAATTTATGTCTACTCCTTTCGATTATAAAGCAGTAGATGAATTAATGGATTTAGGAGTCGAAAGATTTAAGATAGCCTCCTTTGAATCTAGTGATGAACCTTTTGTTCGATATGTTGCGCAAACCAAGAAACCTATTATATTTTCAACTGGATTAATGGATGAAAACCAATTAGTAAAAACTTTAAATTGGATACATGATGAAAATCCAGATTGTCATGTAGTTGTCATGCATTGTGTCTCTTCATATCCCACGCCTGATAATCAAATCAATTTATCGACTATTCCATGGTTGAAAGAATGGTTAGTTAATCATTTTAATAATAGAAACATTGAAGTTGGTTTTTCTGACCACACTATTAGAGAACTAGTTCCTTCTTATGCTGTGGCTTTAGGCGCTACATGGATTGAAAAACATTTTACACTTTTCAAGGGACTAAAAGGACCTGACCATTCTTTTGCCTTAGATCCTTATACTTTAGGAAGCATGGTTTTTTATATAGAAGAAACAGAAAAAAGAATGGGAACTTATGGAATGTGTACTCAAAAATGCGAAAAAGAAATGTTCAAAGCCTCTAGGTCTGTAGTTGCTAAAAAAGATATTATTAAAGGAACTATTTTAGAAGAGGCAGACATCATTACTAAGAGGCCATATCTTGGCGATGAATATGTCCATGCTAGTGAATATTACTCTCTCATTGGAGAAAGAACAAATATAGATATTAAAGAAGATGATCTTATTAAAAAGGAATGGATTATTTAAATTATTCCAGCTGTTCTAATATTTAATATAAATTTATATTTATCAAATAATTGCGGATCTAGTTTATCTCTAGGTATTAAGTGGATATTAGATAAATCTTGTTCAATAAACCATTCCTGAGTTTCTTTGCTTAAATTATTTATATAATTGATCATATTTTTATCTTGTCTAAGAGTTTTTATTTGTACTTTAATAGTTGGATTATTAATAAATCCTATGTTGCGCAAATCTAGTTTTACTGATGCTAATTGAACTTTTTCTGTTGGATTTTTAATATATCGAATTGCTTCTTCGTATTGCTTAATTGCTGATAATTGAGCTTTTTCAAACGGATTATTAATAAGTTCAATAGCATAGTAAGATTGCTTAATTGCAGCTAATTGTACTTCTAATACTGGGTTCTTAATATCTCTTATAGCATCCCCATCTTGTTTGACTGCAGTTAGTTGCACTTCTAAGCTTGGATTATTAATATATTGTATAGCATCCCCATATTGACTGACTGCAGCTAATTGTACTTCTAAACTTGGATTATTAATAAATCTAATGGCATACCCATATTTTTTAATAGCTTTTAATTTTAATTCCTCAGATTCATTATTTAAAGAATCAAAATTTTCATTTATATATTGTTTAAAAGTTTTCATAAGATTATAATATATTTATAATAAATTCATTATTTATCTATTATAATTTTATATTTATTATAATTTTATATTTATTAGATAAATAAGGAAATATTATATGATCGATGTAACTATAAATAAAAATCTGCAAACTTCTAAAGCTGACGAAGAATATTGGGAATTAACAAAAACAAAAATACCTCGTGGAACTCAAACGATGTCTAAAGCTCCTGATCAATTCATAGACGGAGTTCATCCTAAATTCATAGAACGAGGAGAAGGGGCTTTTGTTTATGATTATGAAGGAAATAAATATCTAGATTATCCTATGGCTTTAGGTCCAATTATATTAGGTCATTGTAATTCAGAAGTAAACCAAGCTGTTAAAGACCAAATGGACAAAGGGACATGCTTTTCTCTTCCTTCTAAATTAGAATATGAATTAGCTGCTTTAATTAGAAATGAAGTTCCATGCGCTGAAGCCGTTAGATTTGCAAAAAATGGAACTGATGCTAATCTTGCAGCCGTTAGAGTTGCCAGGTCTTATACTAATAGAGAAAATATTCTCTACTGTGGCTACCATGGTTGGGGAGATTGGTATGCAGCATCAACAGAAAGAAATTATGGAGTTCCTAAGTGTTTGCAAGAACATGTCTTTAGTTTTGAATATAATAATTTATTAGATTTAGAACAAAAGATACAAAAACATACTCCAGCAGCAATTATTATGGAAGCGTGTTCTTTGACTAAACCAGTTGATGGGTTTTTGCAAAAAGTAAGAGATTTTGCTAATACTTATGGAGTAGTTCTTATATTTGATGAAGTAGTTACTGGATTTAGATGGAGTATAGGTGGAGCTCAACATAAGTATGTAGTTCATCCTGATCTATGTACGATGGGAAAAGGATGTGCTAATGGATACCCTCTCTCTTTTGTATGTGGAAGCAAAAAATTAATGAAAGAGTTTGATCATATTTTCTTTTCAAGCACTTTCGGAGGAGAATTATTATCTATAGCTGCTGCGATTAAAACAATCAATATACTAAAAACTAAAGATTATGATCATATTTGGAGATTAGGTGAAATGCTTCATATAGGTATAAATAAGGCTATTAAAGACAATAACATGGAAGAAGCCATTGAATTAGTAGGAGAGGCTCCTAGACATCACTTACAGCTCAAAGATATGGCAAATCCTCTTATTAAAGATTATTTTTATCAAGAGATGATTAGGAGAGGAATTCTTTGGGGTAACGTAATTTATATTACGTTTGCTCATACTGAAGAGCATATAAATTATACTATTAAATGTGCAGAAGAAATTTTAGTAGAACTTAAAGAAAAATTCATGAAAGATGGAGATCCATTTAAAAATTTGCTAGATGGAAAGCCAAGTATTGCTATTTTTAGAAAAAATACTTAATTTTTATTCCAATAATAAATAATATTTCCACAATCCCAAATGCGGCGATAATTATTATTAAACATGTTTTCGACTTCAGACAATTCTTGGTCAAAAACATTTAATTGTTTTTCAAGTTTATGTTTTTGAAATTTAATTCTAGGATATAAAATATTTTCATTTGGTTTAAAATAAAAATAATTAGGAGCAGAATCATGAGAATGTTTAAATTCTAATATTTCATATAACCTACCATTACTATGTCGACGATCAGCATAAGACACTATACTTTCAGGATTATAATTTCTAACAAAATGTTTAAATAATTTACTAGCGCCTCCGACAATTGTGATATTTTTTTTATTACAGAAACGAATCATTTCATATTGATATTTTTTAGAATAACGAGATTTGCCAAATGTCATCAAACTTACTAGCTCTTCTTCATAATATAAACCTATTTTAATTGAACTTCCAGCGAATCCTTGCAGATGGTTTTCGTTAAAAAATTTTCTAATTAACTTCGTGTCGTCAATCTTTTTAACTTCGCATTTTCTAGCAAATATTCTATTATTTCTGCCAAGTTTAGAATTAATCATACTTTTCCATATTTCTTTTTTAATAGGATTTAGCCATTCGTTTTCAAATATATGAAGTAAATTTATATTTTGATTTTCACACATTTCAGTTTTAGTTAAATGATATTTCTTTTGTTTTGGTGTTTCTTTTTTATCATATGAATGCCAATAAAGACCGTTAAATTCAATAGCTAATTTATATTCTGGAAGATATATATCTATTTCATAAGGAGATATTAATTTTCTACTATTAGTTTCAATATTGTCAATATTAATAAATTTAATTATTTCTTTTTCTTCCTTCGAAAAAGAAAAGTTTTTTATTTTAATATTATACTTGTGAAAATGTTTAATTACAGAACTAGGAGCTAGCTCCAATTCCTCCGCTATACGCGAGCATGATTTCATTATATTATGGTTTTCATTTTTTAACCAATCAGGATTATTTATTTTTTCTATTGTATTTTTTGAAAGATGTACTTGTGAAAAATTTATTCTATCGTATTTAGCTAAGCAAGTTTGTTTTGATTTTTCTTTAAATTTTTCAGTTTCAGTAAAATGTTTTGTATTAAAATTTATAAGATTTGCTTGTTGTATTTTATTTTTTATTTCTTTTGATTGATAAGGATTTTCTACGTCATATTTTTTAATACAAGTTTTTATTCTTTTCGTTAAAATTGTATTTTTTTCTTTTTTATTTTTGTTTTTTAATTTGTCCTTTATCTTTTTAATTACTTCAGAATTCTGGGAAGGATATTTTGTTCCTCTTTTTTCAATATTTGTTTGTTGTATTTTATTTTTTATTTTTTCTGATTGAAAAGGATTTTCAACTCCATATCTTTTAATGCAAGTTTCTTTTGTTTTGTTTATTTTATTGGAATTTTTATTAGCGCATTTTGAAGAGCAATATTTTCTATATCCAGTTTTTGGCGACAAGAATATTACGTCATTTAAAGTGCATTCTTCACATTTCAATAAATAATTAATATCATTCAAAATGCAATATATTCTTTCAAGTATTTTTGAATCTTTCTTTAAAAATGAAGTTTTATTGATAATTTCATTTTTAACATTATTACTAAGTTGACGTAAATTTTTTATTTTTAAAAGACATTTTTTAAGTTTATTCATACTATATAATATATAAATATAAAAATATTTTATCAGAACTTAAAGAAAATTTTATGAAAGATGGAGATCCAGTTGAAAACTTGCTAGATGGAAAACCAAGCATTGCTATTTTTAGAAAAAACACATGATAATTTCTATTTTTACTCGTGAAATAAAAATAACTTGTATTTATAAATATATTCTTCTTCAACAAGAATTAATAGAGCTTGGAGCGAATCTTAAGATTTTCGTGGTTAGTGAATTTTATAAAGAATTACAAAATGTGGTTCAAAAATTTAAAGATATACCTGAATATTCTCATTACTGTTCTTTGATAAATAGTTTAGATATAATTCCATGTGATTATAATGATCATTTATCTCGAACGCGTCTTGTAAGAAGTCCTATTATGAAAAGTGGGATATTAGATTCTGATATAGTTCTATTAAGTATTGATCGTAGATTAATGATATCGATTCCTCCTGTAAAAGAATTAATAAATAAAACAATATGTTGTAAATTTAGAGCTTGCAATGATCTTAGATATCATAGAGATTTAGTTCTTGGAGAGCCTATAGGATTATGGATTCCTTCTGAAAATTATGATAATCATATAAGCATTCCAGCAGGGTCAAAAATAAGTCACGTTTCTCCATTTGAAATTTGTGATATTCCAAATTCTTTGTTAACATTAAATGATGATTTTATTAGAAATAAATATTCTCTTGATCCGAATAAAAAAACATTATTATATTATGTTTCTCCTTGGGCTTCTGATAAATCTAATACTCAAGAGGAATTAATTTTAAATAGGTTATTAAAAGGAGATGTTTCAGAAAAATATAATATTCTTTTAGCTCAAAAATCTTATTCTTCTTTCTCTTTAAAAGAACATGATAAGTTTAATATTGATTTTTTTGATCATGATTATTTAATGAGAAATGAAGTTTCCTATATAGTTGGCGGAATATCAACAGCGATTAGAGAATCATTAATTAATGAAATACCTGTTCTCAGCATATATGAAGATCAATATGAAATTCTTGCAAAAAGAAAAGTTATTAAATCTTTAAAATGTCATTTATCAGGAAGATTTAGAAAAGATATTTCAATGTTTGATCAATTTGAAGGAATAGAATCTAATTTAAGCAGTGATTGGATTGCTAATTTAGAAGAACTACAAGATAAAATATATAACTATTCAGAAAAGAAAAAAATGTGGTTTGGAAATAAATCTTTATTGAATAAACTAAAAGAAACTATATTTTATAATATATAGAATATAAAGAATATAAAGAATATAAAGAATATAAAATGAGGAGTTCAAAAATGACAAATATAAAAACTCGTATATTATGTGAGATTGGAATCAATGCAAATGGAGATATTAATCTTGCTAAAAAATTAATTGATGTTGCAGTTTTTTCTGGATGTTGGGCAGTAAAATTTCAAAAAAGAAACCCAGACATCTGTGTTCCTGAACATCAAAAAAGTGTCATGAAAAAAACTCCTTGGGGAGAAATGACATATTTAGAATATAAATATAAAATGGAATTCGGATTAGATGAATACAAAGAGATAGATGAATATTGCAAATCAAAAGGAATTCTTTGGTCTGTATCTGTTTGGGATCTTGATTCTCTTGAATTTATGAATTCTAATTTCCCTCATGTTCCTTTTCTTAAGATACCTTCAGCTAAATTAACAGATTTAGATTTAATTTCTAAATGTGCAGAAAAATGTAACAAATTAGATAATTATACAGAGCTTGGATGTTATTTAGTAATTTCTACAGGTATGTCTACAGAAGAAGAAATTGATGCAGCTTATGATGCTGCCAAAAGCAAAATTCCATTAAATAAGATAGTAATTATGCATTGCAACTCTACGTATCCTGCTCCCAATAATGAATTAAATATGAACTGCATATTAACATTAAAAGAAAAATATCCAGAATGTATGATAGGATATTCTGATCATGCTTTTGGAATTATTCCTTCCATTACTTCAGTTGTTTTAGGAGCTAAAATGGTAGAAAAACATTGTACAATATGTCGTACGACATGGGGAAGTGATAATTTGGCTAGCTGTGAGCCTATTGGTTTAATCAAATTATGTAAAGATATTAGAGAAGTAGAAGAATCATTAGGAGACGGAATTATTAAAGTTTATCCATCTGAAGAAGAAAAAAGAAAAAGCTTGAGAGGATAAAATGAAAACAATAGCTTTCATTCCTGCTAAAGGTTACTCTGACAGGATTCTGTGTAAAAATATCATGCCTATATGTGGCAAACCTTTGATATACTATTCTATAAAATCAGCTTTAAAATGCTGCTTAATAGATGAAGTTTGGGTTTCTACTGAAGATGAAGAAGTAAAAGAAATAGCTTTAAAATACGGAGCTAAAGTAGATGATCGTCATATAGAATTATCTGGAAAACATGTAACTACTGAAGAAGTTATGATTGAATATGCTAATAGAAACATATTTGATAATATAATATTGATTCAAGCTACTAGTCCATATACTACTTGTCATGACCTTTCTAGATCTATTAAAATGCTTAAAGATTTTGATTCTATTATAAGTGCTACTCATTATAAAAGATTCTTATGGACTAAAAATTCTGACAATATAATGTGTCCTATTACTCATGGTGTTAAAAGACTTATGAGTCAAGAAATGGATTCAGAAACATATCCTTTTTACCAAGAAAATGGAGCTTTTTATATTACTAGTAGAGATAGTTTATTAGTTAATAAATGTAGATTTGGAGAAAAAACAGGTGTTTATTTAATGGAATATGATCATGAGTTAGACGTTTTAGAAGATGTGGTAGAAGTAGAAAAAATCATGAAAGGTTTAATTGAAAAAGGTCATTGGAAATAATTATAGTATTCCAGCTTTTTTAATAAAAACTTTAAATCAATTTAATATTCCAGCTCTTGACATATTTATTAAATGATTATATTTAATAGCTAATTCTGGATCTAGTTTGCCTTTTGGTATTTTTAATATATTAACAGGATTTTGATTTATAAACCATTCTTGAATTTCTTTAGATAATATTAAAATATTATCTATATATCCTTTTTGTATAGCTAGTTTTTGAACATCAATACTTGGATTATCAATATATTCAATATTATATCCATTTTGTCTAACTGCCGCTAAACATACTTTTTCTGATGGATCGTTAATATAATGAATAGATCTCGCATCTTTTTTAATAGATGCTAAGCATAACTTCTCTGACGGATTTTTGATATTTTGAATATAAAATTCATGTTTTTTAATTGCTATTAATTGTTTTTCTTCGGAAGCATCGTTTAAAATTTCCATTATAATATTCCAGCTTTATTCATATCAATTAAGTGTTTATATTTTTCAGTTAATTCTTTGTGTAATTTATTTTTTGGTATCAAAAAAACGTTATTTAAACTTTTATTGATTAACCATTTTTGTACTTCTAATAAGGGATTATCAATATATTTAATAACTTTTACGTTTTGCTTGATTGCATATAATTGTACTTCCTCTGATGGATTTTCAATATCATGAATAGCATATCCATTCTGTTTAACTGCTGCTAGGCATACTTTTTCTAATGGATTTCTAATATATTGAATATTCCATCCATCTTGTTGAACAGCCGCTAAGCAAATTTTTTCTGATGGATTATTCATCCATTGAATAGCATATCCATTCTTTTTAATTGCTGCTATCCATATTGCTTCAGATGGATTCTTAATGTGTCTAATGTTAGAACTGTTACGCGTAACGTATTTAAGATATATTTCTTCTGATGAATTTTCACTTATTTCTATCATAATAATTTATTTTAATATTAATAGTTTGCAGCGCTTATTTGTTTTTTTAGCTATTATATATTATGAATAAGAAAATAATTGGAATTGATTTAGATGGAACTATTTGCACGGAATCTATTAATGATGATTTTATGGAATTTAGGAAAACAGCTATTCCCCTTCCTGAAGCAATAGAATCTCTTAAAAAATTAAAAAAAGACGGATGGTTTATAATCATATACACCGGAAGAAATTCTACTTGGAATGACTTCACGAAAGAATGGTTAAATAAATATAATGTTCCATATGATATTTTAGTATGTGCTAAACCAGTATGCGATATATATCTTGCAGAAAATAATATTAAGTTCGATAATAATTGGAAAGAAATTTTGTGCGAAATAAGTAAAAAAGAATCTATGTTGTTATGTGAAAAAGAAAAGAATACCAATTCCTAAAGTTATTAAAGAAGCAATCTTTACTCGCCAAAATGGACATTGTTGTTGCTGTATAGAGAAAGGAGATTGCTATCATCACGTGAATCCAGTTGCTTTATCTAAAAAACAAGATAATAGTTATAAAAATATTGTTTTCTTATGCAAAAAATGCCATAAATTAGTTCATTTAGCGGACTTAGGAACATGCATGACAGTTTTAGAATATGTATATTTTATACATAATGGAAAATTACCAGATGATTTATTATTAAATTTAACAGAATTAGCAGAAATAATAAAGGAAGATCATGAATAAAACAATTGGAATAGATTTTAAAAGTGTTGTTTCCAAACAATTGCGAACAAAAAATATGTATGGAGACAATAATGAAATACCTAGAAAAGGAATACAAGAATTCCTTCAAAAATTAAAAGATGCTGGAGATAAGATTATTATTTATTCTTCAGAACACGCTCGTTATGCACGAGCCAGAAGAGAATGGCTTAAACTTTATAAAATACCATATGATTATTTAGAATGTGATATTATGGAGTTTGATGTATATATTGGAAATGAAGCAATTACTTTTAATGGAGATTGGAAAGAAACATTAAATGAATTAAAAGAAAATGATAGATATATTAATAAATAGTATTTAGAGAAATTCATATGCCAAATATTAAAAACAAAACTACCACTATTATAGAAAGAACTAAAGTTCAAACAAGTAAAGGTGAAGTTACTATTAATCTCAATCTATCTATCAAAATAGAAGGTGGACAAATATCCGTCAACACCTCCGCATCAGAAGAAGTTAATGAAGAAAAGAAAAGAATAGATCCAGTATTAGGAGTTCCTGAAGAAGCATTTGATATGGAAATTCCAGTCCTTGCTAATTTCGGAAAAACTAGTTAAAAAATTATTTTAATCCAAATTGGCTTTTTTGAAATACTTTTCCATTTTGAATAATGATGTTCATGCTTCCTCCAAGAATACTATTATTTGACCAAGCATACATTTTAGTTTCTATTTTAGAACTAAATCCTGGTATTCCTTCTATAGAATTTTCAGATTGCAATGTTCCATTTACTTTTAATATAGTTAAAATTTCTTCATAGGTCATTCCAATAGAAATTTTATTGAAATTATCTAAATTAATAGAACTTGAAGTATTTATTCCAAGAGCATTTTGATCTTGGCTATTAGTCTGCTTGCTTATTGAGCTAGCAATTCCTCCCGCTAAAATAGAACATCCAATACCCATTAAAATAATTACTGTAAAAAATGCTACAACAGTATAAAGAATAACTTTTAACACACTTCCATTCTTTTTTTTATGATTCATTTAAATTTCTCCTTTAATGATAGTTAATAAAATCTGATTACTTATTTTGACACGAAATTAACATTAATAAATAGGGATTAATACTTCTTTATTACTAAATAATTCTCCTAGTTCTACTGCTACGAACTGTTGAGGTTCAGAATCTAAAGGAACTTCAAAGATAGCAGTAAATTTCTTTGGAATACTTGGCTTAAGAGTAGTCATCGAAAGATCTCTAGAGTTATCGATATAAAAAGTGGAACTTTCCATTTCACTGTAACGCCTATTTTTTTGATCAATAATGTAACAAGTGCCCATTGTTTGAATTTCCATATTAGCCATATTAGTCACTATTCCCATGACTTTCACGAATTTAGTTGTATCACTATTTTTATCAGGATGAAACTGATTTAGTGACTTAATATGCTGTCCAATGAGAGCATAATGTTTAATTTCCAATTTAATGTCTCCTACTATTGCTATTTTGTCTGAATTTTTATGTTGGATAGTTACAGAAGATTGATTTAATTTCGGATATTTTATGCTCGGGAATTGATCAGTTACTTGCCCTAATTCATTTAAAATACGAATATTAGCTTCCCCATTTGATGGCATTCCAATAGCAAGTCTAGCTTTACCTTGTAAATCAATAAACACTATTCCAGATGATCCATCAGGAAAATTACAAAACATTGCTCGCTCATTTCCGTTACTATTAACTAAAATAAACTTTTCTGCACGAATCTCTTTCGTTAAAGGTGCAGCTGCCGCAATAAGCAAACACCCTAAAAAAACAATTGACAATATGTTAAAAATAGTTCCATTTTTAATTTTCATAATATTTCTCCATTATATAAAATGATATCGTATCCTGTCCATTTATCAAGCACGACTATAAAAGTTATAATTGATTTTTTATTAATATTTAAAGCTTTCTTTTTATCTTCTTTATTAGTTAATATTAAATTAATAGAAGTACTATTAAGGTTATTTTTTAATAAAATACGAATAGTTATTGCAAGTCTATTCCCTTTAATATTAGAAACAATTCCAGTCCATTTTACTTTTTCACCTTCATAATTTTTCCAATATGCTCGTTGTTGAATATCAGTGAATTCACTTTTATAATTATATATTTTATCAATTTCTTCAGATGTAATATCAGAAATAGGCTTAATTACTGGGCGAAAATATTGATAACTAATAAATAATCCAAATAATAATATTATTGCAACAATACAATAAATTAAAACATTAAATTTACGGTTGATTATATCAACCTTTTAGGTTTACTCAATAGCATAACTGCTTTTGATGGATTTTTTATATATTTAATAGATGGTTTATATTGTTTAACTGCTTCTATACAAACAGCTTCTGATGGATTTTTAATAAATTGAATATAATATCCATGTTTATTAATAGCTGTTAAACAAACAGCTTCTGTTGGATTTTTAATAAATTGAATAGCATCTCCGCATATGCTAACAGTAGTCATTTGGATAGCTTCTGATGGATTTTTAATATGTTCAATAGAATATGTATTTTGTTTAATAGCTTCTAAGCATAGCTTTTCTGGCGGATTTTTAATATATTGAATATTATTTCCATCATATTTAATAGCATCTAATTGAATCTTTTTATTCATTTCATCAATTGTCATATATAATCTCCATTTATATGAATTTATAATAATTACTTTATGCGCTTATGAAAATGAAACTTCCTACATCTGTCTTTGTGCCGTAGTCTTCTCCGTTATAAATAAATCTAACAGGATGAATATCCCATTTGCTAATAGACTGAGCAAATTTAAACGAATCAATATTACTTAATCTTTCTATAATAGAGTCGCCATTAATAGACTTCCCAGTATATGGATTAGACAACATTGTATTTATCACTACCATGACTTCTCTGATACCACTCGCACTTATATGTCGTAGTATATTCGCTAAATAAAAAGGAGCATCTTTTATCTTCATTATATCGCAATCTATTATTCCTGGATTAAAAGGATTAGATTTTATTTGATCTATAAAATCACCATGAAACCATTTAGCTTCAGGTAATTGTTTATTAATATTTATTATTTCTTTATTTTTGTCTACTCCTCTAAACTGTTTTGATAGAATCAATTTAGAAGATGTCATTTATTCTAGTTCACAACCTTTGATTAGTCCGTTATTATAGGATAATCCACAAGTACACCAATATTCCTTTTCTAAAGGAAGTTTTTCATGAAAATATGTTCGACAAGTATCTATTATCGAACATTCTCTTGCTTTATTTTTACTAGGACAATTCCAAACTTTCATAATTCAAATATTCTCTTAATTAAGTTAATTAAAAATTTTAAAAATCCTTTATTTGCTTTTGTAGTAATTTTAGTAGCATTATTATTTCCTTGGATAACATTATTATTTCCTTGTTGGTTGTTAAATGAATCTTTAATTATCATTGTTATCTCCTTGGATAACATTATTATTTCCTTGTTGATTATTAAATGAATTTTGAATAAAAATATTTCTTTGATAATCTATAGTTTGAAACCATTTAAATACAAGATAAGTAGTATCATTTTTTTCTTTAGCACATATACATTTTGAAGTAATCTCTGGCAGTTCTCTTTGTATACTATAATTATTAGTGATATATTTAAAATTAATTATTTTACTAATTTTAAATATATCATCTTCTTCTGTATACATCGAACATTCTTTCTTTTTTGAAAGTATATTTTTTTCTAACAGCTCTAAAGTAAAGAGATTGTTGTTAGTTTCTTGGTCTAATATTGGATTTATAAATTTACCAGGTACACATACAACAAAAGAAATTAAATCTATATTATCTCTTTCATTTAATTCCACAAGTATTTCTATTTTAACTTTTTTATTTTTAATTATTTCTTTATTATCTAATTTTATCTTAAATTCATTATCTTGTAAATCAAAAATAGAGCAAAAATATATATTATTCATAATAACTCCTTTATTACTAATATTTATTTTATTATATTGCTAGTCCTAGTTCCTAACCAATCGCCTACTCCTTTCCATTCATCTTTGTACACTGTTCCTGGGCTTGTTGGAATATTATCTGGTTTATTTCCAGATTTACAATATTGATACCATTCTGTTATATTTTCTAATTTTAATTTACGGACATATTCTTTAGCTTTTTCAAATGGTAAATATTCTTTTAATTGATCAGCTATTCTATTAGTTCCAAACCAATCTCCCCAACTAATCCAACCTTTATTTTTATAAGTTCTATTTGGACCAGCTGGAATATTATCTGGTTTATTTCCAGATTTACAATATTGATTCCATTCTGTTTGGCTTTCTAGTTTTAGTCCATGAACATATTCTCTAGCTTCTTCAAAAGGTAAAACATTTAATGAACTAAATTTTCCATTTCCAAACCAATCTCCCCAACTAATCCAGTATTCTTTATATGTTTCATACGGGCCGTTAGGTATGTTGTCTGGTTTATTTCCAGATTTGCAATATTCAAACCATTCTGTTTTTGTGTCTAATTTTAATCCATGCACGTATTTTCTGGCTTTTTTAAAAGGAAACACATCAAATTGGCTTCTAAATTTTCCTGTTCCTAGCCAATTACTTATTCCTTTCCAATATTCTTTATATACCCAATTTGGAGCATTTGGTATATTATCTGGTTTATTTCTAGATTTGCAATATTCAAACCATTCTTCCCAACTTTTTAAACTTAATTCATGAACAAATTCTCTAGCTTCTTCAAAAGGCATCCAATCTTGCTTGATATATTGTCTGTAATCTCTAAGAGTTTTAATTCCACAAGTTCCATTTGTAAAGCCGAGAATAAATCCAGCACATCCGCATCTTTCTATTTCTTCAATTAATTTTAAATCAATTTGACTAACATCTATTCCATTAACTACTTGTTTTATATCTTTCAATAAATTAATTTGAACATTAGTTGCTTTATTCATAGAATTAATTATGATATGAGCTATTTCTTCATTATATTCTTTTATCTCGTAATTAGAAATAACCTCTAAAGCAATTTCCAAACTCTTTTCATCGGTCAAACATTCATTGTTTTGATCTACGAATTGAGTTAATGAATTAGTTATTTCTTGAACTAATTCATTAAAAACAATATCTCCAACATCGGATGCAATATACTCTCTTGTCTTTTTAATGATAGATTTAGACTCTTTCTTAGACTTAGTAGGAATACTTATCTCTGGATCAAAAACAGACTGTAAAATTAACAATGAATAAATAACCTTCATTGAATTATTGAGCTCAGACTTAGTCTCTTCCTTGTCCAATAAATCTTTATCCACATAAGGAATTAATTGAAGTATCTTAACAGCCTCATCTTTCTTAGAAACATGATCCCTAAATATTCTACCAATCATTTGCATTAATTGAGTTAAGCTTTTTCTAATCCCGATAATAATCTCTCTTTTAGCAGGCTCCCAATTAAAACCTTCTCCAGCTACATTCAAACTAATAACAACATCCACTTTATCTGGATATTTTAAAATGTATTCTAATCCTTTTTCTTGATTACTTTCATCTACCAAATCTACAACTATTATACTATTGCCATCTCGATAAATGATATCATAACATGATTTTTTAGCAACAACGCCTGATTCTCCAGCTATTGCGTCAAGAACATTATTAACAGAAGTGTATTTATCATCATTAGCATATCGACTATTAACTGGAGGCATGAAAATAATAGTTTTTTCTAATTTTTGATTGAAAATATCCTTAATAGGCTCAATCCAATCTTTTTCATATAAAAGAAAATCATAAGAAAACTGCTTAATATATTGACAATTCTCTTCAAAATGCCTATCATAAGGAAGCTTATAAGATTTACAGGTTTGCAAGAACTTATTTGAAACAATAAATCCTCTATCTCCGCGGAAGAAAGTTGCAGTCATAAGATGAAGAGTTAAACTTTTATCTTGATTTTCATCAAAATACTGAGCTACTTGTCCCATTTTATTATTATGATCTTCTCCATCAGAAGAAACATGGTGAGCTTCATCTATCCATAAAGCAATATTATTCAAACAATCTAAATCGTTTTTTTCTTTTAAATAATCGAATGTTCTCGATAAAGTAGTATGAGAACAAATAACAACTCTATCGAGAACATTTGAAAATCTTGTTTTAATTTTATGAATTAATTTTTTAGTCTTAGAAATATCTGAAGAATTATTAGCGCATAAATTATTTTCTTTATCTATCTGCCAATTAATAATTGTATTATTTGGAAGTATTATTTCTTTACTTTCTGCAAATCCAGCTCCAATATTTTTCATTGGTACTGAAATAATTATAAGTAAGTTTGGATCTTCAATTAAATGCTGATGAACAATAGCGCAACATGCCACGCTTTTACCAGCTCCCATCATAGCATTTAATAATGAATTTTCTCTTTTTTTAGAAAAAGAATTATAACATTCTTCTTGCCAAGGGCGATGAACTAAATTTCTTTTGGAGGGATTATAATCGACATCTATTATTTTTTGATTATATTCATACCGAAGATTGAATCCAGGGATTCTATTAATCATGTGTGTTCCATTCAAATATTATATTACCACAATCCCAAATACGACGGTGTCCATTGTTATACGCGTTTTGATCTTCGCTTATATTTTTTAAGTTTTATTTTTAAATGATATGATATTTTTCTTAATTATTAGAGTATTCACTCTATTATAGTAATATATAATTATGAGGTTTTAAAAATGCCAAAAAAAACATGTTGTCGCGGATTAGATGTTGGGACGTATTCGATAATTTCCGCAAAAATGAATAAAGATGAAGTTGAATTTAAAAAAGAAATAAACGCTTTTTTTACTATTTTACTTGAAAATAATTATATGCTCAATATGATCAAGCAATCAGGAGCACCAGTAATTGAAGTAAAAGATAAAGCATATGTTCTTGGTGAAAATGCAATTGAACTAGCCTTATCTATGGGCCAAGAATATCAGCGCCCAATGAAAGATGGAGTTCTTTCTGTTAATGAAAAAGATGCTTTTAATATTTTAGCGGCTATTATTAGATCAATGGTTGGTAAAATTGAAGAAGATGGAATGATAGTTTATTATTCTGTTCCTGCCGATGCTATTAATACCAAAACTAATGCTGACTACCATACTAAAGTAATTCAAGCTATTTTAGAAAAATATCAAGATGAAGGGAAGTCAATTAGGCCATATCCTATTAACGAAGCCCAGGCAATTGTTTTGTCAGAATTTAAAAAAGAACAGATGACTGGATGCGCATTTTCCATGGGCGGAGGTATGGTTAACGTTTGCTACTCTATGTTTGGAGTTCCTGTTGTTAAATTTTCATTAACTAATTCAGGAGACTGGATTGATGAGGAAGCCGCGAAGCATTGTGGTGAAAGTATTGCTTATATTAATAATGAAAAGAAAAATATAGATCTTTCAGCAGAACCTAAGAACGCTGTTGAAAGAGCAATTCAATATCATTACGAAATAATGATAGAACAAGCACTGAAAGGAATCGCGAAAGGCATTGAAAATGCAGGAACGAAAGCAAATCCTGGAAAGCCAGTTAACATCGTTGTTGCAGGTGGAACTGCTTCTCCTAAAGGATTTGTAGATTTCTTTAAAGAGAAAATGAAAAAAGTTAAGTTTCCCATTGAAATTGGAGAAGTTAGATTAGCAGAAAATCCAATATTTGCAATAGCTAAGGGTTGCTTAATTGCTGCTCAGAATCATACAGATTAAAAAAAATAATGAACTTAATGGGAGAATTAGAATGACAGAAGAAGCGAAAGTAGTGGGAACAGCAAGAGATTTAGGAATTGCTGCGTTCCTTAAAATGAAAGGATATAAATTGTTACGAAGAAGAGGAAGGGAGTTTGATTTTGAAATAAAAGAATCAGAACAAGCAGAATTTGATCAATCTCAAATTGATTATGTAAATTCTTCGTTTGCCGAATTCGACGGTGAAATCATGAATTTAAAAAAATTGCAGTAATAATGAAACTAAAGAGTGTATATACTCATATATTAATAATAGGAGTATATACATGATTAAATTAAAGACATGGATAAAAGAGAATTTAATAAATTCTCGAGGAAGAATAAACACTAGAAAGTTTAAAAAGATAATAAACGATAAACATTGTCAAAAAATAATCAACTTAACATCTCACCTTAAAGAAAGCGTTAATCCATCAGAAAGAATATATTGTGTTTTAAACAGTATTATTGCATATCGGAAATGTAAGATATGCGATAATAATGTTTTTTCATTTATTGATTCTTCTAAGGGATATAGAGAATACTGCTCTGTTAAATGTATGAATTATGATCCTGATATAATTGATAAATTTCATGCAACTAATTTAAAAAAATATGGAGTTAATCATCCATGTAAGTTAAAAAAAATAATAGAAAATAGAAAGAAAACATGTTTGAAAAAATATGGTTTTCAAAATGCAATGCAATGCAAAGATGTTGTTAATAATTTAAGAAAAGCAATGATTAGCAAATATGGAGTAGACAACTCATTTAAACTAGAATCTACAAGAAACAAGTTTAAGAAAACTTGCATGAAGAAATATGGAACAGAGTACCCAGCGCAAAGTCATATTTCTCAAGAAACCTATAATTTGCTTAATGATAAAAATTGGTTAATTGAGAAAAATCATATTGATAAAAAATCATGTTATGATATTTCTCAAGAATTAGGAATCAGTGAAACTCTTGTATATAAAAAATTTACTGAACATAAGTTAGAATTAAAAAATTTTCATACTTCATCTTATGAATCAGATATAATAAAGTTTCTTGATGAACAAAACATATCAATTAGATCTAGAAAGATTATATCTCCTTATGAAATAGACATATATCTTCCAGATATTAAATTAGGTATTGAATTTAATGGATTATTTTGGCATAGTTCTTATTCAAAAGAATCAGATAAGAAAACAAAAAATAGACATATATCAAAAACAGAAATGTGTAAAGAAAAAGATATTCAATTACTTCACATTTTTGAAAATGAATGGGTGGATCCTATTAAAAAAGAAATATGGAAAAGTATGATTAATTCGAAACTTGGTCGAAATGATAGAATATTTGCTAGAAAATGCGAAGTTAAAGAAATTACTGATAACAGATTAATCAGACAATTTCTTAATGATAACCATTTACAAGGGTTTGCTGGAAGTTCTATTAAATTGGGTTTATTTTATGAAGAGGAACTAGTAAGTTTAATGACTTTCGGCAAAGCTAGATATTCTAAGAAGTGTCAATATGAAATGATTAGATTTTGTAATAATAAAAATATAAATATTGTTGGTGGAGCAAGTAAATTATTCAAGCATTTTATTGGAAACTATGATCCTAAAAGTATTTTGTCTTATGCTGATCGCCGACACAGTAACGGTAAGTTATATGAAATATTAGGATTTGAACATTCACATAATTCTAAGCCTAATTATTTTTATTTTATTAATAATAAAATGACTCTTTATCCTAGAATTAAATTTCAGAAGCATAAGCTTGAAAAACAGTTGGAAGTGTTTAATAAAGATATAAGTGAGACTGAAAATATGTTTATTAATAATTATAGAAGAATTTGGGACTGTGGTAATATGATATTTGAATGGAGGAAAATATAAAAAAATATAAAAAAACATATAATATCTCCTATTATATTGTATATTAATAATATATTAGGAGATAAAATTATGCCTGAAGAAGTGAAAAAAGTAAAAGAAGTTGAAATAAGCGTAGAAGAAACACAAGGAGTTAAAGAAGAGCTTGCTCCAGATAAACCTAAAGAAGGAATGAGATTTGAGTTAACAGATAATCATGCCGAAGTTTTAATTCAACATGCTTCTAGTTTGCAAGGATTTTATGCTATGATTGGTCAGCAAACGTGTGAGCTTTTGAAAGGAATTAATCAAGCTTCTTCTATAGAGAAAACAATAGATGAATTACAAAATGATATAGCTAGAGAGCTTAAGGTTCCTAGGGCTAATAGGATTTCTTGGAATTTAGCTAAAAAATATGTAGAAGTTATAGATTAATAAAAAAATTCAAGGTCCTTTTCATATATATAATTGTTTATGTGGAGAGGACATTTTTTATGACTGATAACCCAACATTGACGCAGAAAATTAACAAAGTTTTAGAGCTTTTAGAATGTCATCAACAAGAATTAGATAATATCGAACAGATTCGTAACGAACTCACCTCTACATTGATAACTACTATTGACGCTCGTATAGATTATATATTTAATATGCAAAAAAGTTTGTGTTCCTTAAGAATTGAAAACACAGAAACTGCAGTATCCGATGCTAAATTAGCTACTATAAATCGAATAGATGATGTTAAAGAGGAGTTTTTGAGAGATGTTAGCCAGTTAGGAAACAGTATTGATAATCAATTGAAAATAATAGATAACAAAATAGATGTTCACATAAGTGAAAGAATTAGAGTAGGGAAAGAATTATTTAAAGTTTTTATCACTTCTTTTGGTACTATTTTACTGGCTTTAGTTTTATCAGGAATAGATCGTAATACAGGAAATTATTTGCATTCATTTTTTAGTTTTTTAATTAAGTAATTATCTTTTTTCTAAGAAGTCTTGTTCTTCATCTCTTTTTTGATTTCTTTCTTCAACCATTTTTTGAACATCACTTATTCTTTGGGATATTTCTGAATGATCTTTTGGGTCTGTTACATCTGGTTTATCTTCAATATCTTTTAATTCTTCTTTTAATTCTTCTTTTCTTTCTTTTTCATAAGAATTAGATTCTTGTATTAATATATCTTTTTCAAATTGTGGTAATCCATTTAAATCTATTTCACCAACTTCTTCTATTTTGATTATTTGATTATGATAGAAATAATCTTTTTTTCCTTTTCTATTATCTGACGTGGATAATATCCATACTCCTGTTTCTGATGCTTGAAGGAAGAATCCAGTTGCAAATTGAGGAATATTAATTGGTTCCATATTTCCAAAAATTGGAGTAATGGTGATGATATTCACAATTTTATATCTAAAAAATCTATTAAGTTTATCAAGTTCAGTTTCAAAATAATCATTCATACAATAATATAGGAAATAATATTTATTTTTTGAATAAATTTCTATAATTAAAATTTAGAAGAATATGCCAAATATGTTTTAAAATTTATATTGGGCATATTTCTTTTAATTATTATTTTTGAGTTGCTATGAAGGTAGGACAAATCGTGCGGTATTCACACCATCTGCAAAATTTATTGAGATTTGCTTTAGCTTGTTCGGGTTCCATTTTCTCAATTTTTTTAGCTTTTGCAATACATTCATGAATGTGCATAGAAACACTTCTAGAGTCAGGTCTAGCTATAAGCTTGTCTCCACTTTCTAAATAAAATAACATGCCAGAGATCGCGTCTATGGGTGTTCCAGTGGTTTCACTATATGCCCAGATATAAGTTAATAGCTGAGGATCTTGATTTATGTAATTTTTATTTACTTGGTTGCGTTTTTTTGATGTTTTATAGTCTAGAATTAAAACATTATCGTTTTTGAATCTAATATCACGATCAATGAATCCATTGAAGTAAAAGTTTTCTCCTTTGATAGGAATTTTGAATTCAATTTCGGTTGATTCTGATTCGAATTCATCAGAATAAATAGAATTTTGGAAAGCTTTGAAATTTGAAACCATGTTTGGAATTCTAGAAATATATGTTTTATCAAAGTCTCCATATTTAGCTATAGCTTTAATTGAAGCTTTTTCAATAGTCATTTTATTTTTCACTACTAATTCGCACATATAATGAATATAATGTCCGTATTCAAAATATAAAGGTTCTGGTAATAGAGATTTTATTTTTTCATGGTATTTTAATCTATATTGAAAAGGACATTGATCAAATACTCCGAGCCTGCTGTGTGATATTTTATTGATAATCATACGACTTCTCCTTCGTGTAACAATTGTTTGCTTGATTTATTATATTATAAAGATAGTGAGCAAAGAGATAAATAATGCCCTTAATAAAAGTCGATAAAGATAAGCTAGAAGAATGGATTGAGTCAACTTTTGATTCATATAAGCCATATAGAGAAGACTTTTTAATCAATTCTATTTTTACTGAAGATAGAAAATATAAGCTTTCTATTTCTGTTTCTAAAAAATGTTATCATTGTTGGAAAACAGATTCATCTGGACCTTTGTGGGATTTAGTTTGCAAAGTTGAAGGGTGCGATAAAGAAGAGGCTTTTAATCTTATATATGAAAAGGATTCTGTTGCTCAATTTTATTCTAAAGTAGAATCTTTGAAAAAACAAGCGGAAGAAGTTAAAAGTAAAATTCAAGAAGAAAAGAATCGTGGAATTATAGATTTTCCATTAGGATTTCATCTACTTGATCTTGAATATAAAGGTGGATTAAATATCCGAGCTCTTGAATACTCGATTAATGAAAGAAGTATAGATTCTATTAAATGGAAATTTGGGTATTGTAGTGGAGGAAGTCATGACAAAAGATTAATTATTCCATTTTATAAGAATGATAAGTTAATTTATTGGATTGCTAGATCTCTTTATAATAAAGAACCTAAATATCTTAATCCTCCTGTTAATGATGAAAAGGATGCTAAGAAAGAAGATATTTTATTTTCTCAAGATTGGAATTTTAAAAATCAAAACGTTATAGTTGTAGAAGGCGCTTTAGATGCTATCACATTAATAGATTTAGGTTTTAATGCTGTGTCAATTCAAGGAAAATGTATTTCAGAAACACAGTTGAATATGTTACAAGGATCTAATATTATACTTGGATTCGATAATGATGAGTGGGGAATTAAAGCTGTTGGATGGAATATGAATTTTCTTAATGAGAGAGGAATATTTAATGTTAAGCATATTTTTCCTCATAAAGCAGGTCAAGATTGGAATTCATGTTTTCGTCTATTAGGTTCTGGTATGATAAATTATATAAAACACAATATAAAACCTGTAGATTTTAAATCTCAAATAAAAAATAAATTAAAATCTATTTAAATGTAATATATATTAACACGTAATTATAGGCGGATAAAATGAATAAAAAAATAGAAGATAAAAAGAAAAAGTTTCAAAAAGAACAAATGATAACTGAATATGTTGAAACTGGTGAAGGTTCAGGTATTTCAATTATATCTCTTAATGAAAAGGAAGCAAACATTGATGGTAAACAATTGATTACTGATAATATTGATGGTCAACAAGTTATTTTATATTAATAAAAATACTCGAATTGAATTAAGATAATTATCAATTCGAGTATTTTTATTAATATTGTTCAAAATTGAACTAACAAACGAGTTAAACTCTAGCAATTACCCAATGGGTTATAAAATTGCCCACGCTATTCATTTCTTCTTATTCATCTCCTGCGATAATATTGCTATCATCTTCTGCAGATATTTCATCTGAAAGAGAAGCTTCAAGCGATTGCTTGTTTGCTCCCAAGAACTCTTCTACGGCGTTGCGATTAGGAGCTTCAATCAACTCAGGGTGTTCAAGCAGTATATCAACTAAGTTCTTTTTCTGAAACTTCACTTCGGTACCTTTGATTGTGTACCAAGCTCCGCCTTGAATAAGCTTTTCTTCATCAACAAGGAGTTTTATAAGACCTGACGTCGGATTAATTCCTACATCGAAGAATAATTCCAATTCGCTCGCGACGCGAAATGGCTTAGCGATTTTGTTCTTAGCATTTTTTATATCCATTTTAATGCCAATTGCCCTTTTCTGTTTGTCGAATATCGGTCCTCTCCCTCTACAATCATGGCGAACTGAGCAATAAAATTCAAGGCTTCGTCCTCCGCCAGCCGTTGTTATTGGACTTCCGAACATCACGCCCACTTTTTCACGAACTTGATTTATTATTATAACTGCAGCTTTTTGTTTTGCTAGGAAGCTTGCAATATTTCGCAAGTAATCAGAGCAAACAAGAGCTCTGTGACCCATAGAAGATCCAATGTCTTCTTGATTAAGAACCTTTTCAACCTCTCTACGAGAAGGAGAAGCAGCAATCGAGTCATAAACTATAGCAATTGAGCGCATATCGTCTGTATTAGCACGAATGAATTTAACAAGTTCGATGATTTTCTTAAAACATTCTTCTAAACAGTCTGGTTGTAAATAAATTAATTGAGAGACATCTAACCCAAGAACTTCTCCAAATGAAGCTGAATAAGCTGACTCGCTATCAATTAAAATTCCTACTCCACCTTGTTTTTGAACTCCTTGAAGAATGTGTGTTCCTATAACTGTTTTCCCTGTTGAAGATGAACCAAAAATTTCTGTGATTCTTCCCATTGGAAAACCACCACCCCACATTTTACCTGAGGTGACATAATCTAAAGCGATATTTCCACAACTAACAAATCCCATCTTTTCTAAGCCGTCACTATGTAAAATTTCGGCACCAGATATGTTATCACAAATACTGCTAATAATTTCTTTGTTATTATAGTTTTTTGATTTTTCTGGTTTTTCTTTTTTGTTTTTTTTTGTCATTAAGTCCCTCAATATCAACAGCCAAAGTTAATAACTTTGGCTGTTGATAAATAAATTTAAAATTAACTTTTGCCTGCATTTTTTCTGATTTTGTCAAGTTCAGCCATGAAATCTTCATCTGATTCACCAGAGTCACTTTTAGTTTCACTATCTGGTTGCTCAGTTGTAACATCTGTTGTTGGAGAGATTGCTTCTGCAACAGTTTTTGCTATAGCTGGTCCTTCGCTTTCTGTCATATCAATTCCTCTATGAAGATTTAATTCATAAACTAATTCATCATGCTCTTTATAATTAATTAATGAACTAAGATCATTGAGATTATCTATCCATTTAGCCATTTCTTCTTTTGTTCCGGCTATAGAAGAATTATCTTCACTCTCAGAATTATCATACTCTGGATATCCAGATTTTTGATTTTGTATTTTTTCTATTCTAAAATCAAATCCAGTTTCAAGATCTGTAATATCTCCGATTCTATCTTTAACCATATCTCGAAGAATTCTTTCAAGAACTTTAACTCCACAACTATAAATAAGTGGTCCATCATTTTTAACGAGCTCTTCTTTTCCAGTTGCTTCATTAGGAACAATTCTCTCTCTTGCGATAACGTTCATATAAAATCTTTTCTTAGCCTTAATACTACGAGCTTCGGCGATTTTTTCATCTTGCTCAGTTGCCCATAATGCTCTAATATAATCGCAAACTGGACAAGGTCTATTTATTTTCTTTGGACAATGAAGATTTTTTCCATTGAGCTTGTGAAGAAGTGTTTCTGCAAAAAAAGTATCTGAATCTGATGCTCCAGGAAGAACTCGAACTATTGATCGAAGTTTATTAATCTCATCAAAGTCCGGTGGATTATAAAACTTTCTAAGAAACTCTTGATTTCCTGGTCTTCGTCCTGTCTTTAATTCACTTAGTTTTGCTTTAAGTGCTGCTATGTTAATCATTTGTTGCCTCCGTTAGTTTAAGTTATTTTTGGTTATCGGTTAATATAATTAAGTAATTCGCGTGTCAGTATTTTACACTAAAGTTTCGTTTAAATGACATTTTTTAAATTTCCTTCCACTGTCACAAAAACACATTTCATTTCTTCCAAGGTTAACTCTAAAAGGATTTTCATAAGATTTTTCTTCACCTTCGAAGAACTTCTTTTTTCGCTCTAAAAGAAGTTCTTCTCGGTTAAGTTTATCATAATATCTTTTTAGTTTTCTTTTTTCTTGGAGGATCTTCCTTTTTTTAATAGATCTTTTTTTTTGTTAGTTTTCAATTATCTAATATCTCTCATCGAGGTTTGTACTTCTCTGCCAAACGATAAAGGAATATCATCTGAAGAACTTTCTCCTGGAATTCTAACTCTTCCAGATTCAACTAATCTTCCTTCTCCTGAGACTGCGCTGAAATGTTGAAGAGGAACAATAGATCTGCCTCCAGTATCATTTATGACTGTATATTTTTCAGAATTTTCATTGATAATTGAATATTGTTTTCCTACTGTCAATCCCATTTGGGCAAATTGAGGTCCCAATGATTTAGGATTAGGAACATTTGGTTCAAAAAACTCTTTTCTAATCACGCGCTGTGTTGGTGGAACTGGTTCTGGAGACACAGGTGGTGGATTAGCAAGAGTCATCTGTCCAGGCCGCGCTGGAGACACAGGAGGAGGAGGAGCCACAGGAGGAGGAGCAATTACTTGCGCGGAAAGATCATCTATATCTTTAGCATCATCAAAAGTATATTTTTTTTGACCTATAATAATTCCATTTTTTGATTCTTTAACTTTCAAGACTTTTTTAACAAACTCTATAGCTTCAACATCAAACACATAAATGTCTCTTCTTGATAGTTGTTTTAAAATTGTCATGGCTAATTTAGAATGACTAATATCATCTCCTATTTCGCCGAGTTTAATTTCTTTTTCTTCTTTAGTTTCTAAATCAAATCCAAAATCCTCGTCATCTTTTTTAGGATGGTATTTGATTTTTATTAAATATCCCATTTTTTTCCTTTTTATACCACGATAATTCCATCGGAATTTTCTGATGATGGTTTTGAATCAGTATTAATTAATGTTTTAGCTATTTGCAAATAATATTCTTTTCCAATTTTTGTTTTATTTTCTATTTGTTCCATAACTTGTTCTGGACTTAAAAGTGTCAGTGAATCCTTTAAAGGAACTTTCATTCCTTCAGGTAAAGAATCTAAAAATAATCTAATGTCAGACCTATTTATTCGTTTTTTAGTCATTGTCTTCAATTCCTGATTTAGGAATTCTTGTTTTTATCGAGCTATGCATTAAAGCATCTATTTCACTTCTTCTTCTGTATGCAATAGCTAATACTGCATCTTTCTTGTGTTCTAATGCTCTAACTAAAGAATATAATTCATCTCTTTGTTTACTTGCATCTAAATATTCTTGTTTGGCTTCAAGTACTGATTCTTCAGTATCTACAATAGCCATAACTTGTTTATCAGTAATTCTAGTGCTAGTTCCAGCAAATTCTGCTCTTGCAGTTTGAATTGCAAAATTAGAAGTTTTATCAAATTCAAATTGTAATTGATCTTTTATCGCTGTAGCTTGTTGCAATCTTATCGAATAATATGCATAAAGAGAAGCTTGTTTTTCTAAACATTCATCTAAATTATCTGGACTAACAATCAAATCTTCATTTATATCTCTAGTGAATTTTTCTTCACCAATAGTTACGTCTATTGTAATTGGAGGAATTTCTTTCATATTTTATTCTCCTTCGTTAGTTTCTTCTACTTCTACTTCTACTACTTCTTCTTTGTCGTCATCCTCTCTATAAAGAGCAAGAATTTGTGCTGGATCAATAAGTTCTACTGAATCGACATTTTCACCTGCATGTGGAACTTGATCATTTTCTGTTAAACTAACAGGAAGAACTGGATATTGAGGAGCACGAGTAACTACGATATCGCCAACTCTAATATTTCTATGGTTAGCAGCAGTTGAAGTAGCGACTACTTTTTTAATAGTGCTTACTCTTTCTTCTTGTCCAGGAATTATAATTGACCCAACTTTATCTTGAAGTTCGATTTTCTTGCATAATACGTATGGTTCTAAAACTACGATCTTTTTCATTTATACGTCTCCTTTGTATATAATAGTCATCTTAAGTACTTTCTTCTCCAACAACTTCAATTGGAGCATTTGTTCCTAATATTTGTTCATATTCTAATTCAGTTATTTCTGACATTTTTAAAGTATCAGGATTTATTTTAATACATATAATATGTCCACTTTTTGCATTTCTATGTTTTACTGAAAATAATCTAGCGATATCTTTTCTTTTTTCTTCATCATTTTGATTCAATGACCATGCAGCGTCAACAACTCTGATTTTAGCATAAGAATCTCCGATTTCGCCTTCAGTTATAATTTTAACAGATTTTCCTTGTCTATTGGCTTGAGTAGCCGTGAATCCGCAAAGACTTTCATCTGTCATCCATGCTCTAAATTCTCTTAAAGTATGATATTGACTAGCATAAGTATCAAGTCTTTGATTAGAGCATTTGACTTCATCAATATAGTCGCAGATAACTAAATCTGGTTTAAATCCAGTATAAGAATATAACTGATTAGTAAAAGCTCTAAAGTCTGTAATTGTAGACTGTCCTGCAGAAAACTCTTTTATTTTTAATCGTCCATTAATAGCTGTTTCAATATGCTCGAGTCTTCGTTTTAATGTAGGTACTTTAGTTACTATTTCATCAATTCCTATACCTGAAAGCATAGAATGCAATCTTGTCATAACTCTTTCTTCAGACATTTCGCATGTAATATATAAAACATTTTTATCTAACATCATATTTTCTACAGCAGCTTTACAAAGCCATAAAGATTTACCTACTCCAGAATTAGCAAAAATCATTCCTATTTCTTTCCTGCCGATTCCGCCTTTTAGAATTCTATCAATAGTTCCCCATCCAGTGATAAATCTTTCACCTTCCATATCAGACAATATCTTTAAATAAGTTTCTTCTATATTTTCAAATACATCAGTTCCTAATGAAAGTTCTGGTGCTACCAATAGAGCTTCTTTGATAATCTTTTCTATTTCTTCATATTGTTGAGTTGGAATAAGATCAACTGATTTCATAATGGCTGTTTTCATTGCTTGTGCTTTAGCAAAATTAATAACAGCTTTTTTTAAGTAATCTTTTTCTTTGAATGCTTCCTCGGTTCTTTCAGAAATAATATCTATTTCCGTCAAAAATCGAGGAAGCTGCCTGTTGGCTTTGAATTTATTTTCAATTTCTTGATTCAAAATTTCAAAAGTAATAGAAGAATTATATTCTCTAAAATATTCTTGACATATTTTGCAAATACTTTGATGTGCAAAATCTACAAAGTATTCAGAATCAACAACTGATAACGAATTAATCAAAAAGTTTCTGTCTGTCAATATGAGATTTAATATATCTCTTTGAAGATCTATTGAAACTTCGAATTGATCAACCGGTTCTTTTTCTTGTTCTAAATCCAACTTTAAATCTTCCATTTTATTTGCATTAATCATTATGTATAAATTAATATATTTATCAGATATATTTTATGCGATAATATATTAAAGATCATATCCAAATTCTTCTCTAATAACTTTTTCGATTATTTTTAGTTGCTTATTAATTGTTCTATAAGACATATTAGTCTTTTTTCTAACAATGTTAAGTTTTGGCCCGTCTTTTTTCCCTTCTTTTCTTTTGAAAACAGCATCATGATTCTCTGGATCCATTAAGATTTCTAGAGTTTTTGCCGGCCTTTTATCTTTCATTTTATTAAGCCTTTTCTTTACGGCTTTAAAATCATTTGTATAATAGGTAGGATTGTAAGATATTCCTTGCTCCATAGAAGTTCTTATATCTCCCCCTTCGAGGAATTCCCACTCGCTTAAAGAAATCTCGTTGTTTCTATTTGCGTTTTCTTTTGATATTTGTTGTCCAAGTGATTTTTTTGTATTCCAAATAATTGCTTTGCAATATACTTCGAAATTGCGATCAAATCTTAAACTAGTATTAATATCAGGTATATCAATTTTATTACTATCAGAGTTATATGCAACTCCTTCGAATTTATTTAATAGCACAATCAATTCGTTTTCTTGAGGTTTGCCAAAACTTGATCTTGTTTTATGATTTGACCATGTGTTTTTTAAAACTGTAAGTTCTTCGATTTCATTTGAATCCATAAAAAGTTTGCAATTATTTAAATATGAAAATGTCGCCTCAAGAAAACATTGCCTCTTATAATATGATCCAGCTCTGAACATACCAATTTGTATGTCAGAATGATAATCTTGTAAATCTTCTTCTGATTTTTTATTAGAACGAGCAAGACCATTAGCTGCAAACCAACACAGCTTGTCATATTTGTCGTCTAAAACTTTGTATTCGTCATTCGAAATTGGGTATCTCTTTTGGATATAAACGGACTTATCTTCGCGTGAATAGTCAAACATAGTTTCTCCTTGTTAAATGTAAGTGTTTTAATGTTAATTGTGTTATTCCTATAAATTATAAATTATTAATTTCACCTTGTAATTGATTTATTTGATCTCCTAAGTCTGCCCCTGCAATTATTACTGCTTCTGCATACGTCAATAAATCGCTTTCATATGCTTGGCTTTTTGCAAATTTTGCATTACTTCCTACTTGATATAAAATTGCAGTATTATTAGGATTTATTGAAGTGGTTTCTATTATCTCAATAATGACTTTAATCATCTTTCCATTTCGCGCGTCATCAGCAAAATACGCCACATCACCTATATCAAATTTAGTAGTTATATTCACTTTCTTTTACCTCCTTTTTAATAATGATAATGTAACTCTTTAGAGTTATATTATTTCATCTCCAATTATTCGAAAAAGTTAAAACAGGGCTCAAGCTTATATTATTTATTCCAAAATTTTTAATTTTTGATGGGTTTGTCATGATATTTTTAATTATATCAGTGTTACCTTGAACTTTATTTTCTGGTGTTAATATTGTAATAGAATCATGCAAGTGAATTAATATCCTACTGTTTTCAAGTAAGTTTTGACTTAGTTCTAATAATACTAGCATTGTTATATCATTAGCAGGGCTTTGAACTAAAAAGTTTTGTCCTCGTCTTAATGCAGATTCTTCTTTTAAATCCAGATATCGTTTTCTTCCAAATATAGATTCAACAACACCTTTTTCTAAAATATCTATTTGTGTTTGAATAGACCATTCTTCTACTTTTGGAAATAGTTCATAAAATTTTTCAATTAGTTTTTTAGCAGTTTCTTCTGAACATTTATGTTTTTTTGCAAATCCGTACTGAGTTCCTCCATAAATTATTAAAAAGCATAAACTTTTTATGAAATCTCTAGTCGTGCTGTTTACATCTTTATTTTTGAAAACGTATTTTCCAATAAAAGTATAAACGTCTTCTCCAGATGCAATAATATAATTCAGTGTTTCGTCTTGAGTTAAAAATCCAAGCATTCTCATTTCCATTGCATTATAATCCGCAATAATTAATTTATATCCAGGAGGAGCTTTTATAATATTTCTTTCACTTTTAGAAATATTTAATGGATTAATAAATTTCTTATTATCAAAAGAAGTATTTGCAAGTCTTCCAGATACAGTTCCATTTAAATCATAATATGAATAAAAATTAATTTTATATTTTGTTGGAAGACCATATTTTTCTATATTAGAATATGTATATGCAGCAGGAATTAAAATATTGCAATATAGCTTTGATTGATTATTGTTTAGTTTACTATTTATGGTACTAAATCTTTTAAATAAATCTATGCACTTTGGTCGATCATGTATGTGATTTATTGTTTCGTGAATTATAGATTCCATTAATTGAACATCGTATATTTCAGAATGAGATTCGAATTTACCAGGAATGAAATTTAAAAAGTCTTTAAAATTATATGTTATTATAATCTTAGGAGATATTTCTAATAAACATTTTCGGATCGTTCGTAAGAATATAGCGTTATCTTTCTTTCTCGTAGGGCAAGAAAGAGTGCGAATATTAGAATCGTTTGGTTCTTTGAAATTTAACGTCGTGATAGAATTTTTAACAAAATCAGAACTTTCAACTTCATAAGTGAATAACACGATTTCTTTATCATAAATCCATTCTAAAAAACTATTTAAATCTAATATCATAGTAATTAATATAATATAATTTTTTTCCTTGCTATCGCGATAATTCCACAATTATATTATAACAATTAATATATAAAAATATGAGAATTAATATATTAATTGATCGAGTTAAGTTTTCTACTTTATATAAATTTATTCTATTAAAAATAGATTTACAAAAGTATAATATTGAAACAATAATTAATATTGTATCTCCTGGGAGTGAATGTTTAGAGGAATTATTAAATTATCATGAAAGTAATGTAATTTACAGTGAATATATTGAGCAAATAAGAAATTACATTAAATTAGGTAAAAAGTTTTTTTTAAATATTGACAATAAAGAAGATTATTATTTAATTCCAATGGATGGCTGTTCTCAAAAAACTGAAGTTTATGAAAAATACCACCAATTGATGTCGCGTGGTTTAAACAAAAATATAATATTATATAAATTTCGTTTATGTAATGATTTCATATATCATTACATAAAAAAGAAAACTTATCTAGTATGGCTTCCCTCAAGATTATATCTTAACAATTCTACTCTTTTAACAAAATTTATTGATAAAACAGATTTTGTTAGACCTTTAGAGATTCCTGATGAAAAAAATTGCTTTATAATTTTTCATCAACAAAGGTCGTATGTTTATGAAAAATATAAAATTGATGAAAATAAACCTATAGTTTTATTTAATCATTCTAACATTAATCCAGAATTATATCATAAACATAGAGATGCTTATGACTGCACGGAAATTGACATATTTAATAGATTATTAACAGATAGAGAATTACATGAAAATTTCAATATTTTAATTTCATTTCCATATGGGTTTTTTCCTCCAAATAAAACGTTTATTAATAAAAGTCCAGTAAAAATATTGCAATCTATAGATTATAGTTTTTTTGTAACAAACAGATTAGTTTCAGCTATGATTGGAGGGATAAGCACTTCTTTACTAGATTCATTAATAGTTGAAATTCCAGTATTAAATATAGCTCCTCACTTTTATAAGCGCACAGAAAACGAAAAGCTCTTAATGTGTAGGTATAAATCAAATGTTAGAAAAAAAGATCTTTTTGAAGGTGAAAATGTAAGCATAGATGGAGATTGGATATTTAAAATTAATGAAATTATCAATAAAAAATATGATTATGAAAGAAAAAGAAATATTTGGATATCCAATAACACCCTTAAAGACCAAATTCTTTTTCATTTAAAAATTAAACGATTAAAAATTAAACGATTTATATCTATATGAAAAAGAAATATTTCCCAATACATTGTACATTTCTTTTAAAGATATAAGTGCACTTAGTGAACTTTACGAGTTTAATCAAAGAAAAAATTATCTTCCATTTTTAAAAGATCTTCTAAAGATAAAATTGACCATAATGGCCAATTTTTATTTTTTCCATTATGAGAAATAATCATATGATTTATATTTTTTATATAATCATTGATTTTAATATATTTTTTATGATTAGTTAAAGGAACGAAGCATATTGTTTGGCATCGATCTTTTGTATAAATAATTAACGGAATTTTATTTGCTTTAATTGCATCTTTAGATCCTTGATCTAAAAATGAATATATTGTATTTTTATGAGTATGTTTTTCTTTAAAAAGATTTAAAATTTCTATTTTATAACCTGCTTTGTTTTCTATAGTAAAATAGAAATTTTTAGGACTTAAAACGTCTCCAGATAATAAAAATTGAGTATCTTTATCTAAATTATGAGTACTTCCAAAAGCTCCCGAATTAGGTGATCTACTAAAAGACTTATTAAATCTTTCAGATAATATTTTACATATCTTTAATTCTGAAGAATTTCCTTTTCTTTTAGAATTAATTCTTTTTTTTCTTATTTTTTTATCGTCTAGTTTTTGAAAAATATCGTCTATTTGAATTTCATCAGAGCTCATAATTAATATTCCATTTTTTGTTCATATACGAATCCATGAACTTTATTTTTTTTTGTTCGACTGCGTTTTTAATCATTTCGCTAGTCAGTTCTTTATTTTCATTAATTTCAAAAATATATTTTTTTTCATTACTTGAAAATGAATATATTTTATGTTGTTTTTCTAAAAATATTACATTTTCGTATTGCTTAGAAATAAAAAGCAAAGCATAAAGACTTGGCAAGTCTGAAAAATATCCGTAAGAATTATTAATTTTTAGACATCCTTCAATATTTTCTTTTCTTGAAAATGTAGAAATATATTTTTTAGGTAATTGTATATTTTCATCATTACATATTCTTTCTAATGTTGAGTTTTGAATTTTTAATTTTTTAGCAATAGATGTTCTTGGATAATTCTTACAAATTAAATCTATTAAAATAGATTTTTCTTCTTTCGTTAAAATCTTCTTTTTAGGAGCCATTATTAAAATCTTCCTTTGTAAATTATTCTTCCACAATCCCATAAATTATCCCATTCAGGATCTACGAATTGATGAAATTCAAATAAATCACTTGTATTTGTTTCAAATCTTCTATTTGTTATTAAAAAGATAGATTTAAAATTATTGTTTTTAATGAAAAAATCTATCATTAAATTAAATGATCCATTTATTTTCGTATTATTTTTATCGCAGTATCTTAATATTTTATAATCGTTTGATTTATTTCTTTTAATTAACATCATTGAAAATAATTGCTTTCCATAAAATATTCCTAAATTAATACAGTTTTTAACATATCCTTTTAAATGATTATTGTTCATAAAACCTTTCGCTTGGATCGCACTTACTTTTCTACAAATTAAATTATTATTAATTGTTAATATATTTTGATTAATTTTTTTATGAATTAATGATTTCCATATTTCCTTTTTTATTGGATCAATCCATTCGTTTTCAAATATATGAAATAAATTGATTTTTTTCTTATCGCAAAGCTGACTTTTCATTAAATGATAATTTTTATCTTTATTTGCATGCCAATATAATCCATCGAATTCTATAGCAAGTTTATAATCTGGAATATAAATATCAATTTCATATGGAGTAATTATCTCTCGTGTATTTGTTAACATATTAGGATTATCAATTATATTAATAATTTCTTTTTCAGCCATAGAATAATTAGCATGATTAATAACTTTAATGTTGTGTTTTTTGAAATATTTTGCTATGGTAGATTTGTGAATATTTAAATCTTGCGCTATTTCTATTAATTTTTTTCTTTTGTTATGGTGAAGATATTCTAATGTTTTTTTATTTTGTAATATTTCAATAGTTTCTTTATCATAAAATAAATCTAATTGTTTAGTGAATGAATCAACTCCATATTTTTCTAAGCATTTTTTTTGCATTTTCGATTTTATTTTATCAGAAAACATTGGATGAATAACATTATAATTTTTAATCATTGTAGATTTGAACTTGTTCTTAAATTCTTCAGTTTGAAAGTAAAATTCTTTTCCATATTTATTTTTATTTGTTTGTTTTATTTTATTTTTAATTTCTTCAGACTGATAAATATTCTTAACTCCATATTTTTTTAAACAAGTTTGTTCGCATTTATTTCTAGTTTCTTTGCAATTACTAGAACATTTAATTGAACAGTATTTTTTATACCCATTCTTAAATGTAATAAAAGACACAGAATTATTACATTTAAGATAATGGCATTTTTTATAATTGCTTAAATTGTTATAAATACAATATAATCTTTCAGAAAAACTACAAATAGAATTTAAAAAAGAGGTCTGATTCATAATTAAATGATAAGTTTCTTTGAAATTATTATTATAAAACCAAGTTTTTTTTAATTTTGTTGAATTTAAATTTTTCTTACTATTAAAAAGGTTTTTTTTAATCCATTTATTTAATAATAAATTTGACATTTTTTATCCTAATTATTATATATAATACTAAATAGTAAATTATAGAAGAAATTTATTATTAAAATTATAAGGAGAAAAAAATATGGCAATTTATACAAATACTTCAGGCGCTAAAATAGTTGTAACGGATGAATTTGGTTTACCAGTATCATTCGAGCCGAGTGAAACTAAAAGAGGTCTGTCTAATTATTTAGAAAGATATACATCAGCAGTTCAAACTGGTATAGATATTCTTTTGCTAAGAGTTGGTGGACTTGATCAAAATGTATTAGATGGATCAGATATTCCTTCGGCTGTTATCGAAGAAGAGAATATGCTAGTGCGACCAAGTGCACCTAATCGTGCTACTCAAGGTGTTAGATTGGGAGAGCCAGGAAAAGATCCAGTAGCTTTGGTTGCAGGATATGCCGATGTTGCGGCTGATGGAACACCAGGGGTAGCAAATGACGCTACAAGACTGCGCAGGGTTGGAATGAATACGGAATTAGATGCAATAGCGAGACAGATTGACACTCGTTATGTAGGAGTTAAATCAAGTATAGAATTATCAGTAGATGAAACTTTCACTGATGGTGCTGCAGTTAGTATCGCGGGTGGTACCGCAGCTACTGATATTGATACAATAACTACAATTGTTAGAGTCAATGGACGAAGAGCTACATTTGCTGATACTCAAAATTCTGTTTATGGTTCGCTTTTAACTGAAGGAGCTTATTATACTTCTTTTGGTTCAATTACATGTCTTGATAACGGCTCTGGAACAGATATTATTGGATTTCGTTTAATTGGAATTGATGATGAAGCTTTCACGACATTTACTAATGTTGCATGGACAAGCCCAACGCTTGTATTAACCGATGGCAATACTATCACTATGACAATCACTGGTGGGGCTGGTGGTGATACTATTTTAATGACAGCAAACTTTGTACAGGATCTTTATGATGGAGTTACTACTAATGTCCATTATGATAATACTGACAATCTCAGAGGTTGGTATAGCGTAGGTGCACATGCAACAACTGGTGTTGCAGCAGGAATGCTTTTGCTTACTGAAGATGGTATTTTACAAATTATTGATGGAGCAGCTATTGATTTCACAGCTTGGTCATAATCAATATAAACATTTAAAATAAAAAAGGACGACCTAAAGGTCGTCCTTTTTTATTTTTAAAAGTAATTAAGTTATTTGAAAATTACAATCAGGAATCCCTGGTATTCCAGAATGACATAAATCAAATTCATCGTCTGAATTAACTCTTGCTCCAGCTTCTTCCGTTACGTGGTAAATAGAACTAGCAGACATTTCGCCGCTTATAGTATCGCCATCATCGTCGTCGTCTTTATCAATATCAAGAACTGTAGGGATGTTTTGCTCTAATTCTTCGAGAGAATTTAGAATAGGTTCTAAACGTTTTCTTATTATATCGAATTCAATTGTTTCTTTTTCTTTTTTATAATCGTGATCTCTTGTTAAAATCATTACTCTTTCTGTAGCTTCTTTGATATCATCGAATAGATTGCATAAATCATCTATTTCACTTTCATATTCTTCGTCTTTATTTTCTAAAAAAATAGATGAATTAATAGTTGGAGAAACAGTTGTTATCTGAGAATTTATTTTATTATATCTATTATATAACTGTAAATTTCCTAATGCTTCAACTGTAATTTTTTCAATTTTCATTGTTTTAGAGTCAATCTTCCAAATTTTATCTTGTGGAACGCTTTCTGTTTTAGCATTTTGAACTTTCTTATTCATTCCGGATCGTCTAACAGCTGCTTCCCAAATATTAATTTCAGAACAAAAGAAATATTGTCCAAGCTCTTTTCTCAAGTCAATGAATAAAATTGGATTTCTATTTCTAAATGCATAAAATACAGGATGATCAGTATTTCGTATGTCAGATACTAAACAAGCCATATTTGAAAATCCCATTTCTATTTCTTCAAAAGCAAACTTGATACCTTCAACTGTATCTTCTTTTGCTTCAATTAGCCGTAATAGAACTTCACTGTCACATTGTCCTTGTAAATTCAAATTATTTGTTTTTGCAATATATGCATAGCTACTAATTACTCCATTGTGCACTAAAGCTAACTGGTTGTCGTCAGTAACATGAGGGTGGTTATTGATATTTTTTAATTCTGTTCCATGAGTTGAAGCTCGAGCATGTCCAATCAAACAAATTGAATCTGGGCATCTTCTCTTCCAAGCTTGCGATTTTTTTACGAAATATTCAGCTTCTTTATCTATTTTGAAATGATCAATTATTCCGCTTGATCCAACGCTATAAAATCCAGTTGCATCTTGTCCTCTAGCTTGAGTTTCACGCAAAAGACTTGTAGCTAATTCATAACTTCTTGTTGGATTTTTAGACTTTCCAACAAAACCCATAATTCCACACATACAAAAATCTCCTTAATCTGTCAATTAAAGTTATTATAAATAAAGATTATCGTTCGCTTATGAGAAAATTATTGTTTATGTGCTTATTTTAGATTGGATGAATATATGAAATTCATTAAGCATATTGGTTAATGTTTCTAATAATTTTTTTAAATCACCTGAAGGATTTTCAAATTCATCAAGTTTGTTTATTAAGATACTATATTGATCTTTATATGCCGCTCTTACTTTAAAATTAGAGATTGATCTAAATATCCCGTCATTAAGATGGGATATATTATTGCGGAAGTTAAGAATTTTATTCTTTATTTCATCAGTGTTTGTATTTGAATTTTGTTGAATCCATTGGAGAATTTTATTTATTTCATTGGATATATTAGATTTAACCTTGAAAATAGGACTATTTTCAATTTGGTTAAATTCAGTGTCTTGTTCTAAAAATTTTTTAAAAGTTTTCAATTTAAAATTCTCCTCTTCATTTTTATTTATTATGATAAAAATAGAAAAAGTTTTCTATTTTAGAAATATAAAAAAAACTTTTAAGTTTAAGGAAACCAATATGTCTGAAAAAGAAGAAAAAGAAGAAAAATATGATATTATATTAATTGGTACAGAAGTAGAAAATGTTGATTTTTCTGGAAGTAGAACTTTTCATTTAAAAAATATTATTAATAAATATCTTCCAAATATTAAAACTGGGGTTTATGACATTCTTAAAAAAGATGAGGATAGAATTAAGTTGAATGCAAATAACTTTATTTTTCTTCCTTGGGTTGAAAGTATAGATTTGAATTGGAGCGATTTCTTTATGAATATAGAAGGTTTAGGTAAAAAAGTTTTATATACAGACGATTTTTATTGGTATCAATCACATAAAGAAAAATTACTTGCCGATGGATTTAATCTTGAAAATTTATTTGATATTATCGCTTTTTCAAGTAGAGAAAATTCTGGATGGTGGAATTCAAGAACATATAGATATTGGGGACCAGCGATTTATAATGATTTTTATAAAACGCTAGATTTTGAAAAAATATTAAAAGATAAAAATAAAGATGAAAAAATAATTTTTGTTGATTCTCCATGGGATTTAGAAACAAGCCAAGAACCTTACAATGCTATAAGAGTTCTCGATGAATGCATACCAAAATTAAAAACAAAATATCCTAATGTAAAAATTATTAGTCAAGACTGCGACAAAAAATGGGTAGATGAAAATTTATCTAAAAGATTGGATTTTAATGAAATGGTTAAGTATTACATTAAATCTGATATTTATATTATTTCTCATAAAGAAACCTCAGGATTAGGACAATTTGATAACAAACTTTGTGGAACTAAAATAGTTACAACAAAAGAGTTTTCTAATCATTCTTCTTTATTGCCAGGCGAATATACTCATGAATTATGGTCTTTTGATAAAGGAAATAAAAGCTTTATTGATGCCGTAGAAAGATGTTTAGAGGATTATGATCGAGATGAAATAAAACAATTATCATTGCAAGCGTTTAATGATAAAAAATTTATTGATAATATGGTTAAGGATTTATGGGAAATAGAATATAAAGATTAACTTTAATTATTGAATTTAAAATTAATTCCTTTTTTCTTTAATCTTTCTTCTATTTCGTTAATTATTGATTGTTGTTCAGCGTTTTTAGTTAAATAAAATAATCTCATTAGTTTTATAAAAATATTTAAGGTTTCCTCATTGTCAATAGATTCTATAAAATCGAAAAATTCAATTTTAAAATCTATTCCTTTATGAGGAAACCCTGTAATAAACATATTTTTAATTGCTGCAACTTTTTGTATTAATTTATCATTCATATTTTTATCTTAAAAAAACACTTGATTTTCCTAGTTTAATAAAATCTTTCCAATCTTCTTTTATTGGAAAAAAATGTTCAACTCCAGGAGTAAATGGATTACGAATTAAATTCATTTTAGCTTCTTGTGGAGTTTTATTTCCTTTTACATTGTTGCATTTATTACAAGAAGCCACCATATTATTCCATGTATTTCCAGGAGAATCTTTATGAGATTTAGGAACAACGTGATCAATAGTAGCAGTATGATTATTTAATCTAGTTCTACAATATTGGCATGTATAATTATCTCTTTGAAAAACTTTTCTTCGAGTAAGATTAATTCTTCTAAAAGGAACATAAACATAGTTTTTTAATGCCACGACAGCAGGAGTTCCTTCAATATTTAATTGAGGATGAATTCTAATGCAATCAGAACACTTTAAAACGTTAATTTTATCTTTAACGAATAAACCTAGAACTTTATTAAGAGTCGTAATATTAAGAACACTATAATCCGCATTAAGAACTAGAACTGATCTTTCTCTCATTCTGATTTCTCTTTCTTTCAACATCATCTATTGTATCAGCTATTTCTTCTGGAGTATCTGGAAGTTTTCCAACAAAATCTTTTACATCCATAATTTCATCTTGAACATCTTCAATTAAACAAGATTCATATCCTCTCATTTTTAAACTGACATGTTCTCCATCTGCTATTACAGTGATGTTACAATAACCTTCCGACCAAAAATTTAACTTATACAATAAAAAACGCCAATATTTATATCGAAATAATTTAAAGCTTTTTTGATACTTTAAATCTCTAGTACTTCGAGAAAAATGTTGACATTTATAACATTTCTTGCGCGTGGTATCTTTAGTTAAAAATAATTTTAACATTATAATATACTCTTTTGTTCATTTAAAAGAGTATCTATTAAAGCACATGTTCCTGCTCTTACGTCTAAAGTAAAGCTTTTATTATTCTTATACGCTTTTCTTAAGCGCTTTAATTTTGCAGAATTTTTAATTATTCCTTGGTTTTTTATTAATTTTTTAAATATCTTTATTCTTTCAGGCCAAACCGTATAAAATAATCGATTGCTATAATAAGAAGCTCTCCATTCCATTACATGTTCTTGTTTTTTAGATCTTAATTCTGGTGATTTTTGAAAATCTACCCAATGCCTGAATTCATGTAATAAAGTAATAATTGAGAAATTTTTAATTCTTATAGTTTTTAATCGATAATTACAATCACCGAATCGTTGCTGTGCCCATTTAAATTTATATTGATTTTTAGGAATTAAAAATTTAGGGACTTCTACTTCATGTAATTCGCAAAGTTTTATAAGAAATTCCTTAAATTTTCGTTTCTTATTGTAATAATTACCATTCCACGGAGATTGTTGTTTAAATTTTTTCAGAATTTCAATTTCTTCTTGTATAATCATTATAATAATATTATATTAATTATTGCAATTATTTTTACTAAATTTCATCAAATGCTTCAATTATTTTCCCTATTAACGGATGTCGAACTGATTTTTTAAGATTGAAGAAGTCAATTCCATCAATTTTTGATAATTTTTCAATCATTAATTTTAAATTGTTATTTTTAGAAGAAAGATCTGATTGATCTAAATCTCCAGTACATATTATTTTAGAATTTTCTCCTAATCTAGTTAATACCATTTTTATTTGTGATATAGAGCAATTTTGAATTTCATCAAGAATTATAATCCCTTTCAAAGTTCGGCCCCGCATATAAGCAATTGGCGCTGTTTCAAATTTCCCGGAATCAAAGCATTCTTCTATTGTTTTAGTGTCTAATTTGTCTTCTAGTAAATCTAAAATAGGTACCATATAAGGATGAATTTTATTTTCTAATTCTCCTGGTAAAAATCCTAATTTTTCGCCTGCTTCTACTATAGGACGAGTCATTATGATTTTTTTGTAATTTCCATGAAGGAATTCAAACACTGCATATGATATTGCGAGGTGAGTATTATGAGTTGGAATAAAATTATTAGTAAGATACAAATGGTCTTTATCATCGATAAGAATGCATTGTGCTTCTTTCTTGCCTATATACTGAACATTAGAAATCATTCTTTTTACAAAATATTTTGTTCTTTTAATTCTTTTTTCTTTCTTTCTTTTTAAAGAAAAAAGAATCGATGGATCATTGCGTCGTATATAACAGACATAGTGTATTTTGCCATGTCTTTTTATTCCTTTATAATAATAACTTGGTATTTTTTCTTTTATCGTACATATTCCCCCTATTGATTCAATTAGTTCTTTAAAATCAATAGATAATCTTTCAGAACTAGTTGAAAAAATAGCATATCCGTCTCGCGAAGAAGCGCTTCCATCAGTATCCATTAATCCTTGAATTAATTTTAATTTAATATCTATAGAATTATATTTGTATTCATTGGGAATATATTTATTGTAACAATTCTTTCCCATTAAACCATATTCAGATAACATGGTTTTATAATAATTTTCACGATTTTGATGTTTTATTCTTTTTATCGAGTAGTGAAATTTATTTTTTTTCTTGTTAATTGAATATCCTTCAATTAAATTATCACTTATATATTCAATAATTTCTATATCATCAGAACAAATATTAATTGTATTTTGTGTTATACAACCATCTCCTAATAAGACACCTAATAAATAAGGGTCGATTGTTATTTTTTGTTTTAAGAAAAAAGTAGGATTAGGAATATTTATAGAAAAAATTCTTCTTCCTTTTTTGACAAATTTGTTTATTATTGTTTTAGTATTAACAATAATATCGAATTTTTTATGATATTCATCATTAACTTTCCATAAATGATCTTCGCAACATTCAACATAATCACCATTTGAAAATGTTATTTTATAAATATCTTTTTTTCCTTGCGGATAAAGATTAATAACTTTAGCAAGATTTCCAGAAGCGGTGCAAACATTATCTCCAATTTTAATATCACCCATTTGTTTCGGGCCATTGTCAGTATAAATTATAGAATCTAAAGGCTGAGCTTTGCCTGTACCGGCTGGTCCTATAAGAAAACTAACAGTATTATTTTTAATAATATTTGTTGCTTCTTTTTGTTCTTCATTTTTAAATGTCGTAAATGCTTTAGTTAAATTGTCTCGTTGTAGCTTTTGGCATATCTTCTCCTTAAATTAAAATTGGAGCTCACAAAGGAGCTCCGAATCATATAGGATTCAAAAATATATCTTTTTAATTGCATAAAATTATATATAAAGTTACGTCATAACTTTGTTATATTTGTTCATTCTGTCTACGAAAAAAGAATTAAACTGGTCAATATCTTTCATTTTATCTTCTTGAGATATTTTCCCACAAGCATAATGGCCTATAAAATTGATAGGAGTTGCCATAATTGTTTGTTTTCCAATTTCTTGTAATTGAACTTGATACCCTAAAAATAGTCCAACATTTTTACATTCGACAGCGGCGAATTTATTCAAATTATTAAAAATAGACTTTTTAGTAAACAAAAAATTGTAATATGGTCCTTCTTTCAATTCTCCACCAGGGCCAGCATATTTCATTAAAGGCCCAACACAAAGAGCTCCCATATTTGAATTATCAAGATCTTGTTCTATTAAAAAATCTAACCAATTTCTACTTAAAACTACATTATCAGAGTGAGAAAAAATAAGATATTCAGAATCATCTGTGACATGTTCTGATCCAATCATTAAAGATCTAGAATAAGATTTATTTTCTACGTTTCTTATTACAGAAATATCTTTTTCTTTTTCTATATACTTTAAGTATTCTAAAGTTTCATCAGAGTTTGAATTATTATCTACGATTATTATTTCATAATCATTATTTATAGAACATACTTTAATGGATTGTAATAAAATACTCAAATGTTCATGTTCATTTTGATGAACTATAATGATAGATGTTTTTTCACTCATGATTTATCCAATCTTATAGGAATTATTGAAACATGTGTTTCGCATGCAATTCCTCTTATGTTTAGTTTTTCTAATTTCTTTTTTTTAAATAATTCTTCTGCTGTTTGTTCATTAGTGCAAACAGAGTGAACATTAGATTTTACTGGATGCATTCCTTTTTTTGTTGGAATTGCTGCAGAAACTAAAACATAAACTTCTTGATCTCCATTTGTTATATTTCCGTTTAATTGAGCTTCTACAACAGATGTATATATTTTACATTGAAGACCATAAATTATTTCATCTTGATTTTCTTGAACCATTCGCGCAACTCCATCCGCTCTAGAAGACCTTAAGCACACGGCTGTTACTTTAGTTGCCAGAGTATTCATTTTGTCAATTGTTGGAATCGCAGCAGATAATACTACAAAAACGTTTTTTATTTCTTTCATTTTATTTCCTTATATAACAATATATGACCAATGACCGCTTTTACTTCTATTCCACCTAGATTTGAAAATATTATGATTTCTCACAGTAAACTTATTATTTAAGTGATAATAAAAAACAGTTCCATAATTATTATCTAATTCAAATCTTTGAGTTGTAGAAGAGGATATATATCCTCCTTGTGTTAAAATAGCTACAGTCAATAAAAATCGATCGATTTTTGATGCAGATCGAGTATCGTTTAAGGTTCTAACATAGAAAAGCGATTCGTTTTCATCTAGCAAATATACTAGTTGTTTTATCAATGTTGAAAACGAATCGCTTCCTGTTAATGTTAATGTAGGAATTATAATCATGACATTATATATTATCGTTGGAGGATAATTTTAGGATTTTCTGGTGTTGCATGGATATCATTGATGTCAATTCCCATAGCTGCTAATTGTTCTGGTGTAGCTTTTGATAACCCACCCATCATTTCTTTTTTAACATCTTCTTGTTTTTGGGTCAACCATTGATCTAATGCATCTTGTAGATTTTCTTCAACTGGATGACCTGCTAAATCATAAAACTTGCTTTCAGATTGATCTAAAACAAATAAAGAATCTCCTTTTGTTACTTGTCCGTCTTCTTCTTTCATTTCGAGAGTAATCTTTAAAAGAACCATTGGCTTAATATCTAAGATTCTCCCTTCAACTTGTTCTGGCATATTAAATCTCCTAATAATAGTGTGTTAGAAATAATAGAGATAATTGAAATAAATAATTTTCTTTTATATATATAAACATGAGAAAATTATTAGAATTCATCAACAGAGATTATAAAAAAAGTTATGAAATATCTTTGGAAGAAAAAGAATCTTTCATAAAACTTTTAAGTTCTATTAAAGAAGATTCTTCTACTCCCTTATCTATCTTAGATAAAGGATTGGAAATAGTTGTTTTTGCTCCTCAAAGTACACATGAAAAAATTAAATGGATATGGAACACATAATGAAAACTTATAATAAATATGTAAAGGAATCAGCTCTTGACCCGACCCAGGATGAATTATCTCCAGATATTTGGGATAAAAACAAGAAAATGAAACTTGAAGTTAAAGAGCAAATAATGAGTATATATGAAGAATTTGCTAATCAAATAAATCTTGATTTAGAAATACATAAAATAATTTTAGTAGGATCTATAACTGGATATAATTATGCGGATGATACAGATATAGATGTTCATATAGAATATAAAACAGATGATAAAGAAAAAATAAAAAGATTGAGAGATATTGCTCCTAGCGAAGAATTATTAGATGGAACAGAACATCCAATTAATTATTATTTCATGTATAAAGACGAACAACCTGAATCTCATTATCGAGGGATATACGATATCTTAAATGATAAATGGTTAAAAGAAGATGTTAAATATAATGTTGATGCAAATGACTTCTATCAAAAAGCAATAACTCAAGCAGTGTCTTGGGGTAGAAAATTCATGTTGGATATTGACGAGCTTCGTAGAGATATGATGGAGATTAAAATTTATCAACACTTTTTAGAGCTAGAAACTAGTAGTATAGACAAAGCTGGTATAGAAGATCAAATAGAAAGAAAGAAACAAGAGATTAAGGCGGATTATGATGTTTTAGTAATGAATCCTCATGTTCTAAGAGCCTTTAGAAAGGAACCTTATGATACCGATGGAGAGGATAAATTCGACAGTCTGACGTTTCCTAAGAACACTCCTAAAGAAGCGGAATATTCATTGAATAATGTTGTTTTCAAAATATTAGAAAAATTCAAATATTTTGAAATGGCTGCGAAAATGAAAGATAAATGCAAAGAAGAATTCCCTGAACTTTTAAATTTAGATAAAGAAAAATAAAAATAATGTTTAAAAAAATATCAGACAATAATTATCCTGCTTGTTGGATATTAACTACTGCAAGAACTGGATCTACGTTTTTATCTTCTTTGTTAAATATTGGATTAAAAACGTCATGTTTAACTGAAGAAGATAAAAACTGTTTTACAGAACATTTTAGTCCAATTGTTGCTTCTTATTATTCTCCTCTTATTTTTTTTAATTTGCAAAGAATTTTTTATCAAAAAACAAAAATACATTTTAATGAAAATAATCAAAACATGAAAAAGTTTGATGACAAGAAGCAGTTAATGTTATCTTTATATTGCGACAATAATATAGATATAGAAAATATTTTAAAAAATAACCACGATTTAATACCGAGAAGAAATAAAATATTACAAAATCAATTCAGACTTATGCATTGGAAAAACGTATATTTCAAACAATATATTGATAAAATAATACCTAATATGAAATACATTATTTTAGAACGCGAAAATACGTATGATCAAGCGATATCTTTATATTTTAGTGTTTATTCTTTATTTTTTCATTTTGATAAAAATAACACAAAATTAAAAAATAAATTTCTTTCAATGACAATTCATATTAATGAAAGAAAAATATTAGAAATTTATAACAAAATCGTGATTGAAAAAGAAGAATTAAATAATATTATTTCATTTTTAGAGGAAAATAATACGTTATTTGTTAAATATT
>SDBS01000003.1_pt1 | contig 169445 bp, 168 predicted proteins | sample 2277091 | NCBI WGS metagenome assembly SDBS01 (sample SAMN10404972, study PRJNA504765) | marine sediment metagenome | isolation source: marine sediment core GS10_PC15, 163 cmbsf | place: Arctic Ocean: Southern Knipovich Ridge | collected 2010
TTCTTCCGTATAGACACGTATTTAGTTTTGGACTATATCCGTATGCAACAGTACCAATAGACAGACTACCTCCATCGAGCCAATCCTGCTCTTCTTTTTCCTTTTTTTGTTGACCAAGCTGAGAGCACTGAACTTTTATTGCAAAATCTATTGCGGTATCGGAGCCACCAGAGGATTGTGATTCATACTGTGTATGATCGATCACAATATTCCTACCAGCTTTTAACTGTGAGATTAGCATTTTTGCAACATTTATGGGAATAGCAAGTTTGATTGTTTCTCCAACGGCAACTCCGTCAATGATTTGACCATAAGAGGCAGTATTAATTCCAACAACTTCTCCATATTTATTCACCAATGGACCACCGCTATTCCCCGGATGGATTTCTGCCGAGGTTTCCAAATATGTCACGTCATCACTACTAATTCTGCGTGAAATAGTTCCTTCCTTAAAACTCACATCGCCCTCAAGTCCGAAAGGATAGCCGAGAGTGAAAACATCATCACCTTGCGCAACAGCGTCTGAGTTTCCAAGTGTGACGAATGGAAAATTGCTGCCTATGATTTTCAGAATTGCTAAATCAACTATTTCATCGCGACCAACAACCTCGGCAGAAAACGATTTTCCGTGCGATAGTTTCACTTTTGCGATAGATACATCCCAGAGAACATGGGCGTTAGTAAGAATATATCCGTTTGAGTCCAAAATCATTCCACTACCGGCTCCCTCTTTTGTCTCAATGAAAACAGTTGCTGGTTTTACTTTACTGATAATTTGGGTGTTGGATAAAATAGTACGTTTTGCTGGGACAGGAGACGGGGTTTCTTGTTTTTGTGTTGAAGTCGGGGATGATTCCTGTTGTTGTAAAGTTTCTTGGGGATTTTTAATTTTCTGATTTTGATATTGTTTAACCCCGACATAGCCAGCTCCGCCAACCACAACTACACTAACAATAATGGCGATTAAAATTGGTATTTGTATAAAACCTCTTTGCGAATTCATAATTTATTTCAAAAAGTAATCAATATTTTTACCGTATATTTTTGCAAACCTTTGAAGCTCAATGACATCCACTCTCTGCTGTCCCAATTCTACATTTGAAATGTGGAGATGGCGGGAGTTGAACCCGCGTCCAAAGAAGAATCATACAAACATCTACGAGCGTAGTTTCTAAAAGAAACAATGTTTGTCTCTTTATTTAACGCTAAGAATCAGAGACAAAATTATTTAGCGCGAGCTCCATATATAACACCGGTTGATCCCTATGGAACATCGGGGACCGATGCTCTTCATAAATGAAGAGAATTCCCTGTAGTTACGCTATTGCGTAAGCAGGTGCCGTTTTGTTGGCAATTGAATTAGTTGTTCTAGTTTAACGACATAAAACAGGTCGACTCGCAGTTTGTAGGGTGCATTCTTTGTCGAAGCCCAGCATCCCCATTATCCTTTCAACTTTCGGCCGATTTGCCGCTCAGTATCTCTTTTTTTTATAGCCGCTCGTTTATCTGCTTTCTTCTTTGAGCGGCCGAGTCCGAGCTGAACCTTAATCTGACCGCCCTTATTATACATCTTCAAAGGTACTAGTGTCAATCCTTTCTCTTTAAGCTTTCCAGTTAAAAAGTCTATCTCTCTCTTATGTACCAATAATCTCCGAGCTCTGTCAGAATCATACCCCTCAGGAGCATTTTTCTCCTGAAAAGGAGGGATATGAGAGTTAACCAACCACAACTCATTCCCATAGATCTTTGCATACGCTCCCTGCAGTCTTGCTTTCCCGGTCTTAATAGATTTAACCTCAAATCCGCGCAGCTCAATGCCCGCTTCCAGTGTTTTTGTAACATCGTAGTCGAATCGTGCCTTTTTGTTTACAACAGCTTCCATATTTATATATTACTCTCTAAAGAGAGCCCTCACAATAACACAACACGAAAATATTGACAATGATAAGTTATTATGCTATATTGTCTTCATTATTAGCACACAGAAAGGAGAACGGTATGGCCAGTGGTAGAGACGGTAAGCGTCGTAAGAAACGCCACAAGAGACACCCTCAAAATCTCGGGGATGGTTCCAAGAAGCGCCACGAGGATAATCCCCAAAAGCCCAGGAAGGGTAGCTGGGCTGATCGCAGGAAGACCAAGCTCCAGCAGCGCAACAAGCGCGCCGACGAGAAACTCTCCTGGGATCCCAATGGGTGGGGGCTCAAATGCGAAAACGATCGCTAGCTCTCTCCAATCCCCTCGCAACACGCGGGGGGCTTTTTTATTGTCATCTCCCCTTGATTTGACAACCTCTTTCTGATAGAGTGTTGAGCATTATAGAAGCTAACAAACGATCTATACAGAAGCGATACTGGATAAACAATCAGATAAGTGCCGAAACTCTCAGGGTTATTGACGACCAAGGAGAAAATCTTGGCGTGCTTTCGACAAAAGAGGCATTAGAACAGGCCTATTCAAAAGACCTTGATTTGGTTCTGATCTCTCCTGAGGCTGACCCTCCGGTTGCAAGAATCGTCAAATTTGATAAATTTCGATACCAACAGGAGAAGGAAGAAAAGAAGCAGAAGAGTAAAGTTCAAGAACTTAAACGAATTCGCTTCTCGGCACGTTCTGCTGATCACGACCTTCAAACACAGGTTAGGAAGGTAGAGAAGTTTTTAGGACGAGGTGATCGTGTTGAGATTATTCTACGCTTAAGAGGAAGAGAGAGAGGAAACAGAGACTGGGCAAGAAGCAGACTTGATAAGTTTCTGGGTATGATCGAGTATGAATACAGAGTAACCACTCAGCCTAAGTTTGGCGGAATGGGAATGAACATGCAAATTGCACCAAAATAATATGGCAAAAAAATCAATCACAACAAGATTTAAAATAACACCAAACAAAAAGGTGCTTAAGCGCAAAAAAGGACAGTGTCATTTTAAAGCAAAAAAATCATCAAAACAGCTCTATCGCAGCCAAGGGAATGTTGCAGTACCCAATGCAATGCGGAAAAAAGTTTTGAAAGATTTTAACAACCTTTAAACCATGACTAGAGTTAAACGAGGAACAACTAAAACAAAGAAGCGTGCTCGAATCCTTAAACACACTAAAGGATTTCGTTGGGGGCGCAAGAACAAAGCACGTGCTGCTAAAGAAGCACTGTTACACGCATGGACTCATGCATTCAGAGGACGCAAAGAAAAAAAGCGAAACTATCGAAGACTCTGGAATGTACAGATCAATGCAGCTCTACGTCAACACGGTCTCACATATAGTAAATTCATATTCTTGCTTAAACAAAAAAACATTGAGCTAGATAGAAAAGTCTTAGCCACTCTAGCACAAGAAAAACCAGAAGTATTTAAAAAGATTATCGATACAGTCTCAGAATAACACCCTCTGGCAAGAGGGTGTTTTATTTGCAATCACAACACACTAAAAGAAAAAAGCCGCCGGACGGAACCATGCGGCTTGTGGAAAGAAGTCGAGAGAGAATTTACCCTCTCAGAAGAGTGTCCAGGATCTCACGCCAGTCCTTGACGTAGGTGGTGCCTTTGTACTCGCAGGTATCGAGATTGATGGGATACTTCCTCTTCCCCTCATCACTGCACAAGAACTCGTGACTGATCTCCTCGAAGGTTTGGGCATCGACCAAGGTAATTCCACCTCTGTTAGTACAGAGGACCCTGATCTCTCCCATTGAGAATGTGCCAGGAAAGGCATCAAAAGCTGCTGATGCAGGGTGGTCGTGGTGGCTAATGTTGGTCACTACTGCCACCAGTTTTACTCCCGCCGCCAGCGCATGCAGGGCGATGATCGTACCAAGAGGCATTTCCTGGCCGACAAGATGTACGCCCTTACGCTCCTGTGCTTTGGCCGACGCCGGCACCAAAAGGTCGGTGAGAACGACGTCGAACTCAGGATGGTTCGTGAACGCTCTTGTCGCTTCTCCCCTGGCGGCCCTGTAGACATATCTCTGGGCACTGTCGACGCCTTCGCCCCACGGATTGAAGTCGCCGAACCGTTTCTTGAGCTCCTCGTCCACTTTGTCTTCGTCGACTGACGTAGTGAGAGCCTTTTCAGCCTCGTCGTACGTCGACACGATAGTGAGTTCATGCTCCTTGAGAAGTATGGCAGCTGCCTGCCGATGTCCTTCACTGTCGTCAAATACCAAAATCTTCATCTCGTCCTCCTTTTCATTGTTATTGGTTTGCTACTAAATTGTTAAGGTATGCTCCACTTACTCTGATGTAATTATACCACACAACAATCTTAGGTGTCAATGGCCACCCGAATTTTTAACACGGACAGATCTTCGGATTAATTAATTCTAAAAAAGAGAACCCGTCAAGATTTCACACTCAACTTAATAAATTCATACAACGCCGCTGCTATAAAGATAACCTGGAGTGCTATGAAGATAATGTTGCCTATGTATATGCTGTACACCACCAGAGCAATCCCCCCTACCATATACCACAGATCCTCCTTTCGCTGATCTCTGTGTAGTACTCCTATAACAACAAATACAAGACCTATCGCTCCGATTATTTCAAAAATGCCCATGAATTATTTCTTTTTTTGCTTCTTTTGTTTGGTCTGTGTTTCCAAGAAGTCGGCAACTTGTTTCAAAACTTGTTTAATATTTTTATCTCTTTCTAAAGGAAAGAGTTTTAGAGCCTCCCTGTATGTAAACCAACCAAAACCCTGATGTTCTCTCGTTGAAATTCGGATCCTGTGTTTTGAAGTACGTGCTAAATAAAGAATAACGGTTTTAAACACCTTCTTACCACGACGGGTGAAAATAAAGTTTTCTTTGACTTTAAAATAATCGGTGAAATGCAGATCACGCCGAGAGAGTCCGGTTTCCTCTTTTGTCTCACGCAGAGCTGCCTGAAAACTCCGCTCCTCTTTCTCGATTTTGCCCCTGGCAAAGTTCCAATAATTATGCCCGTAATACAAAATCAAAAACCGCGGACCTTCTTGGGTATGGCGCCATACAATCACACCAGCAGAAATCTCACGATCTGGTTTTTGCTTTGGAGGTGTCATAATCTTACTTCTTGCGTTTACTCGAGTCATGATAAAAGTGCTCTGTAAACCACACACCAAACAGAATTAAAACTACAGACAGTATCAGATACGAGTAGAAAATTAATCCGATACTCCCCTTTAATGTGATTACAACAAATGTGTTATCACCAAGTTGAACAAGCACCATCAGCACTACTACAAAGGCCACAAACAGTGCCAAGACAAGAGCAGCCGGCAACAAGATTTTTGAGAGGTTTTTATTTTTATTGCGTGACATAATTTACTTATTACTTATCCCAATATGCCGATAGGCTTTGGGTGATGCGACACGTCCTCGAGATGTTCGCTCCAACAGTCCTGTTTTTAATAAATATGGTTCGTGAACATCTTCGATCGTTCCACGATCCTCTTCTAAAGCCGCTGCTAACGTGCCCAATCCAACTGGACCACCACCAAATCGTTCAATCAAAACACGTAGAATTCTTCGATCATGTTTTTCGAGTCCCAGAGCATCAATATCAAGCATGGAGAGTGCCAGATGAGCAATCTCTTCATCGATAACTCCGCTACCCTTCACCTGTGCCACATCACGCACTCTTCTTAGAAGTCGATTTGCGATCCGGGGTGTGAAGCGTGATGCACTAGCGATAATTCTGACTGCGTCATCATCGATAGCGATATCGAGAAGTTGAGCGGAGCGGCCAATAATTGTTTCAATTTCTTTGGGGGCGTAGTAGTCGAGTTTAAATATTGCACCAAAACGAGACCGCAATGGAGCTGAGAGTAGGTTGGCACGGGTTGTTGCGGCAACAAGTGTAAAAGATGGGAGATCGAGAGTCATCATACGCGCAGATGGTCCTTTACCGATTATCAGGTGTAGCTTGCGTGTCTCCATAGCAGGATAGAGCATCTCTTCTACATTCCTACTGATCCGATGTGCCTCATCGATAAAAAGAACATCACCATTAGAAAGTGTTGAAAGAATTGCAGCCAAGTCTCCTGTTTTTTCCAATACCGGTCCTGCTGTTGTTTTGAGGACTGTCCCCATCTCTACAGCCACTAAACTGGCGAGAGTTGTTTTACCTAATCCAGCCTGCCCAAAGAACAGTAGATGATCTACTGATTCTTTTCGTTCTCGTGCAGCCTGCAACATAGTTTGCAGGTTTTTCTTTGTCTTTGTTTGTCCGATATATTCTGAAAATTTGGTCGGACGTAACATAGCATCAACCGACTGTTCTTGATCGACAACAACGTCGGCTGTATCGTGTTTTGATGTTGACATATCAGAATGCATTGGTTACCATCTCATTTCTTGTTGATATTGTATCATATTTTGATATAAAACAGAGGGGCAAAAAAGACTTGACAATGTTTTATAGGTGTGATATCATGCTTTCGTACGCTACAAGGATCACTTCCTAACTCTGTGGACAAGTTTCGGGGTATTTCTATGCTCAGGACGTGGCGGCTTCGGCTTCCACACTCCTCTGAGGTATCTTGAGTGAGTCCTTCTTTGAAGAGCTTATTTTCCACACCTTTGTCCACAGAATTAGGTGGTGATCATCCGAAACGAAAAACCCCCGATCTTTGATTGGGGATTTTTCTTGTAAAGAATAAAATAATATGTTTTTATTACAGCAGAACAGGAGGTAAGTGAAATGTTTGATTTGTCACATGATACGATTAAAATATCGCTTGCGTTGATTATAGGAGGAACCATTGCCTGGTTAATTATATTACCTGAGTGGAAATCCAAGCCCCCGCATACAAAAACAAGAGCCTCCTTAATAGTTCTTTTCCTTATCGTCATCTGTGTCATAATTGCTCGCATTATGCTGTAGATTTTGTGAGAAACCGATGTGTTACATCGGTTTTTTTATTGACACCCCACTGTTTTCTGTGATATAACTCCATACAGTACACGGAGGGTCTGATGGGCCAAGTTAAAAGGTTTCTATCTCGCGCCCGGGGAATCAATTGCACACGTTATGAATGCGATGATCTTAGGGGCAAACTTATTCTTGTACAGCAAGCAGGTTTTGCGAGAGATGTTGGTCGCATACTTGAGATGAACGAGGAAGGGTTTTGCTGGTTTGTCCGACAAATTCTTAAACGGGATCCGCAAGATCGTATGATGCTGATACAGCTTTGGGGCAGCTTCTAGAGGATAGAGCACAGCTTGGCATTGATATAAATTGAACTCAACACACAAGAAACCAGTCTGGACCCATAGTTCAATTGGCTAGAACGCGCCCTCGATAAGGGTGTGGTCGCGGGTTCGAATCCCGCTGGGTCCACCAAACCGACACAACATGTCGGTTTTTGCCTTTAATGCACTATGCTATAATCAATTTATGGAATACTTTGGTTTTGTTTTGGTGGCTATTGTTGTGTTTATCATAATATACCGCCGCCACGACAACGAACAAATGCGAACTACTGCACAGACGCAACAAAAACAGCGCCGTAAGGAGCTGATCGCTGAATACCTACACCACCACCCCCGCATCACAAACCACGAGGTCAGAGAACTGTTCCGCGTCTCTGATGCAACCGCAACCCGATATTTTGATGAATTGGAGGCAGAAGGACAGATTAAACAGATTGGCGAACACGGACGTGACGTATACTACGTCCTTAAGTAAATATCACCACACAATTTTTCCAGTTGCCTTCTCAATTTCTTCAAATGTTGTAACGCCAGAGATTACTTTCAGCACTCCATCCTGCTGCATGGAAACAAAACCTGATTCATCGATTGTTTTCTGAATTTCAATCTGTCCTGATTCTTTTGTAATAAGTTCCTGAATGGCAGGAGTAACAGGAAGCAACTCGAATGCCGCAACCCGCCCTTTATAACCAGTATTACTACATACTTCACATCCTTTTGATTCATATAGCACCATATTCTTGATATAGTTTTCTGCATTAATCTTTTTAGGTAATGCAGAAACATATTTCGTAATCTGTTCTTTCATCTTAGGATCGATATCCTTTTTAACCCGACACTTTTCACAGAGCCGTCGTACCAAACGCTGTGCGATTAACAAATTAAGTGCTGGAGCCAAACTCAATGACTTCACCCCCAAATCTAACAGACGTGGAATACCGGCTGCTGCTTCATTGGCATGAATTGTAGAGAAGAGCAGGTGTCCAGTTAGTGCGGCCTGAACTGCAATTGCAGCAGTCTCTTGGTCACGAATCTCTCCGACCAAAATCACATCTGGATCCTGACGCATGAGTGATCGCAGTCCTGATGCAAAAGTATAACCAGCATCAGGGTCTACTTGAGTCTGCTCAATCCCCTCTAAGTGATATTCGATAGGATCCTCAATCGTGATTGTTTTAATACCAGAATTGTGTTTTGCATTCAAAAATCCATAGAGAGTTGTGGTTTTTCCAGATCCAGTAGGCCCGGTATTAAGAATCATTCCGTGTGGACGCTTTAGTTCTTCATCAATAGTTGACATATCGTCTTCTCTAAATCCCATATCCTGCAGCTGCAGGTTTATCGCCTCTGGATCTAAAAGACGCATCACCACAACCTCCCCAAACTCAGACGGGGCGATAGCAACACGTACTTCGATATCTTTTTGAGGGAAATCGATTGTGAAACGTCCATCTTGTGGCTTGTCTTTCACATTCAGCTTTAGGTTAGAAAGCAATTTGATCCGTGAAAGTACGGGCCGATATACCTGAGGAGAAAATTTATCAAAAACATCATTTAAAACACCATCGATACGGTATCGTAACTTTATCGATTTTTCTTCAGGCTCGATGTGAACATCTGAAGCCCTGTTTGCTATAGCACCCAGCAAGATAACCTGAAGAAGCTCTGATACTTTCCCTGGATCATTTTTGCCGACAATAGCTTTTTTTACCTTAGCCATAGAAGACAGTGCCTGCAGAGTTGTCTGCTTGTCTTCTTTTTTATCATGTTGCATCTTAACAGCTCCGGAAATCTTTTCTCGTTTCTTTTGTGTGTATGAGTAGTAGCCTAGGGCATAGTTAATAGAGCTGTTTGAAACAACATAAACCACTACTTTATTCTTCTGCTCCTCAAAACCTTTGATTATTTGTTGAGTCTTTGAATACTTTGGATCTTCAGCAATGATAGCGAGGTTAGTGCCGTTTTGTTCAATTACCGCACAACGTCCTTCTTCTGCATCTGTTTTACTGACCAGCGCTAATGCATTCAAATCAACCGTAATTGATTTAGGGTCTAGGTATGAGAGTCCATAAGTCTTGGCGCGTCGCTGTGCGTCACGCTCTTCAGACTCCCGACGCATTTTAGAAAGCTGGTCTTGGAGCTCTGTTGGCATATAGTGTATTGTATCGCGTTCTGTTTGCTACAACAACTTTTCGCCTTTCAATACTTGACTAAATAAAAGTATGGTGGTATAATGCATCCAGATATTTTACAAGGAGGTATTTTGTAATGAAGCGTTTGCTGTTTGGCCTATTTGTTCTCTGTCTTACGGGATGTGCGACGAGCATCGAACTCATGGGCGGATCCAGCATCTATGTGCGCAATGCGCCATCGGTGAGGGGCTGCACTCTGGATATCGTTAACTCCTCTCCCAGAATCGGGACTGTCAGCGTCCAGGGAGTCCCCGTGGGAACAATGGAGCCGTGGGAAGAAATCCCCATCAACCTTCGGGCGACCTATATCAACTGGGCTACGTCTCACAGGGTTGTTGTCACTGTCCGTATCTATACGGACGAGGGCGTGGCGACATTCTCCCGAACGTTCAGTGTTTCCAACACTCGGAACTCTGCATACCACTGGGAGATCACCGAACGGATGGTGCGGGATAAGCTTCTCTATTCCCACTGAACCCCGCCCCGGTACAACACGTATCGGGGCTTTCTTATTTCACTTTGGAGAATGTAATGGTGCGTTCGTTTTCAACATCACCATGATCAAATTGCACCTTAACAGGATTAGGCCATACCATCTCTGAAACATTTTCAGGCCACTCAACCAAAATAATCTTTCCACTACCAGAAATAACTTTTTCAATATCTAAATCATCAAGGTCATCGCGCCCACTCAGTCGATATGCATCGATATGATATATCTCTGAAACATTTTTATTTTCCGCTTCATACCGCCTCATCAAAATGAAAGTTGGGCTGGCTTGGTGTGGAACAATATTGAAATACGACAAAAAACCTTTTGAGAATGTTGTCTTCCCAGCTCCTAATTCCCCCTGCAACAAGACGGTGCGCACTCCATCAACGGGCATTGTTTCGGAAACACGTTCCGCAAAAGTACGAGCAACCTGTTGGGTCATCTCTGCAGAAGAACTCAGCATAGAAACTTTTCCCATATTAAATTGATGCCCAGGATGCGATGAGCACCAGGCTGGAAAAAATAACAAAGAATAATACGGTTCGACGTAAGATCAACCAATTCAAGGTTCCAGAAAAAAAGTTAAGCATAATATCAACCGCACCGATCCAAAACACCAGCAGAAGTGCGGCAACATTCAAAAAGCCGACAGAAAGAAGTGTTGATACCCATAACATCTGGGTCCCCAAAAGCGCAATTACCAAAGACCAAACCTTCATTCTCTGGTTCCACTCCCCTAATACAAACCGCACATAATCTTTCAACACCAGATATGAGATAAAAACTGCGACTAACACCCTTCCAGCACTTGAAATAATAGGGAGAGAGGCAAAGAATGCCATAATCGCAAAGATCACAAAATAAAAGACAACTGCTGCGTATGTTTTATATTGAAAATTAACTCGTCCAGCAGCGCCCAAAAAGAGTGCCACCAAAAAAGAAAAGAAAATAGTGGCCCCAACCGAAGCCCAAGACAATGAAACACTTATTGTTATAACGATCGCTCCACCAACCAGAACCACAAAGAGCCACAGAAGTTTGGTGTGTACCCGTATAGATGAGGAATACAAATATAAAGCATATCCGACATACACCACAAGCCACCACGCACTCACCCACTGAAAAGCTGCCAACAATATGCCGAAGACGGCAGCTTTAACTAAGAGTGATATCGTCTGGGGATTGAAAACCGATGCGAACTTTTTTGCGTCCACCCAATTCATTTTTTATAATTTTATCGGCTAATTTATCCAAGATTTGTTTTTGAATCACCCGCTTAAGCGGACGAGCACCGAACATAGGGTCAAAGCCTTCTTTCGCAATGTAGTCTTTAGCAGCCGTACTTACCTCAACTATGTACCCTTTGTCCGCCATTCGTTGTTTTACCAGCTGATTAAGCTGTATCTCAACAATAGCACGAATATCTTTTTTAGACAGAGCATTAAACACTACAATCTCGTCCAATCGGTTCAAAAACTCGGGACGGAAATATTCTTTGAGATCTTCTGTTACTTTCTCCCGTGCTGATTCCACACTCAGACGTCGCTCTTCATCCTCATTTTTAGCACTGCTAAACCCAACAGAACTGCTGGACTGATAGAAGTATTCGCTTCCGATGTTAGATGTTAGCAGAATGATACAGTTTTTGAAGTTGGTTGTTTTTCCTTTGGCGTCGGTAAGTCTTCCATTATCTAAGACCTGTAAAAGAACATTAAAGACATCCGGGTGTGCTTTTTCAATCTCATCAAATAAGATCAGACTGTATGGACGATGACGGATAGTTTCAGTAAGATATCCCCCTTCTTCATGTCCAACATATCCAGGAGGGGAACCGATCAGTTTTGAGACTGCGTGCTTTTCCATAAACTCGGACATATCAATCCGAACAATCGATCGCTCATCGTTAAACATATATCTTGCCAGTGCACGTGACAGCTCAGTCTTTCCAACTCCGGTCGGGCCAAGGAACATAAATGATGCCAGGGGCTTGTCTTCATCAGCAAGCCCTGCCCGTGCTCGTCTTAGAGCCCGTGCAATTACATCAACAGCTTTTTTTTGTCCGACAACCTGTCCAGAAAGAACTTTTTCAATATTGAGAAGTTTTTCTGTTTCCGATTCCATCATTTTGGTAACAGGTACGCCTGTCCATTGTGACACCACAGCAGCAATATCTTCTTCATCAACTGCGTCTTTAATAAAGGTTGCGGCTGCAGCTCCTTTGGTTTTAGAGGAAATCTTTTTCTCAAGTTTCATCAATTCTTTTTCCAGTATAGGTAGTTCTTCATATCGAATCTTGGCTACCCGATCAAAGTCACTATCTCTCTCACCAAGTTCTGCTTCACGTTTAAGTTCTTCAATTTCTTTCTGTGTGTCGTGAACTTTATTAAATAGTTTTCGCTCTTTTTCCCATGCCGCAGATAGCTTGTCGTTATTTTTTTTGAAACCAGTCAGTATTTTTTCAATCTCTTCGAGACGTTTCTTGGTCTTGGTGGTAATCTTTTCTGTCTGCAGGGCAGATTTTTCAATCTCCAATTTGCTAATCTGACGACGAATCTTTTCAATCTCTTGAGGAACACTGTCCGAATCAAGCTTGCGAGATGCAGCCGCCTCATCGATCAAATCAATAGCCTTATCTGGAAGAAACCGATCGGTTAGATATCGTGCCGACAAATTAACAGCCGCCACAATTGCCTCATCAGAGATCCGCAATCCGTGATGCACCTCATATTTTTCTTTCAAACCTCTTAGAATTGCCATGCTGTCTTCTGGAGAAGGCTCATCCACCATGATCGGCTGGAATCTGCGCTCCAAAGCGGCATCTTTTTCAATATGCTTTTGATACTCCTTGGTAGTTGTGGCGCCAATTGCACGGAGTTCTCCACGTGCCAAAGCTGGTTTAAGCAGACTGGAAGCATCCATTGCCCCCTCTGCTGCACCAGCTCCAACAATTGTGTGTATCTCATCTATAAAAAGAATCAGTTTTCCTTTCGCATCCTGGATTTCTTTCACAAAAGCCTTTAGCCGATCTTCAAAGTCTCCTCGAAATTTGGTTCCAGCAATCAGAGCCCCCATATCCAACATCAAAATTTCTTTGTTCTTGATGCTCTCGGGAACATTATTGGAAATAATACGCTGTGCCAACCCCTCTACAATCGCAGTCTTTCCAACTCCCGGCTCTCCGATCAAAACAGGATTGTTTTTGGTACGGCGAGATAGAACTTGAATAACACGGCGCAATTCATCATCACGCCCAATTACAGGATCAAGCTCTCCTTCACGTGCTTTTTGTGTAAGGTTGACGGAATATTTTTCAATCACCTGATATTTGTTTTCCGGGCTTTCGTCTGTAACACGGACTGAGCCACGTACTTCATCCAAAACCCGAACCAAAATCTGCTGGGAACATCCAACACTTTCCAAAACCTGCTGGGCATCTGATGGAGACGAAACAATACCGACTAATAGATGTTCGCATGAAATAAATTCATCATTTTTTGCCATAGCAACTTTGTTGGCTCCCTCTAATACACCCAACAGTTCTTGGGAAAGGTATAGTTGGTTTATAGGTGCGCTCTGTGCAGAAAATATCTTAGGCTGACGCGAGAGCGCTTGCTCCATGTGTTCGTTTAACTGTGTTAAGTTTACACCTGCTTTAATCAACATCGGTTGTACTAATGATGTTGCATCAGAAACCAAGGCTGCTAAAAGATGGATAGCCTTAAGCTCTCCATGATTATTTTCTGCAGCTGTTTCTTGAGCGTTTTGTAACGCCTCTTGAGCTTTGATTGTAAAGCGATTGAAATTCTTCATAGTAGAGGATCCTTTCGTCTCCCTATATTATACCTGTTCTTCAAAAATGCAAGAACAACACATCTATTCTCGCTCGGCAAGTATAGCGGTAAAATCATGATTGCGTAGCTTTGTCGGGGCACCAAATATCAGTTCCCTTAGTCTTGTTTCTAACTATCATTATAATCTGTTGGGTAGCACGGTCAATTTCTTTCTGGGTGGTGTATCGCCCAACACTAACCCGGATACTATGACGAATACGTTGTTCATCACATCCCATCGCTCCAAGCACATATGATAGTTTTGCACGTCGCTGCGCACATGCGGACCCTGAAGAGACCGCAACCCCTGCCACGTCCAGTGCTGTACCGAGCGTATCATGACCAGGAACAAATAGATTAAGGATGTGTGAAGTGCGTTGTTTTTGAGAACCATTTATTTCCACCTTTATTTCTTTAACGAGGCTTTGATATAAAGAATCTGTGAGAGCACGCATCCGTTTTGTCTCTTTTTCACGCTCATCCGCACAATATTGCACAGCATATGACGATCCCACGATGCCTGCGACATTTTCTGTCCCAGAACGCATTCCATCTTCCTGTCCTCCTCCTGTAATGAAGGGGGTAATAAGATTTTTCTGAGAAACATTGTCAGCACAATATAAAATTCCGACCCCTTTGGGACCATAGAGTTTGTGTGCTGAGAGAGTTAGAAAATCAACTTGGGTACGTACCACATTTATATCTTGTGTGCTGAACGCCTGAACTGCATCAGAATGTATAAGTGGATATACACCATCCCGAGATTCACGAAACGTGCGTACTGCATCAACAATTTTATCGATCGGCTGTATCGTACCAGTTTCATTGTTGGCCCACATGATAGAGACCAGAATAGTTGTCTCATCCAACGCGTCGCGTACCTCATTAACATCGACAATTCCTTCTTCGGAGACAGAGCAGTAATGAGCTTTGATCTTACCTTCCTTTTTTAATGTCTGGATCGTCTCTAATACTGCTGGATGTTCTATAGATGAAGTAACAATTTTGGGAATAACTTCACCCTTCTTAGAAAATACTTCAACAACCCCTCGAATTACAAGATTACTTGCCTCAGTCGCAGAACTGGTGAATACAATCTCTGAATGATTTGCTGTTAGTGTTTTGGCAACTCGTTTGCGTGCTTCATCCATAGCAGAGAGTGCTTTTTGACCAAACGTATGCAATGATCCCGGATTACCAAACAAACCCTTTTTGTATATAAAAAAGGGGTTCATCGCCTTACCAACTCTTTTATCGATAGGCGTCGTTGCTGCATAATCAAGATAAATATGATGCATAATTAATAACTAAACTTACTTATTGTTAAAGGGGATAAGATTGTCTTCTAAAAAAAATTTTAATGCACCGATAACAATGTCGGATTCTTGTGGCTCACTCTTGGCAACAAAAACAGCGATGCGATATATTTTCTCCCACTCCGCATTGATCCATTTTTTATTCTTGTACAAAAGTACAAGTAGTGATGTAACTGCAATTCTTTTATTCCCATTCTGAAATGGATGGTTTTTTATCAAAAGATAAAATAACACCGCCCCTTTTCCAGTAAGACCCTTGTAGAATGTTTTGTTGCTGAATGATTGAAACGGTGTTTCCAAACAAGATTCCAGCACATTAGGAAATCGTGTTGAAAAATCTGGAATTGGTTCATCCCAGCCCATTAGTTCCTTGGCAAGAAAATGTGCTACAAGCTCAATCTCCTCTAGAGAAAGTTTCTGAACGCGCATTGTTATTCGTTGCCAAGCTTTTTTAGTGCTGACCCATATTCAACCACAACACGACGGACTATCTTTTTTAGATTTTTTTTGTCTAGTTCACTTAACATCCTGGGTTTTGTTAGTCGCTCAACTTCTTCTTTAGAGATAATAAAAATACGCCCTCTTTTTTTTGCCTTGATAGAGCCGCTTTTAACACGCTTGTATATTGCTATCCTGCTCAAACCAAGCAAATCCGCAACTTCATGTATTGTGTAAAATTCTTTTTCCATATTGTAAGTATACCTTTGTTAACCATTAAATCAACGGTTAACGAAGAATTTGTATGAAGCCCTTTAAAACAACCTTTGGTATAAAAGTTTTTCTCCCCAATCAAATACAACTTTGAGAGGATCTTCGTCGAATTGAGGGACCATGAGATGTCCCTGTGTCTTAGCAAGATCGTATACCTCTTTGGTAACTTTCACATCGTGCAGACAATATTTTTTTAGCTCATCTATCTTTCCTTGTTCATATAGAATAGGGGCATCGCTTCCTTTCCCGATCTTTCCGTACCCCAAGTTTTCTTTTGCAAGGATATCGAGACTGATCCGTTTTCCGCTAGAGAGTTCGATCTCATCCAAGATATCCAGATGAGGAATGGCAAACAAGTCGAAGTCGTAGTAGCGACGCATCACAGGCAGATCAAATCGTTTGCTTGCAAACCCAACAATCAACCCTGATTCCCGCATCAATTCCCCGAGTTTATCCAACTCGTTCTCATCAAAGATCATGTACTCGTCACGATCGTATGAATATGCACCTATCACCGAAATATTGAGGGCATCAAAATTATCTCTCCCCACATCGGCAAAGGTATTGCTTGTTTCAATATCAATAACTAACGTATCTTTCATGGTTTTATATTCTTAGACGTGTTTGTCTGCAACACTCGATGCGGCGTAGCTTTCCGGTTTGGTTTTGAAAACAAAATTGTGTGCTCGAACCATCCCCGTTACTTCGCCGATCAACGCACTGGTTTGTCCGTTTGCCCCAACATCTACGTGCACCTCAAAATCGAAATCATGCACATTTGCATCTTCGAGAACGCGGATAGTGTCAGAAGCAACATCCAGTGACATCAACACTTCCTTAATAATCCTATCTCTCAGGTTAAATACTCTCTGAGTTGCATTGTGACGCCAAAAGTACTTGCCACCGTTCCCTACCCGATGGACAACAATTGCGGTAACAAAATCGGCACTAGACTCTCCCAAAGTACTGGAATCTGTACCTATGATGACTTTATACTTAAAATCTGGTTTTTGGTTGATATAGCAACGAATTTCTTCGACTACACCAGAAACCGAGATTTTCTCCCCTTTACTGTTGTTAAAACAGAGTGTTTTCATACAGTTGCTATCCTACTCTCTCGTTTTTGAAACGTCAATGTTTGATGTTTTTCACCACTTTGAGGATCTCCTTCTTGAGTATGTTCACCTCTTTTATAGTTTCTCCTTCAATATTTATTCGCACAACATCACTTGTGTTTGATGGACGAATACTGAACCATTCAGTCTCTCTATTCACACTGATTCCGTCGATCGTATCGACTTTATCAGATCTGTATTGTTTTTTGAGTACTGATATCAGTGCCCTAACCTGATTAGAAGAAAGAGTTACATCAACCTCATTAGCTCTAACTGAAGATGGGAGTAACGAAGTAAATGTGCTCATTGTATATGGAAGTACTGAGGATGCATTGAGTATCTGAATCAGCGTCATGAGCCCGGAAGAGACACCTCCTATTTCTTTAAAATAGAAGTGTCCTGAGTATTCAAAACCAAGATCTGCTTTTTGTTTCTTCATTGCATTGGTGATATATAGGTGGCCCACCTTTGAATCAACGAGTGAAACGGAACGTCCGTGTCGCCCCTCCAACTGTGCAGCGAGTTTGTGTGTTAGATATGAACTTGTAACGTCGTGGATGTGCGTGTTGCCCTTACGAATCGTTAACAGAAATCGCCAGATGTATTCTGGTCGCATTAGGCCTCCTTTCTCATCACAGATAAGTGCACGGTCACCATCACCGTCAAAGACGATGCCGAAATCAGCTTTTTCTTTCTGTACCATTTCAGACATCTGTTTCCAGGCTTCTTGATAAGATGGATCGGGGCCGTGTACTGAAAAAGATCCGTCTGCTTCGATGTTGAGCAAAATACAATCAACCCCCATCTTACTGAGATGCTCGGAAAGCTTAAGAAGTATCGGACCAGTTACACCATTTGATGCATCGCATACAACTCTCAGAGGACGTTTTATATCTGCATACGATGCCAACATATCAACATATTCAGAAGAGAAGTCTTTTTCTCGTGCACGTGAAGAAACCGACAAAATATTATCAATATCAATATTAGAAGAAAGGCTCCGTTTCCCAATTCGCTCAAGAATCTGAGTTCCACCGATTGCAACACCATTAGCATTGATCATCTTGAGGCCGTTATATTCAGGGGGGTTGTGTGATGCGGTAACGACAATACCGGCGTCAGCTTTGGTTTTTTTAACCACAAATGCAAGCATCGGGGTCGTCATAAGCCCTGCACGTATCACACGCATTCCTGCACGTTCAAGACCTAGACCTAGAATATAATAGAAAATAGGAGAAGTTGTACGTGCATCGTATCCAATCGCAACTGTTTTTTTAGGAGAAAGTAACTTATCTGCATGACGTGCAATACGCCATATTACCCCTTCATTTATCTGGTGGGGGTAAATACCTCTGATATCATATGCACGAAATATTGAGTAATCCATGAGCTTTGGAGGCATTATATCACGTTTTTGGCTTCCTCTCCATCGCATAAAAAAGCCACTCAATGAGCGGCTAATAATTAGATCGTTTGACTGGGTAGGTCCAGAACAAGAATGCGAGTACCGCGGATGCTACGTACAACAACATCCAAAACATACAAGAAACTCGCACAGGATCCAAGACAAGCGATAAAGGAATACGTACCTCTGTTTTTATAACCAGAGCCTCAAACAGAAAGATAGTGGATGCGATAGCACAGGCCACAGCAAGAATTCGATATACCATCTTTTTCCTTTCTGGAACACAGACTCGATTATGTGTTCCTGATTGTTTAGTTTTTGCGTTCTGGCTTGATCATGGCAAAGTTGCCAACACTCGTCAAGAGTTACTCTTCCCCATCACTAAATTGATGTGCTACTATATCCTTATATGGCGCGCAAAAAACGCACGGTGCGCACAAAATCTGCACCCAAAAAACAGAAATATTCACGACTAGGAGAAGAAACAGTTCTGAGTGTATGGGCGCTTATAGTGTTAGCACTGGCAACATTGTTTGTACTTTCAGGATTTGGATTGGCTGGTAGTGCTGGAGAACTTCTCTATAGTGTATTCTTTGGTCTGTTGGGGTGGGGATATGTGCTTCTTCCTATAACGCTTCTTGGGATTGCTATTAACTTTTTAGTCCAACGTGAGCGTAAACGGGTTTATTCCACAACTCTATGGGGATCTATTTTATTTTTAGCTGGTACTCTTGGCTTGATTGAAGTCCTGTTCGATGGATGGGGAGGAATTGTCGGTTCAATTACAGGATACCCTCATGTATGGTTCGGCAATATTGCATGGAGCGTCATTACAATCGTCATCGGAATTATAGGAATTATTGTGGCCCTTGATCATCCAATCAAACTTAAGGGAGCTAAAAAAGAAAAAAAGGAAGAACACATTTCAATTCCACTTCCATCAGAGCCACAGGAATCTGAAAATGAATCGGGGGAAGACGAGGAGGATCAGAAAGAACAGGAGCCGGATGTGAAAGACTCTTCATTAAACACATTCAAAGGAAAAAGAAAGGGGGCCCTTATTTCTTCCAAAGATTCTCAATACAATCCCCCTCCCCTTGATCTTCTCCGTTCTTCTGTAGAAAAACCGAACGCAGGTGATCTACGTGCAAACGCAAATATTATCAAACGCACCTTGGAAAGCTTTGGTATTCCTGTTGAGATGGGAGAGATTAATATCGGTCCTAAAATTACCCGATACACGCTCCGTCCTGCAGAAGGAGTCAAACTCTCACGAATCATTGCTCTAAATCAGGATTTGGCAATGGCATTAGCATCCCATCCTATACGTATTGAGGCTCCTATCCCAGGGAGGCCATATGTTGGAATTGAGGTTCCAAACAGAAGCGCTGCCATTGTAAGACTTGGTAATCTTATTTCATACCCAGAGTTTTCTAAAAATGGACTTCTCTCGTTCCCATTAGGACGAGATGTTACAGGAGATCCATTATTTGTCAACATTGAAAAACTGCCCCACCTTTTGATTGCTGGGGCCACAGGTTCAGGAAAATCCATCGCGCTTCATTCACTCCTTATCTCTCTGCTTTATCGCAATTCTCCTGCCAATCTAAAACTGATTTTGATCGATCCTAAACGCGTAGAACTTTCTGTTTATAACGGATTGCCTCATTTGATTGCACCGGTAATTACACAAGGAAAGAAATCTCTGGCTGTCTTCCGATGGGCTATTTCTGAAATGGAAAATAGATACGAAACTCTTTTGCAGGCTGGGGCTCGTGATATCCAAGGCTATAACAAGAAAAGTAGTGACAAACTTCCATGCATTCTTATCGTAGTCGATGAGATGGCTGACCTGATGACAGCTTATGGGCGTGATATTGAGAACGCAATTGTACGACTTGCCCAGATGGCACGTGCTACAGGTATTCACTTGGTAGTTTCAACTCAACGCCCTTCGGTTGAGGTTATTACCGGTCTCATTAAGGCAAACATAACCGCACGTGTTGCTTTGCAGGTAGCGAGCCAGATAGATTCACGAACCATTCTTGATACAGCTGGTGCAGAAAAACTATTGGGAGGTGGAGATCTGCTCTTTTCTTCTGCAGAACTCTCTAAACCTCGCCGTCTGCAGGGTTCATACATATCAGAAGGAGAGATCAGTGCGGTTGTCTCATACATTAAAAAACACAACGAACAATATCAGGACGAAAATGATCAAGAAGTTGAATTTGAAGAACGCGATGACGGCATTGAGGGTGCTGGACGAGACATTTTTGAAGGTTTTGCGGCTGAAGAAGATGGTGATGAATTGCTGTCTGAGGCTATTGAAGTCATTCGACAGGCACAGAAAGCATCGGCTTCCTATTTGCAACGCCGACTTAAAGTCGGGTATTCTCGTGCTGCACGACTTCTTGATTTGATGGAAGAGCGTGGTATCGTTGGACCAGCAGACGGTGCGAAAGCGCGTGAAGTTTATATATCAGCCGAAACAAACGAAGAAGAAACACTCGAAGAATAGTCATGGATATTCAACGATACAACGATACTCTAAAAGGCGCTATGCGTGCCAAAGGGATGAAGGTTGCCCAACTGACAGAAGCAACAAACATCACCCAAGAATACATCAACGCTCTTCTTGAGCGTGACATAGATTCACTTCCAGCCACCCCATACGTACATGGGTATTTAAAGATATTAGCAGAGGTGCTTGAGCTTGATTTTGATGCGCTCTGGGAAGAGTTTCAAGCAGAGCGCCACCGACTCGAATCAGGTTCTAAAGATCGGTTGCCTATCAACCGTTTCGCACCAAAACCTCTCAATAAAAAGATGATAATAATAGGGTTGGTTGTTATTATCGGACTTGTTCTGTTGATTCCCCAACTTGCCGATTTTTTGGGTAAACCATCGTTGGATATATTAGTACCAGAATCAAATAATAACGAAACTGCTCTGCAGCAGTTTACAATCAAGGGACAGGTTGGCAATCCTCAGGATAAGGTTATGGTCAACGGTGATGAAGCACTCGTTACAGAAGACGGAACATTCCAAAAAGAGGTATACTTAGAGGAAGGAATGAATACCTTCCACATTATAGCCAAGAGACTTTTGGGGAGAGAGACAACCATTACACGCAACATCTTCTACACACCTCCCCCAACACCAACAGCGCCTCCGGCAACAAGCACACCTATTACTAACGGATAACAACAACATGGCATCAGAAAAGAAATCAGAAGTTAAACACGACGATATTCAAGATTTAATAGACACTCTACAAAACAAATTCGGAGAGGGGTCTATTATGAAACTTGGAGACAGCGGGGCTACAAAAATTGACGTAACTAAGACTGGATCGTTTTCACTCGATATAGCAACAGGTGTCGGTGGCATACCGAGAGGCCGAATTGTTGAAATTTATGGTCCAGAGATGTCAGGAAAGACAACGCTGGGACTCTCTATTATCGCTCAGGCACAACATCAAAAAGGTGAGTGTGCTTTTATCGATGCTGAGCATGCAATGGATCCAGGATACGCAAAGAAAATTGGTGTTAAAATCAAAGAACTCCTCATCTCTCAACCAGATAGTGGAGAAGAGGCACTAAATATTTTGGAAAACCTAACCCGATCAGGGTTATTAGATGTGGTTGTGGTGGATTCTGTTGCCGCCCTCACTCCCCGTGCTGAATTGGAAGGAGAGATTGGGGACCAGCAGATCGGGCTTCAGGCACGTCTTATGTCACAGGCACTACGTAAGTTGGCTGCTGTTGCATCAAAAAGTAATACAACAATTATCTTTATTAACCAGCTCCGATCCAAGATTGGTGTTATGTGGGGAAGTTCTGAGACAACGTCTGGAGGACGAGCCCTTAAATTTTATTCTTCAATCCGTTTGGATGTACGACGCATTGCACAAATTAAAAAAGGAGAGGAGATAATAGGGGGACGTGTAAAAGTTAAGGTTGCTAAAAACAAAGTTGCACCGCCATTTCGAGTTGCCGAGTTTGATCTGTTGTATGGAAGAGGTATAGCGTATGAGAACGATGTTCTCGGTGTCGCAATCACACAGAAAGTTGTTACTCGAACAGGTAATACATATTCGTTTAATAAACAAAAACTTGGTGTTGGTATGGATAACGCAGCAGATGCGCTTAGCCAAGATCCCAAACTTACAAAAGAAATAGAAAAAGAGGTTAGAACGGTTCTCGCCTCTCAATAAAAAAAGCCCCTGGGAGGGGCTTTGTTCTTTGTTTAGTGTAGTTCAGGATAATATCCATCGATGGTACGGACTTCAGCCACATCGGGATGATTTACCACAATGTCAACTTTTCGGAATTCTAATGTTTCTATGTCGGAGGCATATATGACCAAGTATCCATTTCGGATCTCTTGCTCAATCTCATCATAAACATCCTGGAGTTTTGTTTTATCCGAAAGAAAGAATGTTTTTCCTCCAGACATGTGCGATAACTCTTGTAATTTAGACCGCTCATCTTGGTATAATTTCCGTCCCTTTTCTTGAATGCGAGACTGGAAGCAGATGATATATAATGTAACGCTACTATACTCAAGCATGTGCTTGATCTCTTCGTGTGAAAGCTTTGATGCAGTATCCTGCCCATCAGTCAGCATAATAATTACCTTGCGCCCACCCAGACCATCGAACTGGACCTGAGCTGCTGCAATCGCATCATATATAGCTGTACTGTGCGGAACTGCACTCATTTTCATCATTGCCTTCTCAATATTGATTAGGTTATTGGTCAACCCCTCATGAAGCCTAGTCTCAGATGCGAAAGAGAGAAGAAATGCTCTGTCTTGTGGCATGAGAACACGCTTGAGAAGATTGAGCCCAAACTGTTGAGTATCAATCAAGAATCCTCGCATTGAGCTGGAAATATCGAACAGCAATCCAATATGGATTGGTGCTTGAGTATGAGGGAGAACTTGTAGAATTTTTTGTGGTCTATCGTTCTCATACGCCGTGAACCGATCTGCGCTGATATTTGCTACAGCAGCACCCGATGTATCAATTACGACTACCGGGACCTCAACTGCTTGCACTTGAATATTCTTACCAAACCTTTGATGTGATAAGAGTCGCAATGTTTCTTCTGTTGTTCCATCCTCTAACACGGCCTCAACGCGAATAAGCGAGACTGGATCTAGCGAAGGCAGTGGGACAGTAGCCTTGAAGCGTCCATCACGGATAGCATCGGTATCAAATGATCCTAGAAGTGTTTCGTTTTGGTAGTAGTTAATACGCTCAATAGAGACTCCGAAGGGCGGAGCCACCTCTCCAGTAATATTCAGCATACCATCATTGACTCTGGGCTGATCTAGCATTAACACAAATCTGTTTTTCCCTACATTCACCAGGTACGTTGCATCCGTCATCCAATCATCCGAGGTGCGATATGCAACAGCACGAACAATGCCTTGATACGGGTAGTCTCTCAAATCAATAGTGGCGCTGAAAGGATACTGATTATCAGTAGATACGAGCTTGTTGTTGAAATAGAACTCAACACGCGATGCCTCGCCTCCTTCAATCAATGCATAGAATTTCTTTCTACCAATTGCATACAACCCCTCAATATTTGAGAAGAGTTTTGCGACAAATGGTTTGCGTTTTAGCACAACGTCATGATCAAGACTTTGATCATACTCTTCGATAGTCAGTTCTGGGTCCACCTCGGCAATCTGGACTGGTACACGTTCACGATACGGAAGTCTTTCAACCTCAAGTGTTATTGAGCTAATCCAGAAAGCTCGTTGTGAATCATCGTTGGAGAACGCTGCTTCGCTCCCGTCTTGGACCATGACGTGTAATGTATACGTCCCTGGTGATAATGTAAGTTTTTTGGGATCATGCAACACAGCATAAAACACGTCCGGGATTGGTTCCTCTTGTTCTAGAGGACGGATAAACATCGCTCTAATTCGAGGCTCAATACCATCCAACACTACATTAACCTGCAATCTCCTTTGAGATCCAATTCTATCTTCTTGCAAGAGTTCAGGATTGTTGATTTTGATTATCAACGCAACATCAACCATGTGAGAATATGGTGTTAGAGCACCATTATTAACCATCTCAATTGAGACGTCTAGCTCTGGTCTACCGTTCATCGCGTGAGCTTTTGGAGAAAATTTGAGAAATTCTGTAAACGACACCTCTGGCGTAGCTGTGGGGAAGAACTCGAGACAAGTGCTTCTTTTTCTCATGCAGTGCATACGTTTTACACATCCGAAATAATGGAGAATCTGACCTTTAAACGAACAGCCTTGCTCAATAAACCTGTTATTATCTGCAGAAAAATCATTTATTACTCTATTCCTAGAACGATACTCCATACCCAGACCAGTACACAGTTTTGGATTAAGGTCACCGCAGAAAGCAAGAGTAACATCAGCAACCTGTTCAGGGTGCGATGTACCCCAAAACCAAAATTCTACTGAATCACTCTGAGAGCAGAATAGCGTTGAGTGGGGGACGACAAGAGGTGGTGTGCGCACAGGGGTTTTGTTCACCAAAACAATTGCATCTGGGAGTCCATACACCAAGATGGCCATGGCCCTGTCTTCTCTCGTGTTTCTAAAAATCTTTTTGGCAACGGTATATCTTTCTTGATAGGTTTCCCGAAACCCAAACCCTGCTCGTGAAGACCAATATCGCCACAAAGACTCAATAAGATGCTCTCGCTGACGCGTGGGAGCATTCCAAAGAATCTCTTTCTCCTCTTTGGAGATAAGCACATAAACCTCTGTTTCAATCCATCTACGTAGGACTTTATCGTTTTTCCAATTAACATCTTCTGCAAATAACATTCCCGTAGTTAACAGACAAGTCATCAAAACAGCATAGCGTTTCATAATAACCCTCCTTATTGTTAAGTACTAACTTTATTACACCAAATACGACGCCTGTTTTGCAAGTGTTTTGGCTGATAAACTGAATTATAGGCAAATTAATAGCTAGGGATTCAGAATAGACTGAATGTATTCTCTAACCGCTCCATATCGCTCAAATCCCTCCGTTGGCATCACCACAGAGATAGATGACGAACTATTTGAGAGCGGAATGCTATCAACAACGAAAAGACCGGTAGAAAAGTCCAAAACAATACTATTAACAGAGAGTTTAGAAAAATCGGTAGACAGAATCATAGGAGTAAATTTTGCAAAATCGAGCCTTATTCCACTCAACAGATTTGTGTCAAAAACATGGCGCTTCACAAGGGCAATCCGATCATCATCAGAAAGCTGGGAAAATTGTTTAACAATCGCTCCTATCACTCTATGTTGATTCGCCTCCCTAAAAAAATCTCCCTGATTGTGATATCGGTTACGTAACAACCATATTGCATCCTCACCGCTTAAATGATGCTCCCCCGCAGGAAGTGTGTATCCTGAGACCCAATCTACTGCTGCCTCTGGCAACTCAATATCTATACCACCTAAATCATCTACAATTTTCCTAACAGTATCCAAATCAACCACCACATACCCATCCAGTTCAAGGCCTGTTATAACCTCAAGAGTGTTCAGCACCGTCCCCTCCTTATTGCGATAGAATATATCGTTGATTTTAAACTGATCAGTTGCATCAGCAATCCAGAGATCGCGGGGGATTGAGATTAGAGATACCGACTCTTCATCTGGGCGCATATGTACAACCACGATCGCATCCGCAAGTGTACTAGCTTTATATCCATCTCCAGGAATTCCAAACATCGCCACCGTTACTTCGTCTGAAGGGATTAGTGAGTTAAACCATTCCCCAAGTGCTGAAAAAGAAAAAGATGTGTCCAAAGAAGCATCGTCAGTGTTGCTTAAAACAATACTGCGTCCAGGAATATACACAAACATTGTATATCCTACAAACGCAATCCCCACAACCCCAAATATGATCCAGCTAATAACGCGCATATTATTGCGCAAGAGTTATAAAATTCAAAAACAGGTGTGCGACCAGAATTGGACCGGTCCCTTTTGGTGTTGGAGTATAGAATCCTTGCGAATCATCAGAGATGTCAGAAGAATCGAAATCACCAGACACGGCACCATTATCAACACTATATCCAAAATCAATCACACCAGCTCCAGGTTTGAGCATAGAGGGTTTTATAAGACCGGCGACACCGGCTCCGCTTACCACCAGATCAGCATCAGCTAAAACTGAAAAATCAGATCCCTTATCAAGAGCGCATACCTGTCCAACACGCCCCAACAGATATGTTGTTATCGGACGCCCAACTAAAAATCCCTGACCGACCACTGCCACCGTCTTCAGATCACTCTCTTTAATCTTCTGCTGTTTTAGAATCGTGCGCACCACAGATACCGCTGGAGGTAGGATGGGTGAACGATTATTAGAGAAAGCGCCTCGCATACGTTCTCCCAACACATCAACATCTTTAGCTGGAGGAATGACATTAGCACAATAATTCGAGTTAAGATGATCCGGAAGTGGGAGCTGTAGTAATACACCCCCACAACGTCGAGATTGTGCAATTTTACGGATATCACCGCGCACCTGGTCGTTACTTTCTGCTTCCAATTCATAAATACGCATATCAACCCCTAGCTCATCTGCCACTTTTTTCTTGCGCGCTAAGAATGAACGTCCTGCTTCATCCTCCCCCACAACAAATGCTGCCAAAAATGTTTTTGGAATGGGGTGTTGTTTGCGCTCAGCAAGAATTTCAGATGCAATTGTTTCTCCGTCAATACGAATCATGATGAAAGAATTGTAATAATAGTCTGGGCAAGATTTTTCATATCTTTTTCAATCATCCCACGCATAGTTACATCATATGTTCCCATACGAATACCAGAAGGGCGACGTGGTGATGTATCTCCAGCCAAGGTATTACGATTTGCAAGTATATTATTTTTCTCCAACAGTTCTTCGGCTTCTTTCCCATCAATACCGTGCGTAGATACATCAACTAACACGACATGACTCTCAGTTCCATCACCAACAACCTGCGCACCTTCTTTCGTTAACGCATCAGCTAATGCTTTTGCATTTGCAACAACTTGATGTGTGTAGGTTTTAAACTCATCACTCTTTACCATCAACAACCCGTGCGCCATCGCAGCGATAGCATTATTGTGTGGGCCCCCTTGGATACCTGGGAAAACTGCTTTATCAATCAATTTAGCTATATCAACCTCGTTCTGTTGTGCAATACCAGATTGCGTATCGACACAGATCAATGCTGCTCGTGGTCCCAACAATGATTTGTGGGTGGTTGTCATAACAACATCGGCATGCCCAAATGGAGACGGATAGACACCGGAAGCTACTAATCCAGCGTAGTGAGAAATATCTGCAAGATGATAGGCTCCGACATCATGTGCTATCTTGCCGATACGTTCAAAATCAATAACAAACGGATATGCTGAAGCACCAGATACAATACATCGAGGTTTGTGTTTCTTTGCATATTCTTCAATTTCGTCATAATTAATCCGATATTGTTCATCGACTCCATATTGAACTACCGAAAACAGATCACTAACAACACTTGCCTTGGCACCATGTGAAAGGTGTCCTCCAGCATCTAACCTCATAGAAAGAATTGTATCTCCCGGATTCAGTAGTGCATGATATATAGCCATATTTGCAATTGCTCCTGAATACGGCTGCACATTTATGTGCCATTGTTCATCTAAACCGAATGCATCTCTTGTTCTTTGCTGTGCCATTTCTTCAATCTCATCATAAAGCTTAGTTGCTGGATAATAACGCTTATGCGGATATCCTTCACTGTATTTGTTCACAAAAGCCGAACCCAATAAACGCAACACCCCGTCTGGCGCTATATTCTCAGAAGCAATTAAGTTGATGCTCTTCTCTTGTCGTTTTTCTTCTTGTTTAAGCAATGAGAAAAGCTCTTTATCTGGTTCAGAAAATTTATAACTCATATACAATTCATCATATAGATAAATTTACAGTTTCTCAATATAAATTTGACTTCTTTGTACTGTATGTTACTATATAAGTCCTGTTTCGTCACGCCCGAATTTCGGCGCACAGTTCAATCGAAACAGGTAGTACCTTCCTCTTTTCTTTGGGCGTCCATCCTCCTCGGACGCCCCTTTTTTTATAAAAAAGCCCCACATGGTGGGGCATACTATATTTACATATTATGACAATCAACGATGTCCTCTGCAAACTCAATTGCTTTCCTGAGTGACTCGAGCGGTGTTGGACACAGAGCATCTGATCTGAGAAGTGTACCTGGCTTTATTGTGCGCGACCCGACTCTCAAAAACTCAACACGTGTTCTCCATGCATGTGAACGAATAACCGAGACTTGAAATTTGGGCCCCCTGCGCAGATGCATAATTGGCTCAACATCATTCTCGCTTACCCGTGCAGCCAAAACCGCAATGCGTTTAAGTAACAATTCAATCCCATCAGTATATAATCCTTTTCCCACAACTTTCAGAGATGGATTGTTTTTACATCCAATATCAAATATTTTTCTTCCCACCTCCTGTAGGGCGGACCGTGTGGAAGTATCTCTACTCTCAAATTCTGTACCGTTAAACGTAAGAGTTGAGAACATCACTGTTGGTTGAAAAATGGAATCACTAAACCCATTGGACATAACCAATCCAAACAGATTGCGGCGATGTGGGAGACGTGAAATGGTCTTAACGCTCGCTTCAATGGTGTAAAAGAAACCATTAACACCGGGCTCCATATCATACCTCCAATGAACTGGGTTCAGCATTCCACATAGATTAGTATGTGTCAATATTGACGAAGGTGTAACACTTTCATATATTTGTACGTGCGGGGTCCAGTCACGTAGCTCAGTATAAGGGTGTGTACAGCTCCATGGACCTGTAATCCCCTTACTGCCCTTTTAGGGGACCCCGCGCCAGTACCTTCCCAGCTTAGGCTGGGAATTTTTCTTGTATCAAAGTGGGTATTTAGATACCATCACATTATGGTTGCCATATTACACAACATAAGAAGCATGCATAATGTCGGGTCAATGTTCCGCACCGCAGATGCGATGGGGATAGAAAAGCTTTATTTGTGCGGCATTACATCAACCCCCACCGATCGGTTCGGGGTAATTCGAGCACAAATACAAAAAACAGCATTGGGAGCAGAAACTAGCGTGGCATGGGAAAGCCATGTCCGCACTCACGCACTAATTGACCGCCTTAAAAAGGCTGGGTGGTATATTGTTGCTCTTGAACAAGACGCCCGCTCTCGCCCATATACTGATCTTCCACGCCGGCTTCCTGCGCGTACCGCGTTGGTTGTTGGAAATGAGATAAAGGGACTATCAAAATCCATTTTAGATCGTTCTGATTTTGTTCTCGAACTTCCGATGAAGGGTGCTAAAGAATCGTTGAATGTATCGGTATCGTTTGGTATTGGAACACATATACTTGCACAAAGATTATAGAATCACATATACTCAAACCAGCACACAGGGGGAGGTAGCTATGCCTTTGTTGCGATGTACCGCCGGTATCCCTGGAGATCTTTTTATCCCCAAAGAGGAGGGAGGATGTAGGCATATAAACACCATCATCAGACTAGCTGGATGGGTAGATATTGATGCCACTGAATCCAAAAAAGATTCCGGGAATTTCAGGGTAAGTAGCAACTCCGTTTGTGACACAGGGCTCGCAATCTTAGTCTTTTGCGAAGATTGCGAAACAGACATGGGTATTGAACTTTCCAAAGACGATATAAATCAGTTAGTCTCTGTCGCACTCATAACTGCCAAAGAAACAGATGGGTGGGATAAGATTGTCGAGCAGGAAAACACCATCACACTCATTCCCCCATCAGGACTACATGATGTTATGGGTGGCCCGCTGAAAATATGATAAAACAAGAGGTGGTGCGTGCCACCTCTTTTATTTTGTGTCTGGGATTGGTTCTTTTGGCTCTCCTGTCTTGAAAAATTGTGTAATGTTTTCAATATCTGTACCAAGAATGCGGAGTTTTGCCTCCTTAGTGTTAAAAGCATTATGGGGTGTAATTACAACATTGGGCATATCCATTAAAATGCTGTTTTCCAACACTGTACGAAGATTTATATCTTCTGCATCATCATCGGCGTCTCTCATCCAAAATCCCTGCTCATCCTTAGCTACCCCCTCTTCTTCCAACACATCCAACCCTGCACCAGCCAGGGTTCCTTTCTGTAAGGCTAGAATCAGTGCCTTGGTCTCCACAACTGCACCACGTGCTGTGTTAATAAGATATGATCCTTCCTTCATCTTCTCAATATTATCTTTGTTTATCAGATGGTGCGTATCAGGAAGATACGGAACGTGGATGGTAACGATATCTGACTGTTCTAACAATTCATCGAGTGTTTTTGTGTATGAAAATCCAAGTTTTTTAGCAAGATCGTCGTTAGGAAATGCATCATACCCAATCACTTTCATATCAAATCCTTGTGCCATTTTGATAACATGGGCTCCAATGCGCCCAGTTCCAACAACACCCAATACCTTGCCCTTCAAATCGATTCCCTCCAATCCTTCAAAAGAGAACTCCTTCGTTTCCTTGATACGATCTATCCCCCAATAAATCTTGCGGGTGAGTGTTAGTATGAGCCCCATTGCATGCTCTGCAACGGTGTTTTCACCGTAGTGGGGTACGAATCCGAGTGCGAGTTTTTTCTGTCGTGCATGCGCCAGATCGATATGATCAAATCCTGTAGATCTGGTAGTGATTAACTTCAAATTTGAAAATGAGTCAATTACCTCTTTGTTAACGGTTGGGCCAACAAAAACTGAGATTGCTTCGTAGGCAGCGGGGTCAGAAACCTTTGCCTTGTCTACCCCTTCTTTGTATACATCAACATCAAGCCCAGCATCTTTAAGCTGCTTGATCTCGTGCTCTGCTTCCCACCCATCAATTTGAAACAATGCTACTTTTGCCATGGGTAGATTATATCACAAAACCGCCCTGTGAGGCGGCTCTGTTATAGTTTGGTAGTAATGATGTTATCTATAAGTCCGTACTCTTTCGCCTCAGAGACATCCATATAGAAGTCCCTGTCGGTATCCTTTTCAATCTTGGTAACTTTTTGCCCTGAGTGTTTTGCCAAAAGCTGATTAAGACGCTTTTTAAGTTTGATAATCTGATTAGCTGCAATCTCAATTTCAGTTGCCTGCCCACCAATCCGTTCAGCAATCACCTGATGCAGCATGATCTCTGAATTTGGTAGTGCAAAACGTTTTCCTTTTGCTCCTGCAGCCAGAAGGGTTGCGCCCATCGAAGCAGCCATTCCAACACAGATGGTAGAAACATCTGGTTTGATGTGCTGCATTGTGTCATAAATTGCCAATCCTGCCGTGACTGAACCGCCAGGACTGTTTATATACATCTGGATATCTTTTTTAGAATCTTCGTGGTTGAGTAGAAGTAGCTGTGCAATTACAACATTTGCTACTTCATCAGTAATAGGTCCACCAACAAAAATAATCCTTTCTTTGAGGAGTCGGGAGTAGATATCATATGCGCGCTCGCCATACTGCGATTTTTCGACAACCATTGGAATAACCATATGTTCAATGGTTGGTATTATGAATGAAAAGTAAGATTTTATCAAGGTGATAAAAAACCCCCCACCTTGAGCGAGGGGCGAAGGACCAAAGAGCCAAAGTGCCATAAGACACAAAAACTCTAAAGTTTAAAGGACTAGGAATTGCGCGAGAAAAACCGTCTGCCCTCACGCCACACGAACGGGAGGTCAGCCGAGTAGGCATTGACGCCCCAGTCGGCGCCGCAGCGACCCCAGTAGACATACACAGCCCGGAAGACTCCGTTGATATCAGGAACATCGAATACGGTCGCACCGCCGTTCGTTAGGAATACTCCGCCTCCCCCTTGAGGTTGGAGCTTGAGCAACTCCCAGATATCAGCGAGAGTGGTATCTGATTCATCTCCTAATTCTTCCAGGATGGACCCATATGGTGATGCTTTACAAAGTCGGTGGTATGAGAGTCTCGTCTCTCCTTTGGGTTCTTCAACCTTGTCGAGGAACCAAGATTTGAAGTTGTTTCCCACATATCCAATTTTTACCTCTGCACCATCAGAGGTGTCGACGACAAAACAGTCACGAGCGGTGAACTTATCCATCGCCGGCACCGTGATAGTACCAATAGATGCAAGAAGTCCCTTCTGTCCCCACGTCTCCTCTCTACGTAAAAACTTCTTGAGATTTTTCCACCACTCTTCTCCGTCAGGACCCAAGATTTTCTCTCTCAAATCCCTATCAACTCTTACGTACTCTTTCATAGTAAGCTCGCTCATTTTATTCCCCCTTGGTCCACTTTCTTGCTCTCACAAGATTACAGACCCGTTGTGCCCGCGCTCTGTTGCAGGGATTATCCCGTTTGGCAGAGGGCAGACGATATTGATTGCTAACTATGTTATATCACAGAAAGAAAAACAGGTCAATTAATTAGTTGGCCCGCTCATGTATTCTAATATGCCAGCCTAAAACACGGTTATCGCAAAAACCGCACGATCAGAAGTGCAACCACGTTAATAACCTTGATTAACGGGTTGATTGCGGGACCAGTTGTGTCTTTATACGGATCACCCACCGTATCACCGACTATTGCAGCTTTATGAGCCTCTGATCCTTTCCCTCCATATTTCCCGTCTTCAATGTATTTTTTCGCATTGTCCCATGCAGCTCCTCCAGATGTCATTGAAAACGCCATAAAGACACCGGAGATGATCGCCCCGATTAACAACCCTCCAAGCGCCTGAGCACCAAATCCAAATCCAACTATTAGTACGGCAGCAATCGGTATCAGTGAAGGAATAATCATCTCTTTGATTGCGGCCCCAGTTACTATATCAACTATCTTCCCATACTCAGGACGCGCCTTTCCTTCCAGAAGACCAGGGATTTCCTTAAACTGATGCCTAACCTCTTTCGCCACAACCCCTGCTGTACGTCCAACCGATCTGAGAGTGATGGAACTAAACAGATAAGGAATGGCTGCACCCAACAAGAGACCGATTAATACTTTGTAGTTGGATAAGTCAAAGACAACACCGCTCAATTCGGAAGCATATCCGGAAAATAGAACAATCGCTGCCAATGCAGCCGACCCTATTGCATACCCCTTGGTTATTGCTTTGGTAGTATTTCCGACTGCATCCAACTCATCAGTAACGGAGCGCACACTATCTTTTTGATTGCTCATCTCAACAATACCTCCAGCATTGTCTGTGATTGGACCAAATGAGTTTATAGAAATGATAATACCGGCAACAGAAAGCATAGCCACCGACGCAATTGCAACCCCGTACAACCCTGCCAGCATGAAACTGAAAAAGATTGCGAGTGCAATCACCAGAATTGGCAATAGTGTTGCCTCCATTCCGATCGAAAGCCCCATAATAACATTGGTTGCGTGTCCTGAATTGGAAGCAGAAGCAATGGTTTTGACGGGACGGAAACGTTTAGCTGTATAGTAGTCTGTAATGAAAACAATCAACACCGTTAATATCAACCCAACCACTGCAGACAAAAATATATTAAGCGCTCCAGCCCCAAAGAAAGCATACGATGCGATATAGAACCCTACTGCCGCCAAAATTATAGTTGCAAACAACCCACGATAGAGCGCCCCCATTACCGAGCCACCGTTTCCAAGCCGTACAAACCATGTACCGATTAGAGATGCGATAATTGAAACACCACCAAGAATAATAGGAAAGATTGCCGACTGTGAGGTTCCAACAATTGTTAAACCAAGTAAAATTGCGGCCGTGAGAGTAATGGCATACGTTTCAAACAGATCTGAAGTCATCCCAGCACAATCTCCAACGTTATCTCCAACGTTATCGGCGATCACACCAGGGTTGCGTGGATCATCCTCGGGAATTCCAACCTCTACCTTCCCAACTAAATCAGTTCCAACATCTGCTGCTTTTGTGAAAATACCACCACCCAATCGTGCAAATATAGATATCAGGCTTGCGCCAAATCCTAGCCCGATCAACGCATAGATATCATTAAATATCAGATAGAACCCTGCAACGACCAGCAATCCTAGTGCTGCAACTAAAATTCCTGTCACTGACCCTGCTCTAAATGCCACTGTGAGTGCTGGGCCCAATCCTTTCTTGGCAGCATGTGCAGTCTTTGCATTTGCACGAACTGCAATCATCATCCCAATATAACCAGTCAGTGCTGAAACAAATCCTCCGATAAAGAATCCAAGAGCTACTTTATATCCCAAAAATACTGCAATCAAAATAACAAAGATAAGCGCAATCCACGCTACAACACGATACTGACGGTTCAGATAAGTAATAGACCCCTCTTGAATTGCACGAGAGATCTCTTTCATTAATGTATCCCCCGAGCTTTTTTTATTAAGCCAAGATATCAGATATGCACCATACACAAATGCCAAACCTATTGGCAGAAAGATTGTAAAGTATGCGGCTGTAGAAACCATGATATTTGATATCACTTATTTTTTTTCTTCGCTCTGTTGTTCGTTTTGTTGTTCTTGCTGTTCTGTTTGTACTTCCTGATCTTGCTCCTTATCTTCAGGTGCTTGTGCGACACCGCCTTCTTGTGCGGCGTCTGGATTGGATTGAGAGCGGACATCAATTCGCCATCCGGTCAGTTTCGCTGCTAGACGCACGTTCTGCCCTCCTTTTCCAATCGCCAAACTCAATTGATCCTCTGGTACAAGTACAAGAGCGCTGTTAGCTGAAGTCTCTTCAACCGAGCTTGCCTGAGCCGGAGAGAGAGCTGCAATAATATACTCACTAGAATCTTCAGACCATTCTATTATATCAATCTTTTCGTTAAAAAGTTCGTTGTTAACCGCCATCACACGTGCACCACGCTGTCCAACACATGCACCGACGGGATCGACACCTTCAACATCAGACGCTACGGCAATTTTAGTTCTCTGCCCCGGTTCACGTACAATACTTTTGATTTCTACAATTTCATCGGCAATCTCTGGAACTTCAAGCTCAAAGAGTTTCGAGATAAATTTAGGGTGGGTACGAGAAAGTAAAAGTGTAGGGGTACGTCCAGATTCCTGAACTCCCAACAGATAGAAGCGTAGCCGTTCACCGGTTCGATAGTGTTCTCCAGGAATTGCTTCAGAGAAAAACATAATACCAGACGCTTTTCCAAGATCTGCATATACATTTCCTCTCTCAATTCGCTGTACGATACCACTTACCAACTCACCAACTCGTCCTTCAAACTCACTTTTTATAATATCTTTTTCAATCTCTCTAATACGCTGCAAAATCACCTGTTTTGCTGTCTGAGCAGCGATACGTCCAAATTCTTCTGGAGGATCTGGTAGTTCATATATAATTTCCTCCCCAACAACAGCGTCCTTTTTCTCTTTTTGAGCATCTTGCATAAGGATGTGACGTGCTTCATTATATAGGGGCAAAACATCCTCTGCGTTTTCTGGCTCTGGAGCCTTCTCTGGCTCCTCGTCGGATGTCTCTTCAGCAAAACGCACCATCGATTCATCTACCACAGTTTTAACCTGCACAAAATTGATCAATCCGATCTTTTTATCAAGATTTGCCCTAATAATTTCTCCCTTGCGTTCAGATTCTTTTTTATACGCAGAAGCCAGCGCCATCTCTACCGCTTCGATAATCTGGGCAGCATCGATATCTTTTTCAGCAGAAAGATGCTCAATAGCTTTATTTAATTCTTTTATATCTAGCATATTAGCTTTTTATTGAAGAAATCCGCTCTGTCAAGCGGATCATTCATAACAAGAGCGTATCAGATTACTGTTATGATGTCAACAAAAAACACCCCCGAAGGGGTGTTTTTATGTCTTTATTATTTCTCTTCGGTGTGTTCACGCAAGCGCTCAATTAAGTTCGCTGCGTAATCACGTCCCCCTAATCCGAATGCTAGACCACCGGCAAGTGCCAACATGGCAACAAATCCAGTGATAATAGCTTGGATCAACGCTGCTGCTACTCCTAGTTGCAAGAGTGCTGCGAAGAAACCGAACAACACTACTGACCACCAGGTCATAGCACCCAAGAACTTGGATGCGTGTAGGCGTGCGCTCAAAACTGATGCGCGTACCAATCCTCTCAAGAAGTTTGCGACAACCAATGCTGTCAACAAAATGAGGACTGCAACAATAATATTAGGGAAGTAAAGTAGGACCTCGTTGAGGAAAGTAGAAAGCCCCCACAAACCCAAAACGTCTGAGATGGCCAATACTACTACTACAACAAAGAACCAGTATGCGAGTGCTCCAACGAACTTTCCGCTGTTGAGCATCATACCAGCACGCTCCAAGAAGCGTTCAATACCAAACTTGCGCAAGAGATCATCGATGTGTAGTGCGCTAATAAGCTTTTCAAAGATGACACGGACAATAGAGGCGACCAGAAGACCAATAATCAGGATAATAAGCGCCCCGATTAATTCTGGCAAAAAGCCTATTAGAATACTCCATGCATTCTGAAACGACGCAACAATAACATCGGTCCATGATACTGCATTCATATGATCACTATTATTTACTAGTAAACAAACTTTAACGTGCACGGGTGTGTACTATGCGACCTTTTACACACTTACCCATATATTATACAACATACAACCCCTATTATGCACATTTTGTGTGGATAAAAAGGATAATCAGTTAGTCGTGTAATCTGCGGGCTTAGAGTCCAAAAACTCGTTTCGTGTTTTCTAGCAGGAGTGTTGCACATTCCTGATGGGTCGTCTTTTTTATCTCGGAAAGTTTTGTGACTACTTCGGGAAGATATGACGGTTCATTACGACTCCCCCGATGAGATGCTGGGGCTACAAAAGGCGCGTCAGTCTCTGCCATAATCTTATCGTCAGGAATAAATCGAATTACATCATCAAATTCACGGTTGAATGTAACTAATCCTCCAAATGTAAACGAAAAGCCGAGTTCCAAAAATTGCTTGGCAATATCTTTAGTGCCCGTAAAGAAGTGACAGACACCCTCTTTGTTTAATAGATGTTTATTTTGATTGAGAATTGAAAGTACAACATCAAACGCATCCCTAGAATGGATCACGATAGGAAGTTTGAGTTTGTGTGCGAGCTCAAGCTGAGCTTTAAACAGCTTCTCCTGCATCGGCTGTGATTCTTTATCATCCGAACGAAACAGGTCGACACCGCACTCCCCGATTGCAACAACACCACCTTGTTTTGCCAAACTCTCAAGTTCCTGAACTTCTTTGTTCATCGCCTCATCATCCTCATATTGTTTTGCTTCATGAGGATGTAGCCCAGCTGTTGCCCATATCATTGGATGGTTAGCAACTTCTATAGCAGCACGAGTAAGTTTAATGTCTGTGCCGACTGTAATCATGCCGACGCCGGCCTTGCATGCCCGATCAATAACAACATCACGATCCTCATCAAACTCAGGAAAGTGAACGTGTGTATGGGCATCAATATACTCCATAGAGATGTCAATTATTCCTCAAGACGAGGAAAGAGGGGGGATGCGGATTTGAATGTAAGTTTGGTCCGTTTGAAATTAAGAGCTTTGGTGATTGCCTCTGCTGTATCAGGAAGAAACGGAGATAACAATACCGATACTGCATTTAATATCATCAAACAGTTGAATAATGTCTTTTCTTTTTGCGCATCTGTTTGATCTTTTTCCCACGGCTTGTGTTCATTGATGTATCCATCCCCAAATCCAATCAATCCCCAGAGTTCTGCCAGCGCATCGTTAAATCGAAATATATCTAAATGTTCATCGATTGCCTGATTTGTATTCTTAATCCTATTCTCAACCTCCAACTCCAATAATGAAGCATCGTTACGAATATGATCCAGCCTTCCAGCCATTCCAATCACACGAGAAAAGAAGTTTCCCAGTCCATTTGCAAGATCTCCGTTATAGCGCTTCACAAACCTCTCACGAGAAAAATCACCGTCCTCGAAAGGAGAGAGTTCGCGCAGTAGGTAATAGCGGACCGCATCTGTACCATATTTTTTAACCAACTCACCTGGAGACAACACGTTACCAAGCGACTTAGACATCTTCTTCCCTTCTACCGTAATGAAGCCGTGCACAAATAGTTTGTGCGGCAACTTAAGTCCAAGCGCCATTAACATAGCAGGCCAGATAGCAGCGTGAAAACGCAGAACATCTTTACCTAACACCTGAACATCGGCAGGCCACCATGATTCAAATGTTTTTTGATCCGTCCCGTATCCAATAGCGGATATATAGTTAACGAGCGCATCTGCCCACACATAGATAGTCTGACTATCATCTCCGGGAACTGGAATTCCCCATTTTAATTTCTCAGATGGTCGTGAAAAACTCACATCATCGAGTCCTTGTTCAATTAGCGCCAAGACTTCCTTGCCGCGCCATTTAGGAACAACTTGCATGATTTCTTTCTGAATCTTTTCCTTAATCTGTTTTGAATATGCAGAGAGGCGGAAGAAGTAATTTTCTTCTTCAACAAGTTCTGGCTCCTGATTATGAATATTGCACTTGCCATCCACCAAGTCCCTGCTGTTTACAAAAACTTCACATCCAGAACAATACAGCCCCTTATATGTCTTTTTATACAAATCTCCTGATTTCTCCAACTCCTTCCAGACTTTTATCGCTCCGGGCCAGTGATTTTTTTTATCGCTAGTACGAATAAACCCATCCCAAGAAAGAGCCAGGGGGGTTTTGAGGGCCTTTGCAGATTTAACGTTTTTTGCTGCCAGCTGTTTGGGTGTAACTCCTTCATTAGCTGCTGTTTTTTCCATCTTGCTTCCATGTTCGTCTGCTCCAGTCAAAAAAAATACCCGCTCTCCTTGCAAGCGGTGATAGCGTGCTAACACATCGGCCTGAACAAACTCTAACGCGTGCCCGATGTGTAGCGGAGCGTTGATATATGGAATTGTGGTTGTTATATAGAATTTCTCGTCCATGGCGTTATACACACCTTGTATGAGCAGACGTGTTCTGTCAAGCGGCTTTTTTTCCAACGCGCTTATGCTTCTGCTCTGACCAATCGTCGATAATTTCTTGTAATACGATAACGGCCGGTACCGCTAAAATCATTCCAAGCAATCCAGCGATCTTAGCTCCTGCCAATAGAGCAATAACAACTATAACCGGATCGGTCCCAATTGCCTTACTCATAATAATCGGTACAAGCACATTATTTTCAAGCTGTTGAATAATAAACGTTACAATCACAACCATAATCGCAAGGGCGAGTGATTGGGGCAATGTTACTAGAAACGCAACAATTCCAACCGCAATCGGTCCCACATAAGGCACAAGCTCAAGAACTGCAGCCAAAAGCGCTAATGCCAACGCATATTCAATACCAACAAGACTAAATCCTATAAACGTCAGAATACCGACAACAATACTTAACACCAACTGTCCTCCAAGCCACCTTCCCAGCTGACGTCGTGTTCGTTGAAAGAGTGTTATTCCGTATGCTTCGCTTTTAGTCGGCAAAATCCCACGTAAAAATCGTTCCACCCCATCTCTGCTTATAGCCATATAGAAAGCCAGAACCAGTGACACCAAAACAAAGAAGATATTACCCAAAAACTTTGATAAGAATGAGAAGATCGCTGAACCGCCTTCAAACAATGTTTCAAACACGCCTGTAATTCCATTGTCAATCTGCGTCAATAGATCAGATCCCCCAGCTAATTCAAAGAGCGGGTCTTTAATAGTACTTATATTCTCTAACAAAAATTGTAACTGAATGAGTGCGATAGGAACCATCGCATACAAAACCAGAGCTAAAATAGCACCCGCTAAAACAAAGATGACCAACACGCTCAATGGGCGAGGGATACTGTGTTTTTCAAAAAATTTAACTGGATGATAAATCGCAGAAGACAACACAAGTGCCAAAAACACCATCATCAGCACTTCACGCACGAAAAACAGGCCAACAGCAAAAATGACCATAAGCAAAACCTTCCAAAGCGTTGACCACGCAATATCTACTTGCTGTACTTGCATTGTTTTATCATACTATAATCTGTTAAAACTGTATAGCCCTAGAACGAACACACCTCTTTTAATGCGGCTGTAACGCGGTGAGGCCCGATTATTGCACAGTTTAAACGCTTGTTCACAAACAGCATTCGTGCCAGACGTTTTATATCGTTGCTATTTACTACTTTCAGATCTCGTATAATTTGTCGGGGTGTTGTCGGCTTGCCACAACGCAACATCTCCTGAGCAAAAAATGTTCCCAAGTCATCAGATGTTTCGAGTGACAAGAGTAGGGATCCTATCGTGTATTGTTTGGAGCGTATAAGTTCGGCGGCTGTTGGCCCGTTCTGTTGCAAATCGGTAAGCTCCTCCATCATAACACCGATGCTCTCTATAAGGCGTGAATTAGTTACTCCTGCTCCGATATCCAACATACCGTGAGATTCGTAGAGGTTTGGACTTGAACCGACATAATATGCTGCCCCCATCTGTCCCCGAATACGCTGAAATAGTCGCGAACTCATTCCTCCACCGACAATATCAGAAAGCAATACTAATGCAGGAACATTTTTTGATGCAAAAGGAAATGCTTTGATTCCAATTCGAAAATGTGTTTGATCAAGTTTTTTAGTTATAACCGAAAGTCGTGGTTTGGTTTGAGACTCTTTAATAGACGGTGCACGAGGTGTTTTATTGGCTTCCATGTCAGCAAAGTGCTGCCATACCAGTTTTTTAACTTTTGGTGCTGAGACAGCGCCAGCTATCACGATTAATGTGTTTGGAGCTGTATAGAATTTGTCACGGTATTTAACAAAATCATCTTTAGTGGTTTTTTTGACTGCCTGCTTGGTTCCTAGCACATGCCATCCTGCAGGTTGATCTCCATACATAAGCCTAACAAGCTCATCGTGAACTTTTGCACGTGGTAAGTCTTTATACATATTCATCTCCTCAATAATCACCCCCTTTTCCTGCTCAAGTTCTTTTTCGGGGAATACAGGATCTGTATACATATCCGCCACAATATCGAATGCTTTTTCAAAATGCGGAGTAGCAACTTTTGCCCAGTATCCTGTCATATCCCGAGTTGTAAAGGCGTTGTATGAGGCACCGAGTGATTCAAGTGCAGTTGTGATATCAAGCGGAGTTGGACGATTGCTGGTCCCCTTAAAACACATGTGCTCCAAAAAATGAGAGATACCGTTTTGTGATTTTGTCTCATAGTTAGTACCGACTCCAACAAAAACCCCCATCATCACCGATGGACTCTGGGATTGAGGAATGGTTAGCAACCGCAACCCATTGCGGAATGTGTGTAGATGTGGATTTAGGCGCATATTATTTCTTGTGCTGTTCCGACAAAAATACCTCGAGTTCAGAAATCTTAACACGCTCCTGCTTGGTTGTGTTTCTGTCCCGTACTGTAACGGTGTCATCCTCAAGGGTGTCGTAATCTATCGTAATACATGAAGGGGTACCGATTTCATCCTGCACCATGTAACGTTTTCCAATATTTCCCCGATCATCCCATGCCACCGGACCAAGTGAGGAACCGAGAAGTTGTTCGAATACCGAACGTGCTTTCTTAGTTAATTTGGGTTTGTTACGAACCAACGGAAAGACTGCGGCTTTGTATGGAGCCAGTGCAACAGGAAGTTTAAGCCAGGTTCGCTTACTGTCTTGTTTATATGCAGAAATCAGGACTGCCAACATTGTACGCTCTACACCCAGGCTTGGTTCAATGACGTGTGGGATCATCTTCTCATTTGTTTTTGGATCAGTGAAGACAAGTGATTCTCCACTCTCTGTCTGATGTGCCTTTAAATCAAAATCTCCTCTATATGCAAGTCCATAAAGCTCTTTTCTGCCAAAAGGAAAATCAAACTCAATATCCACGGTTTTTTTAGAATAGTGAGCCCTCTTTTTAGCAGGAACTTCGATAAAATGAACTGCCTTGGCATTCAATCCGATTGCCTTTGTCCATTTCTTCATCTCCTTTTCCCAGTATGCAAACCATTTCTCCCATTCCTGCTTGCGTACAAAATATTCGATCTCCATCTGCTCAAACTCACGTGTACGAAAGATAAAGTTACCGGGTGTTATCTCGTTACGAAATGCTTTTCCAATCTGGGCAATTCCAAACGGAAGTTTTGGAGAAAATGAATCAACAACACGCTTAAAATCAACGAAAATTCCTTGTGCAGTTTCTGGACGCAGATAGACCAGATTACTGTCGTCCTCAACAGCCCCAGCATGAGTCCTGAACATCATATTGAATTGTTGTGGCTTAGTCAGAGTACCACCACATGATGGGCAAGATGATTTTTTCAGTTCATTGTGACGAAATCGCTTATGACATTTCTTGCACTCAACCAAGGGATCGTTAAAATCCTCTTCATGTCCTGATGCTTTCCATACTTTCCGATTCATCAAAATCCCGGCATCCAAACCATAAATATCTGAATGTTGATGAACATTTATTGTCCACCATAACTGTTTTATATTATTCTTCAACTCCACACCCAAAGGTCCGAAGTCCCAACTATTTGCCAACCCTCCATAAATTTCAGATGAGGGATAGACAAATCCGCGCCGTTTTGCCAACGAAACAATGTCATCCATCATATTAGATTTATTATTCATATAGGTTATTGTACGGTATCAAATTTTTCAGGCAAAATCCCGTCAGAAAGATCGTCTGACTCAACCAATGGCAGAGTTAGTATAACGGGACGCTCTACAAATACATCAGTTCCACTCACGTTTCCTCTAGTAACCAAGGTTATCTTTTCACCGCTCTGAACCTGGGATGGGATGATGCGGACCTGAAAGATTACCTGTGGACCTGAGGTAAGAGTACCACTACCAGCCTGTATTCGTTCAATCTGCCAAGCAACTTGCTGTGTTCTGCTGTTATAAGTTGGGACCTGTGTGATGTTTGAGGTCAGCTTTCCAGTCCACTCAACACCTGGACCCAAAAAGGCATTGATCGATATATTCTCAAAATCAGTACCGACTGCACTCAAATTCCAATGAACCGTGTATTCAATAGGGACACCGACCTGGGGTGGAAGTGACCCCTGGTTCACAATACTCCCAGATGGTTCCTGAAAATAAGTAAATTGTGAGAGCGTGAGGTTCCCTTTAACCTTGTTCTGAATTTCTGTAATGCCTGCTGTCTCCTGAGCGATCACGCCAGGTGGAAGAGTTGGAGAACTGATCTGCCCTCTAACTATTACAACAAAATCTTTGTCTGCTAACTGGAAAGCTGGATAGTCAGGGCGCAGAGAAACTGAGAAATTAGCCGATCCAGATTCTCGAACACCCAATTCCTGCAACTGAGGGATGTTTGAAGCTGTCCAAGTAATAGCACGTGTCTGAGAATTGAAAAATCCATTACTCTCTACAGAAGACATAAGAAACATATCTCCTATCAGCTTGGCTTCCAATACTACATCTTCCAACGTATCCTGTGCATTATTCATGTATTCAACTCTATAGTTAAGGCGTTGACCTGGAGAGAGTGTCTGATCACTTGATTCCAAAAAGATCTTCATTGAGAGAGGAGATGGTGTAATTGAAACAGTGTGTGATTTTGTATTAATGTCATACCACTCTCCACCAATCTGTATCTGTGCAATCCCTTTAATCGTGAAGAATGAATAATCCTGTCCAACAACAGAACCAGAGAATATTGCGATCCGCTCCTGCCCTACACTAAGATTATTAGCTGTAAATATATTGTTTTCCAATTTCGGTTCCGAGTTATTGAGCGTAAACGTTTCAGGAACTTCAAATATAAACCTAACTTCATCGAGATCGTTGCCGCTGATATTCTGATATGTTGTATGTATCTCAAAATCTTGCCCGTTCAAAATTGATTCAGGGGCAGATAGATCCATCACCACAACTGGTTCACGTCCCAAGATAGCACCTGTTGTTTTTTTCTCAAATCTGCTTGCAAGAGCAGATCCTTCGTATCCATAAGATACCCCTCCACCAAATTGATAAGTTTGAAGTGGATCACCCACCAACACTACATTAAACTCTTCCCTGATAGATTCTCCTGGGCCTATGTCTTTAATCTTTGCCTCAATTACTCTCTGCTGAGTATCTTTAACAGCGATCGCGCCAGAGGGAAGTGTTAGCGATACTCTTGGATCGATTAAGGTTTTTGTTGATGTATTTTCAAATGTAACAGCAACAAGAATTTCTTCTCCTATAAAGGCTTCGGAAGGCATGGATACAGCTATCCGAACGTCACGTGTAGTGAAAAATTCGTATAGGTAGTAACCAGCTACGCCCAAAAGCCCAACTAATATGATAACTAGCCCTATTAATAAGACCTTGCTGTATGACTGCACAGTCTTTACCACCACATCTGCTTCACTACGAGGTGTTTCGGCCTGTTTTTCCCGTACTTTCTGCCACGGATTCTCTGTTACAGCCGGTTTTTTCTGTTTTGGTTGTTGGGGTTTGGAAACACGGCGTTTCACACGCGGTTTTTGACCGTAGAGTTCCTTTTCCAGTTCTTCAAGTGACATGCATAGATACTACTTCTCTACTAATAGTATCTCATTTGGACGGAACTTCAAAGCACACGAACGACAAAAAAACTCTTCCTGGATTGTATGAAATGCACTGACCGGACTTTGTTTGCACACTACGCACGATGCTTGCTCTGGATCAAATCCAAGCAGTGACAATAAAAGACGTGCAACATCCCGTTGTCGATAATATGCGGAAAATATCTTATTCAAAAACAACCAAAGCTTGAAGTCTTGCTGAAGAGGAAACGTATGAGCATCGATGAATGAAATAAATGGGGACAGATCAGCACGGGTACGTGTTTTGTGGGGAGGAAGCTCTTGGTCTGCAACTCCATCGAGAAGTACAAATCCTTCAGAGAGTCCTGCTCGTGAAATAAACCTAGCTTTCACAAAAGAGAGCGGCTGAAAGTGTTGGGCACATTTTGAAGTAATTTTGCGCATGCTTTTCGCACGAGCAATTACTTTGCCGTGTGTTTGTGTATACATACTCACCAACACATCCTTGTCATTTATGTCGCGCGTTGAAAGAACCAAGGCACGAGAATAGATCTCACTCATGAGAACAGTATCCCGCATTTTTCATATCACATCAAGAACACTTCAAACGCTTGACTTTTGATTCTGAGTAACATATAATAGTATCAAATCCTAAATCGCGGGATTTTTTGTTTGCCTAAAGGTTTTTTAGGTAAACACGGCAAGCACTAACACAAAATCATATGAGCAAATATATGACTTTGGGTAGTATAGTTGTAATGGTTGTATTAGTGTCACTTGGCACACACACCTTCAACACACCCAACTTCGTACAACACATTGCTCAAGCAGGAATTGTTTCACAAGACAAGACTGCGTCGTATCAAAACTCGTTGCTGACCGGCACTGCGCTGGAACGCATCGTCATCACTGATGATGGCCCAGCTGCAACTGTTGATGTATGGGTAACAGCATACACTTCGGATCCAGCCGAGACTGATGATACGCCGTTCATTACAGCATCGGGCTCAATGGTGCGTGACGGTATTGCCGCGGCAAACTTTTTGCCGATGGGAACCCGCTTTCGTATCCCTGAAGCATTCGGAAACAAGATCTTTGTAGTGGAAGATCGTATGAACTCCCGCTACAATAATCAACACATTGTTGATCTCTGGTTTTCTGAAAAAACTGATGCAATACGTTTTGGGAAACGACACCTGACTCTTGAGGTATTGTAATCAAAAACCACCCTACTAAGGTGGTTTTTGATATATTACTCTTTAGTCTTTGGAGCCTTGAGTGCCTTGATTGAGAGTGAGAGTTTTCCGTTATCTTTTTTGATCACCTTTGCTTTCACTACATCTCCCTCATTAAGCACATCTTTGATCTCTTTGACGAATCCGTCTTTAACTTCAGAGATGTGGACCATACCATCCTTACCACCACCCAAATCCACAATCCCACCGAAGTCCATAAGCCTTACCACCTTTCCTTCTACAACATCACCAACTTCATATTCTTTGGTGATTTGTTGAATGTATTCCACAGCCTGTTGTGCCTTTTCTGTTGTATCAGCAGAGACAAAGACTGAACCGTCTTCCTCAATATCAATATTATCCAATTTGTATTCATCGATAATTCGGTTGATTACCTTTCCTCCTGGACCGATCACCTCACCAATCTGTTCTGGTTTGATAACAATGGTCAGTATAGCTGGTGCAAACTCTGAGATGTTATCACGCGGCTTATCAATTACCTTGCCCATCGCATCCAATAGCTGTATGCGCGCTACTTTGGCATCCTCAAGTCCCTTAACAAACATCTCTGCATCAATTCCACTCATCTTCACATCCATCTGAAGAGCGGTGATTCCATCCCGAGTTCCAGCAACTTTCAAGTCCATGTCACCATAGTGGTCTTCTGGGCCTTGGATATCAGTGAGGATTTTATATTCAGTTTCTTTGCTGAGCGGATCAACGCCCTGCCATGTTATTAAGCCCATTGCGATACCAGCGACCGGTTTCTTAATGGGCACACCCGCATCCATCAAAGAGAGTGTTCCAGCACATACCGTTGCCATTGATGACGATCCATTTGATGAAAGAATCTCTGATACGAGCCGAATGGTATAAGGGAATTCTTCCTGAGAAGGAAGTATTGGAGATAATGCCTTAGATGCCAGTGCTCCGTGCCCGATTTCCCGGCGGGATGTGAATCCTACACGTTTCACCTCTCCAACCGAATATGGCGGGAAGTTGTAGTGGAGCATAAAGCGCCGTTTCATAGAACCCCTCATAGACTCAACCAATTGCTCTTGTCCTGGAGGTGCCAATGTTGTTATTGAAAGCGACTGTGTCGCTCCTCGTGAGAAGTATGCTGATCCGTGCAAACGTTTAAACAGCCCCACTTCAGAATATAGAGGCCTAACCTCATTCATTTTCCGCCCATCAACACGTTCGTCCTTTTTTAGAGCACGTTCGTGTACGATTTCATTAATTAAATCATCAATTATCAGTCCAGCGTGTGTGGCATCAATACTGGCATCTTCAAGACGTTTGTATAGTTCTTCTTTGGTCTTTTCTATATTGTTGTTGCGTTCCTGTCTGTCATCCACAAACATCGCTTCAGAAAACTTTTCTTTGTATGCTCTGACTTCTTTTTCCAAACCTTCTTCAAACTCAATTAGAGCAACGGTTGTTTTCTTTGCTCCCACTTCTTTTACTATATCCTCCTGAAACGCAACCAGTTCTTTAATCTCTTTAAATGATTTTTCGAAAATATCTTTCATGTCAACCTCCTGTGATTCATTAGCTGCCACTTCAAGCATGTTGACTCGATCGGCTGTACCAGCGAAAAATCCATCCATCAATTCTTCACGCTCAACCACATTTTCAGCCTGTTCATTAGTTGGATTGAAAATAACTTCTCCGTTGGTTTTAAGTACTCGTAGTCCAGCAACAGGGCCGTCCCAAGGAATGTCCGAGAGTGAGAGTGCCAACGATGTAGTTACAAGCGCCAAAAAGTCCGGATCATTCTGTCCATCGTATGAGAGAATTGTGATCACCACCTGAACCTCACGACGCAATTTGCTATTGAAAAGAGGTCGGATTGTGCGATCGATAAGACGTCCTGAAAGCACTGCAAAATCAGAAGGGCGGGCTTCTCGGCGCATAAACCTGCTGCCCAACACTTTTCCTGCTGCATAAAAACGCTCCTCGTAATCAACGGTGAGCGGGAAGAAGTCTATATCTCTATCTTGGGATCCCATTACCGCAGTCACTAGAACCGATGTATCTCCGTACTGTCCGATAACTGAAGCGTTAGCCTGTCCGGCAGCATCAGAAATGGTAAAGGTGAGTTCGCGTCCGTGAATTGTTTTTGTAAATGTTTTTTTATTAGGAAGATTCATTATTTTCGTTTAGTTGTTTTTTTAATTATACGGCGCCGTTTTGCTTCAAGCAGGAACTTAGGATCATCATCAAGATTCAGATAAACATCTGCAGCTTCACGCAATCGTGACGATGTACTACGTCCAAAGGAGGCAACCTCAACCTGTATTCCACGTCCCTGTTGAAGATACTCTACCAATGGAACAAAGTCTCCATCTCCAGTTACCAAGACTACCACATCCAACGACTCAGAGAAGCGGATTGCATCTACAGCAATTCCAACATCCCAGTCTGCTTTTTTAGCACCACCTGCAAAGATTTGTAGATCTTTCATCTTCGGCTCAATACCGCTCTTTTTTAATGCCTCAAAAAATGCTGACTCGCCTAGAGCAGTGTCACTCTTAACAACATATCCGATTGAACGAATCAGTTTTCGTCCCCCTACAGTGGTCTTGAGTACTTCACCGAAATTAACGCGAGCATTATTATATAAATGCCTGGCAGAGTGATAGAGATTTTGAATATCGACAAATACTCCAACTCTTTGATCCTTATAGTTCATACAAAATAGCTCTTAAAAGAGCAAAATTATTTTTTAAGTCCAAGTTTTTTAATCACTTTCTCATACAGCTTAACATCCTCCAAAGAAATGTATGCGAGCAACTTTCTGCGCTTTGAAACCATTTTTAAAAGCCCTCGGCGCGAGGATTGGTCTTTAGGATTTTTCTTCAGATGCTTTGCGAGCTCATCAATTTGACGAGAGAGCAGTGCAACTTGCACCTGTGCAGAGCCAGTATCTTTCTCGTGATCCTGCATTTCCTTTATAACATTCTGTTTCTTTCGTGATGTTAACATCAAAATTAGAATACACGTGTTGCTCTTATTCGTCAAGAATAGATGTGTCGCACAATGAAGTACGTTATACTAATAGTATGAAACTGACAGATCTTATAGAAGAATATTTAGAGTATCTTGAGATTGAGAAAAACCGGTCCCCTCACACCACAGAGAACTACCGGCGATATTTAAAGAGGTTTCTAGCAGACACAGGGGCGGAACGTCTCTCTGATATCTCGTTTGATACAGTTCGCAAGTTCCGCATAGGTCTGGCACGTTCCCAGGGACGAGACGGTACACTTTCCAAGAGCACACAAAGCTACTATATAATAGCCTTACGTAACTTCTTTACATACCTAATCAAACAAGACATAACACCTCCAGTTCTCCCAGAACAGATTGAGCTTCCTTCTGTTCCACAGCGCCAGATTGAAATTATGGAATATGCCGATCTGGAACGGTTTTTGGATGCTCCACAAGGGGGTTCCCTTCATGCTCTGCGTGATAAAGCTCTTCTAGAGACCTTGTTCTCTACGGGTCTTCGAGTTTCAGAACTCTGTGCTCTCTCTCGTTATCACGATTTTTCTCGTAGTGAAATTACAGTCAGAGGAAAAGGAAACAAACTACGAGTTGTCTTTTTTTCAGATCGGGCGAAAAAAGCAATTGATGTATATCTTGATAAACGTTTCGATGCTGAAGAGGCTCTGTTTGTTAGTTTGAGCAGAGCTAAAAAACCGAAGATTATAGGAAGAATACAACCTCGTACCATTCAAAGATTGGTAAAGCATTATGCTACTAAAGCCGGAATCTTTGGTACAACAGTAACTCCTCATCAGCTCCGTCATCAGTTTGCAACCGATCTCTTAATGAACGGAGCAGATCTGCGCGCCGTGCAGGAACTACTTGGACACGCCAACATTGCAACCACTCAAATTTATACTCACATAACCAACAAAGAACTCCGTGAGGTACACAAGAGTTTTCATGGGAGACGGAGAAAATAACAACTAAATTAGTGGGCGCGGAGAGACTCGAACTCTCATGCCTTGCGGCACTAGGTCCTAAACCTAGCGTGTCTACCAATTCCACCACGCGCCCGCATACGTATAATATATACGTTTTTTGTATATGCAATTGACAATTGAGTATTGTTAGTGTATAATAACTTCAGAATTTTAACAACAAACAAGGGAGGTTATCGTGGTAACGTTAATAGTTGTGGTGGTATTTATTGGTCTTATTCTTTGGTTCTTAGAAAAATTTCTTCGGGTAATTGAACCCACAAAGAAGGGGGTTCGGATTTTCCTGAAGAAACGTACTGATGTTGAACTTGATGAAGGACTACATATCTGTATTCCAAATTTCTACGACTGGATTGAGGTTAACTGCAAGAGAATAACGGAAACGATATCGATCCCCAAAGTCTTTACAGCCAAAGACAAGGCGGAGATCATCGTAACATTTGAACTAACCTGGCAACCTTCAGACATCCGTCTCTTTGTTGAGGTTGATGACCCAATCAAACAACTTAACGGTATGATCGCGGAATCAGTTCGAAGTTTTGCGTCTGATGCCAATAGTCCTCCGAGTACGTGGAGCGAAGCGGTCGAGATGAATGAGAAATTCGCTCGAATGGTGGTCGCTCGCATTATGGGCTTCATCATCCCCCGCTACGAAACAGGTAATACAAAAGGGAAGCACAAATCTGAAGCGGATATGACCAACAATGAGAGACAAAACAAGATCGATACGCTTGAACAGCTCGAAAAACTACGAACTGGTAGCGGAGATCAAGTTGTTTCTGGTCTTGGACTTACCATCCGTCGGTTCAACATCACTGAGGTAGAGCCCAATAAAGCTCTTGCTGAAAGTCTCAAGCAAATCTCTAAAGAAGAGCAGGAGAAGGAAGCAGAGAAGATTGAGGCGAGTGCTACGGCGGAATTGGTTATCGAATTTTTGCACCAACTCGGATACACCAAGGCAGATGTCAGGAATTCAGAGAAGCGTTCTTTGATTCTCAAAGAGATCAAAATGACCATTCCCGATATTCTTCGCAATTGCCGGGTAGAACGTGGTAAATCCACCGAGGAGAACAAACATATTTCGTTTGATATCCCCCAGGAACTTCTTGCGGCTCTCAAAGACACTTTGAACTTAGGAGGATAATATGAGTGCAAGCAGGTCCAAGCTCGACAATCTCAGTAGTGCGCGCAAAGCATGTTTCTGGGCAGCAGGACTCATCTTATTGATTCTTGTGTTACCGAAAGGATGTTCTGGGTGTGGTGTTGCGCCAAAGGTACAATCCGCCGAATCATTTCCTGTTCTCCTCGTCGTAGAGATGGGGGCTGGAACGTTCTACGAAGAGCATCTCACTCAACAGTACACCCAACACTTTCTCCAATTTCCTTCCAACAAACATTGGCACCTGTCGACAGTCAGCAATGATTTCGACGAGCCGATCCGTTTTCAGAACCGGAAAGGAGAGGAGACGAACTGGGTATTCCCCGGTGAACATCTTCCCTTTGGAAGTTCTATGAAGTGGAAGGTCCTTCGGATCAGGGTCCGTTCTGGCACTGCGGTTGTCAGTATCGGAGTCGATCCGTAACTTCAAACCCCGATCTTTGGTCGGGGTTTTCTTATACAAAAACACCCCCATAAGGAGGTGTTTTTATTTCAATTATACAGTCTTCTTACAATCCGGTTCCTATTGAGTTCTGTACCAACTCAACTATTGCGAATGCGAGTAATCCAACCGCAATTCCAACAACAGCATATAGCAATTGTTTCTTTGCTGTTCCAACTTTCTCTGCATCACCTTTACTGGTAATGAAGTTGAACGCAGCCAGAAGGATAAAAAGAACCGCAACAATAAAGAGGATGGTGTAGACCCACTTAACAGCAGTGAGCAAAACACCTACCAACCCTCCTACCGTAGTAAACTCTGTACCTGCTGCACCGGTACCGATAGGATCGATAATCTCTCCAGCTTCTTGTGCCAAAGCTCCGGATGCGATTCCCAACACTAGAACTAACGATATTGCAACTGCAATGATTGACGTTTTGTTTTTCATATGTAGGCTAGTATTCTATAACGACCTTTGAATTATAATGTATTCAGTATACAACGTTGCTGGTAAAATGACCAGAAAACTAGGACATTGATTAGAACCAAGGCTTATCTGTGGGGGGGCCACCTCCTTCTGCTGGAGGTTCCTCTATAAAATTCTGTATGATGAGAGTGAACCCCGACGAGAGTAGTGCTATAGCAATAGCAATTATGGCCCATTTGAGCTGATCCTTTGCCTTCTGAACTTTTTCAGCACTTCCCTGGCTTGTAATGAATGAGTAGGCAGCCATAAGAATAAACAGAACAGCTACAATAAAGAAGATTGTGTACACCCACTTCACCAGAGTTATGAAGATTCCAACACCCTCCTCAACTGAAGTAATTGGTGCGCCAAACTCGTCGGCAAGAGGTGCAATAACGTTTGGATCAACTGCCAATGCAACACCAGTTACCACAAATAACACTATGGCCATCCATATTCCCGAATATACGATGCGATGTTTCGTCATGAATTTAAAAAGTTATTGATAATCAGTGCAACACCACTGGCGAGAAGTGCAATGACAATTGCAATCACCGCATTTTTTATCATCTTAGTAGCTTTTTCAACTTTAGCTGTGTCTCCTCCAGCTGTTAGATATGTATAGGCGGCAAACAAAACGTACATTGTTGCCACAATGAAGAAGATGGTATAGAGCCACCTAGCTGCTTTAACAAATAGACCGACTATGTCATCAAAACTACTAACTCCTTCCTGCGCCATGGCCGGCATAGCAATCACCATCAACAAAATGAATGTAAATATTATGCGCATATGATTAATTTACTCCTAAAAATTCTTTTACAACCATTATAAGACCGCGCGCCAATAGAATAATTGCAAACCCAATTACTGCATATGTAATGGTTTTCTTCCCTTGAGTATACTTGTTTTCGTTTCCACCTGCGGTCATCATCAGAAACGCCCCCCAGATGATAACGATCACCAAGATGGGGGCTGATATTCTAATAAGCCAATCGATTACACGTTCAATCAAGTCTTCAAAACTATCGGTTCCCAAGGGGTTCTTTAGTTGTGGTGCAGGATCGCCACTTGCACTTGTAGCATGTGCAACTGTTGCAAGTCCCCACGCTCCTAAAGTAGCCAATAAAGTCTTCATATAATTAGTGTATCAAAATTATTGGAAAAAGACATTTATAACCGTCTCAACAATCAGCCATGCTCCGAATGCTATCAGAAGACCGACGAACGTTCCTGTCATCATCTGTTTTCCTTTAGCAATTTTACTCTCGTTCCCACCAGAGGTCATAATCGTGACTCCGCCGATAACCACAACGACAACTGCGATCGGGATGGCGATATTAAATAGTGCAAATTGCACTATCTTATCTACCATTTCCACTAAATGTCCAAACGTACAGTTAGGCTCACCTGGGCCACCACACGGAACCAAGCCTTCCGCCCTTGCTACTATCGGCATCATAACACCAGCTACTATATATAAAAGTTTTTTCATATTAATACAGCTCATTAATTTCTGCTTCTGCCGCCTTAAGCGCCTGTCGAGAATCAATTCTTCCTGAGCGCACATCGATGATCGCCTCTTGCATAATCTCTTCGATAGCTTCCCAGTCAGCACGCTGCCAACTATCAGCAATAAAGAAGGCTCGAGCGAAAACATCGTCTTCTGTATTCAATAGTTTTTGAATTTCTGCACGCAGTGCAGGAAGACGATTCGTCTCTTCAAGATATGTCGCATTCAACGCTGCGTTGGTAGTGATTGTTCGAATCAGATCCCAGGAAACATATCCTTTTGCAGCCCCCGCCTGTCGTGCCACCGCTAATCCAACATAATCTGCGGTAACAGCGGATGAGCTATATTGATTAATCTGAGGCAATGGGGCAACACCTATATTCAAAAATGGGTTTTGTTCTTCAAGTTTTTTGAGTGTCTCTCTATATTCTATCAACATCCCCACCTTCCCAGCCGCAAACTCTGATTGCGCATTTGGTTTGTTCTCGTTCCATGTGTAGTAGGGGTTGATAGGGTTGGAAAACTGAAGAAAGAAGTTGAATGAATCGAGTGCTGGCTCATCAAACCGCACACCACCATTTAGGTCATTGATTGTTGAACCAGACTGGAGCATTAGGGTTGTGATAATATCGGTCACATTCCCTACATTATATGCAGTTCCAAGTGCAGTTCCTGCCTGGGTGATTGTTTTGCTATTTTCATAGCGCCGTAATTCAACAACCGTGTCCACAAACTCCATCCAGTCAGTCGGGGGGAAAACAACCGCATTAGCATTAAAAATATCTTTATTGTACAGCAGTGCCAAAGCATCCATATATAGAGGCATTGCCCATACACGTCCTGAACGGATAAAATCATTACTTACCACTTCTGGAAAACCGTTCTGTACTCCGTTTGTTGAAATCATGCTCTCTGGAGCAGGGATCATCTTGCCCCCGTGTTTATCGATCCATGAGCTGTGAACCATGAACAGGTCTGGTCCTCTATTTTCCGCAAGGGCGTTTAAGAGTTCTTTTTCATATTCTTCCCAATCATCGAAGCGTCTATATTCAATACGAACACCTCTGTGTTGGTTCTTATATACATCAAAAATAGAGGAGTATGCATTCTGTTGATCTCCAACCACCCACATATCTATATTAACTTCTCCTTTGGGAAAGTTGGGGTCTCCTTCTTCACTCCTTCTAATACCAGGAATAATACCCAGAAAACCCAACACAAACACCAACACCACTACCACTATAATAATGGCGACGATTGCTTGTGTTTTATTGAGCGCTATAGGCATGAGGTTGCAACAATAGAGTCTGCTAGGTTAAGACGCATGACCCGTACACCGCTGGTGGCCCGCCCACTGGTCCGAATATTGCCGATCTCTGTTTTGATAACCTGTCCTTTTGCAGAGAGCACCATCAACTCTTCTTGCTCTGCAATAACTTTAATGGAAATCAGCAAGCCGGTCTTTGTGTTGATGTTGGCGGTTTTTATACCAGACCCTCCTCTCTTCTGTGTTTTGTATTCTTTAAGAGGTGTCTGTTTGGCAAAACCTTTCTCCATCACCACCAATGCTTTGCGGCCCTTGGCATCTTTCTTCTGTATTATATCAACTCCTGCTACAAAATCACCTTTTTTGATTGCAATTCCTCTAACTCCTGCTGCTGAACGTCCCATAGGACGCAGGTCTTTTTCTTTGAATCTGATTGCCTGTCCTTTTTGGGTGGCCATAATCACCTCGTCGTCACCTGAAGATGGCAACACCTTAACTAATAGATCTTTTTTATTCAGTCTAATCGCGATGATGCCGGTACGGCGTACGTTGGCAAAATCTTGAATGTCAGTTTTTTTAACAACACCGTTCTGAGTTGCCATAATAAGGTACTTAAATGAAGTGTCCTTATCTTTATATGCAACAAGTGCTTCAACTTTTTCTGAAGGAGGGATGTCTAAAAAGTTTTGTACTAATTTCCCTTTACCTGTACGTGACCCTTGTGGAATCTCATAGACCTTGGTCTGAAAGACCTTCCCACTCTCAGTGAAGAACAGGATATTGTCGTGTGTGTTGGCAGAGACTAAGAATGCCAGGAAGTCATCTTCTTTAGCCACAGATCCGATTAACCCTTTGCCTCCCCTCTTCTGGGTTCTAAATAGTTTAGGATCGGAACGTTTGATATATCCGTTGCGTGTAAGGGTGATGACGGTTTCTTCCTGAGGAATAAGATCTTCGTCTTTAAGGTCAGAGAGGCCTCGGGCAACCACTTTGGTGCGTCTTTCATCCCCAAAACGTTCTTTAATATCTTTAAGTTCAGTTTTTATAACTCCGACAATCTTTTTCTCTGAAGCCAGCATTGTTTCTAACTCTTTAACGAGAGCCTTCTTCTCTTTAAGTTCGTCTTCAATCTTTTTGCGCTCCAATCCTGCCAGAGTTTGGAGACGCATCTCCAAAATAGCAGTTGTCTGAATGTCGGTGAATTTAAAGCTCTTGATCAGGTTCTTATGTGCAACCTCTTTATCTTTTGATTTTCTGATTGTTGAGATAACCGCATCGATCTTATCCAATGCCTTTTTAAGTCCTTGTAAAATATGAGCTCGGTCTTTGGCGCGTTTAAGTTCGAACTCTGTGCGGCGACGCACTACATCCTTGCGATGATCCAGATAGTATCCCAACGATTCTTTAAGAGAGAGCAGTTGTGGTTGGATCCCACCAACCAAACTGATCATGTTCATGTGAAAATCTTTCTGCAGCTCAGTGTGCTTATACAACTGATTCAGAATCTTTTGTGCAGGTGCGTCGTTCTTGAGCTCAATCACAATTGAGAGGCCATCTCTGTCGCTCTCATCACGCAGGTCTTTAATTCCCTCAATTTTTTTATCTGTAACGAGTTGTGCAATTTTTTGAATTAGGTTGGATTTATTAACACGATATGGAATTTCAGAAATCATAATATTGAACCTACCTTCTTTGCGCTCAATAATTTCTACTTTTCCACGTGCTCTAATAGATCCTTGCCCTGATTCATATGCGGCAATGATAGCTTTTTTGTCGTATATGATTCCGCCTGTTGGGAAGTCGGGCCCCTGTACATACTCCATCAGGTCGGCTGTACTTGAGGAAGGATTATCAATTAAATGAGTGGTTGCATCGATAATTTCTGTGAGGTTGTGGGGAGGGATATCTGTCGCCATTCCTACCGCAATGCCGACCGTACCGTTTAATAACAGGTGAGGTAATTTTGCAGGAAGTACAGTTGGTTCCTGTTTAGAGTCATCGTAATTAGGAATAAAATCAACTGTATCTTTTTCTATGTCGGTTAAGAGTTCAGATGAGATTTTAGAAAGACGTGCTTCAGTATTATGATTAATAAACCCGTTCGCAACAAAGGAATGACACGGGCTGTTAACCTTTATGGAATACACCGGTTCGGCTTTCTGGTGCTTAACTGTGACAATAGGATCAAAAACATATCGATTTTCCAAAATGCTCTGGAACAGGGAATAGATGCGCTCTTGTGCGTTGGGTTGCAACGTAGCTACAACACGCTCGTACCGCTCTTCCATGTTGCTGTATCTATCGAAGTTATATCTCAAGGTGTATGAGTTCTTTCTTGATTCATCGCGGATGTTTGATCGGACAAACGGAGAAAGAAACGGAACAAAGTCGGTTAATGAAGCATCTTTTTCGAGCCGACCAATAACTTCAGCGAGTTTTGTTCTCTTCCGTTCAGATATGAAGCCAATCTCGTTCTGGAATGTCTGGTATGCATGCAATCCTCGGAGATAGAGTTTATAAATGTTTCTTTGGTTGTCAAAGCGGAGCGCCCCCGCAAGACCGAATCGAAGTAAAAGAGTCTGGAGCTCGGATAGCAAGCGCCTACTCGATGAGATTGCAGACAATTCATTCATTTTTTTTCTGCTGTAACTCACCGACCCATCCCCCTCAAAATACGCACTCAAAAATGAGGCAACGACATGTTTTGGAGACCTCAAAATAGAGAAGGGTATCTTTCGATACGCCGAACGTTTCGACTCCAGACCTATGTCCCGGAGGAAATGGATGACGTGATGGGAGTGAACCTCAAGTCTTGTATACGATTTTCTGCCAAAGGAACTTGGCTTACGGAGAAACTCATGGAGGCGACAATCGGGAAACGTTCTGCTCCAGCGTTGTTTAAATTCTTCAATCCACCGGAGGTCGGTGTTACAGAATTCTATTTTGTCTTTCCCTAATGACCCCTCGGCAAGAAGCGCGCCCAGAATATGTGCGAAGTCTTCGGTGAGTTTCTGAGGAAGAATCTTTTTCTCGGTTCGCCCCGATGGTGTGAGCCAGTGTTTTTTTAGATCATATTCCTTGTCTGGCCACAATACATCTGTCGTTCTATCAATGACCGCGATATCACCTTCTTCAATGTCTTGGAGAAGCTTCCAGCGTAGCGTCGGTTCTCCTGTTTGTGGATGAGGAGCCCACGTTAAAACGGGGTGATTATGTGAACCACTGACACTAAATCCTTTCGCCGTCTCTATTTTAATGACGGGGTGTTTTCCGCTAGCAAACCACTTTACTGCATTGTTCACCTTCCCTCCCTCGGAAAGAATCCTGACGTCAATATCTGCCTCTCCACCTTCTTCAGAACGAGCCACCTCAGAAATAGGGAGGAGTCCTTTGTCGCTCACAACCAATGTGCCACCGCTAACACAGTATCTCATTGCCGCTGGATTATCACCATCGACAGAGTTGTGCACAAATACTCCAGCGTCTAGACAAAAGTTATGTGTGTCGTCGATTGTAAGATCGTACACATCTTCTTTGGTGGAAAGTTTTTTGACATTCTTTATTCTGTGGTTTTGATTTATTTCTTGATGTATAAGCTCCTTTTTGCCCTGAAAATACTTCGAGAGACCGACCTCCCATGAAGTAGCGTGTCCATATGGATATACTTTATTTCTCAGTACGTCATAGTTTTCTTTGTTCAATCCCTTCGTCAAGTTAAAGTTGTCGGCAAGGTGGTGAACAGGAACCCATTCATCTTTTTTGGGCTGCCATATAAGTGCATATCCTGCCCTGTTTAATCTGTCGGTGTTTTCAGATAATTTTTGATACAGTGGCATAAGTGAATCTCTGGTGGTGAGATTCTGTGCTTCCTTATATGATCCATCTTTTAACATAAAACGGTGGTTGGGCGTACATCTAATACGCTGCTCGTTATCAAGCAGAACCTCCACAAGTTCAGCGTTCTTTTTTGTAACCCTGGGATTTTTTATCTCTGCAACAGCAATGTTCCCTAATGAATTTATGGTAAAGGTATGATTTTTCTTCCCAGCTTTATCTTCTCTTACCAACTCACCAAACGTTATACTCCTCCCATCTACAAGTTTTACTTTTGTATCCTTAGTAAAACAACCCCAGTTTCCTTGTCCATCAACCAATGGGTATCGTAGTGAAAAATCCTGAGCCATTCGTGCCATCGCATCGTACACCGACTGATCACCGTGTGGATGATATTTTCCCAACACTTCACCGACCACGTTTGCTGATTTGCGATACTTTGCAGAATAAGTTAATCCCGAATCCCACATCGCCCACAAAATACGGCGATGTACGGGCTTCAGTCCGTCACGTGAATCTGGAAGTGCCCGCGCCACAATAACCGACATTGCATAGTCGAGATAAGAGACCTCAAGTTCTTTTGTTATCTCTACAGAGACAATCTCTTGCTCTTTTATCTCTTCTCCGTCTTTTTTAGGTTGTGATTTTTTGTCAGCCATTTATGGTTTTAAACAAATCATTGTTGTTTTTTTGATATCAACGATGTCCTTTTTCTTGAAAACAAATTTTTCTTGGTTCTTCTCAACTCCGTTCCCAAACAAATCGATAACAGTTTTGGAGCTGTCAGCTTTTCTTTTAAGTCCGGGGATTTTGAAGAATGATGGAATAAAGATTTTTGGGTTAAGTTTCTTAACCAACTTAACCACCCCTTCTTGATTAATAAATGGGGCTCCTCCACCAGGACCGATAATAACATCTATCTCTTCAAAACCGTCCATAAGTTTTGGGTCTGGTTCTTTTTCTATGGTTCCCAAAAGACCGATGGTTATGTCGTCCCAGGACAATGTATAGATTGTTTTGAAAAAATTCTTTGAGGACTCACTACTTATTTGATGCCCACGAATTTTTATACCTTTAATATCATACTCCCCTGCACCAAATATAGTCGCACCAGAATTATTTTCTTCCTGATTATTTGGCCATGGCATTATGGTCCGTATTAAAATATCCGCCTTGGTGCGCGGAGCAGAAATACCCGAATCTTTTGGAGGTGGGTCGGTTAATACGACCAGATCGCCGCTCTGCAGCTTAAAACACCCCTCTCCATACCACGAGATAATCATACAATTTTTAAGAAATATCGGGGTATTTAATACCCGTCTTGATAGTATCATATCACGATTTTATGCTGTTTTCAACGGTATGCAAAAAATGAGATACTTCTCGGATACCGAGGTGTTTTATTATGAATAAAACATCATAAAGTGTCCGAGAGGTCGTCATCCAGTACATCGACTTGACAGATGGGCTATGATATGCTAAACTTGAAGCAGTAAGTGAGGAGTCTGGATAGGCTGGACTTTCCGGTCTTTTACAGGCAAAATACAGGAATCCCAAAACCATACCGAAAAGGAGGTAAGACTCATGGGAAAGCTCTGCACAGATCAGTTGATCGGTAAGTTGGTCGCCCTCTTGCGAGAGGCCGACCCGGACAGGTTCGACGAAGCGGTGGCGAAAGCCAAGCAACGGTTGGACACGGAAGCAAAGCAAGCGAATCGATACGGCCTCGAGAAGCTCTTCGACAATCAGATCGCGACACTCAAGGATCGCGGCACGCCGGAGCAGATCGTGGAACTGCTCGCCAATCAGCGCAGTTCGGTGATCGGCAAGGCAAGTGAGATGATGTTCGAGAACGGACACGTTCCGTTTCTCCCGGTCATCCCGCGAACCTATCGGAGTCCCTACGATCTCATGTCAGCGGTGCGTCACGGCGACACGGTTGGATACACCAACCTCAACCCGACGAGCATCACCGACAAGGTTGAGGCGCCGGACGAGCCGTACTACATCTACGATGTGGAAGACGGCAAATCCACCAAAGGCAAGAGCTCGGAGAGTGCCGAGAAGATCTTCAAGTCGCAGAAGCGGTCACCGCTCACTGCAACCGAGGTCATGGCGCTCACCACTCACGCCGATGTGCTCTCAAGGCACAACGTGTGGGCATCTGGCTCCCGGCTCGTCTCCGCCGACAGCGTGCCCCACGTGTGGCTCAGCGACGGCAAGCCGGAGCTCGACTGGGACTATGCCGACAACTCGAACTCGAAGTGGGGGTCGCCGTCTCTCGGTAGTCGCTAGGACTTTGGGCTTTGGGTCTTTGGATCTCTTGGCCTTTGGTTCTTGGGTTCCGCCGAAATTTTTTCCGCAGGTCGCACAAGCGACAAACGGGGTAGGTCATTGCGACCTACCCTTTCTTTTTGCAAAAATGTGCGATATATTGTGAGTAATAATTGAATACAAATCAGTTACGCCTAAACCCTACCTCCTAGAGATAGGGCATGGTGAACTACCCATAGCTATACAGCTGTGGGAAGTCCTGAACAGCAAAAAACTCCTCGTGAGGAATGCTGTTCAGGCCCTATGGTGGAAACGCTGTAGTGGGTGGCTAAGCCACCATCTTGCGGGGAGCTTTTTGTTTAAGAGCTCAATGCAAGAGAATTAAGGCTCTTTGATCCATTCCCACACTTTCTGACGCAGTTCTTGCTTTAATCTGTGGCTATCGGCATGGCTGAGGACTCCGAGGTACGAATCGAAAGATCGAAGCAGGGCTTCTTCCGTAATCTTGCCCTCTTTAAACTGCCGTGTATGTGTCTGCAACTTCTTAAAAATCCTTCGGCGCACCTTTGTACGGAGCACTCGAGCTTTAGGCAAAGTAACATACCCCAAAAAATCCACTCCTTGTCTATATTTTCGGATTTCTACCTTGCCTGGGTGCAAAGATAGCTTAAGTTCTGATTCAAGAAATTCGGCAATTTTATTCTTAACATCAAGAAGATAATCTTTATCGTGATGTACGATCACAAAATCGTCTGTGTAGCGGGCATAGTAAGAAACCTTGAGACTGTGCTTCATAAACTGATCAAACTCATTCATGTAAATGTTGGCGAATAATTGAGAGGTTAAGTTTCCAATCGGGGTACCTTTTACATCATCGTCCTTACTAAATTCAGAAGAAAAGCTTTCAATAATAATTTTAATAAACCACAAAACATCAGGGTCTTTAATTCGCCGAGCAATAATATCAACAAGTATTTTATGGTCAATTGTAAAAAAGAATTTTTTAATATCGCACTTCAGCACGAAACAGCGCCCGTGCGTTTGATACACTTTACGAGCAAAAACCCCGAGTCGTTTCACTCCTTTATGCGCTCCTTTGTCTTTCCTGCACGAATACGAATCTGCGATAAAACTCGGCTCAAAGATTGGATTAAGGTGCTGAAAAATGACGTGATGGACAATACGATCCCGAACTTCTGCCTTATGAATACGCCTCACTTTTGGATCGCGAATATAAAATCCTATGTAGCTGCCGTGCTTGTACTTTTTACTTTTCAGGTCACGATGGAGGCGAAAAAGATTATCCTCAAGATGCAGTTCAAACTCCTGCACGTCGACCTTACCCCGTTTTCCTTTCTTGAATTTATCCCACGCATTAAGCAGGCTCTCCATTGAGATCATTTCAGGAAATATATTTTTATAAATCTTCATAATGAAAAATTTAGACCAACTACACAATGAGGCACCGATTCTGAAACATACTGTTGATCTCTACAAAGAGTTTTACCAACATCTCAAAACTTTTCCGAAGAAAGATCAATACATGCTCGGCAAGAGGTGCGAAGAATACATGCTTACTTTTATGGAACTGATCTTGTTTGCAGTGGGGCTTGATAAAGCTCGCAAGCTGAAAACCTTGGAAGAAGCAAACAGCAAATTCGATGTTCTCAAAGTTTTATTCCGCATGGCACGAGAATTGAAACTGCTTGATAACAAAAAATATCTCTCACTTGAAGAAAAAGCACAGGAAATTGGAAGGCAACTCGGCGGGTGGATACGATCTCTAAGATAAAGGCGTCCATAACAGGACGCCTTTATCAGATTTAAGAGACTACCGAGAGACGGCGACCCCCACTTCGAGTTCGAGTTGTCGGCATAGTTCCAGTCGAGCTTCGGCTTGCCGTCGTTGAGCCACACGTTGGGCACGTTGTCGGCGGAGTCGTTGCGGGAGCCAGTTCTGTTGCTGATCCTCATCCGTGGCCACCGAAGATCGAGGTTTACTTCCCGTTGGAAACGGGACTATATACTCTTTCTTCTGTATTTTATGTGGCGGCAGATTGGGTTGGAACATCCGATCACCCGCACCAAGAACCAGCAAGTAGTATCTAAAATCCCACCGCACGCTCGCAACGACCGTGATCGTTACGATTCTGGCAAGTTTATTGAGACTTAGGATTTCGGTGACCGCAGACCGTAATCTGCGGTACAGTAACCTACTTTTATTTACATTATATCATGCTCGTATCGCTTATTCGGTACAGTTTCTTGCTTTTTCTGTCTAATTTTTCTATGATACCCTCCACATACGTTTGTCGAACCCCGAAAGGGACTAGTGCGAAAAACGCACGGCGTATGGCATACCTATATATATGAAAGTTGTTAAACAAACTGACGAGCCTAAAAAACTCAATCCGCTCTTTCGTGTCCTAAAAGACAATCCTGAACTCACAAACCCTCTTAAAGAGGAAGATGTGTTGGAAGCAGTACTGCTCCAAAAGGACGGTACTCGTGCTTTTTTTGATTTGGGAAACAGAGGGACCGGTATTGTGTATGGTGTTGAAATAATGAACGCAACCGATATCCTGCGCGATATCAAACCAGGAGGCACCGCTACTGTAACGGTGATAGAGGTGGAGAATGAAGACGGATTGGTAGAGGTTTCTCTTATAAAAGCTTTGAGACAACAGAGCTGGCAGCAATTAAACACCGTCAAGGACAGTGGTGGGACTGTTACTGTAAAAATTACAGCAGCCAACAGTGGTGGATTGCTGACAGACATGCACGGCATAAAAGCCTTTATTCCTGTATCACAGCTTTCGGTGGAAAAATATCCTCACGTTGAGGATGGAGACAAAAACAAAATCTTAGAAGAACTGAAGAAGTTTATCGGAGAAGAGATTGAAGTTAAGGTTTTGGACGTCAATCAACGTGACGAGAAACTTATTCTATCCGAACGCGGTATTGCTGATGAGAGTGTAAAAAACACTCTTGCACAATACAAAGAAGGGGATGATATCGATGTTGTTGTATCAGGTGTTGCTGACTTCGGAGTATTTGTCCAATTCAAAGAGAACCCAGAGGTAGAAGGATTGGTTCACATCTCTGAGATTGATCACAAACTGATTGAATCACCACGTGATGCTGTGAGCGTCGGAGACAAAGCAAGTGCTCGCATCATTGAAATCAAGAACGGCCGGGTCTCGCTTTCCTTTAAAGCACTAAAAGAAAATCCTTGGGATAAAGCAGGAGAACTATTTAGTGAAGGACAGGAGATCAAAGGAACGGTTGCAAAATTCAATCCTTTTGGTGCCTTGATTTCTTTGGGACATGACCTACAAGGCTTAATCCATGTTTCAGAATTTGAAGGTTTAGAAACAATGAAAGAAAAACTGGAAGAAGGAAAAGAATACATCTTCGTTATTAACCAGTTAAAGCCAGAAGAGAAACGAATTCTTCTCAAGCTGAAATAATCACATGAAGAACAAGCCACCCTGTACGCAAGGGTGGTTTGTTTTTGCTATTGCTTGGTGCTCATTTATAGCTATAATAAGGGCATGAAAAAAATACAGGCTTCTAAACCATCTTCTTCCCGGGGTATCGGGCAGTTTGTCCTAGCATTACTTGCATTTCTCGCGGTCATCGCATTATTTTCTGCATTCTATGCTCCTCAAGAAGAAATTACAGACATAAGCCTTACTCAACTCGCTAATCATATTCATGAAGGTACCGTTACATCTATTATAGTTGCCGGTGACGAAGTTCGCGCCGAACTTGAAGATGGAACACTAGCCAAAACAAAGAAGGAAGAAGAATCTAGCCTATCACAAACTTTGTTGGCGTATGGAGTTGATGCAGACACACTCTCCTCAATTCCTCTAACCATTAAAGAAGAATCTGGGCTTAAGTTCTGGATGAGACTAATGCTTCCAACACTCATCCCGATCATTATTATCGTATTCTTTTTCTGGTTCATGTTTAGACAGGCACGAGCCGGTGCATCACAAGCTTTAAGTTTTGGAAAATCAAATATTAAACTCTTTGGTTCATCTAAAAACCGAGTTACATTTGCCGATGTTGCCGGTCTGGAAGAAGCAAAACAAGAACTCAAAGAAGTTGTTGATTTTTTGAAGAATCCTAAAAAATATCAGGATCTCGGTGCAACAATTCCAAGGGGTGTGTTGTTGTTAGGAGCTCCTGGGGTCGGGAAGACATTGTTGGCACGTGCAGTTGCTGGGGAGAGCGCTGTCCCATTCTTTCATCTCTCCGCTTCTGAATTTGTTGAGATGTTCGTAGGAGTTGGAGCTTCTAGAACTCGGGACGCCTTTTCTACTGCAAAGAAGGCAGCTCCTGCTATTTTGTTTATTGATGAGATTGATGCTGTGGGAAGAGAGCGTGGTTCTGGTTTGGGTGGTGGACACGACGAACGCGAACAGACACTTAACCAAATCCTGGTTGAGATGGATGGGTTTGAAAAGGATTCGCGTGTAATCGTGTTGGCAGCTACAAACCGTCCAGACATTTTAGATCCAGCACTTCTACGTCCTGGTCGTTTTGATAGACGTGTTATTTTGGATCTTCCCGATATTAATGACCGTGAAGAAATTCTTAAAATCTATGCAAAAAATAAAAAGTGTTCGGGGTCAATAGATTTACGCCAGGTTGCGGTACGAACCCCTGGTTTTTCCGGAGCTGACCTTGAAAATCTGATGAACGAGAGTGCTATTTTAGCTGCACGTGACGATAAAACAGAAATTGATCAAAAACATCTCTATGATGCTATTGAAAAAGTTATGCTTGGTCCTGAACGTCGCTCACGCATCTTTTCCAAGCACGAAAAAAATCTGACTGCATATCATGAAGCAGGGCATGCTCTGGTTGCCGCTTCTCTTAAACACTCCGATCCGGTTCACAAGATTTCGATTATCGCACGGGGTCGTGCCGGTGGGTACACGATCAAACTTCCTATTCAGGAGACGTATATCAAAACCAAAAAACAATTCTTGGCCGATTTGTCTGTTGCGTTTGGTGGATACGTTGCCGAAGAATTGATGTTTAAAGATATTAGCACCGGTGCTTCCAACGATATTTCGGTTGCTTCCGATATTGCCCGCAAACTTATTACCAAATATGGGATGTCTGAAAAGTTTGGCCCGATTGCATTTGGAAAGAGCCAAGATATGATCTTTTTGGGCAGGGAACTTACACACGAACGCAACTATTCCGAAGACACTGCCTCCCAAATTGATAAAGAAGTTCAGAAGGTCGTTACCAGAGCATATAACACTACTAAAAAGATCCTCACAAAACACAAGAAGGCTCTCGCTAAAGTTGCTGAAACGCTGATGAAAAAAGAGACTATAGAAAAAGAGGAGTTTGAGGGAATGATTAAGACGTTCAAGATAAAGACTGTGGAGGTATAGACAATCTCTCCGCATAGTCAAGGCAGTTCAAACATAGATAAAAGAGAGTTGGTGGGTTTTATATGTTCCTAAACTAGTGTGATGTCGGATACCCTTCCCACTTCTCAGAACAACCTGCGTGCCTTCTATAAGAGTAATTGGGTGCTTTTGTATAAAAAAACCCCCCGGCAACTGAGAACCGAGGGTTTTCGGGGTCGCCGAGGGCTGTTGCTCCCTACACCGCTGCGCTCGTGAAGGTGGAATCAAATGTGGATGCTTCCGCCACAAGACTTTGAAGGAAATTGTCTCGCTCGAGAGTCCTCCCACCGATTAACCCGAAAGCCCATCGGAGGGGTTTTTCTTCTGTCTCCACAACGATAAGGGCTTGACAATATATGCTACTTGGAATAATATTCCCAATATGGGAACAGATATTATAGTATACCTGCCCGCATTCAAATATGAAATTAATAGGCAAACAACAATTGCGCGATTTTGGACAAAGTCATGCAGACGCTAAACCACAGCTCGACTCTTGGGAGACTGAAGTTGAAGCTGCAGAATGGAAGACTCCGAATGACGTCCGGAGCAGATATCCCAAGGTGAGTCTCCCCGGCAACCTGCAAGCCGTTTTCGATATCTGCTGGAATAAATATCGCTTATGGGTACATATCGCCTATAAAACAGGGACGGTACTAGTAAAAAGGATCGGTACCCATAAAGAATACGATAAGTGGCAAATTAAATAGCAAATATTATTATGAACAACATTAAAACAATAAAAACTGAAAAAGACTACCGAGAAGCACTTAAATACATTGAGGCGCTAATGGCTACTGACCCAGACCCAGAATCAGAAGAAGGAGAAAGGCTTAGTATTTTAAGTACTCTTATCGCTGATTATGAATCAAATATGTTTTCCACAACGCTCCCTGACCCTGTTGATGCTATTAAATTTAGAATGGAACAACTCGACTTCAAGCCTGCTGACCTAATTCCTTACATTGGTAGCAGAGGCAGAGTTTCAGAAATTCTTTCCGGTAAACGCACGCTTACTATCGAAATGATTAGAAATCTTGAGGTTGGTCTAGGTATCCCCGCAAAGGTTCTCCTCAAGAAGCCAGCCGAAAATTCACCATATGAGGGATGGAGTACACACTTAATAAACGAAATGAAGAGGCGCGGATATTTTGGACGATCTTCGATAAAGAACTCTAATCAAGTAGAATTAATTGAAAGCTTTTTTGCACCAATTTGCTCACCAGTCAAGCTTATTGGAATGCTTCGACAATCTAGTTATAGAGCATCCCTCAAAACAGACCGACATGCGTTAACTGCATGGTCTGTTGCTGTTCTCAAAGAAGCTAAAAAAATAGAAACTCCAATTAAATATAAACATGGTTCTATTACTCTTGAGTTTATGCAAGAACTTGTGAAATTAAGCGTGAGAGAAAAAAGTCCAATTCTTGCACAGGAATATCTAAAAAAATATGGAATAGTATTAGTTATTGAACCTCATTTCTCAAAAACCTATCTAGATGGAGCAACTATATTGTTCAACAAAAAAAATCCGGTTATTGGCTTAACTCTTAGATATGATCGACTTGATAATTTCTGGTTTACTCTAATGCACGAACTTGCACATATAGCCTTGCACTACAATCAAGAATTTAGTTTGTATTATGATGAAATTGAAGGCGTAAAAGGCGTTATGATTACCGATAAAGAAAGGGAGGCAGACAAACTGGCAGAAGAAGCTTTGCTTCCTGAAGCAAAATGGGAAGTTAGCCCAGCAAAATTGATTCCCTCCTCAATAGCTGCCAACAGTCTTGCAAAAGAACTTGGCGTGCATGTAGCTATAATTGCTGGTCAAATCAGACACAAAGGAAAGAAATACGTATATCTAAACAAGATCGTGAATGAAGCGAAAGTGCGCAAATACTTTCCTGAAAAAAAATGGATCTAATAATATGATTAATTCAAAACATTACATACCAATATTGAAATGGAAGCGCGCCGAACTTACAGCGCTTAAGGGTTTATTCGACAAAGATAGGGATCAAGTGACACCCTTGATCGAATTAGTTATGCCAACTGTGCCAGTATATAAAAATCCGAATGAAAAGATAAAGAAAAAAAGAATAAAAAAAACTCGAGCAGAAATGCTAGAAGAGATAGTGACAAAGTTTAAAATGAAAAGAATTGCAGAAATTCCAAATGAAATTCTAGCGTCGTGGGGCAAGAGACCTATTTTTGTCGATTTCAGTTTACTATATGACACCAAATCTGTAACCCAGCTCAAGATTGATGCCTCACACAATATTATCACCACAGGAAATGATCTAGGTCTAAAAATAATTCCCGTTCTTAATTTAAATGATGATTCTGAACTTAAGAAAGCCCTCTGTTCTCTTTCTAAGAAACCTGGTATTTGTCTCCGAATAACACCCTCGGATCTTTCGAGTGCTGAAAAAGTTGAGGCGCTTAATAAAAAAATTAATGATTTTCTTTCGGAATTCGATCTAAGTGAAAAGAATATCGATCTCCTTATCGATATCAAAGAACAGTATGATCAATATTTAAAATGCTTGCGTTCAAGTCAGCACATAGAGCGTTTGATGAAATGGAGAAGCTTCATATTTGCATGCGGTGCCTTTCCTGTAGATTTATCGGAGTGTAAATTGGACGACCCCACTCTTCTTCCGCGTATCGATTGGCAGAACTGGCTAAAGTATACCGACAACAGATCAAATGAAAAACTGTCTAGAATTCCTACTTTTGCTGATTACACAATCCGAAACCCAATCTTTAATGAATCCCTTCAATACTTCAGTGGAACTACCAGTATCAAATATACTATCGATAATAATTGGCTAATTATGAAAGGAAAGATCCGAGATTACCCCCTCTATTTAGTAAATGCGAAGCTTTTAGTGGAGGACACAGATTACTTTTACGGAGAAGCTTTTAGTTTTGGAGATAAGTATGCAGCACAAAAAGCAAAACATTATCACGAATATATAAAAAACCCCGACATCAAAGGAACGGGGCGCGGCGAGGACTGGATTGCAATGGGTGTTAACCACCATTTAGCGCTAGTGGTGCATCAGATCTCCAATCTTCCCTAGAAAATAATACCTCTCTGACTTCTCTTTCTAAAACTTGTTGGCTAAACACGGAAGCTAATTTTTCATAAATTATTCCTCTGGGCTTGGAGCGAAACCCGCGTGCTTGCCCAGCCTTCTCTAAAATATCGAGAGCTTCATTTCGCCACAAAAGTCTAGCGATCGCAACGTTATTTTGTTGTTTATTATCCATTGGCTCACGTATTGATTGAAAAATAACAGATTTATTAGCATCAATCTTCGCGATCGTGATGCCCCACCAGTCAGGAACAATATTTATCGCATCGTAGAGATGACTTTTTCCAACAACTAAAGTTATCTGATCAAAAACAGTGTTATACACATCCATTTGGTCAGGTAGCCGCGCAAGGGTATCTCGGTCACTTTTTATTTCATACCCGTGAAGAGTACCATTAATAACAGCCACATCAACTCGTGCCGCACCATGTTTGACGCCCAACTCTTCAACAATTCTCAGTTTAGGATCATCAGAATGAAGCTCTTTGAGATATCCCATTAAAGCTTCGCGTATAATTTTATCGTTGGTGGTCATAGAGTAACAACGAGTTTAATGCTGAAAACCATATACTTTTATTTTAACACAAAACAATTGAGAGTACGTCCAATTTATACACAATCACATTGGCTCATATTTTTTCTAATCGCATATCGTCCAATAATCGCACCCTGTAATGGAACCTTCCGAACCTTGAAATAATTTTTGAACCTCGGAAAAGCCCCTAGTTAAAACACGATTCAAGGATTCTGCCCTCAAATCACGTCCCTTGTTCCGGCGATAGGACTCGAACCAAACATACCCGTTTAGAGCCAATCCGACCGAAGTGTGGTGTTGTTATTCAATTTCAGAAGTTTGTGCTCGTGCACTGCCCCGTATACGACGCTGAAATGTTTTAAAATCAACTTCAACCAACCCAAACCTCGGCCAAAACCCTTTATCCCATTCAAAATTATCTAAAAGAGACCAATAGAAGTATCCGCGCACATCACTTCCTTCTTTGCGAGCACGTTTAACTGCTTCTGTGTGCTCTTTAATAAATTTACTCCGCTTCGTATCATCGGCATCAGCCAAGCCATTTTCTGTAACGTAGAGGGGGATGTTGTATCGGCGGGAAGTTCTTGTAAGTACGTGAAACAAACCGTCAGGATACAGTTCCCATCCCATATCGGACACCTGTTTGTTTTGGGTTTTTTTAATCCATCCTTTGATACTGTAATGAAAATAATAATTGACTCCAATAAAATCGAGGTTTTTCTTTGCCGCATTTAATATATAGTCATTCCACAACCAATTAGCGCATCGTTCCAAAAAACCATTCCATATTCCACCAGAAGATTCAAAGTGTGCGACGTTTTTAACCATACCGACATGTGCATTCGGATTTACGTTCTTAATCGCCTCATATGAACGCCGATGACCCTCTAAAAGACGGTTGATGACTTTGTAGTATGTTAATGGGTTGGATGTTTGTGGTGGCCACATTCCTCTTAAAAAACTATTTGTAGCATAGATTATAGGTTCGTTGAGAGGTGTCCAAAACTGCACCCGATCTCCCAACGCCTCAGCCATCTTTGCTGTGAATCGTGCAAAGTACCGTGGTGTTTTGCGCCACACCCATCCACCCTTATCTGCAACCCAAACGGGGAGCGTAAAATGGCACAGTGTTACAAAAGGTTCGATGTCTCTATCTCTCAATGCTTTTATCACCTCGGCATAGTGTGCAATTTCTTTTTTATCAAACTTTCCTTTCTTTGGTTCTATGCGCGACCATTCAATTGAAAATCTGTGTGCGTTATGCCCCAGCTTTTTTGCAATATCAAAATCTTCCTGAAAACGGCTGTAGTGGTCACATGCTTTTCCTGAGATGTAGTTTGCAGAATCAAACATCTCTGGAAATTTTGTCTGTTGCCACTTCTCCCATTTACGCTTGGCTGTCTTTGAGAGACGTTCTGCGTTGTTATGTTCCCACTCACTCCAATCATTATGGTTATCCCCTTCTACCTGATGAGATGAGGTTGCGGCTCCCCAAAAAAATGTTTTAGGAATATTGGACATAGTATAAGTAGTATAACAGAAAGATAGGTATGTGGTTGGGATTGCAAATTATACTTAGTGTGGTATAAATTAAGCACTGTCTGCGCCCATAGCTCAGTGGTTAGAGCAGTCGTCTTATAAGCGACAGGTCTCTGGTTCGAATCCAGGTGGGCGCACTTATTTTATATGGATTCACTCGCACAACTACTACTATCTTACGACCTCTTTGCATATCCGTTGATTATTGTTGCCTCGGTTATTGAGGGGCTCGTCACCGCGTTAGCAGTTGGCGCGCTTTCCAGAGAGGGATATCTGGTCTTTGGTGAGGCGTTTATTGTTGCAATAATCGGAGCTCATGTTCACGACATTCTTTTCTGGTGGGTAGGTAAAAAATTACGTCCTGCACGGAGAAAAAAGTTCTTTTTTATACGCTTTGATAAACTAACACTGTTTTTAGAGAAGATTAAGGATGATATGGGTATGTATGTCTTTGCTTCCAAGTTTGCCTGGAATTTAAACCGTTTTGTTCTCGCTGCTGCCGGATACAGTGGAATGCCACTTAAAAAGTTGCTTCGACACTCATCCCCTGCCGCTATTATATGGGTAACGCTGATGATGTCGTTAGGATATGTGTTTGCAGATCAAACAAAGCTGTTTCAACAACGTATTGAAATTGCCGGATTAATCATAGCTGGGATAATTATAGGGATTATTGTGCTCCAATCTATAGTATGGAGATACATTAAACAGTACTTTAAGTTGAATGGACTTGTTTCACAAAAACAACGAAAGTTGTTTACAAAGAAGAACAGTGTTGACGAGTAGGATATCTATATCTATACTACCCACAACGCGCGCATAGCTCAGTTGGTTAGAGCACTTGTTTTACACACAAGGGGTCCTAGGTTCGAATCCTAGTGCGCGCACAGTATACTTTCAATAGCCGCACCTTCCCCACAGATTAAAACCCCCCAAAGACTTCTGTGAGTCCAGATATATGGTCGTTATGCAGATGTGAGGCAACAACAAGATCAACATGTGTCGTCTTGTAATATGCCTTAATATGTTCAACTAGTGCCTTTCCTGACTCCTTTGTTCCTCCATCTATTACAATGACTTTTTGAGTTGTTGGGGTGCTGAAATCACCATACCTGATGGCAATCGCATCACCACCTTTTTCTCCACCACCAACAGGAATGTAATCGATTTCGTATGCTATATACTATACAGAACGTCGCTTGGTACCCGACATATTTTTAACTGTTCCTTTGACTTTTTTATTTCTCATAGCCTGCGTGGCCTTGTCCATATCTAATTGTGGGACCTGTAACACCTTGCGTTGTGATCGGCGCATTTTGAGTCGCTGAGCTGCTTTCTCAAGATTTTTGGTATTCCCACTTCGTTCTACTTCAGTTGCTGTTTTGCCAGATTGTGTGACGGCATCAAGTCGCTTTTTGCTTCTTTTGAGTTCTGTCTCCGTCTTACCGCCATAACCCGCAGCCTTTCTCTGTGCCCGTTTATGTGATTGTGATTTCGGCATATGTTTTTGTATAAATAATAATTGCTTTTGGATGAAGTTTCAAGTATACTGTAATTGTATTTGAAACGATTTTGAAAGTCAACCCCATGATAAACAAAAAACAAAAACAAGTATACGATTTCATTGTGTCCTACTCTCAAGAACACGGCGTTGCTCCATCTCTTAAAGAAATCGCGGGGCATTTTGACTTCCTGCAATACCCATCATCCGCGCACTATCATGTGAGAAAACTACAGGATGAGAGGTATTTAGAACGTGAATTAAACAAGCCCCGCTCTATCGGTATTTATGCTGACAGGGTAGTGAAAACACCGTTTTTACATAAAACAGGAATGGACGCTATTCGTGTGCCGGTCTTAGGCGCAGCAAACGCTGGCCCAGCAGTTCTTTTCGCCGAGGAAAATATTATAGGGTATTTGAAGATTTCTAGAAGTGTCCTTAATAGAAAAGATGGGGTGTTCGCTTTGCGTGTTGAGGGCGACTCAATGAATCGAGCGAAACTTAATGGGAAAAATCTTGAAGAAGGGGATTTTGTTTTGATCGATTCTGAATATAAAGACCCGCGTAACGGTGATTATGTGCTTTCGGTAATGGATGGATGTGCCAATTTAAAGAAATTTGAACGAAACACAAAAACTGGCGACATCACGCTTGTTTCTGAATCTAAAAATCCAAAATACAAGCCGATTTATGTTTCAAGTGAAGATGATTTTATGGTGAATGGAAAGATTGTCGAAGTTATTAAGAGATAATCTATAAACTTGGTATAATTGAAATTGATATGACTCCCCCCTCACCCCAACAAGTAGCCAAAGAACTTTCAGTATATCCTTTCTCTGATGTTGAGAATGTGGTAATTAAAAACATTCTTCAGGATGCTGGCATCAAAAAAGTAAAGAATCGTTTAATTGCAAACATTCTCAAAAAAAATACCAACGAGGGTGTGTCGTTTTGGTTTAGTACAAAAGGAATTCTCCCCTGTCTTGAGTTGTTGGAGAAATTATATGAGTTAAATGTCACCGAAAAAGATAGAAAAGTTAATGGTTCATACTATACTCCAACAAACATAGTTTCATACATCATTAGAAACACGATAACGGGTGGGGTGGGTTCAATTTGTGACCCTGCTTGTGGTAGTGGAACATTTCTGGTCGAGTCTGCGAAGTTTATAAAGCAGGGATTTAACCTGTCTTATTCTAGAATATTTAAAGAATTGCTTTTTGGTGTAGATATTTTACCCACAAGTGTTGAGAGAACAAAAATAATGCTTTCTCTGCTTGCTATTTTGGACGGAGAAGATGGGGATTTCAAATTTAATCTTTGCGAAGGAGATAGTCTTGTCTTCGATTGGGAAGCGAGTTTTGGCACAAAAAAATTTGATTACGTTGTAGGAAACCCTCCGTATGTAAGGACAAAAAACCTTAGAGCCGAGGTTAGGAAAAATATAAAAAAATGGAGCACAGCAGATTTTGGAAATGCTGACTTATATATCCCGTTTTTTGAACTAGCTACGAAGATTACCAATAAGAACGGGAGAATAGGCTTCATCACTCCAAGCACATATCTTACGTCTTTTAATGCTAAGTTGGCACGTAGATTTCTATCCCACGGCAAATTTTTAAAAAGAATCATTGACTTTAATGGTTGGCAAGTTTTTGAGGGAGCGACAACCTATACTTGTATAACGATATTAGACAAGAAGAAATCTAACTTCCTCGAGTTTAGTTTAATCGATAGCCAGAAAAAATTAAAAAACCTTGACTCGCTCGTATTTAATAAAATTAAGGTGGACTCGCTTGGTGACGATGGATGGAGGTTGCTTTCAAAAAAAGATGCAGAAAAAATATTCAAGATCGAAAATGCGGGTTCTCCACTTTTCAAATACGTAGATAAATTTGTGACGGGCTTGGCCACATTAAATAATAATCTCTTTCTAGTAGAAGATGGGCTTGGTACAGACACCTTCTTACGAAAGGAATATAAAGGACAAGTTTTTTTAATCGAGCGTGATATTACAAAGAAAATAATCAAGCCGAATAAGATAAAAAGCACGGCCGCCCTTATAAACAACAGGGAGCGAATTATTTATCCATATATTTACGAGGGAAACAACAAAACAAGGCTCATGTCAGAACCATCTTTGGAGAAGTCTTTTCCTGAGACATATAAATATCTTTGCGCAATTAAAAACGATTTAAGGTTAAGGGATAAGGGTGAGAAGAATTATGAGGCATGGTATGCATATGGGAGAACACAAGGATTAAACAATTTTGGTAAAAAAATCATACTACCAATGATGGATAACAAGCCTTCATTTATCACGGTTGAGGATAAAAACACTCTAATATATTGTGGATACGCACTTTTCCCAAAAAACAAAAACGACTTCTCAATTCTCGAAAAGATCTTAAATTCAGATGTGATGTGGTTTTATATAAAAAAGACTAGTAAAAATTACTCTGGTGGATTTAAATCGTTTGCAAAAAATTATGTTAAGAATTTTTCAATACCCAATTTATCTGATAAAGAAAAATCTATACTTTCAAGGATGGACGACAAAGAGAAAATAGAAAGCTTTTTAGAAAAAAGATACCAATTAACTTAATCTTTATTGTTTTTTTAATAAAGGGAAGTTCCTCTCTATATATTTTTGTAAAAGCCTGTCAAAAAAGTTGTCTATTCTCAGATTTTCTAGAGTAGGAAATTTTTGATTTAGTGTTGGTGGATTTTTATGAAAATCTACTTGTAGGTATGCTATTTCTTCATAGTGTGCTTGCGGATCTGAGCTTTTTGTCCTATCAGAGATTAGCGCAAACATTTTTTCTGCTCTATCAAAATCAAAACTTTCTTTTTTAGCACCGGGCAAGATACTTTTTGTTGGGTGAAGATAGAGTAAGCCGACGACACAAAGTGGATACCGTTCATGTATTGCCGAAACTTCTCCAACCTCCATTTCATAATAATTCAAAAAGTTTTTACCCAATGAACTCATTTGACTTCTAACACCAATTATCAAGAGTGGCCCGGAGGTTGGATGAACAATTGAAACGTCCACGTCTTTAAATTTGTGGCTGGTGAGTACCCTTATTTCTCCTCTGGGTTCTAGTTCACCAGAAAAACCACGGTTCCCAAGCTCCTCTATACAGTATCCATGGAGTTGTTTGATAAAACCTTGTCCTCGCACAGCTGTTTTTGGATCAGCGAGGAAGGTTTTTTTCATTTCGGAAAGTGTTTTGTTTAGTTTCTGTTTGTCGTATGCCATATTGATTTATAATAATAGAATGTCTTTTTTATAAATCTCTACAAATTTATAACCGCCCTTATTAATATAACATCAAAATAGATTTACGTGTATAACATTACAAAAAGACGCGCGCGCATAGCTCAGTTGGTTAGAGCACTTGTTTTACACACAAGGGGTCCTAGGTTCGAATCCTAGTGCGCGCACAACTACAAATCTGTAACGTTGGATACTTAAAGAGGAACATCAAAAACTTCTTCGCACGCTCCTGATGCGCCCTCGGATGCTATTGATACTTTTTTAAAGTCACAATTTAGTCCACAATCTGCTTTGTCGGTAAAACCAACATTAAGAGACAAACCTTGCTGCACTTTATCTGTTTCTGTTTGTAACGCCCAAGAAAAACACTCTGCCAATAATTCAAATTCTGGGCTAAAAATATATTCTTGTTCACTAGACAAACTACCTGCAGGATAGTAAACACCATTATATGTATCGGATTTTGTTGCTTTAAATTGGACGGGAATTTCTAACGCATCGTCAAATTCAGGAAGCCCTGTCGGGTTGTCTTTTTGAAGTATGATTGTTCCATTCTTCATGAAGTCTGGATCATCTTCTTTGTATGGAGAATCAAACTCAAGAATCGCTTCAAAAGGCACAAACTCCTCTGTCATCCAGTCGTCTTGTGTACGTGCTGGTACCGTATCGATAATAAGTCCGTCCCAATTTACTAATATCACTGGGAAGTCTGCTTCAAAATACCACATTCCCCTCGCCTCCCCTTTTATCACAAACGGGCTTTCGATAGTCCATCCTTCCTGCGGAGTGATAACAGCAATAATATCTTTATATCTGATCGTCGTATCTGACTGTGGTTGGATCGGCGGCTCGTGAACAGCCTCCTTTTGTGCCAGGAATATGAACGACACCCCAACGAATATAATAAAGATAGTTGAAATAAAAATTGTTGTTTTCATATATATTTATTCTAGCATATATAGATGTAAACGAAAAACACCCGAGAAAAGTACAAAATAGGGTGTTTCTTGCAAAACCGCACAACAAAGCCCCACTTCATCTAGCGCATGGTTATGCGCTTTTTACAACCTCCATTTTTTTACTCTGTAAAATATGATGAATTGTTTCACGTGAAACAATTCATATCGTTTCTAGGGTGTTTCACACCATGTTTCACACCAAGATTGTTTCACGTGAAACAATTTGCTTCATTTTGAGTCTGGCAACATTTCCCCCTAAAAACGACTTTTGCCGGACTCAAAACAGGGGAAAATGTTTCACGTGAAACATTTTCATTCAAAATCGTCCTAAAACAGAACAAATAATTAAAGATATCCACAGAAATAGACCGAACTGTGGATATCATGCGAATAAGAATAAAATCCAAACGTTTCGAAAAAGAATAAAAAAATAAACTCATATCTGTTAAACCGCATAAAAGCTCGGTTTCTTTATAAATAACCACAATTAACACATAAAACACCCTGGAAATTAGTTATCCTTTTCTTATCCACAGATTAATACCACGGGTGTGGAAAAGTTGGGCAAAGTCCGGCAAAGATGTTTCAACGTGCTAATTTGTTTTTGATTATATTTCATAGTACAATCTACAATATGTCTGGACATTCTAAGTGGGCAAACATACGACGAAAGAAAGAGGCGACCGATAAAAAAAGAGCGCAGATATTTTCTAAACTATCTCGCGCTATTTCGATCGCTGCACGCAAAGAATCAAACCCAGAATTTAACCCAACACTTCGCACCACAATTGAGAAGGCGCGTCAATACAACATGCCTCAAGATAATATTAGTCGTGCTATAAAAAAATCGAGTGAGCAGGCAGATTTGAAGGAACTAGTTATTGAAGGATATGGACCAGAGGGCGTTGCATTAATAATTGAAGCAACAACCGACAACCGCAACCGCACTATTGCAGAGATAAAAAAAATATTTTCAGATCATAATGCAAAGTGGGCCGACCCAGGAAGTGTGGTGTGGGCATTTGAAAAAGAGGATAATGAATACTCACCGAAATTTCCTCAAACCATTTCACCAGACAGCCAACAAAAACTTCTTGCGTTCATGGAGGCACTTGATGACCACGACGACGTTACAGAAATATATACCAGCGCAGACATAACAGTAGAAACAGAAGAATGAAAATTTTAGGAGTTGATCCAGGAAGCAAGCGCGCCGGATACGGTGTTGTTTTATTTGAAAAAAACGATCCAGAATTTGTATGCGGTGATTTGGTTAACGTGCCTTCCAACGATCAACATCAGAGGCTTGTAGAATTATATGAATCGTTTGAGATTATTTTGGACGAACAGACCCCAGACGTTGTCGGGGTAGAGAAGCTGTTTTTTACCAAAAACATTAAGACCGGTATCGAGGTGGCTCAAGCACGAGGAATATTTGTGTTGTGTGCCAAAAGACGAAACCTTCCCATTTATGAATTCACACCATCTGAGATTAAGTGCAGTCTCACTGGGGATGGTAGAGCTGATAAAAAAGCCGTAGAGAAGATGGTTCGCACCATTCTTAAAATTGACGACCTTAAAAAACCAGACGATGTATATGATGCATTGGGAGTAGCACTGGTTACTGGATACAAGCTTAATAGTCCTCTTTCTAACCTCTAGCGCTGGTAATGTGGGTGGTTATCTATTGACATGTTTTTTGATGTGCGTATAGTAGTGTTGGTATAAAAATGCAATGTGTTTTTTATACAAACACAAAGGTCGAAAATACTAACACATATATATAACATGGAAACAGGAACACTTATTGATAACCGGGTAGGTCTCGACGTTAGCTCCGATGAGAAAGAGGTAGAAGGTGTTGAAGAGGAGACAGTTGAAGAAGAGGCCGTAGAAGAAACACCAGAGGACGAAGAAGAAGATGAAGACGAAAAAGAAGGAGCAGACGGAGACGACGACAAAGATGACGACGACAAAGATGACGAAGAAGAAGAGGAGGACGACGATATCGAGAAGGGAGACGAAGAGGAAAAATAAAAACAGTAACCCCTCGACATTGTTCGGGGGGTTCTTTAGTTGGTGTGATATACTACAAAAACGACAATGATGGTACGGAAACAAATTAAAAAAATATTTTGGCTTGGATTAGCAATTGTCCTACTGGTTGGGGTGTGGATCTCCTTTACCCTTGTTCAGGTTGTGAGAGAGCTCCCACGACCGGAGCACCTGAGTTCATTTCAACCAACTCAATCAACTAAAATTTATGACCGCACGGGTCAGGTTTTGTTGTATGAAATTCATGGGGACCAAAACCGAACAGTAATCGACACTCAAGACATCCCGCTTCATGCACGCCAAGCAACGCTTGCTATTGAAGACCGGTCATTTTATGAGCACAAAGGAATTTCGATCAGCGGAGTCACACGTGCTATTTGGATTAATATCACATCTGGAGGAAAAGAACGCCCTGGCGGATCTACAATAACCCAGCAGTTGGTAAAGAATGTTTTTCTAACACCAGAGAAAACTATTAAACGAAAACTGAAAGAGTTTATTTTGTCTTATTGGCTTGAGCAACGCTACACAAAAGACGACATACTTACGTTATATCTCAACCAGATCAGTTACGGCTCCAACGCATACGGTATAGAGTCTGGATCTCAGATATTTTTTGGAAAACATGCCAAGGATTTATCACTTGCTGAGTCGGCATATCTTGCCGCACTTCTTAAAGCCCCAACATACTATTCACCTTGGGGTTCACACGTTGATGAGTTAGAGGGACGTAAAGACTACATCCTTGATCAGATGTTTGAATTGGGAAATATCGATGATCAACAACTCCAACAAGCAAAAAACCATAATGTTACTTTCCTGGATCATAATATCGGATCGATCCGAGCCCCTCATTTTGTGATGATGATTAAACAACACCTTGAACACAAATATGGTACTGATGTTGTGGAGCAGGGAGGATTAGAGGTTATAACAACCCTTGATTGGTCTATGCAGGAAATTGCCGAGAGAGTTGTCAGAGAAGGTGCTGAACGGAACAGTGAGTTGTATGAAGGAAAAAATGCTGCACTTGTTGCTCAAGACCCTAACACTGGACAGATTCTGGCTCTGGTGGGGTCGGCTGACTATTTCAGCGAGGAGATTGATGGACAGTTTAATGTTGCAACCCAGGGACACAGACAGCCAGGATCGACATTCAAACCATTTGTATATCTGACTGCGTTTGAAAAAGGATACACTCCGGATACTGTTATTTTTGATGTCCCAACAGAGTTTGCAGCAAATAATCCTAACTGTCCTGTACCTGTTGATTTTTATAACAACAATGATCAGTGTTTTCACCCGCACAACTTTGATAATAGATTCCGTGGACCCGTATCATTTAAACGTGCTCTGGCACAATCTATTAACGTTCCATCAGTTAAGGTGTTATATATGGCAGGAATTAACAATACAATCGACAACGCTGAAGCGATGGGGATTTCAACACTCACCGATCGCTCACGATATGGATTGTCTTTGGTGTTGGGTGGGGGGGAGGTAACACTTGCTGATCTTGTAAATGCGTATTCTGTCTTTGCAGACGATGGGGTTGGGCGCGACCAGGAATTTTTGTTGAGGGTACAGAACAGAGAAGGTGAGGTGCTGGAAGAATATTCAAACATTCCACGACAGGTAATACAACCACAGTATGTTCGTTTAATTAACGATATTCTTTCTGATTCTGATCTTCGTTCAGGACTCTTTCAGTCAAGTTTATCTCTAACGTTATTTGAAGGATATGATGCAGCCATAAAAACAGGGACAACCAACGACTATAGGGATGCATGGATAGTTGGATACACCCCACAGTTAGTTGTTGGTGTATGGGCAGGAAACAGCGATTATGAACCTATGGTGCAGCAGGGAGGAAGTATTTTAGCCGCCACACCGATGTGGAGCAATTTTATGAACGAAGTTATCTATTCTCTCCCTCCAGAACCGTTTATCTCTCCTGAAACGGTATTCTCTTCCCAGCCGATGTTGAATGGGGAATATATTATCTCTGATCCTTCTTATCCATCTTCTCAAATCCACACAATCCTCTATTACATAGATAAAAATAACCCAACACAGCCGGGAAACATTGTTTCTAGTCAAGAACCACAGTTCTTTAATTGGGAAGTTCCCGTAATTGAGTGGGCCAAGCAAACAATTCCAAATTTTTCTAACACCTTCAATATACAACTCTTCTAACCCGGTCTCCGGTTAAGAAGATTTAATTGGCATTATAATATAAATAAAGGTTTTGTCTTGAGAAGAGCGAACAATGCTCGGTTTTTCTTCTCCACTAAACCCAATTGTTATGTCGTCGGATGTAATTGATTTAATTCCATCCAATACAAAGCGCCAGTTAAATACAATTTCAACTTTTTCTCCTTCTGTTTTTGCAGGAAGGATATATTCGTTCTCTCCAAATTCTTGTGTTGCAGAAAAGATTGTTATGTTTTTGTTTTTTTGATCGACAACAAATCGTACTTCATTAAGACGGTTTGATAGAGAGCTGGTTAGTTTAAGTGCAGAGGTTAAATCGTTTTTATTAACTACTGTCCTTGTTGAACTCTCTTGAGGGATGATTGTTGTATAATCTGGAAACGTTCCTTCAATGAGTCTTGATATCAAAGACGTTGTTGGGGTTTTAAAAAGAACCTGGTTTTTATCAAAAGATATAATCAAATCGTCTTTCTCTTGAGAAAAAATCCGTACAACTTCCTGGATAGTTTTTAGCGGAATAATAAATGATTCATCTTCTGACGCCGTTGAGGTAATTTGTTTTTGTGGGATTGTTTTTTCAGCAAGACGAAAACTGTCTGTTGCCGCTAATTTTACTGTTTCGTCTGCATACTTAAATAAAATTCCCGATAGTTCTGGTCTTATATCAGAGATCTGACACGCTGGCATAACAGATGATAACGCATCCAACATTACGATGTTTTCACAGGAAAATGTGTGTGTTTCATCACTTACTGAAGGGATAATAGGAAAATCATCTTTCGGAGCAATTGAGATCTTTGCTCGGTAATTATCTGTTGTTATTAAAAGAGATGATTCCGAGAGTTCTAAATTAACACGTTCCGAAGAGAGATTTTGAATAATTTGAGAAAAGACCTGGAAGGGGACTGCAACAGATCCTTTTTCAATTACCTTCGCTGAAATTTGATGAATAATACCGAGCTCCAGGTCAGTAGAGGAGAAGGTAAGTTTTCCATCGTTTGTCTCAAGAAGAAAGTTCCTCAAAATCGGAAGATGAGACGACTCTCTTCGAATTCCTGATATTATATTTAATCCTTCTTTGAGATTATTTTTTAAAACAACGATGTTCATAATAGATTCTTAATAATAATATATTAAATAGTAGTTTTTATAGTACCTGTGGATATGTGGATGAATGTATTATTATGGGATTAATACAGGGGGTTTATAAAATACGTAAAGGGGATAATGAATGGAATAGTTGGGTATTATTTGTGGACGAATTATGAGGTATTTTTATTAACCAAATCCTTAATCATCACAATTTTTTGATTCAAACCCTTATCTGTCGTTATTTTATTAGCTATTTTCTCATATGAATGAATTACAGTCGTGTGATCTCGCTTCCCCAGTTTATCCCCAATATTGGGGTATGACATCCCCAGCATATCCCGAAGTAAAAACATAATAATCTGACGTGGAAGTACAACCTCTTTCCTTCTGGACTTATTTATAATATCTGCTTGGGAGATCTCAAAATACTGCGCCACAGTCTTTATTACATGAGATGGGTTGATGTTTGCCGTGCTCTGTTGAGTGGCTGTATTAATAATTTCTTGAGCTGTTTTAATATCGATATCTGATCCTTTAAATTCTTTATAGAAATACAGTTTTGAGATGATCCCCTCTATTTCTCGCACACTCCGCTGAAGCTTTGATGCTATACAGTGTGCAATCTCATCACCCAAATCAAACCCTTTCTCTGCGGTTTTATTCTTAATTATAGCCAGTTTCATTTCGTAGTCCGGGTGTGTAATATCAACGATCATTCCACCCTCAAAACGGGAACGGAGCCTGTCTTCTAATACAGGGACGTCAGAAGGGGGTCTGTCGGAAGATAGGATAATCTGCTTGCTGTTCTGATATAGAGCGTTGAATGTGTGGAATAACTCCTCCTCACTCTTTGCTTTTCCTCCAATAAACTGAATATCATCGATAATTAATACATCAACATCACGATATTTTTGTTTCATAGTCTCCATTCGCTTTGCTCTTATTGCTGAAACCACATCATTAACAAACTTTTCTGAAGAAACATATTTTACCCTCACTCTATTCTTGTATCGTTTTACGATTTCATTCCCAATCGCCTGGATTAGGTGTGTTTTTCCCAATCCGGTCCCTCCATATACAAACAACGGGTTATATTTGGTCCCAACCTCTGTTGTTATTGCGCTGGATGCAGCAAACGCCATCTCGTTTGATGAGCCAACCACAAAATTTTTGAATGCGTATCTTGGGTGAAGGTTTGTTTTTGGATCTGCTGCAAGATCGATAAGACCAACCTGTCTCGGGTTTTCTTTTTGCTGGACAGGCTGTCGCGAAAACACTTTTTTCTTAATAGCGTCTGGTTGATTGAGAACCACATAATCGATCCGTGAAATTGTTTCATCAAAACTGCGAAGAATTTCAAGAAGTTGTTTGTTGTGTTTGTCTTTGATCCATTCTTTGGCAAAACTATTAGCCACCCCAACAACAACAACTCCAGCACTGTCGTTTTTTTCAATGAGACGTGAGTTTTTTATCCAGGTTAGAAAATTAGGCTTCGAAACCTGGAGTTCTATTTCTGCTAATGTTTTATCCCAGAGGGTTTTGAGGTCCATAGAGGTGAAGAATTATTATTGATAGTATTGTATGAAATAGGTGGAACAAAATAAAGTGTGGAAAAAACTTGAAATGTTAATAAATTGTGGAAAACCTTTTTGAATACTGTACACCCCCAACAAGGCAAGCACAATATTGACAAGAGCATTGATTTTTCTTTTTTTGCCTGATACACTCTGTTTTGTATGAAACGTACATATCAACCAAAACGACGTAAACGCCAAAAAACACATGGATTTCGGAAACGAAGTAGTTCCCCGGGAGGGAGAAAAACAATTGCGCGCCGTCGGCAAAAGGGAAGAAAAGAACTCACGGTGTAATCGTGAGTTTTTGTTTGATGTGATACCATAACAATATGCTCCCTAGAAAATACCGTCTTCCATCTTCCTTTTTTACACACAAACCACCACACGCAGATCGTGTGGTGACCACAGAACTTTTTGTTGCACGTTGGTATAAATCCAATAATGATTTTATGAGAGTTGGTGTTGTTGTTCCAAACAAGGTCATATCAGGCGCTGTCGCCAGAAATCGAATTCGTCGTCAGGTTCATACAGTTATAAATTCTCGTGGCTGGCACAAGAGAGCTGGGTATGATATGGTGTTCTACGCAAAACCAGCGCTGTCCGATGCTTCATCTTCTGATATTGAGGTTGCGCTGGATAAGGTATTTAAAGAGAAGAAATAACCATGTCTTTTTTATTTAACGAGATCTTTTATCTCCCGCTACTAAACCTGTTAGTTGCCATATATGGGTTGGCGGTTTCTGATTTGGGAATCGCAATTATTATTTTGACGCTGATTATTCGGCTTGTTTTACTTCCGCTTTTCTATAAAAGCACCAAAGATCAGACGATCATTCAAAAATACGTTACACCCAAGATCAAAACGATTCAGGAAAAGTATAAAGACAACAAAGAACAGCAGGTGAAGGAGATGATGGCGGTGTATAAAGAACACAAAGTGAGTCCATTTTCTGGATTTTTGCTGCTGTTAGTTCAGCTACCTATACTATTTGCGCTTTATCGGGTCTTTATGCGTGATTTTTCTTCTGATTTGAGCGAACACCTCTATTCATTTGTTGCAGCTCCCGAAATAATCCACACAACATTTCTTGGGATTATTGAGTTGAGTAACTCTAATATATGGTTAGTATTGCTGGCAGCGGTCTTTCAATATTTGCAATCCAGGCTATTGTTTAATATAAATAAGAAGGACAAAAAGGGCGGTTCAGACGGATCGATGGGGATTGCAGAGAAGGTTGGGAAGAACATGGTTGTTCTGGGCCCAATCCTTACAATCATCATTCTGTCTCAGATGCCTTCGGCTGTGGCACTGTACTGGATGACGACCTCTGTATTCTCGGTCGGTCAGCAGATTGTTATTAACAAGCGACTAAAAAACAATGGAACAAGAGAAGCAGCTGCTGGAAACACTGATTAGCAAGATGGGGTTTGAAGATTTTTCGGTCACACCCTCGCAAGATTCACGGCGGTTGTTGATATTTATCAACGATGCACCGTTTTTGAGCCACAATCTTTCCGGATTAGTGGCAGACCTTGATTTTATATTCAAATCGATGTTGCACAAACAGGGTTACGACATTGTTTTTATCGATATTAATAACTATCGCAAAGAACGGGAGGATATTATTATCAAACTAGCACGGGCAGCTGCAAAAAAGAGTGCTGTAACATGTAAAGATATTGCACTCCCTACAATGAATTCATTTGAGCGTCGAATTGTACATACAGAGTTGGCGATGAATCCGGACATAAAAACAGAGAGTGATGGAGAGGGGAAGGCAAGACACGTTGTCATAAAACCGATCGAGTAACAACCCGTGAAGGGTTGTTTTTATTTTATCTCACCCCACTGTTTTCCTTGTAACACATCTACAACAAGAGGAACGTCGAGTTTATATACACCCTCCATCTGTTCTTTGAGTACTGGGACTATCGTCTCTTTTTTTGTGTCGCTAATTTCAAATACCAACTCGTCGTGAATAGAGAGAATAAGATTTACATCTTCACCCCAGTTGTTTTGTTGTATGGTTTTCTGCACCTCGATCATGGCGAGCTTAATAATGTCGGCAGCCACACTTTGAAGTGGCATATTTATTGCCATTCGTTCTGCCTCTGCGGCTAAATAAGGGGCAGGGGAATGAATAGATGGAAGTTTGCGCATCCTCCCGTTCATATTTATAACTTTGCCGGATGTGCGTGCGTCTCGTACGATACCATCCTGCCATTTTTTGATTGCGGAGAATTCTTCAAAGTATTTTTTAATGAACTCTTTTGCTTTGTCTTGAGATACACCACTTTGGCGTGCAAAGGCACGAGGTCCCATTCCATATACAATGCCAAAATTGAGAGTTTTTGCTGTGCGGCGCTGAGGAGCGGTCACATCTTCTTGTGGGACGTCAAAGATGCGGTGTGCTGTTAGGCGATGAATATCTTCTCCGTTCTTGAACGCCGTAATCATGTTTTTATCATCTACAACCGAAGCCAAGATGCGCAGTTCGATCTGAGAATAGTCAAAAGATACTAAGGTATGTTTTGGTGGGGCAACAAATATGTTGCGGATATCATTAGCCCACTTCGATTCCTGTGGAATATTCTGAAGGTTTGGTTTTTGACATGAAAGACGTCCAGTTGCTGCCCCCAACTGCATGAAAGTCGGGTGAATACGACCATCACTTTGAATTAGGTCTTTGAAAGCGTTAACATATGTCGTCTCGAGCTTGAAGAACTCCCTATATAAGAGAATTTGTTCTACAATCGGATGTTTGTCTTGTATTGCCTCCAGTTTTTCTGCTGCCGTTGATTTAAGTGAGAGGCCAAGGTCTTTATTAAAGTATTCAAGGAGTTGTTTGGGTGAGTTTATGTTTATTTCTCTCCCAATTTCTTTGGTGATGCTGTTATTTAATTTCTCCACTTCTTTGCTGAGCGTTTTTTTAAGATCGGAGAGTTGTTTTGAATCGGTAAGAATACCTCGTTCTTCTATCTGCGCCAGAACTGGAATAAGAGGCATCTCAACTTCGGTTAATATGTACTCTAATCCTTGGTCTTTAATCTGGTCTCTGAGGGTGGTATACGCTTTAGCGGCTCCATCTTTTAGAGAAAGTTCTTCACCAAACAGATCTTTTGAGCACTCTTCCCAGGTGTCGTATGATTCTCCCAGCAACAGGAATCCTATCTGAAGATCGGTATAAGGGGCTGTGAACGGATGTTTTTTATATAGATTTTTAAGTCCAAATCCAACCTTCATCTGGTTAGCACTGAGATCGTCTTCTGTTGTTTTTTCATCGAGAACGATGACCGATTCTGTTGGGCTCTTTGATGTCTCCATCTGTTGTTTTTTGGCGGTGGATGGTTGGAGGCGGTTTATTAAGGTCTCAAAATTCTGTTCGTTGAAGAATTTAACGATATCATCTGTCTTCGGGTCGAAGACAAGTTCGTCGAGTGATACTTTCACAGGAATGTCACGTACGATCGTTGCAAGTTTTTGTGAGAGGAGGGCTTTGTCCTCATTTTCTTTGATGTGTTTATATTTTTTATGTTTCTGTCCTGTTTTAAGGAAGTTTTCCAGAGATCCGTACTCTGAAAGAATGGCTGATGCAGTTTTTGGTCCGATGCTGGAAACTCCGGGGATGTTGTCAGAAGGGTCTCCAACCAGTGCTTTGTAGTCGACAACCTGATCAGAAGAGACTCCCAACTTTTTCTTTATCTCCTCATCATTGTATTTTATGGTCTCTGAAATTCCTTTCTTGAACGTTTCAACAATCACCTTTCCATCATCTACCAACTGCAGTGCGTCCAGATCACCGGTTAGGATTGTAACGACGAGGTCGGGTTCTTTTTTGAAGATTTCTGCGAATGTGCCGATTAGATCGTCGGCTTCATATCCAGCCTTATCGATAGTATGTATAGAAAATGCTTTAAAAAGATCGGGAGCCTTTATGATCTGACTGATTAGTTCGTCATCTGCTTTCGGACGATGCGCTTTATATTCTTTGTATTCTTTTGAGCGGAACGTTGGTTCTGGATGATCGAAGAGAGCCGCAGCATATTCCGGATTGAATTGGGTTATGATTTTAATGAGGACGCTTGAGAGCCCATAAAGCGAACCTGTTGGCTCCCCCTTTTTATTGGTTAGAGGAGGGAGGGCGTGATATGTGCGGTGAATAAGAGAGTTTGCATCTATAAGAAGGAGGCGTTTCATATTCTGTATGATACCACTCATCGGTACTATAGAAAAAGATGTTATACTGGTTTTATGATATGGACCCTTTTTGCGGTAGCGGGGTATTGTGGCAAGGCGGTTGCAGCAGTGATAGATAAATATTTATTAAACCACAGATTACCAAGCCCCGTTTTATATGCATTTTATACAGGTATTTTAAGTGTTGGGGTTGTTATTTTAATTCCGTTTGGGGTAGGTCCGCTATTCGGCGGAGTGCTTTTGTTGGCGTTGGGGACCGGAATGGTTTCTCTGTTGTCTCTGTGGGTGTTCTATGAAGTAGTTGTGCGTTGGGAGATTTCACGTGTCGCAACTCTGGTCGGTGGTTTATCTTCCTTTTTTACACTCCTTCTGGCGTATTTTATTGGAGAAGAGATGCTGGGTGCACATGAGATGCTTGCATTTATTGTGTTGGTTGTTGCCGGGGCACTACTGACTTTGGAAAAGACAAAGAAGATAAAAGTTAGATGGGATGTTTTAGGATTGGGGGCATGTGCCGCGTTTTTAACTGCGCTGTTGTTTGTGTTGTCTAAGCAGGTCTTTGTGTATGCGGGATTTATTAGTGGATTTTTTTGGATTGCGATGGGGAGTACATCGCTTGCAGTTTTGATGTTTGTGGTTCCTTCTATTCGCCGCATTATAAAAAAATCTCATTCTCACACCACTTCTGTTTCTTTATGGATCGTTGCTTTGAATAAGGCTATAGGGGCCGCAGGATTTTTCTTGATAAGTATTGCAGTTGCTCTTGGGCCCACTCCACTAGTTAATGCATTTAAAGCAGTTGAGTATGGTGGGGTGTTTATATTGGCTACGCTGGTGTCGTTGGTGGCGCCGCAGCTTATTAAAGAGAGACTTGATAATACTGTCATGATACAAAAAGCAGCCGGGATTGTGTTGGTTGGAATTAGTATTATATTATTATCACTATGATGAAGGCCATTGGATTTTTATTGATAGTTATTGTTTTGTTTGCTCTTGGGATCCTTGTATTAATCGAACTTACACCCGAACAAGAACCTCGTGTATGGGGGGTGACGTTTTCGTCTAAATATATGAAGAGGTTTAAAGAGATTGACTGGCATGATGCGTATCGTTCCATGTTGGATGATCTGGCTGTAAAGCATCTGCGTCTCCCTGTTTATTGGGACGACGTTGAATATGAGCAAGGGGCGTTTGATCCCAGTGAGATTGAGTGGCAATTGGACGAGGCAGCCAAAAGAGATGTTGAGGTAATCGTTGTGGTTGGCAAGAAGGTTCCGCGTTGGCCGGAGTGTCATATTCCGAGTTGGGCACGCGATCTTCCCCAAGAAGAACAGGACGATGCAACGATCGATTTTGTTAAAAAGATTGTTTCTCATCTAAAAGATCGTACCGAGATTGTCTCCTGGCAGGTTGAGAACGAACCGTTTTTGGATTTTGGTGAATGTCCTCTCTTGGATAAAGCTTATGTTGATAGAGCTATCGAGGCAGTGTATTCGGTTGATGACAGACCGATCGTTATTACCGATTCTGGAGAGATATCACTGTGGGTGAGTGCCGCGAAGAGGGGAGACATCTTTGGAACTACTATGTATAGACATGTCTGGAACGATTATACCGGTCTTATCACATATCCGCTCCCCCCTAAGTTTTTCCGTCTCAAACGTTCCATTACAGAACTGATTGTTGGAAAAAAACCGATGATCGTTATCGAGCTACAGGCAGAGTCGTGGCTTAAACGTCAGGCGTATGAAACAACACCAGAGGAACAGTTTGAGTCCTTTAACCCAGAGCGATTTACCCAGATGATTTCGTACGCTTCTCAGAGTGGATTTGATACTTTCTATCTGTGGGGAGTTGAGTGGTGGTATTGGCTTAACGAAGTACATGACATGCCGGAGATGTGGGAATATGCCCGTGGACTATTTGCAGAAAGTGAATAATTTCACGGTCAGTATGCTGGTATGGTATAATGTTTGTGTACAGAGAACGTCCGCTTCTTGTCGTGCGACGACGTTTGTGTGCTAAATATTAATAAGTTGTTTTCTATGGCAAATAATAAAGGTCCACAAATTTATTCTCCACAATCGGGGGAAGATAAAGGCGCGCCTCAGACACCGCCAGTTCAACAAACCCCTCCGCAACAAACACCTCCACCAACCCCTCCTGTACAACCAACCCCACCCGCAGCACCGGCTGCTCCTGCATTTCCTGCTGGAGATCCGTTTCAACAAGGAGCGGGAGGACCAATTCCGCCTCCACCACCTTCTGCAGAAGAGCAGGTCGGAGTGCGTACTATGACATCTGATAAAGAATCAATACAACAGAGTGGCGGTGAAGCGCCAAAACCAGAAGTTGTTTCAGCACCTCAGTTATCCAGCGTGCGTTCTGAAAAAGAAGAACCTGCTGCACAACCAGTACCAGTTCCTCCGGCACCACCTGTTTCTGGTGGCGGCCCAGTACCTCTTGAACCAGCTCCTGCAGATTTGGGTGGTGCTCCTCCAGCACCTCCGTCTCCTGGAGGTCAAGAACCTGAGTCTGAAGAACTTAAACCCAAAAAATCACTGAGTTTGAAGACTATTTTAATTATTTTAGGGATTGTTGTTGTTGCTGCTGTTGTTGGATACGGTGTGTACTATCTTGTCTCTACTCTAAATGCCCCACCTCAGGCGGCCATACCCTCACCAACCACCGATCAGCAGTTCCCGTTAGGTGATTTGGGATTAGGGGATGATGAACTAGACGAACCCAGCGAACCCGATGAGCCAGATGAGCCAGATGAACCTGACGAACCCGATGAGCCAGCCGTCCCTTCATTTATTCATCAATCACTAATAACTGCACCTGATGAGGCTGTAACCGTAACTCTTGATTCTGCTTCACTGGAAGCTTTTGAGGCAGGGATTGCTTCATCAAGCGTTCCAGCCCTTCTCGCCGGACAGGTACGTGATATAGCATTCCAACTTTCTGATGAGACCCCAGTTTCATTTGATCAGTTGTTAACCGCATATTTCCCGGCCGTGGCTGTGTCGTGGACTGGGTTGTTTGCAGAAGATATGACGAGTTGGTTGTATTATGACTCTACCGGTGGAGTAAAGTTTGGTGTAGTTGCCGCATTTGCCGAGGGTGTGGGCGTCGAAGAAGTTGCTGAAACTGGAACATATGGAATTCTTGTGTTGGAAGGTGATCCTTCCATCGCTGCCAACTTCTTTGCCGACGTTGTTACACTCCCTGACGGTGCTGTCTTTGATGATGGGACGGTAGAGGAGATACCAGTTCGATTTGTTGGATTTGATTTTGATAATGCCAATGTCTTTGAGTACGGATTTGTGGAGATTGGTGATACAATATATCTGCTCATGGGAACCTCATATCGTCAAATGGTTGATATAATCGGACGTCTCTCTAGCTAATATGTTAACTAAAGAACAGACACAAACCCTCGTTGCAAAACTTGAGGAAGAGAAAACACGACTCGAAGTTTTAATGAAAAAGCTTGGTACCCCTCCTGATTTGGGGGATGAGCCTGGTTTTCAGGATGAGAGCGAGGAAGCCGAAGAGTTTTATAACCAGCAATCCCAGGCAGTTGTGTTGAAGGAGCGTTTGGGTGACATCGACTCTGTATTGCTTAAGATTGGTGGCGAAGAATATGGTATGTGTGAAGAATGCGGCGGGGAAATTGGTTATGAATTATTATCTATTGAACCTACAATCAAATTATGCCGAGAGCATAAACGATCTAAAGAAGAAGAATAAGGAAGCCGCCCTCAGGGGCGGTTTTGTTGTGGGTCTTGCATTCCCCTACATATTGTGGTACTATATGGTCAGATCTTGAAAGGAGTATAGTATGAAAGTGAACGAGATTCTTGCGTGGGACTACCTCGTGTACGGACTCGTGCTCGGAGTTCTCGCCACATGTGCAAACGTGTTCAGCTGGGGGCTCATCGTCGAGTTTCTTGGGATGGCGTTTGTGATTGCCAGCGCGATACTCTGGGTGTGCTCAGCGGTGAGAATTCTCATAGGTGTCCCTTATTACAGCCGACAGTTCGGATTCACGTCTGGTGTTGTGGTTGGATACTGGTCGGTCAAGTTGATCGTGGCCATGTAGTCCTGACCGCCCCGCTTGTAAAAGAGCGGGGCTTTTTCTTACACCTTGCATTTTATCTAAAGTGTTGTATTGTATGAGGAGCTCATCACAAACGGAGGGACACGTGAATAAAGCATGGAGCAGAGCTATACCAGTGTTCGGTATTTTGCTTGGGATTATATTTGCTCTCCTTTCCTATATATATCCAAACATAATGAATGTAACTGTCATTGCTAATATAATTTTTGTATTGCTTTTTGTTTTGTGGACTGGAGCTGCGGATCCTATCAACAAACTTTCCGAACTTAGTAGGGGTATTCTTATTGCTTGGGTTTGCTACATGACCACCTACTCCATCGCCATTCTGGTCTCTATCGGGTTTGGTTGTAGTTACGGACAGATGTGGTTGTAGTATTTGTTTATGTCCTTGTTTTTTCAAACTGCCTACGGGCAGTTTTTTCTTGCTCACAATCCCAGAATCCTTCATACTGTTTTCATGTTCTCTGAGTTAAATAACAAACAACAAGAAGCAGTTGAAGCAGGGGATGGTCCTCTATTAATCGTTGCCGGTGCCGGTTCTGGAAAGACGCGCACTCTCACCACCCGCCTTGCTCATCTGATTTCAAATAAAAAAATAAAACCTGAGCGTATATTGGCGATCACCTTTACCAACAAAGCAGCTGATGAAATGAAATCACGGGTGAAGGCTCTTATAAAAACACAACGTCTAAAACTTAACAGGGAACCGTTTGTTGGAACGTTCCACTCATTCGGTGCGTATATTTTGCGTAAGGAGTGTAAGAAGATGGGGCGGGATGCATCTTTCACAATCTATGATCGTAGTGATTCACTTCGGACAGTGAAAGTTGCCATAAAGAATTTGAATATTTCTGACAAACCTAATTCTCCAGCTTATTTTTTGAAAAATATTTCACGAATTAAAAGTGAGGTTGCAGGAGAAAAACTGGTTTTGGGAGAACAGCACGGAGAGCGGATTGCGGCTGTATACAGGGAGTATGAGAGATCTTTAGAAGAAAACAATGCTTTTGATTTTGATGACTTGATTGAGAAGGTTGTGCGGTTGTTTCGTAAAGATAAATCTATTCTTGAGCGTTGGCAGAAGCGATATGACTACATCTTGATCGATGAGTATCAGGATGTGAATACAGCGCAGTACCTGATGGTTAAACTGTTGGGAGCTGAGCATCAGAATATCGGGGTTGTTGGGGATGATCAGCAATCTATATACAAATTCCGCTTTTCTGACTTCCATAACTTCTTAAATTTTGAGAAAGACTGGCCGAAGGCTCGTGTGATTTTACTTGAACAGAACTATCGTTCTTCGAAGACTATTATAGACGCATCTTCTGCTCTGATCACAAATAACGTAAATCAAAAACCGAAGACTCTCTGGACAGATAATCCTCAAGGAGATCCCGTTGCGGTTTTTGAGCATGAGAATGAGTTTATTCAGGCTGATATGGTTGCCGAATCGTGCAAACAGATTTTGAAAGATGGTAAAGCGGTTGGGGTTTTGTTTCGTACCAACGCACAGAGCCGTGCTCTGGAACATATCTTTCTGGATGCAGGAGTTGATTACACCTTGTTCGGTGCTCTGAGCTTCTATGAACGTAAAGAGATTAAAGATATGGTGGCGGCACTGCGTGTCGCCCTTAATCCAAAAGACAAGATGGCATTAAAGAGGCTTGAGCAGACATTATATAAGAAGAGGACAAAAAATTTATGTGACAAATTGCCAGCTCTTGTGAAGGATTTGAGTCCTGCACAGTTATTAGAGTGGGTAATTAAAGAAGTTAATTACTTAGATTTTTTGAAGCGTACATTCCCCAACGTTGCAGAACGGGCAGAAAACCTCTCAGAACTGGTTTATTTTGCACAACAGTTCGATGATCTGGCGATGTTTATGGAACAGATCGTATTAGCCAGTCCATTGGATCGGCGTCATAAAAAGAGAACAGCAAGTGGTGTCTCTATGATGACCATTCATTTGGCTAAAGGGCTTGAGTTTGATGCTGTGCATGTTGTTGGGGTTAACGAAGGTCTCTTGCCTCACCAACAGTCTCTGTTTTCGTCTGATGAGGTTGAAGAAGAGCGCCGTCTTATGTATGTGGCTATGACACGCGCCAAAAAGAATCTTTTTCTTCATTTCTATGATGCCCCATCCCGTTTTCTGAGTGAGTTGCCTGGTGATACAATTAAGTTTGCTGGAGCCTGCCCTCTTGATGATGAAGAACGATGGATAGAGTATGATTAAATTATGCCTCAGAAACTAGGACAACATTTTTTAAAGAGCAACAGCATTCTAAAGAAGATTGCTGATAAGCTTGATATAAAATCTGGCGAGTGGGTTGTTGAGGTTGGTCCGGGGCATGGAGAACTTACCAAACATCTTCTTGAGAGGGGAGAAAAGGTTGTTGTGATTGAGAAGGACCGTGAACTGGCCGAACGGCTCCATGAGACGTTTGCCGATGCGATTAAAGAGGAGCGGCTGATTGTGCGACAAGGAGATGTGCGCGAGGTGTTGGACGACGTTGTCTCTTCCATCTCCAGCTATGTATTGGCTGGAAATATTCCTTATTATCTGACAGGATATCTTTTTAGAATGCTCGGAGAGCTTTCCAATAAACCATCGCGTGTTGTTTTAGTGATTCAAAAAGAGGTTGGGGAACGATTGTGTGCCGGGGCTGGAGAGATGAATTTGTTGGCGGCGTCGGTACAGATCTGGGCAGAGCCCAGAATAGCCGGAACTATTAATAAAAAATATTTCTCTCCTCCTCCTAAAATTGATTCTGTAATTGTGCTTCTGCACACCCGCTCAAAACCGTTGACCGATCTTACATCTACGATGCTATTTCTCAAGATTCTGTTTGCTCATCGGCGCAAAACTATACAAAATAACCTGGTTAGTGGGGGATATAATGCCCAACAAATTGCTTCAAATCTTGCCAAATATAACCTCGATCCAAAACTGCGCCCACAACAGCTTTCTTTAGAGGATATTATCCACTTGGCGGCTTCATTTTGATAGCTAGCTGTATTATAATAAAGAGGATGAAGACTTCCCCGCGCATTTTTGTGGTGTTCTTGGTTGTAGTTATTTTATTTTTGGGATATTGGGTGGTGTCGGGGTTATTTGGCGCAAGTGACACTGAACAAGAGAATTATTTTTCCGTTACCCCGCCTTCTGGTGATGTTCCTTCCTGGGCGGAAGGACTCGATGATATTTCCTTGTCAGAAAACATTACCCGTACTTTGGCGCGTAATATTAGCTCCGATTTCATCGCACGTACTCCAGATGGTGTTACGGTTGAATCTAGTGCGAGTTTATTGAGCAAGATTGATTCTGATATTATTGAAAATCCCGAGCAGTTAGCTCAATATATTTCTCCCGAGGCGCTCGGATTTTCATCAGATATTTCAGATGAGGAATTAGTTATGATTGTGGAGACAACATCACAAACTCAGGAAGAGTATTGGGGGGAGTATCTGGTGTTGTTTAATAATTTTGAGTCGTATGCAGACAATCCCTCCACCCTTACCGACGCATTATCTGATGCAGTTGAGCTGAGGTTATATGAAAAACTTGATGAACTATTGGTGGTTTTTAGTGAAATCAGTGATGGGTTGGTATTAATGAAAGTACCATCAGAACTTGTTCCGTTTCACAAAAACAATATGAGATTTTTTGGGGACCTAGCTATTATATTTCGGGCAATTCGGGGCTCTGGAGACGACCCATTACGTGCATATCTATCATTACAATATCTTCCAGACGTATTGGTGTTGTGGGACGATGTTGGTGAAACTATTAAAACCAAAGCATTAACCTCCTCTTAATATGAATGCATTTAAAAAATGTGTTGTGTCAGCTCTTATGGTCGTAGTGATTATTTCGGGTATATTCACTCCGGTTCCTCGTGCTAACGCCTTTTTTGGTGCAGAAGGCTGGGCTATTCTTGGAGAGATGATTGTTGAGTGGTTGGAACAATTGACAAAGTGGGTTGAAGAAGAAGCACTTAAAGCATTGCGTGATGTGGTGGTAAAGCAGTTGATCGATAAATTAACCAACGACATTGTCAAGTCAATTGCAAATGAGGGCGATCCAATGTTTGTGCAGGACTGGAGTGAATATATGCGTGAGGCAGGGGATATTGCGTTTAATAGTTTAAACGAACAACTTAAAGAGGGTGGGCTTAATCTGTGTTCGCCATTTGCCCCACAAATCCGCGCTTCATTGAAGTATCGACTTAACAATCCATACGGGAATCTTCCTATCACATGTCAATTCGATGATTTCAAGCGCAATCTTCAATACACCGACAACTTTATTGAACGTGGGGGATGGATCGCATATGACCAGATGTTTATTCCTTCAAACAACTATTACGGACTCTCGATCTTAGCGAGAGATAAATATAATGAAGACGTTGCACGAGAGCAGGAAGCGCGCAAGAATGACGCGATATCTGGAAGTGGGTATACGTCTATGAGAAAGTGTACAAAACTGGGTGGTGGTATAACACAAGCGGATATTGATGAGGCGTGTGATGATGGTGATAACGCATGTCGTCGGCACATTGAAAAACTATGGTGTGAGAAGTGGCAGATACTTAATCCAGGAGACGTAGCAGCTACGGCGGTTGCTACAGCAATAAGTGGTGACGCGTGGTGGCTTACCAATGTACAGAGTGTTGTCTCAGCGCTGGTTAATGTATTTATCAAAAAGGTGTTTGATGCTGCTCGTGGAGGATTGACAGAGTCTAGCGGATCGGGTGGTGGGAGTATAGCTATTGACGATGTTGATACGCAGGACAGGATTGAAGAAGCAAACGAACGTCGCCTTTTTGAAATAAAGGATCGCTACAATAGTTTTATTTCCTATGCAAACAACCTCCTTCTTTTGATTGCAGCTGATCTTTCGCTTGCGCAATCTCACAGTGGTTGTAGTGAACTTGTTTCGTATGAAGATTCGGATGGTATCATCCAAACCACCACGATTACTGACCTGATTACATTTTTGACTATTGCACAGCAAAGTTTGCTGCAAGGATTAGGAGAGGCGCAAGTTTCTCTCGCAGAGATTGAATCGTTGGACTACTCAGACCCAGACATTAACAACGACATATTTCGTATCGTGAGAGAGTATTCTGATTTTGCGCGTATGTATTCGGTCTTTATTGCTGATTTGAGTGTTGTGCAGGGGGGGAGTCCAGGAGCACTAGAAGCTACATTCTTTAATATCCAAACCGCATTACAGAGCCTTTCGTGCTCATAAGATATGATGTTTCGTAGATTATTCACAATTCATACCGCTACGTTGGCTTTATTGTGTATTGTACTGCTTGGTGCGGGGAGCAGTATTGTATTTGCTAGTCCGATTGATGAAGCAGCCACCGGGATTATCGGGTCGGTTGCTTCGGGAGCGGCAGAAATGCGTCTTCCGGTGATCGGGAACTGGATTTCGAATATCTTTCTCTTTATTCAGGCACTTTTAGGGCTCTTGATCAAGACTGCAGCGTGGCTTTCTGGTGCTGCGTTGGGGTTTAATCAATCGATTCTTAATTTTGATCCGCCCTTTATTACAGTTGGATGGCAGATTTTTCGTGATATTGCGAATCTAGGATTTGTATTCGGGATTATTGTGATTGCGATTGCAACAATTCTACGTTCTCGTGCATATCAAGCCCAATCTATTTTGTGGAAGCTTATCGTAGCCGCGCTGTTAGTGAACTTTAGTCTGGTGATTGGGGGGACGGTCATTAAAGCCTCTGACGTTTTTTCAAACTACTTTCTCAAATCTATTTCGGGGCAAACCGGAGAATTGGCATTTGTAGGCTTTACCGAACGCCTCACCGATGAGTTTAAACTCAATTTATATTTTAACCCAACATCTAATATAGAAGATGAAGATGATGCATGGGGACAGGCTTATATGGCAATAGTTAGAGGGGGCCTTGACGCGGCTACTGGTGATTCGTTGAGTAGGATCAATTCATTTGTCGATACATTTAATAAGATGTTTATAGCATCTCCAGGAATGCTGGAACTTGGATCGATGTTTATTACGATTATTGTGGAGGTTATTATGTTTCTCACACTTCTGGCCTTTGCTGCCATGCTTCTTCTGCGGTATTTCTGGCTCAGTTTTCTCTTGATGCTCTCTCCTATTGTGTGGCTCTTGTGGATATTCCCACATACCAAGCATCAATGGACAGAATGGTGGAAAAAGTTTATCCACTGGGTTTTGTATGCTCCTACCGTTCTTTTCTTCACCTGGTTGGCTCTGACAATACTCAGGAGTGGAAGTCAGTATGCAGATATTGCTCGTAAGAGTGTTCTGGCTACAGGAGGAGATGTTGGGCTTATCGCAAACGTGGAGTTTGGATTTTTCATGAACACTATTATGGCCGCCGCATTGCTTATTGGGGGGATGAAGGCTGCACAAGCAATAGGATACGGAGGGACTGGATTTGTGCTTGGTACCGCTACCAAGGCTGGGAAATGGACTAGACAGCGTGCGGGGCGGTGGGCAGCACGAGGTGTGAGTCGTGGAATGAAGGCCTCAGGATTTAGGGATGCAGCACGGAAGTATGCCGAGAGTGTATCGAAAGGGAAAGGGAATGTTGTACAGCGCTTTGTTGGTGGAACGTTAGCGCGGAGTGCCATGCGTATTGGTGCAGTGACAGAGAAGAAAGCCGGAGAAGATTTTGGTACGGCTCTGGAAAACATTCAAGATCGATTCCCCAATAAAGAAGATTTTCTTGCTGCAGCCGGAACGTTTGTCTCCTCCCCCTATCGTTCTGCTGCCATCTCTCATGCCCAACAAAAAGGTTGGCTTGATGCTGATATGGTTGAAAAGCTTGGTGGAGAGGGCGCGGTTCTCGAATCAAAAGAGCGCTTTGAGCGCTGGGACAAAGGGAAGGATTTTGGTGAGGTTGAGGTGTCGCTGGGTAAGCCCTTAGTAATTTATAAGCTGGAAGAACAGTATGCTGTTGCTGCACAAAAAAATGACACAAAAGAGATGGAAAGGCTCGAACAAGAACTGCGCAAGGAAACTGAGGCATTTAGCAAAAGACTTAAAGATGAGGAGTGGAAGAAGGTTGGAAAATCTGTTTTTGGCAAAAATCCTGGTGTGAGGAAAGGTGATAAGAGTGATATGAACGCGGGTCAGAGAAAATATCGTCAATTGCTTGCTGAACGTGTATATAACGATCCTTCAGGAAAATCGTTTAGCAAGGTACTTTCTCAGCTTTCGGGAATTCGTGTGTATGACTTCTTGTCTGACCTAGTCCTTTCTGATACTGCTGCCGAACTTGAGGGAGCGCGTACTGTTCTTGGAGAGATCCGTTCTTCGAGTGAAGAGGAAACGGAGGATCGAACGAAGAAAATGACGCGCTACGAACGTCAATTAGGAAATACCATGCAGCAAATCCGCTCGTTTGAACAAAAGACTCCTACCCAACAGCGACTACTTAACAGAATTAAGAAGACGGTATTAGATGATGTTATTGCCGAAGAATCCGAAAAGACAGGACCTGTGCCGAAAGTGGGCGTTGCTAAAGGCAAGGAGTCGGCTGATGAGACTAAAAATAAGTCTGATGATAAAAAAGAAAGTTAATTATGTACATTCCTAACGCACAGCACGTATTGGAACACTGGAGCGATACTCCTGAGCTTTTGCGTGACGCAATTTCTTCCCCGACCACCCTTGATACGATTGATTCCATTGGGAAGGCTCATCATCTTGATGAGAATAAGCAGCACATAATAGAGAGACTATCGCGCGGGGTGTTCCTTGGGTTGATACATCTGGAAGATCTTCATAAAGAATTGCAGGGTTCTTTAGGTATTGATGGAAAACTTGCTCTGGAGATTTATCATGAGCTTGATAAGAAGATTCTCTCATCGTTCCGCAAAAACATTGAACAAAACTACTTAACACAGAAATCTGGCGAAACTCAAGAAGTGGAAGAGATGCCCAAAGGAGATGCCCAAGTTATCCTAAAGAAAGAGGCTCCAACAACTCTGAATCTGCGCAAAAAATATGGCGTTGATGCGGAGCTTGGACAAGCACCCCCACTTAAAGTTTCTGCTGATACACTCAAACTTTCTGTGAAGCGCGATGAAAAACCTGGCACACCGACACCAGTTTCTCTGCCTGTTACGGCACAACCAACTCCGGCACAGCCGGCTGTTCAAGGGCCAGTGATGCTGCACAAAAGAGAGGAAGCTGAATCGATTGTGAAAAAACGTCCTGCGGCTGCATATCGCCAAACATCGTTTGGTGGGTTTGGTGGGTCATTCCGGACACCGTTCGCTAAAAAAATTAAACCTTCCGCAACGAAAGTTGAAATAGAGATGCCAACTAACCAGAAACAGGAAGAAGAAAAGGTTAGTAAGGTGCCTGTATCAGTTAAGCGCTACGATCAGGCAAAGACAGTCCATTACGCTGCGCTTAAAACTGATGTTTCTGGACTTTCTCCTAAAACAACAGAACCCGCTACAGGGAAAACAGAGAAACTGGAAGAGAACGGAATGGTCGATTTATCACAGACAATGCCTCATTAAACAATGTCACAATTCGAAGTACCACAATTTATTGATTTGGAGAGTAAGGTGGTTGGCCCCCTTACTTTAAAGCAGTTTGCTTTTATCGCCGCACCTGCTCTTGTCTGCTTTTTCCTATTTTTCACACTTACTACATTTTTGTGGGTGTTGGTTGTTGTTGTGTTTATGTCTGTGGGGTTGGCGTTTGCATTCATAAAGATTAACGGACGTCCTCTTTATGTCTTGGCGTTTCTGGCTGTGCAGTATTTTTGGAAACCCAAGCTTTTCTTGTGGCGTCGACCAGTCGTGGAAGAGATTATTGAAATTCCTGGTGTTCGTGAAGATGTTAAAGCAAAGCGTAGTTCGTTCAAACTTGCAGCTGTTGGGATTTCTCAGGTCAACAAACTCTGGCAGGAACTTACAACCAGAAAGACACCTATTCCAAAACGAGAGAAGCGCATCCCTGAACGACGCGTTAAAGAGATTAAAGAACAGTATCAGGTATTCAAAAAAATTACAGGAGAACGTGAGGTCGCTAAGAGGATCGATTACCGATAGGTTTAGACACGCTTTCGTATTAACGATATACTAACAACAATGGCAAAAGAAAAAATAACATTTCCATCCGACGCTACCCAGCAATTTGTGGAGATAGATCAGATAAAAGATGACGTTGTTATTCTCAAGGGAGGAGGATTACGTGCCGTCTTGCTTGTAGCGGGAACCAACTTCGAACTCAAGTCTGAAGATGAGCAGGATATTATAACAGGCACCTATCAGAGCTTTTTAAACGCTCTCGATTTTTCAATTCAGATTATTGTTCATTCCCGTAAAGTAAATATTGATGCGTATTTGGAAAAGATGGCCAAAATACGGGAAAAGGAATCTAACGAACTGCTGAGAAATCAGATAGATGAATATATCCAGTTTGTTAAGAGCTTTGTGAAGGAGAATGAGATTATGACCAAGAACTTCTTTGTTGTTGTTCCTTATACACCAGGAGGTGTTAAAGAGATGAAGAAAGGGGTGAAAAAATTCATACCATTTTTTGGAAAGAATAAAAAACAAAACAGCAAAGAAGAAGATATGGAGCATCAGGTGCAGCAGTTGCGCCAACGAGTTGAACAGGTGTTAGCGGGGTTGGAGCGGATCGGATTGCGCTCAGTCCAGCTTAATAAAGAAGAGCTTTTAGAGCTCTACTACAATCTATACAATCCCCAGACTGTACATCGTGAGCTTAAAAAACAACCCGAGGGCGCTACTAAAGAACCAAAGCAATAACCATGGCTGAACAAATCAAAATACAAAAACCATATAGCGAGCAGGAGGCACAAGAAACCAAGAATCTTATTGCGCCAGCTGCATTGCAGGTGCAGCAGACATATGTGAAGGTGGGGGAGAAATTTGCTAAAACTCTCTTTCTTTTCTCATACCCCCGATATCTTTCCAGCGGATGGTTTTCTCCCATCATTAACTTGGCCAAGCTATTTGATATCTCTATATTTGTACACCCAGTTGATACTGCGCTGGCTATGCGGAGCTTACGCAAGAGGGCGGCTCAGATTGAGGCTGAGATGATTGAGCGTGAATCGAAGGGATTGGTGAGAGATCCTATGTTGGAGACTGCGTTTCGTGACGTTGAGGCACTGCGTGATAATTTGCAACAGTCTCAGGAGCGTCTGTTTGATACTTCGGTGTACATAACGATATATGCCGACTCGCTGGAAAAGCTTAATGAACTGGAAGAGACCATAGCCAATCTCTTTGAAGGTAAATTGATTTATATAAAACCTGCTATTTTCCAGCAGTTGGAAGGATTTCAATCAACACTTCCTTTAGCTCAGGATAAACTAAATGTGCGGACACCGCTTAATTCTGGTCCTGTGTCATCGTTTTTCCCGTTCGTCTCAACCGATCTAACTTCAGAAGAGGGTGTGTTGTATGGAATCAATTTGCACAACAACACACTGATTATCTTCGATCGATTCTCGTTGGAGAACGGAAACATGGTGGTTTTTGCTAAATCTGGTGCCGGAAAATCATATGCAACAAAACTGGAAATTCTGCGTTCAATGATGATTGGAACGGATGTGTTGATAATCGATCCAGAAGACGAATATAAGAATCTATCTGATACTGTTGGAGGAACGTATTTGAAGATTTCCTTAACTTCCGAGCAGCACATTAATCCGTTTGATATTCCAGCTGTACCAGAAGGGGAGGACCCAGCTGATGTCTTCCGCTCCCACATCCTCAATCTTTCCGGGTTGTTGAAGATTATGTTAGGAGATTTGAATGTTGAGGAAGATTCGCTTCTTGATCGGGCACTTACTGAAACGTATGCATCTCGTGACATCACACCAGACAACCCCAACTTTTTGAAATTGGAAGCACCTATATTGTCTGACTTGGAGGAGGTGTTGCGTAATATGGAGGGAGGTAAGAGTATGGCGGAGAGATTGTATAAATACACTCAGGGAACGTATTCAGGATTTGTGAATCAGAGGACCAATATCGATGTTAAAAATCGCCTGATTGTCTTTTCTATCCGTGATTTGGAGGATGAACTGCGTCCTGTTGCTATGTATCTGGTGTTGAACTTTATTTGGAATCTTGTCCGTTCTCAGTTGAAGAGAAGGATGTTGGTAATTGATGAGGCGTGGGTATTGATGAAGTATCCTGAGGGTGCCGCATTCCTATACGGGCTGGCTAAGCGTGGACGTAAATATTATCTCGGTTTGACCACAATTACTCAGGAGGTTGAAGACTTTTTGAGCTCTCCATATGGAAAACCGGTGATTACAAACTCATCACTGCAGCTTCTGCTTAAACAGGCTCCTGCATCCATCGATATAATCGGAAAGACATTTAACTTAACCGAAGCCGAAAAGAATCTATTACTTGAGGCTGGGATTGGGCAGGGGTTATTCTTTGCCGGTCTTAAGCATGTTGCAATTCAGATTGTCGCTTCATACTTTGAGGACAAAATCATTACAACCAAGCCCGAACAGTTACTAAAGCAACGTGAAGAAAAAACACCAGAATAATGGCGGACAAACAACAACAAACACAGAAAAAACCATCCGTACCTGAACCCGCCTCTTATCCAGAGGCGGATGTTGTAGGTGGTTTTGGGGAGCCTATTGAACCTGGGGGATATTCTCCCGAGGATGCACTAGAAGAAGTTCGTGACTATGAACCAACAGGACCAAAGGCCCCACATTTTGATTTTATAGAGGGATTTTTCTTGATTTCAATTAACCTGATCGCAGATGGTATTGAGTGGACTGAATTAACTGGAATTGGAATTATCCTGGCGTTTTTGGTTGATTTTATTATCGGCCCCATTACGATATTATGGCTGTGGTTCAAAGGGGTTCCGATGATTGGTAGAAATGCAGTTGCACAGGGAGTTGAGTTGATTCCTGGTCTTGATCTTCTTCCCATCCGTACCACTGCGGTTGTCCTCACAATCATAGCAACCAACAAGCCAAAAACTTTTGACAAAGCTGGATTTGTTGGCAAGGTTGCTAAAAAAGTACTAACTAAAGGAAAAGCATGATTTTGTTGGTGAATATTTTGCGCTATACTAATAACATGAAAGCATTCTTTATTGGGTGTTGTGTTGTGGGTGTGATGATGCTTGCACCGGCTGTGTTTGCTGCACCACCAACATTTATGGCGTCCTGGCACGCACAGACATATGTTCCTTCTTGGTATCAGGGCAAACCTATGGTGGTTGAAAACTCGTCTGTTGTGGTGGGGTTTGAGATTTTAAATGATCAGGGGAAGGTGATTAATATTTCTAATAATATGGTGCGTTGGTATGTTGATAGTGATTTGGTGCGTAGTGGGAATGGTATGCAGCAGTTGACCGTTTCTAACACCAAAGTTGTCGACTCCGATATCGATGTGCGAATGTCTGTTGAATACAACGACCTTGTTGAAGGACGTACATATTTTACCGATCACTACATCACAATCCCCGTACAGCGTCCCAAAGTTGTTCTTGCTAAACCAATCTTTGGTGGTGTGCTTTTCACCAACGCATCTCTACTACTACGTGTATTTCCATTTTTCTTCTCTGTTCCTAATGAAACACTCTCGGTGGACTGGAGTATTGGAAATCAACACCCAGAAGTCTCTGAAAATCCGTTTTCTTTGTTAGTATCGCTTGGAAATGATGTTACCGGTGGATCGGTGACGGCACGCGTGTCGGTGCGTAATAACCAGGATGCGATTCAGACAGCGTCTGATTCACAAGTTTTCCGAATACAATAATATGAAATTGTTGATATTAAGTATGGTTGTTATATTAGTGGCTCTGTTTGGTGTGAGCGCCGTTGGAGTGTTGGCACAGTCCGACCCCTCCTCTTTTACACTCGAATATCCCAAGTTTCTTGATGATGAAGAACAGACCCCAGCTCAGTTTGTGGAGAATTTTTATCTGTACGCACTGGGTATTTCCGGTACATTGGCTGTTGTGATGATTGTGTTTGGGGGTGTGAAATATGTCACCTCTGCGGGGAACGTCTCAGCGCGCACCGATGCGTTGGATATCATTAAAAGCGCAGTCTGGGGGATTGTGTTATTGGGAGGTGCATACCTTATTTTAAATACAATTAATCCTCAACTGACTCAGCTAAAAGATCCAACGATGCCAGAGCTTGGTCCACCGCCAGAGAGCGCCATTCCTCTTACTATAATGGATGTACAGAATGATTATGAGTTAGTGGTCGGGAATATAAATTCATTTTTATAAGGAGTAGCTATGTCTAGTACTGCAAAAAAAGTTATTGTTATTCTCGTTATCGTGTTTGTGATTGCGATCGGGGTCGGAGTATATTTTGGCTTGCGGGAATCACAGGATGTGCTGGTTCCAGGTGGTGATGTTGGATCGGGAGCACTTCCATCATCTCAACCGTCTGGTACGCAGATACCTGTTACGCCCGAATCTACTGAACCAACCCAACCTTCCGAACAAAGCCCACTATCTCTCCTGACAACATCTCAGGTTGCTGGTGTGTGGGGGTATTATAAGGAAGTTGTTATGGAAGATGACACTATAGCCACATCTTCTGAAATTCTAGCTGTGACCCTTGATGGAGATGTGATTGGAATTGATAGCGGAGATGTCTATGTTTCTTCTGACTTCGGCACTCCAGTTGGGGTGGTGGCAAATACAGACGGTTCACTAGCTGTGGTTGAATTTGAAGGGAGGGTATTTGTTTTGTTCGATGCTGCTGCAAATGCATGGAGTACACTTGATACAGAAGGGCGTTCATTTGTATTTTCCCCTGATGGAGAAAAATTGGGATATATTGTTCCGACTCAAACAGGAAGTGAAATTTATATTCTCGATCTTAATACTCAAGACCTGACATTGGTCTCCTCACTCTCTGTTTTTGATATCTCACTACATTGGCCTGAGGAAGATCGTATGGTGTTTGTCTCTCTTCCTTCCTATCACGTTAGAGGAGAAGCATGGATGATCGATCTTTCTGAATCGTCCCTCGAGCGTATCGGAAGTGGTTTGGGGCTTGGGTATGTGTTTGATAATGGAAAAGGGCTTAAATTTTCCAATAAGGATCAAAGCACAACACTGATACAATCTGTTACTTTGGAGTCTGGAGATGATGTAATATATCAAATATCCACTCTTCCACAAAAGTGTGTTGTTGGAGAGCGTATTATTTGTGCGATTCCATATCAGAATAACAGCACCGATGTGTTAACACTCCCCGATGATTATCTTCAAGACTCTGTTCGTTTTCATGATGGGATTTATGAGTTAAATGACGATGGGAGGTTAACTGAACATTGGAACAAGGAAAACGGCCACGCATTGGATGTTGGGAGTATTGTGTGGTATCAAGATACGCTGTTGATTATAAGTAGGTTGGATAAGGGTCTCTATCAATTAGTTCTTGATTATCCTGATGTTTCTGGAGAAACGTCGGAATAATTATACTAAACTATGGCTTTTTCATGGAAGACAGTTGTTCATCGGATAAAACAACCGGAGTTTCGCCTGGTGTATTATCTACTGCCGCTGTTGATCCTGTTGTTTATAATTAACGCTTCTTATCTTCCCGGCACCTGGATTATGATTAGTGCTGGTGCCCTGGTGCTGTTTGTTCTCATTATGGTCGTGGTTAGTTGGCGACTTTCAAGGGCACATATCGAAACCAAAGCGAAGGGGGCGCAGATGGAGAGCATTATTTCTCACCTGAGCGTTGGTGTTCTTTCTTACGACACGGATTTTAAAGTGTCTGTCTTTAATCCGGCAGCTGAGGAGATCTTCGGACTTACTCAAGACAAGATCGTTGGCAAGACGTTGTCGGCACAGCTTGGGTCAGAGACGCAGTATAGGATTTTGGCTCAGACTGTGTTTTCTTCTTTAGCGCCGAAAGTTATTAAACGGTCTGAACCGGGGGCGTATCCACAAGTTGTAGATATCTCTTTTGAAAGCCCTGTTCTTGAACTGCGTGTTATAACCGATCATGTTACTGATGCTAAGGGGAATCCTGTTGGATTTTTGAAACTCATTACAAACAGAACCCGTGAGATGGAATTGTTGCGTTCTAAGACTGAGTTTATCTCTGTTGCTGCCCATCAGCTCCGTACACCGTTGACCGCAGCACACTGGGCGCTCGAATCTCTCGTCTCTTTTAAAGATTTTGGAGAAGAAGCGAAAAGTATTGCTAGAACCGGATTCGAAGCTTCTAAAAAAATGCTTAAAACCGTTAATGATTTACTGGACGTGTCTAAGATTGAAGAGGGGAAGTTTGGATATGTGTTTGCTAGTGTTGATGCGGTGAAGTTTCTTGAAGACATTCTAACCCAGAGCAATGTTATTGCTAGGCAGTATGGCATTAAACTTTATTTCCAGCGCCCCCAGGAGGCTCTGACCGCTGTTTTGGATGTGCAGAAGATGAATATGGCTGTATCAAACATTATTGATAACGCAATAAAATACAATGTTGAGAATGGAGAGACGACGGTTAGTCTCCAGCGCTCTAAAGACCCCTCTTTCTTGCTGGTTTCGATTGAGGATACCGGTATTGGTATCCCTGTTGACGAGCAGAAACATGTTTTTGAAAAGTTTTATCGAAGTGATGCGATTAAGCAACATACTCCAGATGGAACTGGACTGGGGTTGTATATTGCTAAGAATGTCGTTGAGCGGCATGGAGGAGAGATCTGGTTTGAGTCGGAGGTAAATCGTGGGACTACGTTCTACTTCACTATTCCAACCACTAAACTGGTCGTTCCTCAAAAAGAACTTACAGGAGCATGATCTCGTTATTTTTTGGTCCAAATTCATATACGCGCACCCGCGCTGTGCAGAATAAAAGCAACAATATAGAAGAGGTGCGGAAGTTTTGGTTGGGACAAAATGGGGCTCTGGAAGCGCTGCATGAGTTTTCTGTGTTTAGTAGCTTATTTGATACTGGGAAGCGTCTCGCAATTGTCTCTGAGGTTGAAGACGTCTTTGATTCCGCATCATTACGGAAGATATTAGAGCGGATTGAGAAGAATGAAGATGTGGAGGTATGTATTAGCGAGAGTTGGCCCAGAAAAAACCCTCCAGTTAAGGTTCGGGGGTTATTTAAGGGGCTGTCTTGCGAGATTAACTTTTTTGATGCATGTTCTGATCGGGAAGCGGTAGAGTTTCTGTGTCGTGAAGCTTCTGATGCTGGTTGGGACGTAGAGAAGGATGCGGTGGCAGCACTCTATGAAATGACCGAACATGATTTGTGGGCAGCCCACCACGAATTGGAGAAACTCTCCCTATTAGGGTTGGTCTCTAGAGATCTGGTGCTCTCACACGGTACCCGTGCTGTTACTCAGCCTCTATACGTGTTTTCAAAGCTTTTGTTGGGCTCACGTCCCATCAAGGCCGATCTGTTGTCTGGATGGGAACGGTTAATTGCACAACACACCGATTTGTTTGGTGTGATGGGGTATGTTGGGAAGGTTGCCAAGACCAAGAAGTCTGTATCTGCGCTCTCACAAGCCGACATTAAAATAAAATCCGGCCTTTTGGAGCCGGATCAAGCGTTGTTGGAAGTTGTACTTTCTTCTATTTCTGGCTAGCGCGTGCAAGTGCTTTGGCGGAACGGGATTTAATCCGGGACGCCTTATTTTTTTTGATGTATCCTGTTTTAGCTATTTTGTCAGCAACCTCGTATACCTTAACGAGTTCTTGCTCTGCTTTTTTAGTATCTCCTAAACTGAGAGTTTTATTAAATGTTTTTATGGTTGTTTTTAGAACTCGCTTGCGCTCCAAATTCAGCTTATAATGGCGCTGGGTTTGTCGCAATGCTTTTTCTGCTGATTTTGTATTCGGCATAATGTGGTGTATCGTATCAGAAGACATGGGGGATGTAAAGGGTGATTTTGCCCTACATACCTGATATAAAATACTATATACTACTTGTATGCTCTACAGTATATCTGGGACAGTTACTCATAAAAATAATGGCTGTGCGGTCATTGAGACCGCTGGGATCGGGTTTGTGGTTCATTGTCCCGATCATGTATTGGGGAAACTTACAAAAGGAAAAAAGGCACTACTGCGTGTCTTTTTGCACGTTGATCGTCACGAACTCTACGGATTTTTGAAAGAAGATGATATTAGATTGTTTGAACAGCTGATTTCGGTTTCTGGTGTAGGTCCTAAGGGTGCGCTTAAACTGCTCAACTCTCTCCCTTCTCGTGACTTAAAGTCGTTAATTGTGTTGGAGCGTGCAGATATGTTGTCAAAGAGAGGTAGTGTTGGGAAAAAGACAGCTTCCAAGATTGTTTTAGAACTTAAAGACAAGATTAAGAAAGGTGGGGTTGATGGATCACCTATGTCGCTCGATGTTGAGGCTGTACTTAAAAACCTCGGATACTACAAAGATGATATTATTTATGCGCTTAAACACATTCCTTCTTCTGCAAAGACGACAGAGGCACAAGTGAAAGCCGCACTTGAAAACTTAGCAAAACGTACCTGATTTTATGAGACTTCTTTTATCTTGGTATCATTTTTTTTGGAGCTTTGTTAGTTCGGTGGTGTTTGGGTTTCCTTCCCGCAAGATGACGGTTGTCGGGGTTACCGGCACAAAAGGGAAGTCTACTGCAATTTCTCTGCTTGATGCAGTATTTTCAGCTGCTGGCAAGAAGACGGCCCTGCTCTCTTCTGTTCATGTGAAGGTGGGAGATAAGAAGTATAGGAATCGTACCGGCAATACAATGCCTGGACGATGGTATATTCAGAGTTTTTTACATCGTGCTAAAAAAGCCGGATGCGATATTGTTTTCGTTGAAGTTACATCACAAGGTGTGGAACAGCACAGGCATCGGTTTATTAGCTGGGACAAGGCGGTATTTTTGGATATTCACCCTGAACACATTGAGGCACACGGAAGTTTTGAAGCATACTGTGCCGTTAAGGTTTCATTTTTTGAATATGTGGCAAAACACAACTCCGCTTCACAATTATTTATTAATGATGAAGATGAACATGCAAATATGTTTGTTGAGGCTGCTGGGAGTAACGATCTAATTCTGTTTTCTTCTCAAGATGTGGAACGGCTTGTTGTTCCACAATCTCTTGAGGGTACATTTAATAAGATTAATATTGCGGCAGCACGTGCAATTGCTCGTAGTGAGGAGATTGAAGAAGATGTGATCGTTGATGCTGTAAAACACTTCGGTGGTTTAGAGGGCAGGATGGAGGTTGTTCAACAAACTCCTTTTTTGGTGATTGTTGATTATGCACACACACCGGATTCTTTGAAAGAACTCTATGAATTTTTACGCACCAAACGTGCTTCAGAGAACAATAAGCTGATCTGTGTGCTTGGATCTGCTGGGGGAGGGCGTGATCGCTGGAAGCGTGCGATTATAGGGAAGATAGCAGCAACACACTGTGATGTTGTGATTTTGACCGATGAGGATCCTTATCAAGAACCTCCTGAGCAAATCATGAATGAGATTGAGGAGGGGTGTAAGCAGGTGCAAAAAACTTCTCTGAAGATACACAAGATTGTTGATCGTGCCGAGGCGATCCAGAAAGCTGTTAATAGGGCACAGGAGGGTGATGTTGTTGTTGCCACTGGAAAAGGATCTGAGGAGAGTATCCATGTTGAGGATGGAAAGATAATTTCCTGGTCTGAGAGGGAGGTATTTGAAAAAGCGTTGAATAAAAAAGACCAGCCCTAGGGTTGGTCATCGGATAGATCTAGACTCATTTGGGTATGTCTTTGAGTCATGATCGCTTTAAGATTCAGATCGGCTATATTTTGAGCAAGCTCCTTCACGATAGGGGGGTAATGGTTTTCGACTCCCTCTAAAGCACCAGTTACGAGCGAAATATAAACTTGATACCACTTTCCTCCGTAACAGAACTCGAATCGTTGTAGAGAAGCAATATCGCATGTAACGAGCATAAACCCTCCTTTGTTCTGGCTATAGTATTACACTACCTAGACAGTTGGTCAATGTATCTTGTGAAAGAGTGGTGGTATACTGCATATATGCAGAAAATGAGAGTAAAATTAAACTCTTCACTTAACTTATGAAACTAACATTTTTTGGAGGAGTTGGAAGTGTAACTGGGGCTCTATATCTGTTTGAAACTAAAACTCAAAAGGTCTTGGTTGATTGTGGTTTGATACAGGGGAGTAATGAGGCTGAGGCGTCTAATGCGCTTCCTTTCCCGTTTAAGGCATCAGATGTTAATGTTGTTTTCTTAACTCATGCACATCTGGATCATTCAGGCCGCATTCCAAAACTTGTTAAAGATGGATTTAGCGGAACGATCTATTCTACTGCACCTGCGCATGATGAGGCAGCGGAACTGTTATTAGATGCGTACAAGGTTATGACTCGTGATTCAGACAAGGAGGAAATCTATGAAATTTCTCATGTTAATACTGCTATGGAGCACTGGAAGACAGTTGAATACAGAAAACCTTTTGAGGTAGGTGATATCACAGTCGAATTTTATAATGCAGGACACATTTTAGGGGCAGCATCGGTGAAGCTTTCTGCTGATGGAACATCTGTAGTGGTTTCGGGAGACTTGGGCAATGTCCCGGTTCCTATGATTCGTGATACCGATTATCCCACAGGCGCCTCCTATGCCTTAATTGAATCTGCATATGGGAATCGAGTCCATGAGCCTACCGAGAAGAGACGAGGGATGTTGGAGAATCTAATTGAGGACACAGTTAAAGCTGGTGGAACGTTAATGATCCCTGCTTTCGCACTGGAGCGCACACAACAACTTCTTTATGAGCTCAATGAATTGGTTGAGGGTGGCAGGATTCCCGAAGTTCCTATCTATATAGACAGTCCATTGGCGATAAAACTCACTTCTGTTTATGAAAAGTATTCACATAACCCTGAGTTTTTCGAGCCGGAAACGATCGAAAAAATAGAGCGCGGTGATGAGATTTTCGATTTCCCTCATCTACACCTCACACTCACAACAGAAGAGTCAAAAGAGATTAATAATGTCGCTCCGCCCAAAGTTGTTATTGCAGGATCCGGGATGTCGGTTGGAGGACGTATTTTGCACCATGAGAGAAACTATCTTTCCGATCCAAAAAGCACAATTTTGTTTGTTGGGTTTCAGCCAGTAGGTTCGATTGGGCGTCAAATTATTGATGGAGCCAAAGAAGTTACCATTATGAGGACTAAAGTGCCTGTTCGTGCACGAGTGGAGGCAATCGGAGGATATTCTGCTCATGCTGACCAACCGCTTCTTCTGGAGTGGGTGCGGCATATGAAAGATACGCTTAAAAAAATCTTTGTAGTGCAGGGAGAGCTTGATCAATCTCTTCCGCTCGCATCTAAAATTAAGGACAAATTTGCCGTCGATGCTATCGTTCCAGATCCTGGCCAGGTAATTGAACTTTCATAGCGCTGGCTGTATTTTTTCGTTATACTAACCATTATGGATAACCACTCACTAAACGGAAATTCAACACCCAAATACAAGATCTGTGTTTCGGGTGCTGCTGAGACCAAACATTGCGGGGAAGTTGCGTTTGAAGCTGCGGTAACGCTTGGGAGAGAAATCGTTGCTAATAATGCAGTGTTAGTAGATGGGGCAACGACAGGTTTTCCGCTCTGGTCTGCTCGTGGTGCAAAGGAGGCGGGGGGGATTGTAATTGGGATTTCCCCGGCTGTTTCTGAAAAAGAGCATATCAATGTGTATCATCTTCCATTAGAACACCACGATCTTATCATCTACACAGGTTTTGATTATTCCGGTAGGAACTTATTGTTAACCCGTTCTTCAGATGCGGTTATTATTGGGTGCGGGAGACTGGGGACACTTAACGAATTCACCATTGCGTTTGAAGATAATAAACCGATAGGTGTTTTGGAGGGTGAATGGGATACGGATGACCTTATTAAGGACATCATTGCTAAATCACATCGTGGAAAAGGGAAGATCGTGTATTCGGATGATCCTAAGACACTTGTGAAAGAGGTTATTAAACTTATCGATAAAGAGAAAAAATAAAGGTCGGAGGAATAACTAGCATATTATATTATGAAAAGTGTTGGAGAGGTAACACATTACTACGGAAACATTGGCGTTGCTATCGTCAAGCTCTCTGCATCACTGAAAGCTGGAGAAACCGTTCGTTTCAAGGGATCCACAACCGATTTTGCACAAAAAGTAGAATCTATACAGCAGGATCACGCTGATGTTAAAAAAGGAAAGAAAAAAGCTGAGGTTGGGATCAAGGTTGATGAGAAGGTGAGAGTGGGCGACGGTGTGTTTCTAGAAGAATAAATTTTTACTGAAATGGCTGTGTGGAAAACACGCATATTACCGACTACTATTCTTGCCGGCACTGTTATCGGGGCCGGAATTTTTTCTTTACCTTATATCTTTGCCCGCACAGGTGTAGTTCTCTCTGGGGTGTATATGGTTGGATTTTGTTTTGCGGCACTGCTGATTAATTTGATGTACGGTGATTTAGTTATAGCAGACGGACACGGACATCGATTTACTGGTTTTGCACACAAATACTTTGGTTTAAGCGGATACGTTAGTGCTATTTTAATGGCAATTGTCGGTGGGCTATTTGCTCTAACGATTTATCTTGTACTTTCGATAAGTTTTTTGCAGTTTGTTGTTCCTTGGTTTTCAGCTTTTCAGCGACTGATGCTTTTTTGGATAGTTGGTTCAATTGCCGTGTTTTGGAGATTGAAGCGGGAAGCGATAGCTGAGTTTTGGTCAACGTTTGGGATTGTGTTGATAGTGGGCGCTATCGGTGCGTGGGGTTCATCTTTGTTTTCATTTGATAAGGTTTTACTGGGTAGCGGGGATATTGGATTGCTTTTACTTCCTTTTGGTGCACTTCTGTTTGCTTTTGGAGGAATTTCAGCGATTCCTTCTGTTATCTATTATTTTAAAGAGATGCGCACACCGTCTATATTGGCACGTAATGTAATTATATGGGGGACGGCCATTCCTTTGATTGTGTATGCGGTATTTATCGTCGGTGTGTTGGGATTAACACCTGCTCCTAGTCAGGATGCTGTGTCTGGACTGATTGAAGTTATGCCGTCTTGGTTTTTGGTGTTAGTCGGAATACTGGGTATTTTCTCGTTGTGGAGCTCCTATTTGATGACTGGATTTGATTTGCGGAACTCCCTGCATTACGACGTTGGATTTTCACGGTTTGGTGCAGGAGTATTGGTTGTTGCGGTTCCATTTGCACTGTATCTTTTAGGGCTACAAAACTTTATTGAACTTGTAACTATTGCCGGAGGTATTTTTGCAAGTGCGATTGGATTGTTTGTGTTAGTAATGTGGCATCGTGCACAGAAGATCGGCACTATGCAGCCTCGTCTTCTGCGAAAGATGCCGGTGGCAGGAACAATTCTTTTGGCTTTGGTGTATCTGGTTAGTATGGGCTACGTGATCTGGGGTGTCATAGCCTAAGGATCCTAAACAAGAACAAGAAAAAACCACTCCTGTTGGTGGTGGTATACACGTATAGTGTGCTTAAAAAGCGGGGTAATCCCGCTTTTTCTATTTTGCTATTCCGACTGCTTTATATATGCGCTTTATGTTTTTTTCTGCTACGCTGTTTGCCTGTTTTGCTCCCGATTTGAGTATTGTCATTACCTGTCTGTCTGAGAGATCGTTGTATCGTTTCTGGATTGGCTCCAGGTGATCTATAGCTACACGGGCTATGTCTGCTTTAAATATTTGATATGATTGTGCTTTATATTCTTTTTCGATTGATGTGATGGAGCGATTAGTGAGTTGGCTGTATATAGTCAGAAGATTGCTGATCCCCGGTTTTTTAGGGGAGTGTGTAATATCACTTCCAGAATCTGTTACAGAAGACTGGATCTTTTTGATTATTACGTCTGGTGTGTCGGTAAGGGAGATGTAGCTTTTTTCACTTTCTGCACTCTTGGACATTTTCTTTGTTGGATCATCTAATCCCATGATTCGTGCCCCCTCTTCCTGGATGAGTTCTTTGGGAATGACGAATGTCTTTTCATACATCCTATTAAAGCGTCGTGCCAGTTCTCTTGTGAATTCAAGGTGCTGGCGCTGATCTTCTCCTATCGGAACGATATTGGTGTTGTACAGTAAAATGTCGGCAGCCATTAGGACTGGGTAATTGAATAGTCCTGCAAATGAGTCTTTGGCGTGTCGCGTCTTGTCTTTATACTGAGTCATTAACTGTAGTTCTGAGACCTTTGAGATTGTGTTAAGGACCCAGTATAGTTGGGTGTGTGCCGGAACGTGAGATTGAACAAATAGGGTGGTTTTTTTCGGATCCACACCAGAAGCGATGAGGATCTTTGCAGTATCAAGTGTCGCACGGTGCATTGTGTGTTCGTCGTGTGTCGTGGTTAGCGCATGCAAATCAACCACGCAGATGTATGTCTGGTGGTGATGTTGGAGTTCAACCCAGTTACGCAATGCCCCCAGATAGTTTCCTAGGTGAATATCTCCTGATGGTTGAATGCCAGAAAAAAGAGTTGTTTTCATAATTACACTTCGATAACTACAGGCAAAATCATAGGACGGCGTTTTGTTTTAGTATACACGAATTGTCCGACTTGGTCTCTGATTAGAGTTTTGAGATAGTCGGGTTCGATAGACTGAAGGCGTGGAATTCGTCCAACAATGCTTTTCACTTTCTTTCTGATATCTTCAACCAGGTCGGTGTTAGATTTGAGCAGAATGAATCCTCTAGAGATAATATCTGGGTTTTTGAGAAAACGTCCAGTTCGCCGATCCAGGGTTGCTATAATTACAAGCATTCCTGCATCAGCCAGTGCCAGCCGATCTCTCATAACAATGTGTTCCACATCACCAACTCCAAGTCCATCTACCATGACGTAATAGGCTGGTACTGTTTGGCCTGTAATTTTTACTGTCTGTTTTGTGAGTTCAACAATCTGACCGTTGTTGGGGACGAGAACACAATCGTCTTTTTTAACACCCTCTTCTTGGGCGAGTCGTACGTTAGCGGCACGCATGAAATACCATCCATGAATTGGAACAAAGTGTTTCGGCTTAATCAGACGAGTCACCATTTTTAGGTCTTCAGCAGGTCCGTGTCCGCTTGAGTGAACGTCGATGTGTTCAGTTTGATAAACGCGTGCTCCCTGGCGGGTAAGGTTGTCTTTGAGGATTTGAATAGGACTCTCATTTCCTGGGATGACCGATGAGGAGAAGATAATGGTGTCTTCTGGTTTGAGCGTTACAAAACGGTGTTCACCGTTAGCAATTTTCATCATACTTGCATTAGGTTCTCCTTGGGCACCAGTGCTGAGGACAAGGATCTTGTCGTCTTTGTATTTGCTCATCTCTTGAATATTGAGGACCGTATCTTTTCTGGTTTTTATGTATCCTAATTTTTGTGCAATTCGGACATTTGTTTTGAGTGAAAATCCGCTCAAAAATACCTTACGTCCGTGCTTTTCCGCTATCTTGATAATCTCGTCAATGCGAGTTAGCAGTGAAGCGAACATACCGATGATAAGTCGTCCGTTAGCGGCAACTACCATTTCTTCAATATTTTTCTCCACTAATTCTTCAGAGATTGATCTTCCGGCGCGATCAGCTCCAGTACTCTCCAGAAAGAGAGTGTGAATGTTTCGCTTTTGCATAGCCTCATACACTTCGAGCCCCTTAGGATTTCCCTTGAGGTCGTAGTCGATCTTGAGGTCAGAGGTGTATACAATGTTTCCAATTGGGGTGCTGAGAACAATTGAAGCCGAGTCGGGGATAGTGTGAAGAGTTTCAAAGAATTCAGCAGAGAAGTGCTTGGAGATGGTAATTTTTTCTCGGTCTTTGACCGGTATGATTTTGAGCTTAGGGGCGTTTGGGAAGTCTTGCTGGCGTCGCTCAATAATAGCTTTCGATAAAGGTTGTGTGTATATAGGGATATCTCCACCGAGTTTTTGTGTAAGGTGGGGGATTGCACCGATGTGATCGTAGTGGCCGTGTGTGATAATAATAGCCTTGATCTTGTCTTTTTTAGGAACTAGGCTGGATACGTTTGGGATGATGTAATCGATTCCGGGCGTACTTTCTTCGGGGAATTGCAGGCCCATATCGATAATAACAATCTCGTCCTGGTACTCAAATGCGCTCATATTGCGTCCGATCTCTTCAAGACCGCCCAACGGAATAAAGCGAAGTGCATTTTTATCAGCTGCGACAAGGGGCTTGGTATGCACTTTAGTATGTGCTTTAGAGCGCGTTGAAGGTGCCCGTCTTTTTGCGGGTGCAGATGGTTTACGTGTTTTTGTTTGTGTAGTCATAAGTATAAATAGTAATAAGTTATTAAATGACGCGTGCCCAGAGGGAGAGTCGAACTCCCACGGCCCGAAGGCCATAGCGCCCTGAACGCTACGTGTCTACCAGTTTCACCATCTGGGCATATTATTCTGAAAAGAGTTCATCTGGGTTAATGGCGGATGGATCGTTAAGGAAGGCAAAGAGTTCAGGGTTATTAACCGCATTCTGATACAGAGAACCGGATGAGGGGATTGTGTCAGGAAGCGATACAGTATTTGTCTGAATGAGTTCAAAATCTTGGTCGTATGCTGGATTTGGTTGGAATGTTATCGGTTTAGTTGCTATTGGGTAGTGGGCTGGGCCGTGGTGTTCTTTGAAGGTTGTGTAGTCGGTTACGTCTGGTGCTGAAGAAAACACATTGGCGACCAGTAGTGGTTCATCTGAAGCATTTACAGTTATGTGTCCGCAGCTTCCTGGGATCATAATGTATTGGCCTTGGGTTCGCTTAACTGCATAAAAACGTCTGTTTTCTGGGTGTTGGAGTAAGAAAATGGCTTCCCCTGCAATTACTTGGTAGAGTTCTGGGTATTGGTTTTTGTTTGGTGAGGCTTTGTGAAAATGTCCGGCGGTATGCATAGCCTCGTCTCCTATCTTGCCCGGCCAAATAAGGGTGAGGTCATAGCGAATAGCGTGGGTTTTTAACACCGCGCTGTCTGAGGAGAATGATACGTTGCGATAAATATAATACAGTGAAATGTCTTTGTCAAGGTCTTGTGCTTTAAAAAACTCTGACCATTTGCTGTATCGTTTTTCTTCAAACTCTGGAGCTACTACGCCGTCACCAAATTCAAGCCCGTTTGGTGTGAGGGTGATATCGAGTCCCGCAATGTTAGAAAGCGATTTATTCATTAACGAAAGCTGCGTCGTGTTTTTATAAACCAATCAGTGATGTTGTTAAAGCGGTCGTTAGGAAGTGTTATACGATCGATCGTAATTCCAGGGATAGTCTGTTTAGTTACGTAAAAGTGTTTAGGGGAGACCAAAAAGATTGCTGGGATGTCTTGAGCTATGATTGCCTGCAGAATATCCAGAAGTTCGGCGCGTTCTTCACTGTCGACTGCAAGCGTGCGTATCTCCTGAATGATCTCATCAACTGTATCGTCTTGGTAGAGAGCCAGATTCAAGCCTGGGTAGAAACGTTCTGAGGAGTGCCAGAATGAGAAGAGGTCAGGCTGTGAAGAGAGGATGTTGCCAAACATCAGTGCGTCGTAGTTTCTGGTTTTTATTGCCTTTTCGTTGATGATCGTTGGGTCGATAAGATTGAGAGTGGCATCGATACCGATTGCCTGCCAATCCTGCACTATCAAACGTGCTATATGTTCCAGTTGTGGAATATTGGGAGAGGCGATAGTAATGGCGAGCCGGATTGCTTCATTGCCGTCTGATATTTCCAATAATCCTGTCTCTGGATTCTTTTCCCATCCCTGTTCAGCGAGAAATTCCTCTGCTAGGGAACGATCGTATTCCCAGTATTGTGATATCTCTTTGCTGTATGACGGCATTGTTGGAGGGATTGGGCCGTTTGTTGTGATGGCGGTGCCGTCAAAGACATCTTTAATGATTCTCTCTTTGTTTGTGGCGTATGAGAGAGCTTGTCTGATCGTTGCTGAAGCAAGAAGTGGGTTGGCGTTTTCATTTAGGAAGAGAGCAAAGTATTTTGTTGTTGGGATCTCAATAATGCGGGAGTTGAGACGTATATTATCTAAATTGTCGTGGAGTGGAGTGTGAAAGCCGCTGATAACGCCGATATTGTATGCCTGAAGGAGTTTCTGGTCGTTTTCGTAGAATTTGATTTTGATAGTGTCTATGTATGGAAGAGAGGCGATACGTTCGTATGCGTCAAAATTTCCAAAGCGGTATCCTTCGATGAATCCGTCCTTGCGTTTTTCGAGTTGGGTGTAGTAGTAGGGGCCGCTGCCGATAGGTTCGAGATTATATAATGAGAGTCTGAAATTTGCAGGGGAAAGATCTGCAAAGAGTTTTTTCGGTATTGGGCGTAGTTCTGCTAGGAGTGTTTCAAAAAGTGAATATGAGCTAAGAAGTTCAAATCGTATCTCTCTCTCACTAGTGCGAGTTACGCTGATATGTTGCCAGTCTGAAAAGAGAGGGGAGAGGGTGTCTGGATTTTGAATGGTCTGAATAGTGAAGATGATGTCGTCGCTGGTGATAGGGGTTCCATCGTGCCATTGTGCCCCTTCTTTGATTCTAATTGTCCATATTCTGAAGTCTTTGTCGTGTTTGATAGACTCGGCGAGAGTTGGAATGTTGGCAAAGAGCAGCATTACCAAGTCCTTGTCTGGAGTACCGTTTTTTGCCAATACAGGATTTATGAATGAAGGTTGACCAACAATCCCTTCTGTATATGTTCCTCCATATGCCGGGTGGATGACGGTAATGGTGGATATGGCGTGAATACTAAGAAAGATTCCTGAAAGCACAAATACAACAAAAACAACAGCGAAGACGATGCGTTCCGATGAAGAGAGTGTACGTGTTATGTGTCGTATTGCTGAAATCATTTGTTAAAGCAACAGAAGAGCCAACGAAGTTGCTGCAAAGATGATTAGACCGATAATAGTTGCGATGTGCATAACGTTCTCCAAACCACGTCGTTGAGTGGAAACGCCACCAGCGCCACCACCGCCACCAAAACTCTCTCCTACACCAGATCCGCTGTCTTGCAGCAGAACCATGATAATAAGAGCAACAGCAGTGATGAGCTGTATGATTGAAATAATAGTTGTCATGATTTATGTAGTTTCCGTGCTGAAAAATGAATAATCGTGTTTATAACACCGATGATTAAAGTAGCATAGACGAGCGGATAAAGTCCAGCAATGGTTACAGTATCAAGTGCCCAGTCGAGAATGTAGAGCATAAGAGCGTTGATGACTATAATACCAACACCTAGTGTGAGGACGATTAATGGGCTCAAAACAGCCTTAATAATGGGTTTGAGAAAGAAGTTGAGGAGTGTGAAGATGGCGATAACTTCAATAAAAACAAGGGGAGTGGTCGGGAAAGAGACTCCTTCGATGAAGTAGTCGGCAGCAAACAGTGCAATAGCGTTACTTGCTACAAGGAGGATGAACCGGGCAAGTAGTTTCATGTAGGTTAGTATAGCACGAAATACTTTCTCTCAATATCTAATTGCCAATCGAAGTGATATTACTGTATCGTTCCTTTAATAACGCAGTACAAATCATATGTTTTAGCCATCCACCCTTGTTGATCAGAATAGAGTATATACATGGTCCCATCTGGATAGCTATTGCTGTTCGTGTATGTGAGAAGTTGCTCGCTAGCCAACCTAGGGTCCCTAGGGTCCCCCTCTTCTACTGATTCAAGAATAATAAAATATGTTCCTGAATCAAGTGTTACATCGGGACTAAATTGGACATAGTGAGGTTTAGTTCCTTGAGAATAACGGTCAATATTGATTGCATCCCCGTTCCACACTTCATTTCCTGAAGGAATAATTACTCCATCTTGATTCTCTATCCCGGTTTGTATTGAGATGCGTGCGTCGTATGAACAACAGATTGCATTGGGTGTCTTCTCAATAGCAAGCCTAAGAAGCGTAATAGTGGTTTCTGATCCTAGTATGAACGATTGTGCTAGTTTTTGTATTCTCCGCACCCCATCAGTTTTGAAATCGATAAAACTTGAACTTGGGTTAGGGGCTTGAGTCTGAATAATTGTTGTTGGGATTGAGGCAGTGGCTGTGGTGGTGGCTATGTCCGAATATAACCCGGTTTCGTCTTTTGCCCGGATATAGAGTGTATGTTCTCCAGCTTGTGTTGCAGAGATAGTTTTATCTAGTACAAGACTCCATTGCTGCTCATCAAACGATTCGTTGATGTGATGATGATTAAATTCGTATTTGATTTTATCATCAGGACTATCTGGGTCTGTGCTTTCGTCCCAGGAAAGTAGAAAGTGTGGATCGGTGTTTGGAGACTGGAATGTGGCTGAAAAGTTTTGAGGAGTCGAGGGTGGCAATGTCTGGGGCGCTGTTGTGCTGAAGTGATAAGGGGTATCGTCAACTGCCACAATACCAAAATATGGTCCTAATCCATGCGAATGAGTTGAATAGAATGCAAGTGTTATGTAGTTTTGCTCCGGCGTTGCTGAGATGTAGTCTGGGTGTTGCGTAGGACGGATGTACATAATCAGGCGTCCATCTTCTAACTCGCTGATATCAAACGATCGATTCAGTGGTCCTCCGCCGACTCCACAATGGTCTGCAGAATCAGGTAACATAACCGAGTCGTCTTCAAGTAATATTCCGACACACCCGGGATACTCTATAGGAATAACGTGTGAGAGATCGTCCGGTTCCCACGAATTATATATGACGGGTTGATATTCTGCCGGTGTGTTTAGATAAGCTACTAATAGTTTCCATTGCTCACCCCTGTTGAAGATATCGGGAATAAATGGATAGTTATCATGTCTGACATCAAGAATGAACGCTCCATCTTCTGAGGGGTGAGGGTATATGAGTGCGTCGTTGATAAAGGAGGGGATAGCGACGGTGCTTGTGGCGTACGATGATCCAAGCCCGTCACGATCTACGGCCCGGATATAAAAGTCGTACTCATTACCCACGTGCATGGTGCGCATATTGATCGGGGTGCTAGTTGATTGTAGAAGTGGTGGTGTTGAAACGTCTTCGTTGTCATCAATTTCATACAATAGATCACCCTGATTTGGTTCCCAAGAAAATGTGATAGAAGTGGTGGTTGAGTTATGTGTGGCAGCGAATGATATTGGTGGAGTAGGAGGATTTCTTGGTTCGGGAAGACTTGATGTTCCCTGTGGTGTTGGGGTTGTACGTATTGCAAAATCATTTTCACTATCACTTTCACACGCGTTTCCTAAAAATTCTCCTTCCTGCTGAGCCGTCAAACATGCTCCTTCTGATATTGCTGCTCGCTCGAGACTGGTATTCGCATCTGGGGATGGGAGCGAAAACAGGTGTTGATGTACAACGGATCCATATGAGATTTGGTCTACAATTGTGTTATCGGATGGTGATGTAATGGGAGTTGTTGTGCTTACCAAAAATACTGAAGCTCCACTAGAGATGCCGGAAAGAGAAAAGCTGTATGGTATATCGGCCTGATTTATATAAGTACTGTTGTTTTGTGCGGTAAGAAAAAATCCAAGTGCTGGAATTTCTCCCCCAAGATCCTCTCCTACAATATTAGTGGTGCTGGATGCTTGCCCGCTCAGATACTGTATGGAATATCCATCCAACGAGATTGGATTATCGGTGGGATTGTATAGCTCAATGAATTCGTCGTTAGCTGTGTCCCCTGCAATCAAGAGTTCGCTGATCACCACATTATCAGCACTCTGTCCTGATGATGTGGTGGCAGGGGCTTTGGGTGTTGGGTTGTTTCCCGGTGTATTGGAAGGGCTACCTGCTCCTCCGCCTCCTCCGGTGATGTATGGAGAACCATTTGCTTGTTTCGGTGTTCCATTAATTGATGAAGAGGTGTGCCATCCCAATGTTGTGCTTCGCTCCATGGTCCGTTTGCTAGTGTTCTGTCCTGCAGGCCAACTGGAGTCTGCGAGTACTTCGTCTATGAGCTGGCATGTTGTGTTAAACAACCGTAACCCCTCGTTAGAATTTGAGAGCGCACCGGTGTAGAGTGTGTCTGCAGCTACAGACGGAACAGTGGAGTCGTCTGTGCGCTCGAGAAGATAATAGCTTTTTGCTGGAATGGAAGTCGGTCCCTCTTTCCCAAATACAACTGAAATTTGTTCTGCCGTATCCACTATGGTCCATCCTGTAATATCAATACTACTATTTGTTTTGTTATAGAGTTCTATCCATTCGTCATTTGAACTGCTAGTGCTTCCCATCCATGCAACTTCGTTAATTATTATCGGGGTGTGTTGTGGTGATTGTGATGTTGGAAAAGAGCAGGCAGTTTGTTGTGATGTGGCTTCTGTTTGTTGTTCTTCCGGTTCTTCTTCGGGATTACATGTATCACCCCACAACCCTCTGCGTGCCTCCTTTGCTTCGTTTTCCGTATTTTCGAATATGTCATTTTTGCTGTGAGGGATGTTGAAGTTAAAAGAGTATGCTGCTCCTTCTTCGATGAGTTGTTGGTTGATGAGAGTATCTCCTACCCATACATATCTTAATAAACGTCCGAATGCATCTTTGTCTTCCCCGTCTTGTTCTAGTCGCACGTGCTTGTTAAGAACAAGTTGTTCATTATATTGTTTTGCTTCTTGTGCCCAACACTGACTTTTTGAAAGTTCTGGTGCGTTTGCTCCGATATACCGCACCCTTTCTCCATTATTTAATTCGATTGTGTCTCCATCAATAACGCGCGTGACCGTCAGTGGTTCAGGTGCGTCTTGTTCTTGTGGTGGCGTTTGTTTCAGTTGGGGAATTTGTTTGGGTAGTGGGGGAGGTTGTGTTTCTTGGGGTTGCGTGGTTTGTGTGTCTGTATCTTGGGGGTCTGCGTCAGAGAATGTTATTTCTCCTACTGATTCGTATGTGCCGTCTCCAAACAGTTGATTGATGATATTTTTTGCTGCATCAACTACCTGACCCAGGAATGATTTTTTAGTATATTCTGGGTTGTCCTTGTTTCTTTCTGCTTCTGCAAAGAAGAGGTCAATGATTCCGGCGCCGTATTCTATTGATTTTGGTGCGAGAAAAGACCAATAGTCTTGCAGAATGAGTGAATCGTCAATGAATGAGTCAACGTTATTTGAAAACACAAAGGTCGGCTGTGTTTTTCCAAATAGATTATATTCTTTGCCATCAATCTTGTTTGTGCCATAGAAAATATTGCCTATTCTTATATACTCCTGTGGTTGAGGTTCTTCGTAGCCACTCTGAAGTCCTATAGTATCCTTACTATAAAAGTTTCTATTACTGTATTGTGAAATGTTTTCTAGATAGTGAACCAACTTGGAAAATGGCACAAGGGTACTTACCTCAGCTACAATGCTCTGATCGGGGTTTTGTACTGTGAATTGTCCAGCCCAGTCCTCATAAGGATCCCCGTCGATAGTTGAGTCGTTTCTTGTGTGGGAAGGGGAGGCCAAGTCTTGTGCAAGGTGGAGTATGTGTCCAAGAGTAAACATGGCCATTTCTTTGTCCCCCTGTATCCAGTAACGAAGTCCTGCTTCCCATGTAAAATTAGACGTAGGGAGAAAGCGCTCTATGCGCTTATTTTGGATAGAAGAAAGAATGGTTGCTATAATCGGGTTGTATGCTAATTGAGATTGTTCTATGTCATGTTGTGCCCACACCTTGGCATCAATATGGAGTCCTATTGGATTTGTAGGGTTAGCTATGGTTCCCCACGCAAGGCCACGATCTCTGATGGGGTCGTGGAAATGATTTAACCAACGAGGCGGATCGTCTTCTCTGCGTGTTCCATCAAGGAGATAGGGTTGAAGATTATCGGAAATAGAATTGTCAGCATTTCTGTTGTAGAGGTTTATGGCTTCGCTGGTGAGAAATTGGTGTGTGTCTATTTGGTACGCGAATGTGTAAGGTGTGATTATTAACCCCCCCCACAGTAGAATTGTGAGGGTGGCAATTTTTATAAGCTTTCTATTTTCCATACCTTTGAGTGTTCGTTAAGTTTGATAAGAATTGAATGATCACCGGAATAGAACCATGCTGTTCCCTCGTACGACCTTGTTTCGCTATATTCCAATTTTTCTATGGTTGCCATTACCTCGATTATTTCTCCGTTGTCCCTAAGTATTTTCAGATTCTCTAAAATAATAGGGTCTCTTGTTCCATCATCATTCAGAACAAAATATTTACTTGCCATCTCCAGGTCATCGTTTTCAAGCGCCTCTACAAACAAATCAAGAGTTTCTTGGGGAGTAGTGCCACCATATGTATCGTTACGCATTGCTTCTTGGTATTGTTCTACAAGCCCAAGAGTTTCTTCATACAGTTTTTGGTGTTCACGAGCAGCACGTATTTCGGGGGAGAGGTAATTACTCCACACGAGATAACCTCCGCCGACGATAATGATAATCCCCAGAAATACAGAGCTGTAGATCCACAACTTACTCTTACTTTCTGGTATGGACTGATTACTACTGTTTTGGTTGATATTATCCTGCATACATTAATAGTTACTAATAAAGAAACGTTTCTGGAACACAAAAAACGACGTCATATTAAAAAGCGTCGGATTGGTGTAGTATGTCTTTGACACATTGTCAGTTTCATTAATTTTCATTATAACACGTGACAATTGCTCAACAAGCCTTTATTTTTTACCCAATCATGATAAAAACACTAATGGTTACGGAGATTAATATGGAGTTTTTGTTTGTCTTGGTTTTTAGCTTGTGTGACAGGCTGACACACAGTAGGCACAACCATTAGACTGTTTATGATGTTTTTTGGCTTCTCTCACAGCCTCACTACAGGTTTGGTGATAACCAAGTCGTATCACATTTCCCCAATTTGGGAAGAAACTACACCCTGCTATGTGAACCTCGTGATCTCCATTAGACTGAGCGTTATTATTTAAATAATATTGTTGCATGGGATGTGGATTTTTTATTGTACTCCGACCTTTGATTGAAGTCTGATACCTAATACTTAGTGTCTCTTGGTGGGTTCGGATCGTTTCCTGGTGCTACTGTATCGCTATCTCGAATTTTACCGTCCAGCCCATGGATACGAACCTCTCCCCCACCAGAATTAGCCGAGAATTCTTTGGCGAGCCCTTCTGCTTCTTTTTGAGTGGTGACAAAAGCACTTATGCGCTCGGCACCCTCTTTTTTAATTCGCCATTGACCCAACTCTTTATCTTTTGAGATGTGGTAATTAGACATTACGTTTATTATATAACAATATTTTTTAAAACCCCATGAAAAATCTTAATTTGTAAAGCTAACTCTGTACTTGGAAACAACACATGTTAAACAGTGGTGGCTCTTTCAACAACTCTAAAAAATATCATTCAAGGCAATAGTCATTGTCTCTTCTGAGACCAGAAACTGTTTTGATAATGGGATGGCCAAATATTGGTTAAGAGAAGATGTGGAGATTTCTTCGAATCTATCTCTCACCCCCTCTTTCATGGAAGGCGTTATTTTCTTTATTACAATCTCTTTTCTTCTTTCCAATTCCGTTCTTGGAATTAATAGAAAGTTTGCAAATTGATTTGCTTGAAATTCTAGTCTATTTCGGGTCTGAGTTTCAATTTCTTCATTTAGTTTATAAACATCTTCTATAGATTTTATCTCGAGAGATTTATAGAGTTGTCTATGTAAAACAAGGTGTGCTATCTCATGGGCAAGAGAATATCTCAGTCTATTGTGGAACCTCTCGTCATCATAGGTTTTTTTATCAACTCCAATACTTTTAAAATCTGAAGTTAGAAAGGCGTCCATATTTGTTAAATTCATCAGTTCTGAGATGGGTATGACATCGAGTTCCAGCCCTATTTCAACAATGTGTTCTATGTCAATAGGAATTTGACTTCCAAAATATTTTTCTCTGAAAGTTCTTACCCTCTCCCTAATTACCCCATTTTCTATAAATGGTGCAGAAATAGCGCTGTAGTCCATAATTATTATGCGTTTTTTATGAGCTCTAAAAGACGATCCAATTCTTCTTTTGTCGGTTTTTCATTGCGAATAGTTCTGAAGAATGCTGGTAGCATGTCGACCATTTTACTTTCCAGGATGTCCTGAGGAATAATACCCTGAGCAACTTTAGCAGAATCTAGAAAGTTTGCTATGTTTTTCTTGTCGGACACACCTAGTGCCCTGGCCCATTTTTTTATAGTGGCGTCTTCGCGGGGGGGAGCAAGCTCTCCTCTTTCGATTTTACTCCAATTACTGGAGTCGTATGCCACCTTTTGAGTTATATTGCGCAGGGTCATCCCTTTTTGAATTCTGTATTTTTTTAGTAGAGCTCCGAATCTTTTTTTGGGATCCATAACTGATATTTTATTTTCTATTTTTACGTAATCTTTGATCTTGTGGTTACTTGTATTAGTTGCGACCTTTTGGTAATAATCTTACCACAAATAATACAAAAAGCAACAAAGCTGTGGATAAGAAGTAGTCCAGCAATCAAATAAGTAGACTAACTTTGAATATCACACGCCCAAAAATAGAAAACCGCCTCAGTATTGTTACATGTTGGCGGTAATAATTGGCCTGTTCATCCTCAGGATCCTATCTGTACTCGTTGTTCTGCCACAGAAGGTTTCCATCACCATTACGGATAGCCTTCATCATGGAGTACGGATAGTAGAAAGATTGCCCGTAGACACATAGTTGGACTCCTCCAAGCACCTTCTTGACCCGTCCGTTTCTAATATAGACAATATTCTCTTCTATGGTGGTCCCCATCTTGGGTACGCCATGCTTCGGTGCGCCCGGAGTGAGTTCAATGGAAAATGTTCCGTTGTATTCACTCCAATATTCTGTTGGATTCTTGGGCGCCATTGTCCTACCTCCTTATTCAGTTTGCGGGCAGTTCGTCTATTGTTTCTGAAACTAGTGGAAGTGTGACAAATAACTATATTTGTGTCAAGGATTTGCTCGGGTTACTAGACGATGTTGGAACGTTTTTATAGCTAAGATTCGAGATTTAGACCTACTTTCTCAGCTATTTGTCGCAACCATTTTTCGTGTCTATCAATTTTGTGTGCCAACATCACCATTTCTTGAAAATAGGTATCTGCTTTTCTTGCATATTCATCAACAGCATCAAGCAACTGACGAACATCAGATTTATCTGCTTTATTCTCTGAGAGATTATCAAGCTTGGTATGAACCTCAGAGAATTGATTTATTATAAAATCGACAAGTTCCTTATCCATAAGATCATCGTATCACATTCTGATTGAAAACCAAATCAAGAAATAAATCTGCTCCGGGCACTGGACGATGTTAGAACCTGTTTATTACAAGGAAGATCAGTATTTCGGTTTAGTTTTGAATAAAAAAAGACCCGATGACAACATCAACGGGTCTTGTTGGTACTACGGGTGTATGTTTTTCTGATAAATTGCGGAATCTGCGTTTAGCAGTAGATTTTCTTGAGCCGGTAAGTTGATTCTTCTGGTTTACCCTCGTCACCACCCGCAAGCCAAGAACCAGTCACAATCTTGTTTTCCGAATGTGCGACAATCTCGAGCATCAATATGTCAGGACGCTCCCGGTCATTGGAATGCCATAGTACATCACCTTTACGATTTTCGACCCACCAGTTGTGTGGAGTCGTACGACGCCATTCTTTGACAACTGACATACCCCTCTGTAAAGATCGTACCACCTGTGTGCCAATAAGTTTCCGTAATTGTTTCAAGCGGTGCTCAACGAGTTCCTTTGGTACTCGTCCTGTGGCCCTGCTTCTCTCAACAAGATATATGATTCTTCCTTCCTTGGTAATGCGTAGAGGCATACAGGATGACTCGACACCGTCTTTTTTTATGGAAACAAGAGTGAAGGAAACCCACTTATTCTGTACACAAAGATCCACGGTTTTTGGTCCGACACCCTTGGGTGCAAGATGCGACTCTCCATCAGAAAGAAACTTTAATAAACTCCAGCTTAAATAATTCACGTGTCCTCCTTTTGTGGAAATTCGCAAACTGAACTCATTATATTAAAAAATCTTTTTATGTCAAGCGATTTGCTCTCTGTGTTATTTTCCGAAAAAGTTCTAGCATCCACTTTGGGGTATAGAAATAACCGCATAAAATAACGATTATTTTGTGGCTCCCCGCACTGGACGATGTTGGAACCTGTTTAAGGACTTGTTAACCAAATAAGAACGACCTTTTGCTAAACGAAATACCAAGAGTTTTTGACCAAGGATCAACATTAATCCATTTATCATTAATCTTAATTTTCAGATACTGATGGATAATAAGATTAAAGGGAACGACCACAAGCCTTATGCTTTTTTCTTGAAAACGACCACTCCTAACAAGCATTATTCTTAAAAAATAATTAAAAACCGTGCACGGTATAAAGCCTGACTGAAAACGAAAAGGATCTCCGAATAAATACCAAAAACGGGTAAGGGTTTTAACTCTGTCACCATGATATTTACTAATCAAGAATTCATAAGCATTTTTTAAATAGTCGTAATTATCTTTAGAAATACGATTTAATTCGTTGATTTTTTCTTGGAGGTTATCGGGGATATTTTTTGGTAAAACAGATTTTTCAAAACCAAGATGCGGAACAAAGAATCTCGTCCCAATGGCAATAAAAAATATATATACAGACACTAAAATAATGATCGTGACCATATTTCATTTTACCAAAAAACCGCCTTCTTGGCGATAAAAGTTCTAACCGTCCTGCTTGGGGTATTAAATTTGAGCTCAAATTTAGCTGCTCCCCCTGCTGGACAAGTTCAGAACTGTGGATTGGGAAACAGCAAAGAGAGAATTGGAGAAAATACCTGTTTTTGTATAAAAAGACCGCTCAAAGGAAGTGTTCCTTAAGCGGTCATTGCATCGAATATATTATGTAGTTCGGCGTAACCAGTTGACTTTTCCGCAGTTGGAACAACTGCCCTTGTCGGTCGGCGACACTACGGCACTATCTCTTTCAATACTGGCCTTACAAGTGCCACACTCAAACGGATGTGTTTTGGGTGTTACAGTGCTTCTGACAAATTCCACTTTTGCCTCACCACAAAACTTATTTTTGCCCCGTGGAAGGTTGGGGACAACAGCCCGAGCTGCTTCTTTACTAGAGAACTCACCTTCTTCTTGGGCAAAAGTAATACGGTATATACCACGTGATGCCGAACTTCCTACAGAGGGCAACCCCTTTCCTTTGGGAAAAGTCTCCCCACACTTGTGACAGATAATAACGAAGATACTTGATGTTTCTCTCCCACAGTTTCTACAGACTAACATAGCAGATCCTCCTTGGGTTTGGAACTGAAAATGTGCTTTGACGAGCCGAGGTGACTCGCTACTGAAACGTATGAAAAGTATGGCACTGAATATCACCTATGTCAAGTCTTGGCTCCCCCTACTGGACGCGTTTAGAACTTTGGATTGGTTTAGGATTAAGAAAGAATTGGAGTTGGTGCCTAGTTTTTGAATAAAAAACCCAGCTTTTCATCGCTGGGCTTTTAAAATCAATTGTGGCTATTTTATATAAGTTCTGTAAAGCGGCCTAATAGCTACTAATACAGCTACTCCAGCATACCAGTACCAATCAAGACTTAAAACTTGCGGATAATATTTTGCAATTAAAAAAGCAATTGCAAAAACACTTAACTTTACCAATCCGATGTCCACGCCATCTAACTTTTTGGCAGCATCGTTTATGAATGTAATTAAACTCATATTTTTAGGATTAATTAATAATACTCTAATTATATCACATCAAAAAAGGATCAAATAGTCGCTCCCCCTGCTGGACAAGTTCAGAACTGTGGATTGGGAAACAACAAAGAGAGAATTGGAGAAAATACCTGTTTTTGTATAAAAAAGAGAGTTGGTTAGACTCTCTTTGTTTTACAACCCTTTTGTGTTATTTCCTGTGCAATACAGATTGCCAGAATGTGGCAGAAAAAACAAACTTAAGAACAGTCCCCAGTCCGTAGATCAGTCCGAAGATCAGTCCGTAGACCAGTCCGAAGAGCAGTCCGAAGCTCAGTCCGAAGAGCAACTCGGTCCTCTTAACAACCCTCTTATTAGTAAAGATACTAACAAGAATGTATGCCAAGATTGGAGCAAAAAGGACATCTGTCCATCGAGAGATGGTAAAAGGAAGCTGAAATGCCACATCTTTTGTTAGCTGGACTGTTTCGACTGTAGGGACGCTGCCAACAACCAGATAGTAGATGCTCCAGAACAGAGCGGTGATAAAAGCTGCTACTAACGGTATCTTCCACAGAAGAGCAGGTTTTCGATTCTGATCCATTTCATTCCTCCTTCTTTCTTTTGTTTTTGGATGTAAAATATGGTGCTATTCGTATGATGGCACTTAATCATTACTGAGTCAAGTCTTGGCTCCGGGGGGTGGACGATGTTAGAACCTGTTTAATGAGGAAAAAGAATTTCAGCCAGGCACCAAAGTAAGACTAAAAATCCAATTGCAGTAGATAAAAGTATAAAAACAGAACAGTCTTTCTTTCTTATAATGCCAATAATACCTGTCAAAAAAGCGGTGATTCCTGAAATAAATCCAGCTAACATCGATAAGGCTATCCCGGGCCTCACAACAATATCTTGTGGTATTGTTTTTCCGGCTGAGACAGATTCATAAAAACTTACAAATGACATACCAATATAAAAAAATATCGGCATTGCAATAATGAGTCCAGCTGACCATTTACCCAATGTAGTCTTTGGTATAAAACTTAATCTCATACATCTTTCATTCTACCAAAAATCGCCTTTAAGGCAATTTTGGCGGCTCCGAGGGTTGGTCGTAGTTCGAACCTATATTATCGAGAAAAAGTTGGTTGAGAGGTGTAAATTGGGGGTTTTGGGGTGATGATTACTACTTCGGTCTAATCTCGTGCTTAAAGTTTATGGTGTGACCATCCTTGACGATGGTAATAACCATCACCCCCTCTTTTGTAGGAAGATAAACCGGCTGGTCAGATATTATAAAAACACAAGCCACTGGGAGGATCTGCTGGATTTGTGCGCTCGCTACCTTGGTCCAGAACCAAATTCCAGCAAGACCCCACAAGGGTTCTTGGTTTCGCAAATCCCGACCCTGGGTTGGTCGGAGAAACCGAAGGTTTTTAGAGAAAATGCTGAAGATTATTCTAAAACGCATTGTCGCTCCCCCTCAATTGCAATTATGTCATCAACACTAACTTGTTTATAAAGAACTGCCTCTGATCGTCCAAGTCTTAAATCATATACTGGATGTTTTGTACTATACTCCTCTTTGGGCAATAACCCCATGAAATATAATTGAAATGGATGATAGCATTCTCTAATCAGCCCCTTACTAAATGTTCTAAATGTACCATCATTATTGGATACCCAGTTACGCGAACCCATAGGAGTTTGGTTTTCACACGGAGATTGTAATCCTCCATAAAAATGCATTCCTTGTTGAATAATTTCTAATTCAGCTCCGTCTTGTTCTTGAGCAAAATTATCACCCACAAAACAACACCATTGATGTCCCGTCTCATGCAGTAAACCATTAACTCCTCCTATTTCCGTGCCGTCGGTATCAATGTCAACCTGAGCTATAAGCCCCATCTGGTTTATTCCTTTTAGTTTGCCCCTGCTTCCATATGCGTCAGAACCGTTATAAAGAGGAACCAACCAGCCTATTCCATTAATATTTCGAGTAATAGGCGCATGAGACATCCACTCGGGAATAGTCCATGTTGTATAAACACTTATAAAGTCATAGATGTCGTCATGAGTTTCATAAAATTTCTTAGTAACCTTTTCGTAGTCAGGAAGATGGCGCCCCTCATGATACCTCATTGGAACATCCTCCCCTACAATTATAAAAATGTCGTTGCTGGTATCCATTGATGCTAAATATCTAGTTGCCTTGGCAAAATGTTGAGGAAATCCATCTTTTATGGTTGTCAGCCTCTCAAGGCGGTTTTCTGGAGTCTGCTCGAGAAATTCTGCTGTGATTTCATCGGCATTTTGGGCCAACAGGATAAAGGCCATTTTATAATTTTTATTCTCGCAGTCTACATTTTCAGAAAATCTTGTACATTTTCCATTTTCTAAACATCTTTCATTGCAACTTTCGCCTTCTGAATTTTTTCGCCTTACACTCACCGGACAACCACACAAATTACAATTATCTACTAGCTCGCCATCATCACAATATTTTGGCTTTGTTATCGAACATTCTCCGTAAAGTATTTTCTCTGACCTATTTAAACAAACAGCAAAAGGTGTGGCTGTAACTTCTGCTCCCAAAGAATAATTCCATGCTCTATCATAAGCAAAAGCCTTGTAATAATATGTGACTCCATTAATCAGATCGAATTCATTGTAATGTCTGGTGGTTGGATCAGAATCAGCGTAAGACCCACCAAAGCCAGAATAAACTTGGATGCCGTCGTTCACATTAGCAGGATAATCTACTGTTTTTCTTATTATCTTTACTCCAACAAAACCTTCATCGTCAGTGGGATTCTCCCACGAAAGCATAACTAGATTAACCCCAGCTGTCGCAGTGAAATTTGTTATATCAGCAGAAAATATAATATTTTCTTCGACTGGAAGAACTTCGGAAGTGGTAGTTGCTGGAACAACTGGAGCCGTAGTAATTACTGGAACAGCTGGGACTACAGGAATAACTCCACAAAGTTCATTTAACTTAGCTCTAGTTTTAGGACCAACTACACCTACTTGTTCAATGCCGTGTTTTTTCTGAAATCTTTTAACAGCCGCTTCTGTTAAGCGACCAAAATAACCAGTTATTAAACCTTCGGGATAAACTGCAGGATCTTTGGCAAGAAATCTCTGAAGTTCTCTCGCTTCATTATTTTCTATGCCCTTATATAAAGATTGAGTAAATTTTACTATTTTAGGAGATTCAATCTGAACCCCTTCATTGATCTCAGTCAGTTGTTGTTGTAGTTGCGCCACTTGTTTCAACAACTGAGCAATTTGCACTTTTAGTTCATCAATTGTTGTAGCTTTCACGGTCATTGGTAAAACCAGCATCATCACCAAAACTCCGCTTACCAAATATTTTTTCATATTTATATTTTACCAAAAAATGGCCCGTAGACAAACTGGCAAGTCTAGACTTATCCCACCATTACGGCATCCTTACACTGAAAAACGCCACATTGCTGTGACGCTACCCAGATTTTGCTTAAAACAAGCTCCCCCTACTGGACAAGTTCAGAACTCTTGAGTGTGGGAAGATAATAGAAGAACTAGAGATATTTGGTGGATTACACAGGATTTCTATGACATAAAGTTGAAAGAATGGAAGGAAAGACAGAAGGATTTACTGGATCAAACGAAGGAACGTTTGGAAACCGACGAAGAGCTCTACATCACCGCAAATCATATATTTAACCCAGCAAATTGGGCACTCGAGATATTTGAAGGTAACGTTTAATATGTTATTATGTAATTTTGATAACTTATACATAATTAATATAAGAAATATATGAAATCATTTGAGCAACCAAATTCAGTAGATCAAGATAATTTAGAGAACATTCCCAAGAAGACACAAGAGCAAGAAACATCTCAGAAGGATAGAGAGTTGGCTGAAGCTATAGCTGAAGTTGAAACTATAACAGAATTAGCTGACGCTCTAGAAAAACTTGAAACAACACCAACGGCCAGTAGCGTGTTTATGTATAGAACAAATTATTTAGTGAAAATATTAAGAGAACTTGACACTAATTTGTCTCGTTTTGCAACGAAGAATCGTGTTCTGGCAATGATAAAATTTAATGAAGAGCATAGCCCAGATTTTACAAGAGAGGGTGGCTTAAGAGACAAGTTGGCTGAAATACTTAATGCCATGATTCAGAAGGAAGAGGCGTCTTAAATATTGGGTCTCCTGTAACTTTTTTATCAAACGCTGTTTTTTAATATATTGGAGCACTATATTCTAAGTGATATATTTATAAAATGACGTTAAAAGGGAGAATATATAGACTGTTGTATCCATTGGCCAAAATATATTGGTTTATTGTTCGTCCTAAGACACAAGGTGCAGGCTGTATAGGTGATGAAATCAGGGAGGCTAAATGGATTTCTTTACATCTTATTCGTCTTGACGATTTTTCTCATGTTGGTAGAAGAATGTATAACTTGTTTCAAAATAAGGCGGAAGTATAAAAGTTCTAACTTCACGATGAGGTATGAAAACAGCTCAATAAATTAGAGTTGTTTTCAGGTGGCTCCCCGCACTGGACGACGTTAGAACTTGTTTGTTGCAGGGAAAATCAGTATTCGGATTCAGTTTTGTATAAAAAAGCCGCTCAACAAGAGATGCGAACGGCCTATCGACTCCTCTTGGAGCGACGATGTTAAACAAGCTCCTCCTTGACCAGATTGAGAAATACTCCGAGCCTGCTGAATTGGTCAGTATCTTCGATACCTGATAGAAAGATAAGAGCTGCCTGAGTGTTTTCGGAGAACACTCCGCCCTTAAAGAAACACCCAAGCTCTCCGGGAGGACCCTCCATCCCCATTTCTGCGAAGGATTTGGGAAGTGGAAATTTCTCAGGACTTGCAAAGTGTCCCGCCATAATCAAAAAGGTTTCAAAGGATTCACCTTCTTGACGCTCACCGGCTCTCTCAAAACAGGAGGTGAGCTTGAAAGCGGTAAATAATACCTCTGGTGGACATTCGCCAATCTTAACACAAAGCCTTGACATCACAAACCTCCTATTCCGTATCTGATTTTTTGTGTTTCGGTTAAATCCTCAATACTAACACAAACATAGCATATTACTATACTTGTGTCAAGTTAGCTCCGGCGGTAGGACTCGAACCACCCCCCATAATATTGTAGAAAATACTCGCTCATATAATGAAGTGGGTTGACTTTGAATGTCCAGACAACATATTCTTGATATATACTTCATTTATATACCGATCTGTGGAAAACTCTAAACAACAATTTTCAGAAGAATTCTTCCTTCAGCAATCCAATCTTATTCCTTAATTAGGAGTAGAACGGCGGTGCGGTTTTACCGTCTTACCTTTTCTCTTATGCTCACGCACAGGAACAATTTTTTGTTTCTGTTTGCCGTAGGTAGAAGTTTTTGTTTGTGCCATATAATATGGTTTAACAAATTGGTTAGTAATACGACCTTTTTAGCGTGTCGCGCTCGCATCAAGTCTCAAGCGTTGTTGTTATGACACAAATCGTATATCCCCATAAGGTGGTCATGACTATATTTAAAAGAACAAAAAACAGAGCGTTCCTCAAAAATCTGTAGATCTTTATCTAAATTCTACTTCTTTGGGGATTAAAGTAAAAAAACACCCATAAAAACAACGTCTAATCTTGTCTAGGTTAATAGCATGAAAAAAAGGTAATTTTTACGCTCAAAATTACCCCTCGTCTAATCTCGTCTAATTTTTTTAGTAACTAACATACAGAGGTATAGTATGTGCTACTAGACTTGCCATGAGGTTTTAGCAGCCCAATAGAGACCAATTTACTCAAATCAGTTGCGATCGTTGCCTTTGATACAGACCCAAACAATTCCCCACACTGCCTAGAAGTGATCTTCTTTTCGTCTTGAAGCAAATTCCAGATAGCTACCTGTCTTTCATTTAAATCTTTATATTTACTTCCCAGAAGAGTAACCCTGAACATATTTGATGTGTTTTTAAAAACTGGCTCCAATAAATTCTGTTCAGACATTCGTGAAAATACGATATCAATCCCTCGACCATATTCTTCTAAGTAATCCAAATCCTTTAAGATTTGGGCAATAATTTCATTCCTACTAAATTGGGAATCTTTAATGTTCTCAATGTTGATTCCTGGGGGGAGGTTGCCTGGATTTGAAATTTCAAATCGATTAGAGAATATATTTATCTGAGTGTATGATTCTGTGATCATATAATCTCTATGGATAACCGCATTAGCCACGAGTTCCCGGATTGCATCCTCTGGATACTCATACTCCTCAACTCGCTTTGTTCCCTTAATCCTCGCTCGCAGTGGTATGTTTCTTAAGATAAATTTTTGTACCGAATCAATTTGCTGATCGAGGGTACCATCTATGTCTGACTTATCTATAATTGGACTAGCGACAGTGTCTCCACTATATCTAACACAGCGGATAACATACCTAGAAAATGCACCTACCAGCTGGGGTGATTTATCTGCAAAGATTAGAAATCCACCAACTGTTGGAAATCTACCCTCTTCAAATTTATCAGTGACACCCACGTTGTCCATGGTTTCTTTGGTGGGGTTATTATCTACAATGCCCACTCTACCCGATTTTTTTGCACTCTTTATCAAAAAATCTCTTATCTTGTCTTCGGACAATTGCCTGATATTTGTGCCCTTGGCTTTAGTCTTGTCGAACTTAAAAATTGAATTATTCCTAATAAATCCCCTCATCTCATCGTCGGTAATTGTTCGGTTAGTATTACCATCTCTAATGCATGCCCCCCTAGGTAGGCCTAGTTTATATAAATAACAGGGCTTCTTTTCATCAATCGTTTCTTTGATAATTAAGGCCAAAAGTCTCATTTTTTCATAAGTAACAACCTCTAACTCAAATTCTCCAGTATTCCTCATTGACCCATTAATAAGTCCAACAATCTTTTCTTGGAGAGTTGCTAGGTCGAGGCTGTCTACGACTTCAATCGTTTTTTTAAACCTGTCTTCTTTTATACCAAAAACAATAATTCCTCCACCAGGTTTATGGGAAAAGGAAGAGACTGTTTTCCATAAGTCCTTGGGGATGCCGCCACGAGCGTCTTTAAATTCCACAATATTTGTCTCGCTTAGATCAGCTCTCGCTATATCAATCAATGCAATAATTTCTTTTTCAGTCATACATCAACCTTACCAAAAAATTACCCCCTTGGCGATTATTTAGTGCGCCATATGTATGATGGCAGTATTCTAAGAAAGATTCGAACCAATGTTTGTAATATTCACCCACCTCTTTTTGGATAAACGAGTTGACTTCAAACACATAATCAACTTATTCTTGATATATAACATCATTTATACACCGATCTGTGGAAAACTCTAAACAACAATTTTCAGAAGAATTCTTTCTCCAGCGATCCTTTGAGGTTGTTTGGGCTATTTTTCGAGTTTCTGAGCATGTCACGCGCCCAAAGATAAAAGAGGGACTGGAGGAGCGTGCAGCTGAGTACCTACTATATAAGCATGTATCCAGCCTTTCGGGCTTGGAAGAGATGGTGCGACTGGCGATGCATATTAAAGAGATTAACAACACAAACGGACAGGTTTTGTTGCGTGAGATCACAAATCTGAAGAGTATGCTCTCCGATATTGAACAAGAACTGACAAATCTAATAGAGTCCGGCAAAACACCCGAAAATGCTCCAAACATAGAAGATATCTTTGCCAAACCACCGATGTTGCTATCTGACTTCATGAAACTCCTAAAACGTACTCAAGCTGAGGATATACCACCAGAAATAGAGCAAAATAAGGATGAGTCCGGCAAAAAAGAAGAGATACAGGAGAGTCCGGCAAAGCATGAGAGTCTGGCAAAGTCTGGCAAAGAGGAAAAGTCCGGCAAAACAGAGGAATTATGTCCAACAAGCCGTAGAATGGGGGCCAGAGAGCGCAGAGAATCCATTTTTGAGATCGTTAAACGACGTAATCTCTGTCATATTAAGGATGTTTTGATGGAGATGCCTCACGCCAGCGATCGTACCATCAGATACGACATTCGACAGATGGTTGATAAGGGAGTTTTGGAACGAGTTGGGAGCGGGGGACCCAACTCATTTTTCAGACTTAAAAAAACAGATCGATAGAAATAGGGTTTGGGGGTGTAACACTGGGTGTAACATCTCGTTGTAAACTATGAACCTACCGGGTGCTTTTGTTTTTACCTCTATTGTATTGACAAATGACCCGCGGTACACTAATAATATACATTCATTCTGTTCTAATCCCGAAAGGGCTTGGTGAGGTAGAACGTAATGCATGCACTGTAGTTTATAGTTGTGCGCATTTGTTTACCTCACGAGAACATCGTGAGTTTTTATTACAAGAGTTATTCAACGTTCTGTTCGCTTAGTTGATTTGTCCTCACCGATGAAGCAGCGGGTCGGTAGCAGGTGTGTGAATAGCTATCCGAAAAATCATTTATTAAATTCATTACAGATTAGTTAGTTATGAAAACATTTATCAAAAAAGCTGTTGTAATGACGCTGGCTGTTGCCATGTTCGGTGTTTTTGCAATGCCCGCATCTGGTCAGACCGTAGATGAGCTCCAAGCTCAGATTGCGGCCCTTCTGGCACAGATTCAGGCTCTGCAGGTACAATTGAACCAAGTTGGTTCAGGTGGCAGCGGTTCTGGCTCAGCATGTTACAGTTGGACTCGAGACCTCACCTTGAGATCGACCGGTGCTGATGTTCAAGCGTTACAGCAGTTTCTAAACGGACAAGGGTATGCCGTTGCATCTAGCGGAGTTGGATCTGCTGGAAACGAGACAGAGTACTTTGGTTCTTTGACCCAGAGTGCTATGGCAAGCTTCCAAGCAGCTAAGGGTATTAACCCTCCTGCTGGATATTTCGGACCTATTACCCGAAGCTATATTACTGCCAATCTTTGTATTGGAGGTGGTGGCGACGGTGGCACTACGCCCATTGTTGTCCCCGGAGGTTACTCTTTGGCTTATGACAATCCTGCATCACAAATTCTTCCTAAAGGTGCAACTGGTGTAGTCTTTATGAAGTTTAGTGCAGGTGGAACAGGAACCATCGAAAGCCTTACCTTCAAACGTGTTGGATTGGGTAGTACTTCAGACATTACAGGTTTGTACCTGTACGACGGAAGTGAACGTTTGACTAGCTCTAAGACATTGAACTCAACAACTCACCAGGTGTTCTTCCCGAACCTTGCGTTGAGTGTTAGTGGTTCACGCACTTTGAGCTTGGTTGCCGACATTTATTCGGGGGCAACACCAAACGACATTAACGGATTTGAACTGATCGCAGCAACTGGTGATTTCTCTCTTCCTACTAGCCTAGGAGGAAATCAAATGACCATTGGTGGTCAGGCAGTAGGTACCATTACAGTTAATAATGGTGCAGCACCTAGCAACCCTCGCATCGGACAGACTGACGCGTTGGTAGCAAATGTTGTACTTTCAGCTGGTACCGGTGAAGACGTTGAAATTCACCGCATCTCATTGACTGAGGGTGGATCTATCAACAACTCATACTTAAACAACTTTGAGTTTAAGTATGCAGGAGATATAGTAGCGACTGCTTCAACAGTTGGCTCTAAGGATCTCGTAACTTTGGAGTTCTCAACTCCGTTTCTGCTTGAAAAAGGTCAGGAAAAGACCTTGAAGCTTTACGCGGACGTTGGGGGATCCAGTCGTGCTGCTGACACAATTGTGTTCTACATGGACAGCAGTGCTGACATCGTAGCTGTAGGAAAGACCTACGGATACGCAGTAACCCCTACAATCAGTTCCTACAACAGCTCTTCTGGGGGCGACACACTGACATTGCAGGGTGCTCAAGTTACAATTACCTTCAACGGTCCTACAACCGGTGACATTGCTAAGAACGGACAAGATGTTAACGTGTTCGACTTCAATATTGCTGCACAAAACAATATTGAAATTCGAAACCTTCGTTTCAGCATGGCCACCACAGCACTTATAACAGGTGAAGGATTCAACGACTTTAAGGTATGGGATGTCGCTGCAAGCGCAGTTGTGACAAGTTCGGTAGATGTTACTACCACCACAACTCAAGTCTTCACTGACACCATTACCCTTAATGCAAATGAGTCCAAGAACTTCAAGGTAACGGTTGACGTTGACCCACAGAACGACAACGGCGACAGTATTACTGTTACGCTGGTCGCGTTCGGGTCAAACGATATCCGAAACCTTGATAACAACACCTACGTATCTACCAGCGACATCGTTGGTGATGCCGCAGCTGGTAATGCACAATCGACTCTGCTTCCTGCAGTTGACATTCAACTTGCAGCAAGCCCGAATTCACAAACCTACGTACAGGGTTCACAAAACCTAGGATTGGTTGGTATTAGCTTCCGAGCTATCGCTGACCAGGTACGATTGGATTCTGTGAAGGTGTATGCAACTGCAACAGGTGGTGGAACCTTGACAACAAGCGAGATCAGAAGCTTGGGGTTGTACGACGGAACTACACTTCTGTCTGACCTTGAGTCTCTCGATTCTTCCTTGACCGTAACATTTGACAACCTTGACTACTCAATAGCCAAGGGTGCAACTAAGGTGTTGACGGTTAAAGGTAGCATCGCTGCAGACGCAACAAGTGGTGACGATTACTACGTCTACCTCAATGCTTTGACCGACGTTACTGCATATGACACACAGGGGAACTCTGTTACACAACAGGGAACCACTGCTAACTCAGGCGGTAGTGTTGTTCACGCCATTACAACGGCTGGTGCAATAACTGTTGTTACTGCTCCGGATGACTCTGACAGCAAGTCACAGATCATCGTTGCAGGCGAAGAGCAGATTCTTGCTAAATATCGCTTTACCTCAGCTGATGAGGGGATGACGATTAACAAGATGCAGCTGTTGGTCAACAACTCAGATGTTGCAACGGCGACTTCGACTGCAGCCGCAGACGAATCTCCGACTTTGAAGCTGTATGTTGATGGCTCACAGATCGGTGCATCCGGTGGTTACACAGTAACCGCATCAGGAAACACTGCTGGTGTAGCATACATAAGTGACCTTGGTTGGTATGTCGCTAAGGATACGACCAAAACCTTGGTTGTTAAGGGATCTCTTAACACGATTGCAGGCGGTGCAGATACTGGTAACTCAGTATGGGTACACGTCGTTGGATCGGGTGGTCCTGGATACGACTTTGAGGCTGTTGGTTCTACCAACAAAGACACTACTATCAGCGCAGCTAGTGGTAAGGAGATGGTTGTCTATAAGACAGAACCTATTCTTACTGTAGCGAATGTATCAGGGGCAACCCTGGCAGGTGGTGGTGCTAAGGCAATTATGGAGTTCAGCGTTGCAGCAAATGCCAAAGAACAGGTATCGTTCAAGATGTTTACTCTTAACGTATCTGTCCAAGGAGCAACAATAACCATGCCTACGATATCTAACGTGGTTGTTCGCGATCTTTCGACCAGCGAAGTGGTCGTACTTGGTACAACGACGTCAGATGGGACTGATACAGTTGGTGGAACTAGCGATCAGTTCGGTATCTACTTTACTACCGAACAAGTTATTTCCGCGGGCGACAATAAGACCTACCGTGTAAGCTTTACGTTCGAGAACGTTTCAGCGACGGCAGGTAACGCGGCGGTATCAACCTACCTCTTAAGGAATGAGAGTACTAAGGTAGCAGCTACAGATTACGCTTCTGTTGTAGGAGCGGCTGCGGCCGAAGACCCATCATTTGTATGGTCAGACAACTCTGCTATCGGACACACCGAGAGCACACTGGACTGGGCCAACGGGTTCAAGGTTGCGACCTTCCCGTCAGAGACTATTACCGTTACCAACTAGTTTTGGTTTCGTAACAAGTCGCAAAATCGCCCCCTATGTGGGGCGGTTTTGTTTTTGGGAAAGTTGAAAGAGTTTAGAAAAAAATGTTAGTGTGTGTAGATATGAATTCAATCAGAAATGTTACAAATTTTGCTCGGTGGGTTATTATTACCAGTGCGTTGACTCCCTTGATTGTTGTTGCTGCACTTCCTTTTCCTTATGTGTTTGGGAAGATGGTATTTTTGTACACTCTCGTTGAGATTGCTTTTGTTGTTCTCGTTGGGCTTGGTTTATACGATTTGTTTGGTGGCAAGAGTGGTATTTCCTGGAGACGTCTCTTGCATCCGTTGGCTGTGATGATGGGATTGTTTTTGTTGTCAACAGCTGTAAGTACTTTATTTGCCGTAAATCCATTTCGTGCGTTCTGGAGTACTATTGAACGTGCAGAGGGATTATTTGGAATGATTCATTACGTGGCACTTTTTGCAGCATTTGTATTGTTGTTTAGAAAACGTGAATGGAAGATATTTTTTATTATATCGATAGTTGTTGGTGCTATCACCTCATTATTTGCATTGGCGCAATCTTTTGGAATAGAGACCTTTTCATTTCTTGGTTTCGATTCTCGTCCTGGATCTTTTTTGGGGAATCCCACATTTCTTGCCACATACCTTGTTCTTCTTTTAGGGATGGTTGGGATGCTTGTCAGAAAACGTTTTGTTGATGTTTCTATTGCGTTACCGGTCCGGATTTGTGCCGGAGTTGCTGGGATTTTATTTCTTATCACTATATTTGTCACTCAGACACGTGGTGCGCTAGTAGGTTTGGTTGCCGGAGTGCTTGTTGGACTTATTGTGTGGGGATTGTTATCTAGGAATACTCGGGTTCGCAAGGGAGTTGTAGTAGCACTTATTGTTGCTATTGTTGGCGGAGGAATCTTCTTTGCTACGCGTACTGCTGATATTTGGCAAAGTATTCCTGGGCTGTCTCGTATTTCTGATATATCACTCGAAGATGCTACGGTTCAAACACGTCTCATCTCTCTTGGGTCAAGTTTGTCGGCGTTTGTGGAACGTCCCGTATTTGGGTGGGGGCCTGAGAATTTCAATATTGCTTATAACAAATACTATAATCCTGACTATGCTCAATACGAAGACAGGTGGTTTGATCGAGCTCACAACAAAATTGCCGATGTTGGTGTGATGCAGGGTGTTTTTGGACTCTTGGTGTACTTGGGGATGTTTGTTGTGCTTGGCTACACATTGCTTAGGCGCAAAGGGAAGACATTTTTTGATCCTTCAACGCGTTCTGTTTTTGTTGGAGTTTTCGTAGCATATTTTGTTCAAAACTTATTTGTCTTTGATCAAATAACAAGTTATCTGTTTTTCTTTGCGTTGCTGGGATTTGTTGTGTATGGAAGGTATATGGATGGGGAAGAGGTGGTTATGCCAAATCGGCGTGCAATGAATGTGGCAGTGTTTGGATGGATTGTTGTTGCTTTATTGGTTGGACTTAGTTGGTATGTTTTTATAGCCACTCCCGTCACTCAAGGTGTTTCATATACTCGTGCTCTTGAAACGCGTGTCGGTGAGAAGATTCTTGACGCATCAGACTCGTTCCTCGCCCCGTATAATTATACTCAATCAACAATTCGCGGGATGTTTGTTAAAACACTTTACGATGGGCAAGTTTTCCGAAACGGGCAGTTCCTCTCTCTCATTAACGTTTCATTAGGAGCGCTTGAAGAGGTTGTGTATCGTGAACCGTATGACCCTCGTTTTCATATACAAGTTTCTGAGGCGTATACAGAAAAGAGCAAGATTGATGGCGGGTACTATTATTATGATGTTGCACTTGAATACGTCAGCGAAGGATTGTCACTTTCTCCACAACGACAGAGTCTGCAATATCAGTATAATTTTTTGTTGGCTGGGCTTGGTCGCTATGGAGAGGCAATAGAAGGAGCGGAGAATGTAGTTGCATCAAATGTTGATATTGCACGTGCCCATTATCAACTAGCACTTATTTTAGCGGTTGTTGCTGATGAACCTGGGCACGCAGATCAGAAGATGCACTTACGGGAACGTGCAGAACAAGAACTTGGTGTGGCGGAAGAATTAGATTTTAAACTACTTAATGAAAGCGACCTAAACAATATTATTGTGTTATATCGTGCGTGGGGGAAATTAGAAAAGTCAGATGCTGTGCTAGCTAAGATTGTACGTTACTATCCAAAAGAAGAGAATTTATGGCTTGCCCTGGATATTTATAGAGTATTGCAGAACAAAGATCGTGTTATTCAAGCTGCCCGCAAACTTGTAGATATAAATCCGACACTTAAAGACAGTATGGATGTTGTTATTGATTTGGCGGAAAAGGAACGTTGGGATATTCTTATGACACTCTAGAATGGTCTGGCCGCAGAGAAATTCTTTGCGGCTTTTTTATTTGTTGGTATGATAAGAAGCATGAGATCATTTCTGGCATATATCTTATTGTTATTGGTTGTTGTTCCTTTAATTGTAGATTCAACAGTTCTCTTTCCGTTCATTACCGGCAAGGCTTTATTGATTCGCCTGGTTGTAATGCTGGTATTTGCGATTATGGCGGGGCTTATGTGGTATTCTTCACGATTTCGTGAAGAGATCTCGTCTCGTATTGTCGTGTTGCGTCGCAGTCCTCTTGTGTGGGTTGTGTGTGTTTTTGTTGCACTGTATGTATTGAGTGCAATCTTCGCTGTATTTCCATTCAGAGCATTGTTGGGGAATATTGAAAGAGCCGAGGGGATGGTCGGGATGTTGTCGTTCTTTGGTGTGTTTGTTGGGGCTTTACTGGTGTTTCGCCAAAAAGAGTGGCGTCTTTTTTTGCAACTCAGTTTGATTGTTGGGGCTGTATTGGCGGGACATGCACTACTGCAGTTTCTTGATGGGATATCACGCCCATCTTCATATCTAGGGAATCCCATCTATCTCGCGCAGTATTTTTTGTTTGCTTTGTTTGCAGCGTTTTTAATAATACAACAATCATCGCGACGCAGCTTTTGGCGTATTGCTGGAGTTGTAATGATTCCGATATTAATTGGTGGGATTTTTTTGACCGAGACACGTGGTGTTATTGCAGGAATCATGCTTGCTACGCTTATAGCTGTTGCGTATGTATTGTGGCGCATACGAAGTAGGAATATATTAGGATATTCTGCAAAAACTTGGGCTGTTGTTGCTCTTCTTGTTGTGGTTGGACTCGGGGGGTTGTGGTATGCAACACACTCTGCTGCATTTTGGCAGAATATTCCTGGCATGGGTCGTCTCTCAAATTTCTCGTTTGATGATCCAACCTTAAAGACGCGGCTTTTTAGTATTGGAGTAGCAATGAGCGCGATTAATCCTGCCAATGAAGGGATTAGTCGGTTTTTGATTGGGTGGGGACCAGAAAACTTCTTTATCGCTCACAATAAGTATTACAACCCGCTACATTTCAGGTATGAGACAAAGTGGTTTGACAGGGCACACAACAAACTACTAGATGTTTTGGTGATGAATGGAGTTGTCGGGTTGGCTGTGTACCTGTTGTTGTGGGGAGTATTTGTGTGGACTATATTAAAACGAATTCGTCCTATGATGGTGACAAGTGTTTTCTTATGGTTTGGGATTGCATATTTCGTCCAGAATATATTTGTGTTTGATTCGATTGCTACCTATCCGCTTTGGTTCTTCGTCCTTGCTTACGTCGTCTTCCTTACATCTCCTAAGGGTGATAGTTCCAACTTACGAGATGTGCGAGGAGCCCGATTTTCTGCTGTTGTTATCAGTATGGCAGCGATTTGGTATGCCATTGTATTTTTTGCCATAACCATGCCGGGGTATTTACAGATGCGTTTATATAGTTCTCTGATCAATAGCAGAAACATTGAGGTTATTATGGATGGAATTGATGACGTTCTTTCTCCATACACGTATGTCCAAGAAGATATTAGAAGTCAATTTTTAGATCTTGCACGAAAGAGCGTTTCTAAAGATTCTAAACTTGCCCCACTTCTTTTTAAGGCCGTTAATGCTATGGAGGAATTGGTAGAACGTGAGCCATATAATCCCCGTCTGTTTATTATGTTGGGAGATACATACCACAACATTAAAACTGTATCGGATGATGAAAAAATTATTGACCGTGCACAGAGACATTTTGAGGCAGCAGCACGTTTGGCACCGCGACGACAGGATATGGAATACGTAGTTGCTCTTGTTAACGTCACTCAAGGTAATACCGAAGAAGCTCTTGCGCATGCATATAATTTAATAGCTTTGGATCCTGAGAATAAAGCAATGCCTTATTACTATCTCTCTGTAATTCTGCACCGCTTAGGGCCTGAATATTATGAGCGTTCGCTTACTGCTCTTGGTACTGCGCTTGACAACATTAACCTACAGCACATTCCAAACCCTCCAGAGGTCTCGAAGCAATACGAAACGTATTTTTCGTATTTTTTGGATCGACAAGATACCGAGAATCTCCTTATTGTTTTGCGTCGCATGCAAGTATTTGAACTATTGCGTATAAAAGGAGTGGAGGGAGCTATTGATTATGTAAAACAGGGGGAGTGGGAGCACGCGAGTGGTCAGTTGGGAAGTAGCCCTACAAACTTTGTGTTCCCAAGTGAGAATATGCAGCTATTGTGGTCTAAACTTATTCAAGTTTTTCGGATACAAGATAGAGAGCAATTCATCAGACTTGCTGAGGATGTTTTAGAATTTCATACCAAGCGTGTTGCTGAATTTGGCTTGCTTGAATCTCTTGTTGAGGATGAACGGTGGAACAGCATTGTCATCCCGTAGTGTGCTTGAAATTATTGTTTCGTTTCTCTATGATGCTGGCAGAACATTAATGGAGATTTTTCATCATGGGATTTACAGATAGAACATTTCTCGTTACAGGAGGCGCTGGGTTTTTGGGAACATGTGTTGTTAATGAGTTGAGAAAGATGGATGTTGCCGAGAGCAACATTATTGTACCTCGCTCACGCGTACATAATTTGACCGATAGAAATGTGTGTCGCGATATTGTGCGCGGGGTTGATTTTGTTATCCATCTTGCTGCTCGTGTTGGTGGGATTGGATACAACCAAACACACCCAGCGGACGCGTTTCATGACAATCTGATGATGGGAATACCACTACTTCACGAAGCTTGTATGGCACGTGTCAAAAAGTTTGTTGGAATTGCATCAGCTTGTTCATATCCCAAGGACGCCCCAGTTCCATTTTCTGAGGATTCTTTATGGAATGGATTTCCAGAGCCGACGAATGCTCCTTACGGACTGGCTAAACTGATGCTTTTGGTTTACGCAGAAGCGTGTCGTCAACAGCATGGATTCAATGCCATCACACTTTTTCCGGTGAATCTGTATGGACCGGGGGACAACTTTGATCCTGGTAGCTCACACGTTATTCCTGCGCTAATTCGCAAGATTGATGAGGCTCAACAAGAAGGAAGAGATTGGATTGAGGTGTGGGGGACAGGAGAAGCAACTAGGGAATTTCTCTACGTTGAAGATGCTGCCCGCGGGATTGTGTTGGCAACTGAAAAATACAATTCACCCAGGCCCGTTAATCTTGGTTCAGGAATGGAGATTTCCATCAAAGATTTGGTGACACTTATTGCTGAAATCATGGAGTTTGATGGAGAAATCCGATGGGATACTCAAAAACCAGATGGACAGCCGCGTCGTTGTCTGGATGTATCACGTGCAAAAAAATACTTTGGATTTGAGGCAATGACAAATTTTCGAGAAGGACTTAGAGAAACCGTTAAATGGTATCAACAAAACCGCCAATAGGCGGTTTTATTTGATTTTCATGAGTGAGAACAGGTATTATGGATACTATGAAAAGGGCTCTTATTACAGGTATTACTGGTCAAGACGGAAGTTATTTAGCCGAGCTTTTATTGGAAAAAGGATATGAGGTACACGGTATTATTCGGCGCAGTTCGTCTTTTAATACGGGGCGTATCGACCACCTTTTTCAGGATTCTCACGAAGAAGAAAAACGTTTTTTTCTTCATTATGGCGATCTTACCGACTCAACAAATCTTATACGCATCGTTAAGGATGTGCGACCTGATGAGCTATATAATCTTGCCGCACAGAGTCATGTGAAGGTATCGTTCGACGTTCCAGAGTACACTGCCAACGCCGATGCCTTGGGAACTTTGCGCCTTCTCGAAGCCATCCGCATTCTTGGGCTAGAAAAAAAGACGCGTTTTTATCAAGCTTCAACTTCTGAATTATTTGGCTCTTCCTCTCCTCCTCAAAATGAAATGACGCCATTTCAACCGTGTAGTCCGTATGGGGTCGCAAAATTGTATTCGTACTGGATTGTCGTCAACTATCGGAATGCGTATGGGACACATGCATCGAATGGAATTTTGTTTAACCATGAAAGCCCTCGTAGAGGAAAGACATTTGTTACACGCAAAATTACACAAGCCGCTGTTCGTATTCAGAAAGGACTCCAGGATAAACTTCACATAGGGAACCTCGACGCAGAGCGTGATTGGGGACATGCACGTGATTATGTTGATGCAATGTGGCGTATGATGCAGCAGGATACTGCCGATGATTATGTTATTGCTACCGGGCAACAGCATTCCGTTCGCGAGTTTTGCGACACTGCGTTCAAAGAGGTTGGGATTAAGTTGTGTTGGGAAGGAGAGGGAGAAAACGAGAAAGGAATTGATATAAAAACAGATAAGGTTTTAGTTGAAGTGGATCCTCGCTATTTTCGTCCTACCGAGATTAATTCACTCTTGGGAGATGCCACAAAAGCTTGTGAAGTGTTAGGATGGAAGCCCGCCACAACATTCGAAGAGCTTGTGAGAGATATGATTCAGCACGATAGTAGCGAGATAGAAAGATGAAGTGCAAAACTCTATTTATTACTGGCGGGCTTGGATATCTTGGCTCTAGTCTCGCGCAGCGGGCATTGAATTGCGAATATGATGTAGTTCTTTATGACAACACGATTTATGACCAGGACGTCGGAAGCATATTAAACAATATTACTGAGTCAGATCCTGACAAGTTATCGCGATGCACGTTTGTGCGTGGCGATACAAGGGACAGAGAAGATATTAAAAAAAGAGTGCTAGATAGTCAGCCCGATTACATCGTTCACTTAGGAGAATTGGTGGGAGTGTATGCGTGTGAACATAACCCGAAGCAAACTGAAGAAATAAATCTGGAAGGGACAAAAAATGTTGTTGATATTGCAGCAGAGCTAGATATTCCGCTGCTTTATAATTCTTCATCAAGCGTGTATGGGACCCAAAAAGACAATACACCGTTACCAGAATCAGCTCCTCTTCCACATCCGAGTGATTTGTACTGTATTTACAAGCTCGAAATTGAAGCCTATATTGCCGACAAAACAAAGAACGAGGGACTGCGGGCCATTGTCTTTCGCCCCGCAACTGTGTGCGGATCCGCACCACGGATGCGTATAGAACTTCTCCCAAACCATTTTACTTATTTAGCAATGAAGAAGGGGAGGATTTTACTTGCTGGTTCCCATACCGGAAGAGCGGTTATCGATGTTTACGATACTATAGATGCTTATATGAAGGTCTTGAGTGTACCTCGATGGCATCATCAGATTTACAACCTGGGGCATTATAACTGGACGAAACAAAAATATGCCGAGACTATTACGCGTATTGTGGGAGGGGACATTATTACTAATGAGCACGTGGGAGACCCACGCAACCTAGGAATTGACTGTACCAGATTTGAGAATGAATTTGATTGGAAGCCAGTTCGCATTTTTGACCAAAGTGTCAAAGATATTGCAGATTGGCTACGGGCTCATGATGATGAACTTGAAGCAAACGACTTTAAAAATATTATCAATATGCCACTTGCTGTCTGGAAGGAGATGATTTAATTGAAGGGATAGAGATCGAGTCCATGAATGGCATTGCGTATGTCCATGCTTATGGGGATGTGCATAATACGCTTCCCCGTTTTTTCCATTTTTCAAGCATGGGAGGTATTGAGCGGGATATAAAAGTATGCTTACATTATGTGGACTAACACCATGAAGATTCCTCTGCAAAAATCTGCTTTTTATAATGAACAATCCACGCGCGAGAAGTTGGCTCATTTTGTTGCTACAACAGATCGATTTAGTATGGGTGAACAGTGCGCGCGCTTTGAAAAATCTTTTGGGAAAAAACAGGGAAGAGATTATTGTGTGCTTGTAAATAGTGGAAGTAGTGCCAATCTTGCTCTTGTTCAGGCTCTGTTAAATACAGGAAGTCTTCGTAAGGGTGATATGGTTGGTGTTTCTGCTGTTACTTGGGCTACCAACGTTATGCCTCTTTTACAGCTCGGACTTGAGCCGATACCAATTGATGTTGCTTCCGATACACTTAACATTTCTCCACAAACACTTACTCCCCATCTAACCAAGATTAAAGCTCTTTTTTTGACGCATGTGCTAGGACTTAGTGACGATATTGAGACTATTAGTAATCTGTGTGCTGAACAAGGTGTGATATTACTGGAAGATACGTGTGAATCATTGGGATCTTGTGTTGGAGGGAAGTTGTTGGGAAATTTTGGGCTTGCTTCGACCTTTTCTTTTTTTGTAGGGCATCATATTTCAACTATTGAAGGAGGTATGGTGTGTACTGACGATCGTAGGCTTTATGAAGCTCTGTTGATGGTGCGAGCACACGGGTGGGAACGAAATCTTCCCGACGAAGCCAAAGCCCGCTTGCGTGACGGTTGTGGTGTTGATGATTTTTACGCGCGCTATACGTTTCATGATTTGGGCTATAATCTTCGCCCGACTGAAATAACTGGGTTTCTGGGCAATATTCAGATTGAATATTGGGATGATATTGTCTCTCGACGAGAGGAAAATTTCTTAGAATTGTACAACGATATCAATAATCATCCTGACTTTCTTTCTCTCCGATTCCAGCACATGGATGTTATTTCTAGCTTTGCAATTCCTCTAGTTGTAAAAAACCGCGCCCATAGGAAAGTACGACTCAATACCCTGTCAGAAGCAGGAGTGGAGACGCGCCCACTTATCGGGGGAAATATTGTCCGCCAGCCATTTTTTGAAAAACACATTACTCGTAAACATATTTGTGAATGTGCGGATCTTTTGCACACAAATGGTTTTTACTTTGGCAATAACCCCGAAATGACCACAGAGGACATCGCTTTCATAAAAAAAGCTTTATTGTGAAGACAGATATAAGATCCCGTTACTTAATATGATTTCGTATCATGAAACAAGATGATCTGTACATATCGATATGCATTCCTTGTTATGAAATGGGGGGAATGGGCAAGGCTTATCTTGGGCGTCTATTCAACTCTATTCAGGATCAGGATTATGAGCGCTGCGAGATTATTGTTTCCGACCATTCTAGTGATGACGTGCTCCAGGAACTCTGTGAGGAATGGAGGAAATTATTGCGAATACGGTATGTGAAGAATGAACGAGGACGGGGGAATGCATCCATTAATATAAATGAGGCTATTCGTCTGGCTGAGGGGGATGTTATTAAACCGATGCATCAGGACGACTTTTTCTATTCTCCGGAATGTTTGCGGGCAATCAACAATATTTTACTTGCCAACCCTAATTATATGTGGGGAGGATGTGGATTTATTCATACTAACGATGACGAATCTGACTTTTTCAAACCTCAAGTCCCTGTCTATCAAGATGATATTGTACTAGCGAAAAACACCTTTGGAGCTCCATCAGTATTTTTTTATAGAAATACATCCCCACCAGAACTTTTTGACGAAAAGCTTATATGGATAAATGATTGTGAATTGGCATATCGGTTTTATGCAGCGTATGGATCTCCGCTTATTCTTTCCGATCTACTGGTGGCGGTGCGTATTTGGGAAGCACGGGTGACGGAAAGACTTTTAACACCAAAGTTACAAAAACAAGAACTTCGTCATACGCAGAACAAATATAACATTCCTTCCAGAGGGCGCCGCGTATTCCGCAAGCTGTTCTTGGGAGGGTGGGGGAGGATAAGAGTTTTGGCCAATCGGATTATACGAGAGGGGATTTATTATATTGAAACTTTTTCTGGTAGAGACGATCTTTTAACTCGCCTTTGCAACCGTTATGGAATTGATAAAGGCACACGTAAAATATTTTCGTGGGAAGGTGAGCGTCATTGGTATGCTCCTGTGTATCACCGTTACTTTGCATCACGTAGGCACGATCCACTACGCATTTTGGAAATTGGGGTTGGAGGAGGAGAATCACTTACAGTTTGGTCACGCTATTTCCCTCGTGCACATATCTATGCCCTTGATATTAACGACTGCTCTCGATTCAATACTGAGCGTATCACTTGTTTCCGTGGAGACCAGTCAAATAGGGAAGATCTAAAGCGCATGCTTGCTGCAATTGGTGAACCAATCGATATTATTATTGATGACGGAGGTCATTATATGAATCAACAGCAGATTAGTATGGGAGTACTGTTTCGCTCCCTGAAGCGTGGAGGGGTATATTGCATAGAGGATCTCCACACTTCTTATTGGCCTTTGGGAGATAATGTTAGTGTTTATGGTAATATTCCTATTGATACTAACGAAGATAAAAGCAATACAACACTTTCTATGATTCGGCGATATCAAGACGAAGCGGTAATTATCAGTCCATTTCTTTTTCCAGAAGAAGAAGAATATCTAAGCAATAATATTGCAAGATGTATTGTGCATGATACAGCACAGAATAAGTATGGACCTAATCATATGGCGGTTTTTACTAAATCATGAGAATTCTCATTACAGGCGGGGCTGGCTTTATTGGATCCTCATTGGCACGAGCATTGAGCGAGGATAATGATGTGGTGGTGTTAGACAATCTCTCACCTCAAGTCCATGGTAGTGTTTCAGAAGATGATATTGCCAAACAGTTTTCTTCGCAGGGAATTGAATTTGTAAAGGGAGATGTGCGTGACAAAACAATCCTTACCAGTACAATGCAAGGAGTTGATGTTGTGGTCCATATGGCGGCCGAAACAGGCGTCGGTCAATCGATGTATGAAGCGTCTCGTTATTTTGATGTGAATGTTTTGGGGACCGCTACATTGTTAGATGTGTTAGTCAACTCCGGCAGACCTTTAAAGAAACTTGTTTTAGCATCTTCTCGGGCTGTTTATGGCGAGGGTGCGTATAGATGTTCTGACCACGCTATTGTTTTCCCCGAGAAAAGAGTTAAAGAAGCATTAAAAGGTGGGAATTTTGATCCGGTGTGTCCTGTTTGTGGAGCTGAAGTGGAGAGCGTCCCCACTTCTGAGGATGCCTCACTTCGTCCGGTTTCAATATATGGTGCCACTAAAAGTGCGCAGGAAGCTATTTTTTTGGCAGGCGCGGAAGCAGTTCATGCTCCTGTTGTTGTATTGCGATACCAGAATGTTTATGGACCTGGACAGTCCCTTCACAATCCTTACACTGGTATTTTGGCTATATTTTCAGGCTTGTTACGCAACAGTGAGTCTGTGAATGTTTTTGAGGATGGGGAAGAGAGCAGAGATTTCGTTTTTATTGATGATGTGGTTAGTGCCACGGTGGATGCTATAAATCATAACGTTGATTCTTCAGATGTATTTAATATCGGTTCAGGAGTATCAACCAGCGTGAAGGATATCGCATCCATGCTTAAAGACGCTCTAAAATCTAGTTCCCCCATTACAATCTCTGGCGACTTTCGGATTGGTGATATCCGTCATAATGTTGCTGATATTACCAAGGCACAGTCAGTGTTAGGTTTTACGCCTTCTGTTGATATTAAAAGTGGAATCAACCTATTTACTGACTGGGTGAGTAAGACCGAAAGCGGAAATTTAGGGAGTGGGTACAGAAAATCACTTGAGGAGCTGCGTAAACATAACCTTTTTTCTTGATATGGTGATTGTACGAATCATTGGTGGTTTAGGTAATCAGATGTTTCAGTATGCGGCAGGCCGCGGTATTTCGATGCGGAACAACGATAAGTTAAAGCTCGATCTAACCCCGTTTGATTCATACAAGCTTCACAACTATTCACTTAACAGCCTCTCTCTTGCCAGTACAGAGGCGACTTCCCAAGAGGTTAAAAATTTTAAGAAAAAAAGATTTTTTTCAAATGTTACAAATAAGGTATGGAGACGAAAAATGACTCGTCCTCCAACACGCGTCAAGGAAAAACATTTCCATTTTGACCGTGATATTTTGAAACTGAAAGGAGATATATATTTGGATGGATATTGGCAAAGCGAAAAATATTTCAAAGATATAGAAGACACTATTAGAAAGGATTTTTCTCCCAGTTACTCGCCGAGCAGCAATGCCCAGAAAATAAAATCAATGATTCAGGTAACCTCTTGTTCTGTCTCTGTACATATCCGTCGCGGAGATTATGTACGTAATCTGAAAACGAGATTGATACATGGAATATGTTCATCAGATTACTATCGACGAGCTTTGCGGTATTTATCTGATCAGGGTATTTGTGATCCTACCATCTTTGTATTTTCTGATGATATTGAATGGGTTAACCGGCAGGGATTGTTTCCCAACGCGGTGTTTGTCAGTTCTTATGATATGTGTGATACTGAAGAAATAATGCTTATGTCGTATTGTGACCATCACATCATTGCCAACAGCTCCTTTAGCTGGTGGGGGGCGTGGCTCAATACTTCACAAGAAAAAATTGTTATTGCGCCAAAAGTTTGGTTTCAAGGTGCTAACAATGATACTAGTGATCTTATCCCAGATACGTGGGTAAGAATGTAATGTCATGAAAGTTCTGTTTACCGTAGAATTTTATGAGCTGAGGAGGGGTGGTACTGAAGAGGTAATAAGACAGCAGTAGTGCTAAAAGGTTTTAAATTGTTATATGTATCTGCTTCGATATAAAAATAAAAACTTCGCGATATTCCCAAAATGCGGTTCCACAACACTGATTAAGTTATGCTCTGGCGGGGACAAATATCAAGACCACGGACATAACCACAACCATAACGAATGTCGTATTTATGGCACAATACATAAGTGTGGGAAAAAGAACAGTTGTATAAATAAAAACCTAGAAACTGTTGTGGTGTTTAGATATCCACACGAAAGGATCATCTCTTATTATTACAGGAACTACCACGGTAAGTTGTCTTTATCTGATTTCGTTTATCACATAGTTAGTAAACACTATTTATTGAGAAGTATGGACCAAGGGCATCATCTACAGAAAATTAATAATAGGAAGATTCGTAAAATCAAAAATAAAATATTCTTACATCTAAAAGACTTGAATAATTATTTGACGGAAACGTTTAGAATAAATACCCCAGATCATAAAAGTATAAACAAACCACATCAGCAAAACATTGAAGGGCCCCTGCTCGACAAGGTTAAGAAATATTATGCGAAAGAATACGAATATCTATATGAGCATCACCAAAAATCATTGTTGTAATATACGTAAAAATTTTGTAAATTGTATTCTACTATGAAAAATTCTGGCACAACTGAACGTCAATTGGTATCAGTTGTTATTCCTGTGTACAACGGAGAACGTCATATAAAAGATGCAATAGATTCAGTGCTTGCACAAACATATTCTCAAGTGGAACTAATTGTTGTTGATGATGGATCTACTGACAATACAAAATCTCTTATTAAAGAATATGAGGGTGTTGAGTACAGGTATCAGAAAAATGCAGGACAAGCGGCGGCACGTAATTCTGGAATTAAGCATTCTAGAGGTGAATTTGTCGCTTTTTTAGATGCAGACGATGTATGGCTTCCAGATAAGCTGGAAAAGCAAGTCCCTCTTTTTTCAGATCCTTCTGTTGGATTGGTGTATTGCAATATGAAATTTTTTGGTAGCTCGTGCAAGTTTAATTCTCGGTTTGAGATGTCTAACGGAAAGGTATATCGAGGGAGTGTGACTCCACAGCTGTTGTGCCGCAACTTCATTCCCGTATCAACCGCTGTGGCGCGGAAATCTGTGGTGAATGAGGCGGGATTATTTGACGAGCGGGTGGAATATCGTCCCGTTGGTGGTGAAGATTATGAATTGTGGTTAAGAATTTCGATTCAGCATGATGTTGATTTTGTGGATGCTATATTGGCCAAATATTGTTTGCGTTCCGATCAAATGTCGAAGGACAGAGGAACATCCTACAAATTTCTCATGTTTTTATATCGTGACCTTTTGAAGAGGGACTCATTTAAATCTTTTCGCAGCATTATTGTTAGAAAATCTTTGGAATCCGTTGCTAAATTTTATTTTTTTGCTATTTTTGGACGTGTATTTAACAAAGAATAGTTGTAGTTGAACAAATAATATTATGAAGATTTTATTTACCGTAGAATTTTATGAACCGAGAAAAGGAGGCGTCGAGGAAGTAGTAAAACAAATTGCGGAACACCTTGTTCAAAAGGGACACGATGTTGTTGTAGCAACGTCTTTTGACAAAGAAAGGGATTTTTCAAGACTTGAAGGCGTTTTAATAGAAGTGTTTCACCTCTCTGGAAACAGTGTTAGGGGAATCAAAGGCGGGGATAAGGAAAAGAAGCGTTATCAAGACATGCTTGTTGATGGTGATTTTGACGTAATTGTTAATTACGCCGCACAAATATGGCATAGTGATTTAATGTTTGATGTACTCAACAGGATACGTGCCAAAAAAGTTTTTATACCAGTGGGCTATTCCAAGCTTGCCGACGCCTCATATGGTGAGTATTACAAAAACCTTCCAAGTCACTTAATGAAGATTGACGCGCTCATTCATCATTCTTCTTCATATCAAGACAAACAATTTGATGATGAACACGGGTTTGAAGAAAAAGGCATTGTGATTCCTAATGGCGCATCAGAAGAAGAGTTTTTGGGGCCATCTTTCGTTGATGTCAGAAAAAAATTTAATATTAAAACATCTTACTCTGTCTTATCAGTCTCCAATCATTACAAAGCCAAAGGACACTCATTTGTTATCAGTGCATTTAAAAAAATGAAACGCAAAGACACCACATTGATTATTGTGGGTGGAAGGTTTGTTTCTTCTGGATGGCGTCGCCTAGCCCATTTTGTTTTGGACTATCTTTTTTGCTGGATGGCGAGCATTTTCAATTCCCGCATCATTCTTGTTGATGGCGCAGAAAGGAATGATGTTGTTGCTTTATATCGAGAAGCAGATCTGTTTTTATTTGGGTCGCAGGTTGAGTGTGCTCCCTTGGTGATGTATGAATCGTTCGCATCACTTACTCCATTTATTACAACTCCTGTTGGGAATGTGCGAGATTATCAGGATATCGTAACAATAATTTTAACACCCAAAGAAATGGCGCATAAAGCCAACACGTTCTTAGATAATAAGGTGGAGAGAGACAACGTTGCTAAAAGAGCATTCGAAATATGGCAACACGACCATACTTGGGGTAATATTGCTGAGATGTATGAAAGATTATTTAAAAAATTAATATATGAAGAATCCTGAGGTAAGTATTATCCTTCCAACACACAACGGCGCACGTTTTGTTGAGGGTGCGATTGAGAGTGTGTTGAGACAGACATACAAAGATTGGGAGCTTATTGTTATTGACGATGGATCTTCTGATAATACAGAAGAGATTGTGGAGCGGTGCCAAGGAGGAGATGATCGGATACGATTAGTTAAAAATCCTACAAATCTTGGTATTCAAAAAACGCTAAACAAAGGGCTTCGAAAGGCGCGTGGAAAATATATTGCACGTATCGATGATGATGACCGATGGATTGATAAATACAAGTTAGAGCGGCAAATAGAATTTCTTTCAAAGCATCCTGATTATGTATTGGTGGGAACGGGCGTGATAGTTGTTGATGAGCGGGGACGCGAACTTTTTCGGTTTTTGAATGTGGCGGAGGACAGTAATATCCGTACCACGATTCTTTCCAGAAATTGTTTTACGCACTCTAGTGTTGTGTTTCGAAAGGATGCTGTACTGGAACGAGGGGGATATGATGAATCGGAGGCAGTGCGCCATGTGGAGGATTATGATCTATGGCTTGCATTGGGAAGTAGAGGAAAATTTTCCAACCTTCCCCGATACGGAATAGCGTTCACTCTTCGACCGGACAATATTAGTTCGCGCAACAAAGCTAAGCAATTTAGAAAAGATATTCATGTTGCGCATACATGGCGTCACCACTACAAAAACTATCCTACTGCACAATTGCGCAACTGTGCCCGCCTCATTTTATATGGGTTTTTTCGTATGATTCCTCTGACTAAGCTCAAAAACAAAATCTTGAGACGATACAAAGAATCCTAAGAAGAAATTGTCTTTCGTACTTCACTCAAGAGTGGCTCTTTGAACAAAAGAAGCGCTGCTCCATAGATGAGTGCTGATATAGGAATGTTGAATAGGATGGATATGTCTTGGCTATGCATGACAACAGTTCCGATGCCCATAATGACAGTTGCAATTATAATGTATTTGAGGTGCGGTAGGAGTGTGAAGTGATTGATTCTTTTTAATACGAACCAAGCGATTCCATAACTAGCAACTAATGATAAAATAGTTGCAACTGCAGACCCCTCAATTCCGTAGCGTGGAATAAGTAGGATGTTAAGGATTGTATTTACAATACCCCCTGACGCCAGAAGCCAAATAAAGTTTTTTTGCTTATTGAAGGTGAAGATGGAGTTGTTGACAAGATGGGCTCCAAACATAAGTATGAGAGTAAGCATGAGAAGCTGGAGCGCGAGCGTCCCAGGAGTATATGCACTCCCAAAGAGCAGAAAAATAATATCTTTCGAGAGAATAATACCCCCCACCATAAGAGGGATACCTACCATGTATGAAACACCGAGCGCTTTTTCCAGAACGACGCGGAATTGTCGCCGATTTTGTATAGCTAAACGGGCAAGGGTAGGAAGGAGTGATATAGAGATAAAAGAGGGAAGTATGTAAAGAATTTGCATGATGCGTTGGTTAGCGGCATACCATCCTATTTCATATGTAGTGCGCCACCATCCCAGCATAATGACATCTATATTGAGCATTAGAGCCCCAAAAAAACTAGTAAGCGCGAAAGGCCATGCAGCCGCAAGAATGGGGAATACAAGCTTCTTGTTGAATGCTGAGAAAATATTCCGCACATGCTTACGTAATACCCACACCATAACGGAAAATCCTATAGCACTTCCAATTAAGTAGGAGAGAGCTAAAATTCGTGGGACAGGAGCGACCCAGGTGAGCAATGCGATACCTAGTACCGTGATTGAAACATTGTTTATTAATTTTACTGCTGCTTCCCTCTCCATTTTTTCCAAAGCACGATTCATTGCAAACCCAAACTCACGCATGCCGTCGAACACAATGATAAACGCAACGATAGGAAGTAGGGCTCGAGCCGCTTCGATCTTAGTAAACAAAGGAGCAATGAAAAGAACAAACGCGACACTTATCAGTAGCAAGACAGCTTTAATAAAGAATGAGACAGAAAGATACTGATCTTTTGTTTTAGGGTTTCTGGATGCCTCTCGTATTAGAATGGCATTAACACCAATGTCAGAAAAAATAGTGAAAAATGCTGCAATAGTGATGGCGTACGAAAAAATTCCCCATCCATCAACTCCTAGGACACGGGCTGCATAAATAACAATAACCATGCGTAGCAAGCGGCTTCCAATTTCACCAATTGCAAGCCACGCGGTGTTTTTTGCCACTGTTTGACGAGGGGTTGTGTTTTCCAAAAAGAATGATTTAATTCGTGATAGCATAAAAATAGTATAGAGCAGAATTTGGAACTTAGAAAGGAAACGCCGAGCATTGCTCGGCGTATGTTAACTATGTGAAAGAAAAACGTGATTCGACTCCTTGTAAAAATTGTAACAACACATGTTTCCCCAACACCTCTGCTTTCTTGCGATTTTTAGAAGAGAACGAGAATGCGACAATCATTTTTTTCTTTTTTGTTCTGAATGTATCATAAGGATTTTTGTGTTGCGTCAAGGTGCAAAATGATACTATACTATAACAACTATGATTAGAGTGTATAAAAGAACGGTTCGTGATGAAAACGTACAAAAATTTTCACTAGCTGATGCAACTAAGGGGTCGTGGGTTCGTGTTACAGATCCTAATGATAATGAATTGGATGAGCTTGAAGAAAAGCTCAAACTTGATAAAGGGCACTTGAACGATGCACTGGATCCCCACGAAACTCCGCGTCTGGAAGTGGAGGGAGAACATGTCTATATCTTTTTGCGTTTCCCGTATTTTGGACAGGAGGATACTATCGCCACTTCACCGGTGTTATTTATTATTACTGAAGATATGGTGGTGACTGTAGCGAAGGAGGGAGGGGGACAGATTTTTGATGATTTTTCGGCTGGAGATGTTAATTTTTATACAACCCAGCGTTCCAGATTTTTGATCTATCTGTTTTTAAAAATCAATCTGTTATATCAACAGACTGTTGGAGCAATTAATAAGCGGGTGCGTGTTAAACGGGATGAAGTGTTGAGACACATCGGCGACAAAGATATTGCAGAGTTTGTGAAGTGGGAAGATACGCTCAATGACTTTATTACCGCTCTGGTTCCTGCAAGTGCGATATACAAATCACTTCTATCAAAACAACATGTGAAGTTTTTTAAAGAAGATGAGGAGTTGATCGAGGACCTCATGCTTTCTAATGACGAGGCTATTGAGGTTTGTAAGACAAACATTAAAACAATTACTAGCATTCGAGAAGCATATTCTACGATTATTACAAACAACCTTAACCGCACTATTAAGTTTTTGACGGCTATGACGATTATTATCGCCATCCCCACATTGATTGCGAGTATATATGGGATGAATGTTCCGCTACCACTCCAAGATACTTCCCATTCGTTCCCACTAGTGATGGGGATTATTGCATTGGCGATTGCGATAACGTTGTGGATTTTTAATAAACGGAAGTGGTTTTAAAATAAAGCGTTGAATTGAGGTATCAGCTCTTCTAGTGTAATGTAAAGATAGTTCTTTGGAGAAATATTGTGTGGAAAATACATCAAGTGTATGTAGAAACAGGAAAATTACACGAAGGTACCGCTGTGATAGACGGTTGCAAGATTATGGTAGTGAATCAAATTATTGTCTTTATCACTGTTGTTCGTAAGAAGAGGCTTAGATTGCGGAAAGAAAAGAAAGACATTATTTTTTTAGATATTTCTGCTGCATATACTCAGAATGTGTATAATAGCGAATTGATATCTCAGGTGAAAATTTTACCTAAAAGTGTTAGGAAAATACTGCGCTACGTTAAACATCTAAAGCTAGGTGATGATGTTGTTAATCACCTTATCGAGGATAAAATTCCATTTGCGATAGAATACCGTCTTGATTCACACCCCTCATGAGGGGTGTTTATTTGTGGTTGAAGACAAACATTTTGATCGTGCGCAGGAATACAAAGAAATCCAGCAGGAACGATCGATGCTTGATGTAGTAGATATCGTATTGAAGTTTTTTGTGTGCATCTTCTAGTGATGCTCCGTATCTGTAGTTAACCTGTGCCCATCCGGTCAGTCCTGGTTTGATTAAGTGACGCACTTCATAATAGGGGACCGCCTCTTCCAGGCTTTTAATGAATGTTGGGCGTTCTGGACGTGGACCGACAAATGATATCGATCCAGTTAGAATGTTTATGAGTTGGGGGAGTTCGTCGATGTGTGTTCTGCGCAGAAGCTTTCCTAACGGTGTGGTGCGAGGATCGTTTTGCTGTGCCCACTGTGCTCCGTCTTTTTCTGCATCCTCGCGCATTGTTCGGAACTTGTATAGAGCGAAGGGTTTGTCATTTCTTCCTATGCGGGTTTGTCGATAGATACCGGGTCCTTTAGATGTTATCACCACGAACAACCATACTATCCATAGCGGAATTAAAAGAATAATGCTTGCTATAAGTGCTAAAACAAATTCTATAGGGCGTCTGAGAGTATCATAAAGTTTACGTTGACGTGAGATGCTGGATAGAACCCACATATGTTTGATTTCTGAGAGTGGAACTTTTTTGAAGAGCGTCTCATATAGTGTTGTGAAATCAACCAACTCCATACCATCGCTGATGCGACGATAGATTTTGTCAAAGAGTGCGTCGCTAGGTGTGATGTGTTGGGTTGTGATGATTGTATTGATACCTTTTTCGCGAACCACAGTATCAAAAAGCTCTGGATCTACTTCGGAAGGATTGGCGATGTGATGAGCGATCTTATATCCAAATTGAGGATTTTCGAAGACAAATTTATGCATCTCTGTGATGTCTTCGTTGTCGCCGAGCATAAGGGCAATGCGCTGTGGTGTTTTGGTTGCATATCGGAATAAGAATCGCCATCCGAGTTCTGCAATTCCCAACAGTACTGAGAAGATAACCAGGTTTGTTTTTGGGGTGATGAAGAAATACGGAACCAAGTAGAATACAACAACAGAAAGGGTGGCGGCAGAAACAATTGCGATAATTAACTCCTGAACAATTTGAATGCGATCTTTAAGACCACGTATGTCATAGAGTCCTCCAACATAAAATACTGCAATCCAAAGAATAAAGACCCATGAGAATGGTCCGAGGTGTGCAGAAACCAGCGCTTCGCTGACGGTGCCGTAACGGATCAGGAGCATCAAAAACAAAACCCCATATAAAAGGATTATATCTCCTATTAACAATGCAAGTTGCTTTGCTCGTATACTCATAGTAGTATGTATTAAGATTATAGGGTTGGTTAAAATAATACGCAACTAATATGAACAAAAATTCACTGACTATTGCTTTCAGTATTGTAATTGCCGGAGCCTTGATTGCTGTTGGAATTATCTTTTCATCTGACGGTTCACTTACTAATCCAGATGATCAGATTGCACAAATAGAACAGGCTGGTGACGAACTCGAACCCAATGGCGCTGCTGTCTTGGGTGACCCAGATGCACCTGTAACGATTGTTGAGTTCGGAGATTTCCAGTGTCCTTATTGTACTCTCTTTGCTTCAAACGTTGAGCCGCTCATCCGCAGTGAATATATTGAGACAGGCAAGGTGAAGATGATTTTTAAAACTCTGGTATTTTTGGATGATCAGACTCCGCCCGCTGAATCGTATCTATCAGCGCTGGCAGGTGAATGTGCTAAAGAGCAGGGTGCGTTTTGGGCAATGCACGATGCAATTTATTCAGAAGAATTTGCTGAATTGGAGAGTGGCATTCAGCCTGAAAACAACGGGAATCTTTCTATGGACTTTTTTGAAGAGACTGCACAATCATTGGGACTTGACAGCAAACAGCTTGTTTCATGCATCGAAGACCAAAAGCCTGCTAGTCAGTTGGAAAGGTATGAATTTGATGCACAGCGAGCTATGCCAACCGGAGTTTCTACTCCAGCCGTCTTCATTAACGATCACTATGTTTCAGGACTCCGTTCTTTTGAAGAATACAAAGCGATTATTGATTCTGAGCTTGGACTATGATCCTAATCTACACAACCAATCGATGTCCGTACTGCACGGTTGCAAAAGAATATTTTGACAAACAAGGTGTTGTGTATAGTGAGTTGAATGTAGAGGAGGATGACGAGGCGTTGGCTGATATGATTCGCAAGACAGGACAGATGAGCGTTCCTGTTATTGAAATAAACGGTTCAATGGTGGTTGGATTTGACCGTGATCATATCAACGATTTATTAAATACTGTTGTTGAATAAACATGGATGCAGTATTGGGCATGGAACAATTTTTACTTCGATTCGGTGTTGCGCTTGCTCTTGGTATATTAATTGGTCTTGAGCGGGAGCTGATGGGTAAGAGGGCTGGGATTAATCTGGTTTGGAATCATGGCTAGTGTGAGCGGATCTATATTATTGGTTGTGCTGCGTCGCATCGATTCAATTTCTGGTGATGACAAAGAACAGGATAAAAACAAAATATAAATAGATATGTACGACGTCATAATTATTGGTGGGGGACCCGCTGGTGTTGCTGGTGGGGTTTATGCTTCTCGTAAATGCCTTAAGTCTTTGTTGTTGACCAAAGAGTTTGGTGGTCAATCTATAAACTCTGGTTCTATTGAGAATTTTATAGGATCTAAAAAACTCACAGGTGTTGAGTTTGCAAAAACATTGGAAGACCATCTCCGTACTCAGGATCATATCGACATTAAAGACGGAGTAAGCGTTGAATCGGTGAAGGAAAATGAGAATGGAACTCTAAGCGTTAAAACAGAAGACGAAGAGTATCAGACCAAAACATTGTTATACACGCTGGGCAGTCATTATAGGCGTCTCGGTGTTCCTGGTGAGAATAAGTTTGAGGGCAAAGGTCTCTTTTACTGTTCAATTTGTGATGCGCCTCTGATGAAAGATAAAACAGTGGCTGTGATTGGGGGAGGCAATAGTGGTATGGAGGCTGTGATCGATCTACTCCCCTATGCTTCAAAGATCTATGTCCTACAGCGTTCCGGGGCACTCAAAGCAGATCCTGTTTTTCAGGAACGAATTAAAAAAGAAGAGAAAGTTGAAGTTCTTCTCAACGCTTCTACAACTGAAATTGTTGGAGATGCATTTGTTTCCGGTCTTTCATACACAGACTCCACTACCAATGAACAAAAGAAGCTTGAGGTGGAGGGAGTCTTTGTGGCGATTGGGTGGGTGCCTAATTCAGATTTGATTAAGGGCTTGGTTAAGCTCAATGAACAGAAACATGTTGTTGTTGATCATCAAACATATAAAACATCACACCCGCGTATCTGGGCTGCAGGAGATGTGACTGATATTAAATATAAACAGATTAACCCAGCGATGGGGGATGCTGTGAAAGCCGCTCTGAGCATCTATGATGAGCTTAAGAATGTTTAGGGTATTGTATTTTTATAAACTGTGTGTTATACAAAGTGATGAAACGGTAAGGTCGTGCTCCGTTTGTTTTTAATTAATCATGCATTTCTACTATGGAAGATAATAACGTAATGCAAAACGACGACCAGCAGCCTACAGGTGCTCCTATGGATGCCCCTGCGGATGCCCCTACGGATGCTCCTACGGATGCTCCTATGGGCGCTCCAGAAGAAGGAACTCCTGAGGCACCGGCCATGCCGGAAGCCCCAGCTGAGGCTCCTACTGATCCTGCTGAAGCTCCAGCCGAAGAGGCTCCCGTTGAGGACGCCCCTAAGGAAGGAGGTCAGATGTAATTCGTTTGCAATCAAACTCCCTCGCGTAACAGCGGGGGAGTTTCTTTTTGTAGCGTTAAAAATGGGGTACAATAGAATGTATAATATGCTGATTCCGTATCTGTTTCGAACTCTGTTATTTCATATATTTTTATTCTTTAAGCACTGGTATTCAGATGCCTTGTTTTTGATTTATGGTGTGTTTTTGCATGCAGTGCGTGTTTTTGAGAAACGTTTGGCGCTGCGGGTAAATCTGCATTTTTTGTTTAAACCTCTCTATCAGGAATACAATATTGTTGGTTATGTAGTTGGGTTTTTGTTTCGGGGATTGCGAATTATATTTGCTGGATTGGTCTACTGTGTGTTGACCGTATTAGCGCTTGCAGCATATGTGGCGTGGGCGGCAATTCCTGTTGTATTAGTATCTCAAATTGTTATTCATTTACGATAATATGAGACGATTCCTTACCGATAAAACTGTTACGTTTTCACATCCGGTCTTTGTGACCAATCCGTTCATACGATCGCTTGCACGCATTATCTCATACGCATTTTTGATTATTCTAATCGGTCTTATTGTTGCTCTAATAATTTCTGATTTTTGGCCTCTGCGGTGGTTGGGTATTTTGTTGGCGCTTATGGTGGGAGACTATCTGATCCACGCACGCTCAGCCCCTTATTCTTTGCGTGCGCTCAGACACAACACAGTGCCCGAAAATAATCTTGCGCTTTGTATGGATAAAAAAACCTTACAGGCATTGTTGCAGGCATTTGAACGAATTGAGATGCTGGGCGGGAATTTGTATTGTGCCATGCTTTTGGAACTTACGGACAGGGGGAGAATTGAGAAAACGCTGGGGCGTTTAGGTGTTAATCCAAAAGAGTTTCGTAGCCGAATCGAGAAAGAGATGCAGGCTTCACTCAGTGGGACATCACAACAGGTTTCTAAAAACGAACTACTAATGTCTTTGAAGGATATTAGTACCGATGCTGCACGAATTGCTGCTTCACACTCTCGTCCGTTTATCGATGTTGAGAGTATGCTTGCTGCTGTGTTGTGGCATAAAGATCCTTCGGTGCAGAGAGTTGCAGGTTTTTTTGACATCTCAGCTCGTGATGTTGAGACTGTCGGTGCTTTGAGCAGGTTTTTGTTTTCTTTTCGCCGTGCTCCTTCGGTGACTGGGGGGTTTGCGCTTAAGATGGGGAAGATAAATCGGTATCGTGTTAATCGTAGCTTTACATCACGTCCCACTCCTGAGTTGGATAAGGTTTCGGTTGATGTGACCGATGTGGTTAGAGGAGGAAGGGGAGGATTTTTGATCGGACACGAGGACGAATATGAACAATTGGTGGATATTCTAGCGCGTGAAGGAACACGCAATGTATTGTTAGTTGGTGAACCTAGGGTTGGAAAAGAAGCGATTGTCTATCGGCTGGCATTTGCAATCGTTTCAGACGATGTTCCGAAACCTCTATTTGATCGGAGGGTGGTGGAGTTGTCGGTTGCGAATTTAATTGCTGGACTTTCTCATGAAGAACTGACACAGCGAATGAAGTTGGTTGTGGAAGAGATACAGCGAGCTGGGAATATTGCTCTCTATATCCCTGATATTCATCTGCTTGCCCAGACCAGAGGAGATGGAGGTATCGCTTTGGCCGATATGCTGACCCCAATAATAACTCATAGCAGTTTTCCGGTAATTGGAGCAACAAATCCTAAAGGATATGGGCAACATGTTCAGCAAAGAGGAGATTTTTCTTCTGCGTTTGAAGTGATTAGGGTTAAGGAGATTAAAGAAGATGAAGCTATCAGACTTCTTGCGTATGATGCGATTATTTTAGAGCGTAAATATAAGGTGGCGATTAATTTTTCCGCTATTAAGCAGGCAGTGGTGTTGGCTCACAAATATCTGAAAAGTAAACCCCTTCCTTCCAGTGCCCAGGATGTTTTACGTGAGGCTGTGGCGGATGCAACTCAGCATCAGAGAAAAGAACTTTCTGGAGACGATATTATTGATATTATGGAGCGCAAAGTGAATGTTCCTCTGCATCGAACAGAAAAGGAGGAGGCACAGGGACTGTTGGAGTTGGAGGATCGAATTCATGATCGCTATGTTGACCAGCATGAGGCGGTCAAGGCAGTAGCAGATGCTCTGCGTGCATATCGGAGCGGGCTTTCTGAACAGGGAGGACCTATTGCAACATTTTTATTTGTTGGCCCTACAGGAGTCGGAAAGACCCAGCTTTCCAAATTAGTTACTGATGTACAGTTTGGATCCAAGAAGTTTATGGTGCGGTTTGATATGTCAGAGTATCAGTCTAAAGCAGACATTGCGCGTTTCATCGGATCTCCGGATGGAAAGATTGCCGGTGCCCTTACAGAAAATATAATTGCCCAACCGTATAGCCTTATCTTGTTGGACGAGTTTGAGAAGGCACATTCCAACATCTTGAATCTGTTTTTACAGGTCTTTGATGAGGGGCATCTAACCGACAGTCTTGGAAGAGTTGTTGATTTTTCAAATACAATTATTGTCGCTACATCTAATGCTGAATCGGTCTTTATTCAGGAGCAGGTAAGGGAGGGGAAAGATGTTTCTGATTTTTCTGACGCACTTAAAAAGAAGCTGTCTTCTCATTTCCGTCCCGAGCTTTTGAATCGTTTCTCTGATGTTGTGGTATTTGGTTCGTTGTCTAAAGAAGATATAGTTGCGATTGCGCGTTTGAAATTGAATAAACTTAAAGAATCCCTCTATGAATCACAGAGCGTTACAATTGAGTTTGATGATGCGGCTGTTAAACGGATTGGGGAGTTGGGGTATGATCCTGCATTTGGTGCCCGTCCTATCGATCGAGCTATAGATGATAATCTTAAGTCAGTTCTGGCAAAACAGATTTTATCTAGAGATATTGTGAAGGGTGAGAAGGTGCAAGTTTCAGTTGATCAAAATGGTGTGTTTTTGTTTAGTGAGGTGTAACTACTTGCTATGAACAAATCCTTCACCCTGGTTGAACTCCTAATCGTCATCGGTATTTTAGCAATCTTGACCGCAGCAGTTGTGGTTGTATTAAACCCTGCAGAACTCCTTAAACAA